>OJLL01000089.1_pt1 | contig 29539 bp, 28 predicted proteins | sample 1596941 | NCBI WGS metagenome assembly OJLL01 (sample SAMEA3904689, study PRJEB24821) | metagenome | biome: Builtin; feature: hospital; material: surface | place: USA | collected 2013-08-13 | reverse complement strand
ATATTAAGCCGGCTCGGTCTCGTGCACGACGACCGGCTTCGTCGGCTTCGAGCGGAAGGTCCACAGCTTGTTGAGCACAAAGTTGATGGGCATCGCTACCACGATGGAGATGGCGTTGGCCCAGTAGTACATGGTGCGAAAGCCGGTCGAGTCATCGAAGACATCGGGCGGCAGCTGCAGCGGCGAGGTCGGGTTCATAAGCAGGTACTGCACGGCAAGGGTGACCAGGTAGGCGCCGATACCGGTGATGAGGAAGGGGAAGAAACCGCGCAGCCACGACACCTTCGTCACCGACTTGAACGTCCACATGCGGTTGAGCTGGTAGTTCCACGTGTTTGCCACGAGGAAGGCAATGGTGGACAGCAGCATGAACCACCGGACGTGGAATTGGGTGCCGAAGAGGTTGAACATGGCGTCGTGCGGCGTAGCGCCCCACCAGTTGAGGGCGCACTTCGCGGCCACGATTGAGGTTGCGATGTTGACCAGCGCACCCGAACCGCCAACCAGGCCAAACTTGATAAACTGGCCAAGGTTCGAGACAAAGCGAGCGAAGCTCAGATCCGCCATGAACGAGCCCTTCTAACTAACACGAAATGAATAAAACTCCGATTGATTCTAGTCGCTCCCCCTGCGCGATAAGAAAACGCGCGCCGGATCCTAGCGGGAAAGTCGGCGGGAGCGCCCGGTGAAGGGGTCCCTAAAGGACAGCTCGGTGTGGTCCAGCTGCAGCGGAGAGGAAAAGTCGTAGAGGTCCAGGCCACGGTCGACGGGGTAGGTATCATCGCCCACAATCGGGTGGCCCAGCAGGTTGAGCACCACGCGGATTTAGTGGGTGTGGCCGGTGAGGGGGTAGACGTCGGCAAGCATGCCCTGGGCGTGCAGCCGAGTCACCGTGGGAGTGCCCGCAGGATCCACCAGAATCTGGCGCTCACCGCGCTCACGCCGCATGCCGACGCGGACGGTTCCGTCGTAGAACAAGGGTGCAGTGAGCCGGGCCTGGTAGTGCTTGGCCACCGCACGGTCCTGAAAAAGCCGCTGGTAGGCACCGCGCGTATGCGGGTTGCGGGAGCACAGCACCAGCCCCGCGGTCAGCCGGTCCAGGCGGTGTAAAGGCACGATGTCTTCCTCGCCGAAGTCCACGCGCAGCCGCGTCTGCAGAGTCTCGCGGACGAGACGACCATTGGACGTCGTGGGGAGGAAGTGCGGTTTATCCGCAACGATGAGGTCTGAGTCGGCGTAGAGCACCGAGTAGTCGAAGGGAATGGGCTCTTCTGCGGGCACGTCCGGGTGGTACCAGGCCAGCGTCGGGCCGGGCAGCTCGGTTCCGGGCTCGAGGACAGTGCCGGGCGAAAACGCGGAATCGCCCGCCTCCCCGGCCCAATAGGTGGGAGAGGCGGGCACGATGCCGTTCAGCATCACCTTGCGCGGGCTGATCCCGTCGCGCGCCGGCGGGCGAAACGCCACTACTGAGCTAGGCGCTGGGCGGCCGCGGCCACGCGCTCGTCGGTGCCGTTGAGGCCTATACGCACGTATTTCTCGCCGGCGGGGCCGTAAAAATCTCCAGGCGCGACGAGGATGCCTCGCTCCGCCAGCCAGTCGACGGTCTCGCGGCAGTTCTCCCCGCGGGTGCACCACAGGTAGAGCCCGGCCTCGGAGTGCTCGATGCGGAAGCCATTGTCCGTGAGCGCGCGAATGAGCTGGACGCGGCGCGCGGCGTAGCGCTGGCGCTGGAGAGCCTCCGAGGCATCGTCCTCCAATGCCGCCACCATGGCCGCCTGAATCGGCCCGGGGACGATGAGCCCGGCGTGCTTGCGCAGCTCCAACAGCTCCGCGATGAGCTCGTTATCGCCGGCGAAGAAACCGGCGCGATAGGAAGCCATGTTCGCCGACTTGGACAGCGAGTGCATGGCGATGAGCCCGGTATTGTCGCCGTCGGTCACGCGCGGGTCCAGGATGGAGACCGGCGGGTTCTCGTCGTCCCAGCCCAGGCCCATGTAGCACTCGTCGGAAGCCACGATGGCGCCGTGCTCGCGCGCCCACGCCACGATGCTGCGCAGCTTCTCGACGCCTAGCACCTCGCCCGTCGGGTTCGACGGCGAGTTGATGAAAACCAGGGAGGCGTCCTCGAAGTCCGCATCCGCGCGCAGGGGCTTAGCACCCGCCAGCAGCACGCCGACCTCATAGGTCGGGTACGCCACCGAGGGGAACGCGACGGTCTGGCCGCGCATGCCCAGCAGGGTAGGCAGCCAGGCAATGGCCTCCTTGGTGCCGACGACCGGCAGGACCGCGTCGACGTCCATGTTGTAGCGGCGGCGCAAGGCTTTCGCGATGGCCTCACGCAGCTCCGGGGTGCCCTGGGTCTGCGGGTAGCCGGGGGCCTCGGCGGCCGAGGAAAGTGCGAGCTGCACGCCGGGCGCTACCGGATCCACGGGGTTGCCCACCGACAGGTCCACGATGCCGTCCGGGTGTGCCTGGGCCTTCTTCTTGGCCCCGGCGAGCGAGTTCCACGGGAAGTCAGGAAGGATGCTTCCCAGCGGCGTGCGTGCCATGCCCTACTCCTGGTTCTGCGGCGGCAGCGCCGCAATCATTGCGACGTCGAAGTCCTGCGGGCCGAGGGCCGCGGCTCCACCCGGAGAGCCCAAGTCATCGAAGAAGGCGGCGTTGGCGTCGTTGTAGTCCAGCCACTCATCCGGGACGTCGTCCTCGTAGAAGATGGCCTCCACCGGGCATGCCGGCTCGCAGGCACCGCAGTCCACGCACTCGTCGGGGTGGATGTAGAGCATGCGCTTGCCCTCGTAGATGCAGTCGACCGGGCACTCTTCAACGCAGCCGCGGTCCATCACGTCGACGCAGGGCTGCGCGATGGTGTAAGTCATAGGGTGTTCAAACTCCTGTATGTCACGGGTTTTCTACAGCTAACAGTATGCTACTACTGCTTAAAAAATGGCCAAACGCTTCCCGCGATTCCAGCCCCGAGCAGCAGCAGGCTGAGAATATTATTGGCCAGCAGCGTATCGCCCCCAATGGCGCCTCCCAGCAGGAACGCGAAAAACCCGGCTATCCACGCGAAGCCCGGGATGCTCGCAATGTAGGGATTCTCACTCCACAGCCGCGCTGTGCGCGTGAGCACCCCGTTGAACCAGAAGGCGATAAGGATCGTGATGGGAAAGGCTACACTGGCCCCGCCCGGCCACGGCAGGCGAGCCGTCAGGTAGACCACCTCGAGGGTGAGCGAGCACAGCGCGCCAAGGACCAGCCAGGCAAGTCCGCCTACCTGCTCCGCGCGGGAAAAGTCGGTGCGGATAACGCGCTCGCTCACATCTGCCCCAAGAGAGTTTCCTGCGGGGTGCCCTGCCCCAGCTGGTAGAACTCCTGGCGCAGCAGCGGCATGGTGAGAAGGTTGGACAGCGCGTAGGCGCCGGGCACCTCTGCCGGCGCGCGCAGGCCCGCCTGGGCCGCGTGCGGGTTCACGGCACTCAGCGTTCCATCCGCCGTCCAGATCTGGGTAGCGTGGGCGCGCATAGCAGCGCGCTTGGCCTCGAGGGCTTCGCTGGAGAGCTCGTAGGTCACGTCGGCGCCCTGGTTGGTGAAGTTGTCCAGGTAGGCCTGATCCGGCAGGCTCCAGCCCTCCGGCGCATCTATGGACTCCAGACCGGAGTAGTGAGCGCCGCGCTCGAACACGGCCCACCAGATGTGGAGATCCTGGGGCGCGGCCGCGTGCACCGCGCGGTGCACCGCAATGTGGTCGGGGTGGCCGTATCCGCCATCCGGCCCGTAGGTGAGCACCGCGTGGGGCTGCAGGGCGGCGAACTGCTGCTCGAGGAGCTGCGCGGCTTCGTCGACGCGGTTGACCAGTGCGCGCGGGTTATCGTGCGCCGGAGAGCCTTCCATGCCGGAATCGCGGAAGTGCCCAAAGCCGCCGAGCTGCACGCCGCGCACGCCCAGCGCGTCGAGGGCGCGCTTGAGCTCCCAGGCACGGAAGCCGCCGAGTTGGTCGGTGACCGCCAGGCCCTGGTAGGGCTCTCCGATAATCTCGCCCTCCTCCCCCAAGGTGGCGGTCACCACGGTGACCTCGGCGCCGCGGGCGGCCATGTCCGCCAGGGTGCCACCGGTAAAAAGCACCTCGTCGTCCGGGTGCGCGTGCACGGCCACCACGCGGTAGCCGGCCAAATCGTGCTTAGTCATCTTTCCTCCACTGGCCTGCGCTCACCAGGCCAGATTCCCAGTCATCAATGCTTTGTCCGGGCCCCACAATACCCTTGCCCAAGGCGTGGATTCGCACCTCCTCCAGCAGGGGCACGAAGAGGACATTGTCCTCGTTGAGCTGGCGCACGCGTTCTGCGGCTCCACGCTCATCCACCTCGCCGGACAGAATTTCCATCGCCGCGGCTTGCGAATTCTCTGGGCAATAGCCGGACAGATCAGCCGCCGGGCGGGTCGGCGTTTCGCAGATAAAGTAGTCCGCCAGGTTGGTGGCACCACCGCTGGTCTCATCCCAGGACACCACGGCATCCGCCGTGCCATCCGGCAGCCACTCGGAGGTGATGGTGCTCAGGCGCTCGCTGACCAGCTCGGCATCGATGGCCTTCGAGCGGAGCACGTCCACGATGGTGTTGGCCGCTGCCAGGGCCGTCGGGTTGAGCGGGTCGACGGCGATGCGCAGCGGCTGGCGTCCGGCCCGCTCGCGCAGCGGGCTCAAGTCTTCTTCCTCCCCGAACGGGTTCTCCCCCGCCTCAAGCTCGGAGGCGCGGCCGGTGGCCAAGCGCGCGATCTGGCCGGTATCGAGCAGCGAGGCCAGCGCGCGGCGCTGCGACTCCTCCGGCAGGGCACCTGGACGCGCCGACAAATGCACGCGCAACTCGCGCGGGCGGGTGACTACCCCGGTGTTGACATTGCTGAGCAGCCCCAGATTTTCCAGGGTGGTCTGCTCCGGGGTGATATCGGCAAACCCGATCTGCTCGGAGCGCAGCATGTTGACGGCCTGGGCGGTATCGCGGATGCCGCGGAGCTGAATGACGTCGACAAGCGCTGGCTCTTTACCCCAGAAGCGGTCGTTGCGGTTGAGGGTAATAACGCCCCGGCTGCGATCCATCCCGGCGACCAAGAAGCGGCCGGCGGAGGCAGGGATCCCCTCGGCCAAGGCGGAGACAAAGTCCTTGTCTTCGAGCAGGTGGGAGGGCAACAGGTGGGCAAAGAGCGCGTGCCAGTCCTTGACGCGGTGGTTAAAGTCCACCGTCACCACCCGCCCGTTGCCGGAGGTGCGCACCGCCGAAATAGCGCGGTAGCCGGCAGCATTGTTGACTCCGGCGGTCTGGTTCATCTGCTCCCAGAGGTAGGTGAAATCGGAGCCACTAATGGGAGTGCCGTCCGACCACTGCGCCGGGGCGGCAATGGTATAGCGCACCCGCATGGCCACGCTGCCGGGCGCGTCAATCTCCTCGGCAGATTCCAGCACGTCTGCGTCCATCTCGTCGTCGTGGAAGGCAGAGGGCAAGACCAGCTCCGCAATCTGGCTAACCAGCTCGGAGTTGTTGGCCATGATGTGCGGGTTGAGCCCGCCACGCAGCGGATCGACGCCGATAGCCACCGTGCTGCGCTCCGGCAGCGCCTCCTCCTGCTCCGCCTCGTCCGGGGTGGTCGTGGTCGGAGACGCCGAGGTCATATCAGGAGACTCCGCCTCCACCACCGGGGGTGGTCCGGGGTTGGCCTGGCAGCCCGCGAGCACGCCGGCGGCGAGCACCGCTGCCAGCCGAGGGAGGAAATGGTCCACGCCCATACACCTTTACGCTTGGAAAACTTAGTCCGCTCTAGCTTAATACCCGCCGCTGTCTGAACCCATTTTTCACTATCGTGGTGGGCACATCACGCTGAGCACCACCACACGCGGAGGAAGGTTACCCACATGCTGGCCTGTGAAGAGATGTTCCTACTCCTGACCGATGACACCACGATTGCCCACCACGATGTCCTGCTGCGCGCCGCGCTGCTGGCGGATCTCCTCTTGGAGGAAGCCGCGCACATCGACAGCAACCACAAGGTGCTGCCCACGGCCACACCCCGGCATCCCGTGCTGGCCTGGGCGGTGGAGGAAATGCGCAATCACAAGCACCTCGACGCGGACACGCTCCTCCAGGCGGAGTGGTTTAGCCCGCGCACTGAGATAGCCCAAGCACTCTCGGCGCAGGGCGCGGTCGATGTGGAGGAGGAGCGCTGGTGGCGCAGCGAGCGCCTGCAGGTTACGGACCCGAACGTGCGGGAGGAGCTCAAGCACACGCTGGTTGCCGCCATCAACGGCACCGCGACCGCCTCCCCACAGGCGGTCATCCTGCTGTCCATACTGCGCGAGGCCGGCGGGGCCTACACCCTCCTGCAGGAGGAGCTGGAGGGGCTAGATCGCCACGAGGCGAGGGAGCGGATGGACGCGCTGCAGGCAGAGCCTGAGCTTAGCGACGTCCAACGCACCTCCCTCGTCTCAGTCGCCACCGTGCTGGCGGCGCTTTCTTAAGCTGCAGTTAGGGGCTGCAGTTCGGCCTTACTTGTTGAGCTGCTTGGCGCGAGCGGCCGCACGCTTGCGGTCGGTGGCGGACAGCTCGACCTTGCGCACGCGCAGGACCTTCGGGCCGACCTCGACGCACTCGTCGTTGCCACAGAACTCAAGGGCCTCATCCAGGGAGAGGGTCTTGGCCTTGGCCAGCGTGACGGTGGCATCCGCGGTGGCGGAGCGCATGTTGGTCAGCTTCTTTTCCTTGGTGATGTTGATGTCCATATCCTCATCACGGTTGTTGGCGCCGACGACCATGCCCTCGTAGGCCTCCATGCCTGGCTCCACGAAGAAGTCACCGCGGTCGGCCAGCTGCATCAGCGCGTATGCGGTGATCTGGCCGGAGCGGTCCGCCACGAGGGAACCGGTGGCGCGGGACTTGATCTCGCCGGCCCACACGTCGAGGCCGTCGGAGATGGAGTTGGCGATGCCGGAGCCGCGGGTCTCGGTGAGGAACTGGGTGCGGAAGCCGATGAGGCCGCGGGCGGGGACGCGGAAGACCATGCGGACCCAGTCGCCCTCGCGCACGTCCATGGACTGCATCTGGCCCTTGCGGGAGGCCAGCAGCTGGGTGATGGCGCCCTGGAACTCCGACGGGGAGTCGATGGTGAGCATCTCGTAGGGCTCCATGGTCTTGCCGTCGACGACCTGGGTGACCACCTGCGGCTTGCCCACGGTCATCTCGAAGCCTTCGCGGCGCATGTTCTCAATGAGCACGGAGAGAGCCATCTCGCCGCGGCCCTGGACCTCCCAGGCGTCCGGGCGCTCGGTCGGCAGCACCTTGATGGACACGTTACCGATGAGCTCTTGGTCCAGACGGGCCTTGACCATACGAGCGGTGAGCTTGTCGCCGCCGCCCTGGCCTGCCATCGGGGAGGTGTTGACGCCGATGGTCATGGAGATGGCCGGCTCGTCCACCTTGATGCGCGGCAGCGGCTTCGGATCCTCCACGTCGGCGATGGTGTCACCAATCATGATGTCGGAGATACCGGAGATCGCCACGATGTCGCCGGCGATGGCCTCGGTGTCCGGCTGGCGCTCGAAGCCGACGGTGCGCAGCAGCTCGGCCACCTTGACCTGCTTGACGTGCATCTCGCCCTCGTCGTCGTAGTGCATCCAGGCCACCTGCTGGCCCTTCTTGATGGTGCCCGAGTAGATGCGCAGCAGGGCGATTCGACCCAGGAAGTCATCGGAGTCCAGGTTGGTCACGTGCGCCTGCAGCGGGCCGTCCACCGACGCGGAGGGCTCGGGAAGGACGTCATAGATGACGTCGAAAAGCGCCTGCAGATCCTCGGAGGCCGGAACGTTGCCGTCGCCCGGGTTCTCGGTGGATGCCTTGCCCTCGCGGCCGGAGGCGTAGAGGACCGGCAGGTCCAGCAGCTCCTCGGCGGCGGCAGCGGCCTCTTCGTCCTCCAGGCCGGCGGCGATCTCCAGCAGCAGGTCCTGGGACTCGGCGACAACCTCGTCGATACGCGCGTCCGGGCGGTCGGTCTTGTTCACGCAAATGATGACCGGCAGCTTGGCCTCCAGCGCCTTGGTGAGCACGAAGCGGGTCTGCGGGAGGGGGCCCTCGGAGGCGTCGACCAGCAGCACGACGCCGTCCACCATGGAGATGCCGCGCTCGACCTCGCCACCGAAGTCGGCGTGGCCCGGGGTATCGATCACGTTGATGATGAGGTCCTGGCCGTCCTTGCCCAGGCCCTTGCGGTGGATGGCGGTGTTCTTCGCCAGAATGGTGATGCCGCGCTCGCGCTCCTGGTCATTGGAGTCCATGACGCGGTCCGTGTGCTCGCCATGGTCGCCGAAAGCGCCGGACTGCTCCAGCATTCCGTTGACGAGGGTGGTTTTACCGTGGTCAACGTGTGCGACGATGGCTACGTTACGGAACTCAGTGTTACTCACGTGTGGGGTGCTCCTTAAAGCAGAATGCGATGTGCGTGTGAACGGCCCTTAAATATACCCGCTGGTGCCCTGACACGCAGCATCGAGGGCCGCGGGCGCCGCAACCGTGTGTAACGAAACGGTCTCGGCGGCCGACATACCGGGCAGTAGCACCCGTAGCGGGTTGACTACTCCGTAAAAGTGAATATTGTGACACCAGATATTAAAGTGACGGCTGTTGCTTTCTGTGATTCACTTTTCGCCCCCCACACAAGGATTCTTCATGCCCATGTTCACCACCGCCCAGCGCTCTTCCAGCTCCGCCCCGCGCGGCGCAGCTGCGATCGCCGCTACCGCACTGATGGCGTTCATGAGCATCTCCCCTGCTCACGCGGACGCGCCGGATCTCTCCTCGCTGGCCGCGCTGAACGGCGAGGCCAGCAGCAATCCGCTCGACGGCCTGGGCCGGCCTACCCCGGAGACGCAGCAGCGCGTCCGGGACTTCGCCGCTCAGCCGTGGGTTCCGCAGGACGCGCGCTCCGCCATCCTGACCGCCCTCAACTTCGCCAGCGGCGGGGGCGAGGGTGGCGCGCCGTTGCCGGAGGGCAATAACCCGGCCTTCCGCCAGTTCTACTGGCCCACGGTCTCCGCGCAGTGCATCGGTGGCCAGGGCAACTCGGTGGGCTCCGCCATCGCGGTACCGGGGCCGACGGACATGCCGACGCCGGGTGCTGCAGAAGGCGAAACCGTCTTCCTCTTCACCGCCTTGGGCACCCCCACCGCCGCGGAAAAGCAGGGTTCCATGAACGTGCAGTGGTTCAACCTGGATACCTTCCAGTTTGGCACCACTCCCCTGGTGAACAACGGCATCAACACCGACGGCCCCACCACGGTGTCCGGCCGCGCCGCCACCGGCAAAGGCACCGTCGTCGCCGTGCTGAGCGGTGCCGTCAACACCGCAGAATCCGCGTGCTCCTTCCCCCCAACCGCAGCCTTCCTCGAGGTAAACTAGTGAGCGTCGATCTGCACCCAGTCAAGCAAGAGACCTTTAACACCGCCGACAACATCAACGTCGACCCCAAGGGCTTCCTTCGTGAGGTAGACACCTACCGCGTCACCGACTTCGGCCTCTACATGGCCCGCGGGGCGAACCACCCGCGTTTTGGCTACCTCGAATCCTGGCTACTGCCGGAGCTCGGCCTGCGCGCCAACATCTTCCACTTCCGCGAGGACGTGGACGTGCACCAGGACTTCTACATCGACGTGGCCGATATTCACGTGGACGGGCACGTGTGGACCACCCGGGATCTCTACGTGGACCTCGTTACCACCTCCGGCGAGCCGGTGGACGTGCTCGATATCGACGAGCTGGCCGCCGCTACCTCCACTGGGCTTATCAGCGCCGAGGAGGCAGAACGCGCGATGGAGCGCACGCTGACCGCCGTGGAGGGCATCACGCGCTACGGCGATGACGCCATGAGCTGGCTGCGCGCCCTCGGCATCGACCTCACATGGGCTGAGAAGGTAGAGTTAGTTCCTGCTGAATAACTCTTAAAAGGATGTGATCTCACCGTGGCAGGAGGCCTCTTTGCCCTGCTTGACGACGTTGCCCTGATTGCCCGCTCCGCCGCTTCCAGCGTGGACGACGTGGCTGCCCTCGCGGGCAAGACTTCGATGAAGTCCGTGGGCGTCGTCGTGGACGACGCCGCAGTCACCCCGCAGTTTGTCGATGGTGTCAAACCCCAGCGTGAGCTGCCGATAATTTGGCGCATCACCAAGGGCTCCCTGATCAACAAGCTCATCATCATTCTGCCCATCGCGCTCATCCTCTCCTGGATTGCGCCCTGGGCACTGACTCCGATCCTCATGTGCGGCGGTACCTACCTCTGTTTCGAGGGTGCCGAGAAGATCCTGCACTTCCTCTTTCACCGCGGCGAGGAGGAGAAGAAGCCCGTCCGCGAGTCGGGCGGGGATGCCGAAGATTCGCTGGTGCGCTCGGCCATTACCACGGACCTGATTCTCTCCGCCGAGATCATGGTCATCTCCCTCAACGAGGTCATTGACCAGCCTTTCTGGATGCGCCTGGCCTCCCTCATTATCGTGGGCATCATCCTGACCCTCGGCGTCTACGGTGCTGTCGCTGTCTTGGTGAAGATGGATGACATCGGTATGGGACTGCTCAAGCGCAACAACGGCGAGTCCGTCCTCGGCACCGCCCTGGTCAAGGGCATGCCGGTGGTGCTCGACATCATCGGTGTCATCGGCACCGCCGCCATGCTGTGGGTGGGTGGACACATCGTTATCAAGGGCCTCCACGACTTCGGTGCGGAGCAGCCCTACGGCTTCATCCACAGCGTGACCGACAACATCAGCAACGGCGCGCTGACCTGGCTGGCGGATACCGGCATGTCCATGGTCTTCGGCCTCATCCTGGGCACCGTCGTGGCCACCGTCATCATGGCGGTCAAGGCCACCGCAGAGCGCGTGAAGTAGACCCCACTTTTACATAAAGAGCATCAGCGACACCGCCATAATCGCCATACCGGCGATAAGGCCGTAGATAGCGTAGTGATGCTTTCCGGTCTCCTCCGCGGTAGGCAAAAGCTCATCGAGGGAGATGAAGACCATGATGCCGGCGATGGCGGCGAAGCTAAAGCCCATGGTCGCCGGCCCAATAAAGGGCATCAGGATAGCGAAGCCAATGAGCGCGCCGACCGGCTCGGCCAAACCGGAAACGGTAGCCCACCAGAATGCTTTCGTGCGTGAGCCCGTCGCCGCGCGCAGGGGCACCGCCACCGCAATGCCTTCCGGAATATTGTGGATAGCAATCGCCACAGCAATTGGAATAGCGATTTCGGGGCCGTCGAGGCCGGAGAGAAATGTAGCAAAACCCTCCGGGAAATTGTGCAGAGCCAGTGCGAAAGCGGTAAAAACACCCGTCTTCATGAGCCTCTTGCGGCGTGCTTCTTCTTCCGTCGTGGCCGGTTCGTGCGGGTTAATTTCCTCCGGCACCGCGCGGTCAATGATCGCGATGACCCCAATACCGGCGAAAAAGGCGGCTATACCCGCCCACGTTGCGGTCTTGTCCGTCTCGAAGGCTTCGCCAAGCTTGCCAATTCCTTCCGGGAGAATCTCCATGAAGGAGACGTAGAGCATCACTCCCGCGGACAGCCCCAAGGCAGCCGCCATAAACCCGGGCCCAGGTTCGCGCTTTCCTACGGCAAGGGCGCCTCCGATGGACGTCGACAAGCCGGAGAAAAGCACGAGGCTAAATGCAAACGCGAAGGTGGCTAGTTCCATACTGGGAAACTATAGCTTTTCTGCGTCCTCGTCCGAAGACGTCGCCAGAGACTCACCATCCTTCACAGTTGGGTCATCATCTGTGTACTCCCCCGTCTCATAGTCATAGCCAACTGCCTTTCCGTCCTCGTCAGTGCGCGCATACCACTCAGTAATCTCGGCCGCGGTGGAGTCGAACTCGGCACCGGTGGCGTATTCAGAATCGTCGTCCGTGGGCTGAATAGCCAAAGCGAAGTTATCGCCGTGCTCGCGCACGCCGTGGATGACGGCATTAGAGACGGCCTGTTCCTCGTAGAAGGACCGGATCGCGGCGGGATCATGGCGCAATTCCCGGATGAGCGAGATACACATGAGCACAATGATGACAGCGAACGGCAAGGCCGTGACCGTAATGAGGTTCTGCAGTCCCTGCAGCGCGTTGCGGCCACCGGCCAAGAGAATGACCACGGCGATGCCCGCCATGCACAGGACCCAGAAAATGGTCACCGCCGGCTTGGGGTTCGGGTTTCCGCGCTGGGTGAGCTGGGAGTTAACCAGCGAGGCGGAGTCCGCCGTGGTGATGAAGAAGACTACCAGCATGATCAGTACCAGCGGCGCCATGATCTGCGCGCCCGGCAGATGACCTAGGACGGTGAAGAAGATGTCCTCCGCTGGCGGCATGGAGTTGATGGTGCCGTCAGGGGCGATGTCGCCATCGCGGCGCTGCAGCCAGATGGTGGTGCCTCCCAGGATGGTGAAGGCGCACACGATGATGGCCGAAGGAATAAGCAGCACGCCCAGGATTTATTGGCGGATGGTGCGCCCGCGCGAAATCTTGGCCACGAACACCCCGACGAACGGCGCCCAGGACACCCACCAGGCCCAGTAGAAGGTGGTCCAGGAGGATAGGAAGGCCAGCATGTCCTCGCCTTGGCCCATGTTGGCGGAGAGCATGCTCGGCATCTCATCGAGGTATTCGATGATGACGGAGGGCAGCATGTTCATGAGGAAGGCCGTGGGCCCACCACAAAGAAGAAGACGGCCAGCCCGACCGCGAGGACCAGGTTGATGTTGGACAGCCACCGAATGCCCTTGGACACGCCAGAGACCGCGGAGAAGATGGTTCCGATGGAGAGCACCATGATGATCATCGCCGCCGTGTTGCCCGTGGTGGACCAGCCGCTGACAATCTCCACGCCGCGCCCGATCTGCAGGGCGCCGATGCCCAGCGTGGCCGCCGTGCCGAAGAGGGTGGCGATGATCGCCAGGCCGTCGATAATGCGCGCCGGCACGGAATCCGTATCGCGGTTGCCAAACAGCGGCATGAGGATGGAGCTCATCAGCGCCACGCGGCCGCGCCGGTAGGACACATACGCCACACACAGGCCCACGATGGCGTAGATAGCCCACGCGTTGATTCCCCAGTGCATCGCCGCCTGCGCCATCGCTCCCATCACTGCCTCATCGCTGGCGGCCTCGTAGGCGCCCGGGCGGGGCGAAAGGTAGTAGCTCAGCGGCTCAAAGGGGCCGAAGAAGATGATGCCGATGCCAATGCCGGCGCCGAAAAGCATGGCTGCCCAGCTCACGGTGGAGAATTCGGGCTTCTCGCCGTCCACGCCGAGCGGGATCTTGCCGTACTTTGAAAACGCAAGGATCAGGAGCACGAACATGAGGAAGGTCGCCCGCGTGGTAAAGATCCACCCCAGGTTGCGCATGACCCAATCCAGCGCCGCGGAGGAGGCGTTAAACACCTGCTCGGGAGCGAAAATTCCCCACGCCACAAAGGCCACGATGAGGCTGCCGACCACGATAAGGATGGGTTTGTCCACTCCGTACTTGACCTTCTGGTCCTCAATGGACACGCCCGGCACCAGCGCCGGGTGAATGTTGTGAGGATAGATTATGTCCTTGAGTATTCGCTTGGCTTCGCGCGTGCGCTTTCTACTCTTGTCAGTATTGTTCACCGAACTTCGCGATTCCCCAGTAATAGCAGGTCACTTCTTCTGGTCGGTTGAAAGGTACTCCTTCGAACGTAACGAAGTTTCCGCTCTCCTGCGTAAGATTGATGTAGTACGTCTCTTCCCACGACCCGCACGAGGTGACTCCCCCGACCATGGCGCTGTACCCACTTGCCCCCTCCTACTTCGGCGTCGAGCACGTGGCGGTATTGGACCACGTCAGCCTCGGTACGGCGCTGAGCATCCCGGGGTTGGCTACGGAGCCCGCGCTTGTCGACGTCTCCCTGCTCCCCAACCCGGCCACCCACGGTTGGCGCGTGCACTCGCCCTTCGGCTTTCTCGGGGCCTTGGACGAGAGCGAGTCCGCCGAGTACCCGTCGCTCGCCCGGCTTCGCGCGGCCGGTTTTCACCCGGCGACACACGCCACGGTCGAGATCGTCGACGGCACGGTTGACGTCGCCGTGGCCCTCGGCCTCGATCCGTGGATGGTTCCCGCTTCCAATCAGCCGGAGGGCTCTGCCTTGCTCGCCGGCGGGCACGGCGCGCTGGTCGATGTCTCCGCGGGCCAGCTCACCGCCCACCAGCTGCGCGGGATGGGCACCCAGCAGTTCTTCGCCACCCTCGTGCGCTTGGAAGGCACAGTCCTCGCCACCCAGGGCGAGCTCGTCCTCGGCCCGTGCTTCTCCCTCGCCCCAGACGCCCCTGCCTCGGCTCCTGTCACTGCTCTCTCCGCCGCCTTTACTGCCGCGTCCCAGTCAGGCGTGTCTGTAGTGGCCCGCGCCTATTCTGCCGCAGGCCGCATCGCTGTCGATCTGCCTCTCGATCCCGCGGCCCCCTTCGCACCGGCGGTTCCTCCCCTGCCCTTGGCAGACAGCCAGCCCGTCATCCCGCCTACGCTCGATCTCTCCGCCGACTGGGAGTTCACCGCCCCGGGCGACCCCCTCGCCGCGCCCCTTCCCACCGGTGCACGCACCTTCGCGCACCCCACGAGCTCCAGGCCCCCAAAGGAACCTTCTCACTAGCACCTTATGCACCAAACCTTACGCACTGACCTGGGCTTTCTCTCCCGAAAGCCTGCACATGGTTCCTGTAGTTTGGTTCCTTTGCCCTCCACCGACTCCCCTATACCGCAGCCCGCGGCGCAGGTAGCCTAGAAGCAGCGCTCTACCTTCTCTCTCCGCGAAAGGCCCCTCCGTGAACCTGCCGCTCAATCCCTACTTCCACGTCACGCTGCAAAAGCTCGGCGACGATGCCATCTCCGCCTGGAACCGAGGCGATACAATAGCCGCGCACGTTCTCAGCCGCGAATTCTGGGAGGGCCTGCCCGCTCCCAAGGGCCGGTGGACAACCGTCGCCTCGGTGCCCGTGCTCTTTTCGTTTATCGCTGCGGTCCGGGGAGATTCCGAGTATGCGCGGTTGTGGCGGGATCGCAGCCGGGCGCTCTATATGGAGCCACATTGCGACATCAGCAATCCCGGTTTCGAAGGGATGCTGCTGTTCGTTGACGGGGTGCTTGCGTACGAGGAAGGCGATGAACGCGCCGCCGTAGCTGCCTTTGCAGAAAGCTACCTTAAGAGCAGCAGGCGGGCGTTTCGCGGGTCCGCTACGAAATACCTTGATCTCCTGCTTCCCCACATCACCCCGGATCTATATGGCATTGTCAACCCCGACGAGCTGTTTGATATGGGTAACGATGAATTGCTCAAGGGTAACTTCGCCGGGGCAATCGCCATCTGGGAGCATGCGCTCGACCTCCTCAAGGCGCCTTCGGTCAGCAGGGACAGCGCCACGTTCCATGCGGCCCTGGCCACTACCTTCTTCGTGCTCGGCCGCTTCGGCGAGGCCATCACTCACGCCCGCGCAGCCAACGACATCGGGGGAAGTAACACGGCCTTTATGTGGCTGCGAATAGGCCAGTGCCATTTTGAACTAGGCGACAACGATGCCGCCGCCGAAGCCCTAGGCAAGGCCGAGGCAGAGGGAGGACAAGGCATCTGGAAGGGCGAAGACCCCACGTACTACTACTTCCTCGCCGGGCGGCGCCAGGCCTAGCGCACCGTCCGCATTCCGTCCGACAGGCGGGTCACCCCGAGAGCGTCCAAGTGCTCCAGCAGCGGGACGGCAACCCGGCGCGTGGTGCCGAGTGCCTGGCGCGCGGCCGAGAGGGTAAAGGGCTGCTCTAACGCGGAGACGACGTCCTGGGCCACGCGCGGAGCCGTGGGCAGGAGCACTACCCCACCGGCCAGGCGCAGCAGGCGCCCGGCGCGCTCGGCGGCGGCCAATTCCTTGGGCCCGAGCCCCAGCTCCTTCAACTCGTGCGCTTCCGGGGCGGCGAAGGGCTGGCTGCGCAGGCGCTTTTCCACCTCGGCAACACCCTTCTCCGCCGGGCCCAGGTCCGCGGCATGGCCGGGCAGCCGCAGCACCCCGTCGACAGCTTCGACCTTAGACGCGGCCACCGCCAGGCCCAACAAGGCGGATTCACTGAGACCAAGCGCATCCATGGCGGCAGCGCGCGGCAAACCTGGAGCAAGCGGGTGCGCCGCCGCGTGCTCGGCCACCGCGCGCAGCAGCGCCATCTTCCACGTGGCTACCTGGCCGGCCGTAATCCACCACTCGCGGAACTCAATGATGCCGGCCGGCCGCTGCTGCACACAGAAGCCGTCGCGCATGAGGTTTTCTAAGCGGTCGTAACCGCAGCGGGCGAGCCAGTCGGAAGGCTCCAGTGGCGACACCTCTGCCAACTGTTCGGCCCTCCGCTTCGCGTCACCGCGCCGGGTGAGCTCTACCGGGTGCACGTCCACCACCTCTACCCCGGCCACGACGTGTCGCCCGCCGGGACTGCGCACCACGAATCTATCGAGGAGAGTAAGCGGCAGCGCCTCCTCCAGGGTTAGCCGAGCGAAGTCGCCTCCCAGCGGGCGCAGTCGCGCGCCCACTCCCGCGGTCCCGGTGTGGACCACGAGGTTCTGCGGGAGCTGCGCCAGTTCAGTACCGAAGGTTCGTCGCACGTCCACCGTGTCCAGCACCTCCCACTGACCGGGGCTGCACAGCGCATCGCCGCGATGGATCTCGTCAGCGTCGACGCCGCGCAGGTTCACCGCAACGCGGGAGACCGGCCCCACCGAGTCCGCGGACGTATTCTCACTCTGCAGGCCGCGGACCACGGCCTTTCGCTCCCCGATCGTGAGCTCATCGCCCACCGCGATAGTTCCCGCAGCCAAGGTTCCCGTCACCACGGTGCCTGCACCCTTGACGCTAAACGCGCGGTCTACCCAGAGACGCACGCGGGCGGTGCTATCCGGCGCTGGCAGGCCGGCGAGCACCGCATCCAGCGAGGCACGCAGCTTATCGACGCCCTCCCCGCTCTTCGCGGAGACGGTGACCAGTGGGGCGTCGGCAAGCGCGGTGCCCGCTAGCTCCGCACGCACCTGCGCAGTCACCTCAGCTCGCCGGTGCTGGTCCGCCCTATCGGCCCGGGTAAGCGCCACGATGCCGTGGCGGATACCCAGGGCGCGCAGGGCGTCGCGGTGGTCGGCGGACTGGGCCTGCCAGCCTTCGTCGGCCGCGACGACGAAGAGCACGACCGGCGCCGGCCCTACCCCGGCGAGCATGTTGCCCAAGAACTTCTCGTGGCCCGGCACGTCCACGAAGGCCACGTCCGCGCCCGATTCCAGCGTGGTCCACACGAATCCTAGGTCGATGGTGAGTCCGCGCCGTTGCTCCTCTTCCCAGCGGTCCGGTTCCATCCCGGTCAGCACCTTGACCAGGCTCGACTTGCCGTGGTCGACGTGGCCCGCCGTAGCGACGACGAACACCTACATCACCGCCCGGATAGCATTGATGAGCTCGCCGTCCTGGGATTCTGGCACGCAGCGCACGTCCACCAGGCAGCGCTCGTGGCTCACGCGCGCGATAACAGGAGTCTCCCCCAGCCGCAGCGGGCGCGCCAGTTCCTCCGGCAGCGAAACAGCCCACCCGGGAAGCGGCACCTCCGGGGCGCCGCCGCCGCCGACGCGGCCGTCGTGTTCAACGACCTGGGCACCCACGGCCGCCGCAATGGCTTCCGTGCGCTCCCTGTGCCGCGCGGGGTTAAGGTGCAGCGCCCGGTGCACCGCGTTGTCAGAGGAAGAAAGTGCCGCTTCCAAGGCGTTGAGACGCAGCTTATCTATGCGCACCGCGCGCGCCAGCGGATGCTTCTTGCACGCAGCGATTGCTTCCTTCGTGCCCACGAGCACCCCGGCTTGCGGGCCGCCCAGGAGCTTGTCGCCGGAGAAGAGCACCACGTCGGCGCCGTCGCGCAGGGCCTCGCTGGCGGAGGGCTCGTCCGGCAACGCCGAGTCTGGCGAGAGCAGGCCCGAGCCAATGTCCACGATGAGCGGCAGGTCCGTAAGTTGACGCAGCTGCGCCACCGTGACGGAGGAGGTGAAGCCGCTGATGAGAAAGTTTGAGGGGTGGACCTTGAGGATGGCACCGGTGTTCTCCCCCAGCGCGTGCTCATAATCCGCCGGGTGGGTGCGGTTGGTGGCGCCGACCTCGTGCAGGCGCGTGGGCGTAGATTCGATGAGCTCCGGCAGGCGGAAGCCCGCGCCGATCTCAATGAGCTCCCCGCGGGAGATGATGACCTCCTTGCCCGGCGCCAGGGCCGCGGTGGCCAGCAGTAGCGCGGAGGCGCCGTTGTTGACCACGAGGGCGTCCTCCGCGCCCGGGCACGCGGCCAGCACCGCCTCTACTGCTGCGCGCCCCCGGTCGCGGGAGCGCAGGCCGCTGCCCAGATCCATCTCCACGTCCGTGTAGGAGGCCGCGGCCACCAGCGCGTCGACTGCTGCCGGCGGCAACGCGGCGCGGCCCAAGTTCGTGTGCACGATAACACCCGTGGCGTTGATGACGGGGTGCAAGGAATACGGGCGCACATCGTCTAGCCGCGCGGTCAGCTCCTCCTCAATGCGGGATGGTGCGAGGGTGCCCGAGCGGGCGTCGGCAAGCACGGCGTCAATTACCGAGCGAACCCTGTGCGGCGCTAGGCGTTCGTGCGCGTGACGTACCGCCGGGTACTGGAGGATCTCATCCATCTTGGGAATGAAACGTCGGGGGTCTGGCGTCATGGGTCCTCCTAGCAGCGCGGATGGCGGAGACGGACAGGAATCGAACCTGCCAGACCGAGATGCTCGGCCTCACCGGTTTTGAAGACCGGGGCGCCCACCAGGACACGTACGCCTCCGAAAGGACACATTACACGGGCGTAAAATAGCACCTATGTCTGACATCAAACTCACGTCCTTTGCCGCCGGCGGCGGCTGCGCCTGCAAGATTCCCGCAGGCGAGCTCGAATCAGCTGTGGAAGGCCTCGTCGGCACCGCAGACCCCAACGTCCTGGTGGGGCTCGATGACGGCGACGATGCCTCCGCCGTGCGCATCCCAAACGGCCTCGCCGTCATCTCCACCGCGGACTTCTTCACGCCGATGCTCAACGACCCTTATGACTGGGGCCGGGTGGCGGCGGCCAATGCGCTTTCCGACGTCTACGCGATGGGCGGCACCCCCATCACCGCCATCAACCTGGTTGGCTGGCCCCGCGAGGTGCTTGGCCTCGACATTCTGCGCGAAGTCCTGCGCGGCGGCATGGACATCGCCACCGAAGCCGGCATCTCCATTACCGGCGGGCACTCCATTACCGCCCCGGAGCCGATGTATGGTTTGGCCGCCACGGGTATCGTCCACCCCGACAAGATTCTGCGCAACGACGCCGCCGAGGCTGGGCTGCCCATCACGCTCACCAAGCCGATTGGCGTGGGCATCCTCAACAACAAGCACAAGGCCACCGGCGAGGTCTCCCAGGCGGCTGTGGAGTCGATGACCACTCTCAACCGCGACGCCGCTGCGGCAGCCGTGGCGGCCGGCGTGCGCGCGGCTACCGACGTCACCGGCTTTGGTCTTTTGGGGCACCTCTACAAGATGTGCCGTGCCTCCGGCATCGCTGCCGAACTGGATTTCTCCGCCGTCCCCGCCATCGACGGTGCCAAGGAAGCGCTGGCGGAAGGGTTCATCCCCGGCGGCTCGCGCCGCAACCTGGACTGGGTCCGCCCCCACCTCGGCACGACCCTGAGTGAGGAGGAGCTCATCTTCCTCGCCGACGCGCAGACCTCCGGTGGCCTCCTCGTCATCGGCGAGGTCCCTGGCTACCCGGTGATCGGCCGCACCGTTCCGGGCGCCGGCATCACCATCCGCCCCTAGAAGCTCTAGAAGCTTAGGAGCGGGACTTCAGGATGTTCGCCACGCCGTCGACGCCGGCGTGCGTGAGGTGGTTGTACAGGTTGTGCGGTACGGCGTACTCGCTCACGCCCGCCACCCAGCGGATATCGTCGGGCGCGCACATGTTGTGGTCAATGCTAGCGCTGCGCAGATCCACGTAACGCGCGCCGGCGGCGTTGGCCGCATCCCACATCGAGGAATTAATACGGTCCTCACCCGCGCGGACGGCGCCGAGCACGTCGACATTGAGGCCGACCTGGCTGCTCTGCCGGGTGCGCACCGGGCACACGGCGCCATTGGAGGCGGAAATGGCCGGGTAGCCCACGAACGTAATGGTGGCGTTCGGTGCAACCTGGCGGATGCGGCGAGCGTTGTTGACCAGGGACTGCTTGTAGGTGTCGCCGTTGAACTCCGCCAGTAAGACTTCCTGCAGGTTGTTGGCGCCAAACTGCACGAAGACGTGCTTGGTATCGCCAGTGAGATCGTGGTTGGCCACGGCGCCATCGATCTGCTGCTGGAAGTTCTTTCGGTTGGAATCACCGATAGCCTTTGCCGAGGAGCAGGCGTAGTTCGCTACGGAGCGGCCCGTGATAGCACCGTACTGGTTGGCCACCGTCTTCTTTCCCTGCGGGCAGCCCTGCGGGGACGGCGCGCCGGGTTCCGATTCGATGTAGTGCTCGCTGCTCATGCCCTGGCGGGCAAGGTCTCCACGCCAGTCCCCCACCTGGAAGTAGGAGGGGTTAGCAAAGAAAGAGTCTCCAAAGAAGACGGCCTCGGTCCCGCCATACGGGGCGGCGGAAGCGGTGGGAGCGGCAACTGCTGCTGAGCTCACGGCCGTCAAGAATGCAGCGACGCCGACGGAGGAGCGCCGGGCGAAACGTAGAGACATATTTTCCTTTTTCAAATCTTAGAAGAGAATACCGTAGGAGAGTATCAACTAGTTTTTAACCGGTCAATTACCTGCGAATAACGCGCACTTTCCCTTCTAAAAATGCCCACGGGCTTCCGCGCATTCTCCCCTACCCGCCGGTTACTACCGACGTACTCAGGTCCGCGCGCGCCTGAGCGCGTCGCTTCTGCGGCCCAATCGTCGTCGACGGGTCCTTGACCGCCTCGCGCCCAGCATTGAGCACGCCGAATCGCGTGCAGGCCGAGCCCGCCATAAGCGCCAATCCCGACGCCACCGACACGGCACGGGACTTGGTCACCGCAGCCACCGCAGTTCCTACCCCGCCCGCGGCGATGAGCCACTCAGAGGCCCGCATGAGCGTGCCCGGCACGCCCTGGTGCAGCGGGCGCTTGGGCTCGGGCTCCATGTGGTCTTCCATGATGCGGGTGGCGGCGAGGTCACTGACCGCAGCCCCCATCCCCAGCGTGCGCGCCGGACCGGCACTGCGAACTGGGGTAAAGACCATGGCAGCGCCTGCCGACGCCGCCCCAGCCGACGACACGAACACATACGGCAGGTGCCGCCGCGCGTCATTCCACGTAGGGTTCGAGGTATTTGCCAATAGGACTGCGGTATAGCCGGCCAGCGGGCCCCCGAGGAGGCCGGCCAGCACCCCGGCTGGGCCCGCGGCAGCGTCGACAAGCCGGCGCCCCGGAAGCACCCCGCCCACCAGATCGTCTGCCTCTACCAGCGCGGGAAGCGCCGCCGAGCTGGCAAACGCGCCCAAGATCCACGAGCCGATGGACATCGGCGAGGTCACCTTGAACACGCGGAACATGTTGAGCAGGCGTTCGGGGCGTCCCAGGTCCAATACCAAGAACACCGAGCCTGCCGACGCCGCCGTGAACGCCGTCAGCCGCGTCGAGCGGCGCAGCTCACGATTCCCCGTTGCCTGCGCGCCCGCAGCCAGCAGGGCCGAGCCGCCCGACAGACCGCCGAGGAACAGGTAAGCACCAATGGGCCACTCCCACGGCGGGGCCTTGACCACGGGCTTTCCGTAATAGGAGGAGAACTCGAAGCCCTCTGCCATGCGCTCCTCTTTGGAACCGTCGACAGCACCGGCACCGCGGCGTTTCCGCTTACCGCGCTTCTTCTTTCCGTAGCGCCGCGGCTCCTGCGGCGGGCGGTACTCATCAAATTCGCTCACTTGCGTCCTCCCAACACAAACGCTCCGGCCACGGCCAACGCCATGCCGCCAATTGCCTTGGCAGCGGTCTTATACATCTGCGGAAGATCCGCAGTAGGCACACGCGGATCCGGCGGCAGGCCGTAAACCTCGGGCGAATCCAGCAGCAGGAAGATCGAGCCGGTGCCGCCCACGCCGTCGTTGTGGTTCGCGCCGTAGAGACGCGCCTCCGTCAGCCCCTGCTCATGTAGAACACGGACCCGCTCCTGCGCCGCGGCGAGCATCTCCTCATAGGGCCCAAACTGGATCGAGTCCGTGGGACAGGTCTTGGCGCAGGCGGGCTGCTCACCGATTTTCAGGCGGTCGTAGCACATAGTGCACTTCTGGGCGACGCCCAAGTTCTTAATCGGCATCGCCTCCCCCGGCACGTGGTCCGGCCCCTGCGGCGTGAGCTGCTTCAGCTTGGCCAACACGTTGATGCCGGCATGATCCGGGACGTCCTCCAGCGCGGTCTTGTCTTCCTTGAGGGTCACGCCACCGTCGTCGCGGCGCTCGATCACACCGAAGGGACACCCAGCGACGCACGTGCCGCAGCCATTGCACACATCGTCCTGTACCACAACGGTGCCGTACTCGGTACGAAACAGCGCACCCGTCGGGCACACGTCCAAGCAGCCGGCATTGGTGCAGTGCTTGCACACGTCGGAAGACATGAGCCACCGAAAATCGTCGGTATCCGGCGGCGTCGTCGAGGGCGCTACCGTGGGCATGCCGAGCGAGATAAGCTGGCGGCCTTCCTCGCGGGCGCGCTCGATGCGCTCGTTGTTCTGCTCAATAAATGCCACGTGCCGCCACGTATTCGCGCCGAGGGAGCCGGTGTTGTCGTAGGAGTTTCCGGTAACCGCGTAGCCCTCGACGGGGTTGCGGTTCCACTCCTTGCACGCCACCTCACAGGCCTTGCAGCCAATGCAGATCGACGTATCAGTAAAGAACGCCATCCGCTCATAGTGCTCGTAGCCGTGCTTATCGGCCTTTTCCGTCAATGCATTCGCCACGGTTGCTAGCCTTCCTTACCTTCGTAATCAGCCACGTTGCCCGCGGTCGAATCGTCGCCCGTGTTCTCGTCGACAGACTGCGCGTGAGTGGTGAACTCATCAGAAACATCGAGTATCTGGTTACCGGACTCCACGGTCAGCTTCGCCCGCTTCTGGTACTCACGCAGAAGCTCGAGGCGAGCCTCTCCGCGAGGGCGCCGGCCCGGCTGGATATCGCACGCACCGACCTTGGAGTTCTGGATGAACACGTTTGGCTCGAGGGTCAGCCCCAGCAAATCGTTGGCGCCGTCGCCCGCCACCGCGGTGGTGTCGGACTCGCCGTAGTGATACGGCAGGCCGATCTGGTGGAACTCCTGGCCGTTGATGGTGAGCATCTCCATTCGCTCCGTCACCAACACCTGCGCCTCGATGACCCCGCGCGGGGAAATGATGGTGGCCCAGTCGCCATTCACCAGACCGCGTTTGGCGGCAAGATCCTTGTCCACCTCGCAGAACAGCCCCGGCTGCAGCTCCGCCAAGAACGGCAGCCGGCGCGACATCGCGCCCGAGGTGTACATCTCCGTCAAGCGGTACGTCGAGAAGACGAACGGGAACACGTCAGCACCGAATTCTCCCGGCTCTGGGCGCGAGAGGTTATCCGCGCGCTTGATGGTCAAGCGAGTCGGCGATTGCTGCTGCTTGTACAGCGCGTTGAGCACCGGGGACTCTTGGGGTTCGTAGTGGGTGGGCAGGGGGCCGTCGGAAAGCCCCTGCGGCGCAAAGAGCCAGCCCAGGCCGTCCGCCTGCATGATGAACGGATCGTTGCCATCGAGTGCATCGGGACCCACCGCGTCCACGTCCGCTACGTAATCCGGGCGCTTGGTTGCCGGGAAATCGGGCACGTCATTGCCGACCCACTTCCCCTGGGCCTCATCCCACCAGATGTACTTCTTGCGCTCCGACCACGGAGTTCCGTCCGGCTTCGCGGACGCACGGTTGTACAGGATGCGGCGGTTCGCCGGCCACACCCAGCCCCAGTCCAAGGCAACCTCATTCTGCTCCGAGCCCGGCACCTTCTTGGCTGCGTGGTTGATGCCGTCCTTAAACACGCCGGTGTAGATCCAACAGCCGCCGGAGGTAGTACCATCGCTGCGCATTTCCGTAAACGCCGGCAAGAGCTCGCCCTTCTTGGGCCCGTCGAGGTAGTAGCCGTTGATTTCGCGCAAGATCTCTTCAGAGTCCGGATCGCCGTGCTCGTCCTCGGTGTAGTCCCAGGTCACTGCCTGAACCGGCAGATCCCGCGGATCCGTGGAGTCCGCCAGGCGCTCCTTAATCTTCTTGCCCAGCTGGTAGAAGAACCACGCCTCGCTGCGGGCCTGCCCAGGCGGCGGAACCGCCTGGAAACGCCACTGCACCATGCGCTGGGTCTGGGTAAACGTGCCAGACTTTTCCACGTGGGTGGCAGCCGGCATGAGGAAGACCTCGGTGGCGATGTCCTCAGTCTTGAGCTCGCCATTCTTGATCTCCGGCGAATCCTTCCAGAAGCTCGCGGTTTCAATCTCTTGGAAGTCACGCACCACCAACCACTTCAGCGCCGCGAGGCCGCGACGCTGCATGCCGCCGTTGGACTGCGCAACCGCCGGGTTCTGGCCGAAGACGAAGTACCCTTCCACCTCATGGCGCAGCATGGCCAGCAGCGTCTCGTAGGTCGAGTGCGCCCCGGAAAGCCGCGGCATGAGGTCAAAGCCCCACTCATTCTCAGCGGTTGCGGCGTCGCCCCAGTAGGACTTCATCAAGGACACCGCGTAGTTCTCGCCCTGCTGCCAAAAGCCCTTCTGGTCTTCCTTGCGGAAGGAATCGAGATAGTCGCTCCAATCATCCTGGCTCACGTGCGGCATGGGCAGGTAGCCCGGCAGGGAGTTAAAGAGCGTCGGAATATCCGTCGAGCCTTGGATCGAGGCGTGGCCGCGCAGCGCCATGATGCCGGAGCCCGGACGACCCACGTTGCCCATGAGAAGCTGCAGGATCGCCGCGGTACGGATGAACTGCGCGCCCAGGGTGTGCTGCGTAAAGCCCAAGGCATAGGCAAAGCAGGTGGTACGCTCCGGCGTGGAATTCTTCGCAATGGAATCTGCCAAGTAGTAGAAGTCCTCCGGCGAAATACCGCAGGTTTCCTCCACCAATTCCGGCGTATAGCGCGAGTAGTGCCGCTTGAGAATCTGGAACACGGAGTTAGGATGCTCAAGCGTCGGATCCTTCTCCACGTTCCACGACGATCCCTCTGGCTTTCGCACATACTGCCACGAGTCGGTGACGTACTTACCCGTCTCCGAGTCGTAGCCAGAGAACAGCCCCTCGAGGTCCTCGGTGTCCTGGTAGTCCGGCGAAATGATCGACGCCGCATTGGTGTAGTTCACCACGTAGTCGCGGAAGTACAGGTCGTTGTCCAGCACATACTTGATGATTGCGCCCAGCAAGACAACGTCGGTTCCGCCACGAATACCGATGTGACGGTTCGCGAACGCCGACGTACGCGTATAGCGCGGGTCAACGTGAATGATGCGCGCACCGCGCTTCTTGGCCTCAACCACCCACTGGAAGCCCACTGGGTGGCACTCCGCCATGTTGGAACCCTGGATGACGATGCAGTCCGCATTCGCCATATCCTGCAGCGGTTGGGTTGCGCCGCCGCGGCCAAACGATGTTCCTAGACTAGGAACAGTTGCGGAGTGTCATATGCGCGCCTGGTTTTCCACCTGAATCGCACCAGTGGCGGTGAAAAGCTTCTTAATGAGGTAGTTCTCCTCATTGTCCAGCGTCGCACCACCCAGTCCGGCAATGCCCATGGTGCGGTTGAGACGACGCCCCTGCTTATCGACGTCCTGCCAGTGCTTCCTCCGCGCCTCCACGTAGCGGTCCGCAATCATGTTCATCGCGGTCTCTTCATCAAGCTCCTGCCACTCAGTGGCATAAGGCGCTCGGTACTTGATGGTGGTGATGCGGGTAGCCGAGTTAATCAGCTGCTCTGAGGCCGACCCTTTGGGGCACAGACGCCCGCGGGAGATTGGCGAATCCGGATCGCCCTCCACCTGGATGACCTTGTCGTCCTTGACGTAAACGCGCTGCGAGCAGCCCACAGCGCAATAGGGGCACACGGATTGCACTACGCGGTCAGCATCGACGGTACGTCCCCGCAGCTCTTCGCTCTGCGCCGACTGCGTAGACAGGTCGCGGCCAAAGGCATCCTTGCTTCGGATCTGGCGCACGACCGGCCAGTTCAGCGGACTAAATCGAGACATGCCTATAAATCTACTGTCTTCCGCCCCGCTTCGCTAGAAGACCGCTAAAACGGCCGAAAGGGCCTGAAGCATTTAAGCTCCAAGCCCTTTACGCTATCCCGAATTACTTGCGGGGGTCAGTGATACCGTCGGTATCGATCTGCTCCTTGCGCAGCTCCTCGGTGTGGGTCTCGGTGTCCTTGATGGTCTCCTTGGAGAGGTTGACTTTCTCGACCGGGACGGTCTTCTTGTCGACGTTCACGCGCTCCTCGTGCAGGGTGACGGAAGCCTCTTCGGTGTCGTTGTCACCGATGGTGCCGTTGAAGTTAGCAGCCTCGGCCTCGGAGATCGGGGTGCGCTCGACGCGAACCTCTTCGCGCTCAACCGGAACCTCAACGGTCTCGGTGTCGGTCACGACGTACTTGCGCAGACGAGCCTCACCGGTAGCGACGCGCTCCTTGTTGACGTCCAGGCGCTCCTCGGAACGGATGATCTCACCGTTGTCAGCAACGTTGTTGTCGGTAGCAGCACCGGTACGAGCGGTGGTGTCGGTGTGAGCAGCAGTGGTGTCGGTGTGAGCAGCGCCCGCACCAGCAGCGCCCGCACCAGCAACGCCAGCACCTGCAGCGCCGGTCTTCAGGTCAGCGTCGCGACGCTGCTGAGCGTCGACGTTGCCGTCCTGGTAGGTGGTCACGTCCTGTGCGTTCTCCAGCTGGTAGTGCTTGAAGATGTCGGACTGTGCCTCAGGGGTCAGCGGCTTGTCGGAATCGAAGTCCGGAGCGTTCTCAATGCGGTCCTTGGAGAAAGCCAGCTTCAGGTCATCACCGTTGAAGTCGTGACCACGCAGCGGAACCAGGCTGGAGCTCATGCCGAACAGGCCGTGGTTGACCTCAACGAAGGTCGGCTGACCGGTCTGCTCATCAACGAAGACCTCCTTGACAGAGCCGAGCTTCTCGCCAGCCTTGTCGAATGCGGTTGCGTTGAAAAGATCCTTGATGTTCTTACCCATTGTTTCGCTAAACCTTTCTTTAATTGGTCTATCTTCGAGCGGCAAACCCTTCATAGCTTCAGCCACCCCCGAAAATCTTCATCCGGGGCGGGCGATTTGCTATTTCGCTTGCTCTGGTCACCACGATACGGACAAATCAACATTTCGCCACCGGACCACCCGCGCTTGCCACCATTTACCCAACTTAGTGCAGGTCATCACACTGATAACAATCTTATAACGGACGCATTTTTGCACCTTAGGGTGCTATTTCCCGTCAATGCCGCCCACTTAAACATCGCACGGCCACCACCAGCGAGATCCGAACCAAAGCACATTCGTAACACCTATCACTGCCACTCAAGGCGAACCACCACCCCGCTCACAGGTTCTTTTAATACAGGATCGCTACCCCCGAGCGGCGCCCAATCGAGAAAAAGGTCTAAACAACTTTCTGTTGGCGAATGAGAGCGGATAGGAATGACGTCGCCAAGCAGTGTCCCGTTTCCAGAAGGTTCCTAGAGTTGTACAGGAATTTCCGAAGGGCGTAACGTGTTGAGGTCTCTAGCGAACCGATCAGTTCAGCAGAAACGAACTATCCGGTTCATTTCTATACAACACTGTCTAGAAGGAATATCCCGTGTCCAACACTTCCTCTCGCGCACTGCCGAAATGGGCCACTGGCTTCGGCGCGCAAGTCATTGCTGGCCTCATCGTCGGCCTTATCCTCGGATTCATTGCCTCCGGCATGGAGTCGACATGGCTTTCCGACGCGCTCACAGGCGTCGGCGGCGCCTACGTCCAGCTCCTCAAGGTCATGGTTCCGCCGCTCATCTTTGCAGCGGTCGTCACGTCCGTGGCTAACCTGCGAAAGGTCACCAACGCGGCATCACTAGCCATTTCCACCCTCGTATGGTTCGCCATCACCGCCTTCTTCTCGGTGCTGGCAGGCATCCTCGTTGCGGTAGTCATGAAGCCCGGCGTGGGCACGACTGTCGACGCCTCCACGGCCGCCGATCCCTCCCACGTCGGTTCCTGGACCGCATTCCTCCAAGAACTCGTACCGTCCAACTTCATCGGCCTTAGCGCTTCCTTCAGCGACGGCGAGGTATCCCTCGGCTTCGGCGCACTCCAGCTGCTGGTCATCTCCCTCGCCCTGGGCATCGCAGCAGTCAAGGCCGGCAAGGCTGCCGATCCGTTCCTGCGCTTCACCGAGTCCTTCCTCAAGGTCATCCAGGTCGTTTTGTGGTGGATCATCCGCCTCGCTCCAATCGGTACTGCCGCGCTCATCGGAAAGGCTGTATCCACCTACGGCTGGGACGCCCTGAGCACCCTGGGCAAGTTTGTGCTCGCCATGTACGTCGGCCTCGCTCTGGTCATTGTCGTCATCTACCCGGCAGTGCTCGCGTTTAACCGCATTCCCGTCATGGGCTTCTACAAGCGCGTATGGCCGGTCTTCTCCCTAGGTTTCGTGACCCGCTCCTCCATGGGCGTTATGCCCGTCACCGAGCGCTTTACCGAGCAGGCAATGGGCGTTCCGCGCGAATACGCTTCCTTCGCCATCCCCCTTGGCGCGGCCACCAAGATGGACGGCTGCGCATCGGTCTACCCTGCCATTTCCGCCATCTTCATCGCCCAGTTCTACGGCGTTGATCTCTCCTTCACCCAGTACCTGCTCATCATCTTCGTCTCCGTTATCGGCTCCGCCGCTACGGCGGGCACCACTGGCGCTACCGTCATGCTGACCCTGACGCTATCCACCCTGGGTCTTCCGCTGGCCGGCGTCGGTCTGCTTCTGGCCATCGAGCCGATCATCGACATGGGCCGCACCGCCGTCAACGTCACCGGCCAGTCCCTCTGTGCCACCATTGTGGCCAAGCGTGCCGGCATCCAGGATCAGGCCGTGTGGGATGCTGCCGAGAACGGCGTCGCCGACATCATGCACGACGACGAGAAGGAGCACGTGGGCATTTCTGCCTAGCCTCTCCCCCTTCGTCGTTCTCAACGACGACGAACTTAGCTGGTTCCTTCCTTAAATCCTCCGCTGTGTGCGGGGGATTTTCTGTGTTTTCGTTGTGGTGGGCGACGTCGTTTTCTTCGACGGTGGGTTTAGAAGGGGATGTCATCGCTGGTGTCGGTGCCGGCTTCCCCGTCGGCTTCCTCCTCAGCGTTGGCCTGTTCTTTGGCTTGTTGTTCGGCGTGGTAGTCATCGAGTTGCTGCTTGAGGTACTGGGCTTGCTCGCGGGCGAATTTACG
>OJLL01000087.1_pt1 | contig 30288 bp, 31 predicted proteins | sample 1596941 | NCBI WGS metagenome assembly OJLL01 (sample SAMEA3904689, study PRJEB24821) | metagenome | biome: Builtin; feature: hospital; material: surface | place: USA | collected 2013-08-13 | reverse complement strand
GGCCGGCAGATCGCTCAAGCCCATGATGGAAAGCGCCGTGACGGACTTGCCCGAGCCGGATTCGCCGATGATGCCCACGCGCTCGCCGGGTGCGACGGAAAAGGTGATGTCGTCCAGGATGCCGGGGATAGAAAGGTGCTTAACGTCGATCATCAGCGTGTCCCAGAAGGTTGAAGCCCAGCACGGTCAGCGCGATCGCGGCACCCGGCCACAGCGCCAGATGCGGGGAGGTGGCCAGGTACGGCTGGGAGGCCTGCAGCATGCGGCCCCAGGAGGCGTAAGGCGCGGGCGCGCCGAGCCCCAGAAACGACAGGCCGGCTTCCGCCAGGATGGCCAGCACGAGCGGCCAGATGTTGGGCAGCACGTGCCGCCACGCAATCGCAGGGCCGGAGACCTTGGCGATGCGCGCGGCCAGGATGTAGTCGTGCTGCATGACTTGCATGGTCCCGGCGCGGGCCACGCGCACGAAGGCGGGGATGCCGGCGATGCCGATGGCCAGCACGACAATCCAGATGGAGGCGCCGAACACCGCGGTGAACACGATGGCCAGCAGCAGCGCGGGGAAGGCCAGCAGCAGGTCCGCGCCGGCCATGACCACGCGCGAGGCAGACCGCCGCATCCCGGCCCAGATCCCCAGCGGCACGCCGACAAGCCCGGACAGCGCAACCGCACCCACAGCCACGGTCAGCGTCAGCCGCGCGCCGTCCATCACGCGCGAGAGGATGTCGCGGCCGAACTGGTCGGTGCCCATCCAGTGCGATGCGGACGTTCCCTGCAAACGCACGGCGACCTCCGTCTGCAGCGGGTCGTAGGGCGTCCACACGAGCGACAGCAGCGCCGCGAAGGCCACCAGCGCGACGATCGCCGCGCCAACTTTGCGCTGCCAGCTCATGCCTGCCTCCGAATCCGCGGGTCCACCACCGTGTAGGTCAGGTCCACGATCAGGTTCACCACCAGGGTGAACGCCACGATTACCATCATCACGGTTTGGACGGTGGCCAGGTCGCGGTTGCCTACTGCGTCGAGAAGCATGGTGCCCAAACCGGGGATGGTGAACACCCGCTCGATCACCACGGCGCCCACCACCAGCGACGCGAGCTGCACGCCGACGACCGTGATCACCGGCAGCGCGGCGTTTCGAAGCGCCGAGGTGAACAGCACATTGCCTATCGACGCACCAAGGGCCCTGCCCGTCCTCACATAATCCTTGCCCATCTCCTCGCGCACCGCGGCTGCGACGTAGCGCGTGAGAATCGAGGCCTGCACCAGCGCGAGCGAGGCCACCGGCAGCACCGCGTGCGCCGGCGTGCCCCAGCCGTTGGCCGGCAGCCAGCCCAGGCGCACCGTCTTGCCCTCGATGCGCTTGCCGGCAGCCAGCGGAACCTCGCCCGCGAGCGCGCGCAACAGCGTGGTCTTACCGGAGCCGTTGACGCCGACGAGGCCGATGCGCTCGCCCGGGGCCAGCCGCCAAGTGAGGTGATCCACCAAGGTACGGCCGTCCGGAGTCGTCACCGAGGCGTCCTCCAGCTCGATCACCACGCGGCCCTGGCGCTGCTTGGAGAAGGCCATGAGCTCTACCTTGTCACGCGGCGCGGGCACGTCGGCGATGATCGCCTCGGCAGCCTCGATGCGGTAGCGCGGCTTCGAGGTTCGCGCCGGCGCACCGCGGCGCAGCCAGGCCAGCTCTTTGCGCGCCAGGTTCTGGCGGCGTTGCTCCATGGCATCAGCCTGACGGGCACGCTCGGCACGGGCAAAGGTCCAGTCGTTGTAGCCGCCTTCGTAGGCATCCACCACGCCATCGTGCACCTCCCACGTCGTGGTGGCCACGGTGTCCAGGAACCAGCGGTCGTGCGTTACCACCACCACGGCCAGTTTGCGGTCCAGCAGGTGCTGGGCTAGCCACTGTACTCCCTCCACGTCGAGGTGGTTGGTGGGCTCATCCAGCACCACGATGTCTAAGTCCTGGACCAAGGCCGCGGCCAGGTTCACGCGGCGACGCTCACCGCCCGACAGCGATCCCACGGGAGTGTCCAGCCCGAGATCCACGATGCCGAGGCCGCCGAGGACGTCGCGGACCTTGGCGTTGGACGCCCACTCAAAGGTCTCTAAGCCCAGCGGCTCGATAATGACCTGGGAAATAGTAAGGGCAGGGTCCAGCTCGAAGCGCTGGGTCACCACCGCCATGCGCAAGTCCGAGTTGTGGGACACGCGCCCCTGATCCGGTGGCTCGATCCCCGTGAGGACCTCCAGCAGGGTGGTCTTACCGCCGCCGTTGACGCCGACGATGCCGATCCGGTCCCCCGTTTGAACGCCGAGGGAGACCCCGCTGAGAAGGGTCTTGAGGCCGAAGGACTTGGATACGTTTTCCAGGTTAATGAGGTTCGCCATAACGAGAGTCCATCTTAGTGCCTCTCAGCACATGCCCGAGAACTAGATCAGCGCTACCAGGCCAGGGGCTACTCCACCAGCGCTGCGCCACTGGCGGGACCAGTGGTGACCAGTCCACGGGTACCGCGATTATCGGCGCACACCTGGGCTACCACCTCGTGGGCGGTATCCGAATCTTCACAGAGGAAGGCGCACGTCGGGCCAGAGCCTGACACCATGCCCTTGAGCGCGCCGGCGGCCTCACCCGTATCCAAAACCTTGCGCAGGTCGGGGCGCAGGGACAGCGCGGCTGCTTGCAGGTCGTTGTGCATCGCCGCCGCAAGCTCGTGCGGGCTGCCGCTCACCAGCGCCTTGCCCACCGCCTCGGTATCAAGGTGCGGGGAGCTGCCGCGGCCGGCGGCGCGCAGCTCATCGAGCTTACGGAACACGCTCGGGGTGGACAGGCCTTGCGCGTTCGTGATGATGGCCCAGGTGTAGTGACCGCGCGCGAGCATCTGCGTGAGCAACTCGCCGCGGCCGCGGCCCAGGGCCGTGCCGCCCATCAGGGTAAAGGGCACGTCCGAGCCGAGGTCTGCGGCGATGCGGTAGAGGATTTTGTGGGCCACGGGGGCGCAGCCGATCTCTTCGCTTATGGCCTGGTTGGCCAGGAGTAGCGCTGCCGCGGCATCCGCCGAACCGCCCGCCATCCCGCCGGCGGCGGGGATGTTCTTAGTCAGGCGCAGCGTGCCGGTGGCGGCATCCGGCTTGCCCAGGGTCTCTGCCACGGCAGTGATCGCGCGCCAGGCCAGGTTGTCGGGCGTGGTCGGAACACCAGCGGCGTGCGGGCCGGTAACCACAATCTCGGTCTCGGGGCCAGGGGTGAAGGAGACCTCGTCGTGCAGCTCCAGCGATTGGAACACCGTGGCCAGCTCGTGGAACCCGTCCTCGCGGGCGTCACCGACGCCGAGGTGCAGGTTGACCTTGGAATGAGCGCGCGCAGTCCACATACGGCTCATGAGTTCTCCGCCAGACGCACGAAGTCCTTCACCGCAAGCTTCTCGCCGCGCAGGCGCGGATCGATATCCGCTGCGCGCAGCGCTTCCTCGGCCGCGGCGGCGGAGCCATAGTGCCCGGCCAGGGCCGCACGCAGGGTCTTGCGGCGTTGCGCAAAGGCGGCGTCAACCAACGCGAAGAGCTGCTCACGTAGTGCATCGTCGTACGGGTGGGTGCAGTCGATACGCACAAGGCCGGACTCAATCTTGGGCGCTGGCCAGAACACGTTCTTGCCAATCGTGCCGGATTGGCGCACTGGACCGTAGAAGGCTGCCTTCACGCTCGGCACGCCGTAGACCTTGCTGCCCGGTGCGGCGGCGAGGCGCTCTGCTACCTCCAGCTGAACCATGACCAGCACGCGGCGGATCGAGGGATAAAGCTCAAGCAGGTGCAGCAGCACCGGCACCGCGACGTTATAGGGCAGGTTTGCCACGAGCGCGGTGGGGTGCCCCAGCTCACCCGGCTCGACGGCTAGCGCGTCCTTGTGGACCAGCCTCAAGCGATCGGCATGCTCCGGGGCGCGCTTGGCGACGGTGTCGGGCAACTTCTGCGCGAGGCGTGGATCGATCTCCACGGCGGTCACGTGCTCGACCTGCCCCAGCAGGCCCAGAGTAAGCGAGCCTAGGCCGGGGCCGACCTCCACCACGCGGTCCTCGGGGCTGAGATCCGCAGCGGCGACTATGCGGCGGATCGTGTTGGGATCATGCAGGAAGTTCTGGCCCAACTTCTTCGTCGGAGTCACGTCGAGCTCGGCAGCGAGCTCACGGATCTCCACCGGGCCCAGCAGGTGGGGTTGTGTCATGTCTTCCAGACTAATACGCGCAGCGAAAATGCTTTAGCGCAGGCCAAGCTTGGCGGTACAGGCGGGCCATGCGCCCCAGCCCTGAGCAGCCTGGACCTTCTGGGCCACGGCGATCTGCTGCTCGCGGCTGGCCTGCCACGCCTCCGGCGCGTACTCGGTGCCGCCGAAGGACGCCCACGTCGACGGGGTGAACTGCAGGCCGCCGGAGAAGCCGTTGCCGGTGTTGATGGACCAGTTGCCGGTGGCCTCGCACTGCGCGATGGAATCCCAGACAGACCCCTCAGCGACATCCGGTGCGGTGGACTTCGGCTTGGTGCCGCGTGCGATAAGGGCGGCGACAGGCTCGGTGTGGACGTCTTCCTTGATGACGTCGTTGGACTCTTCCTTGCCGTTGACCTTGACAATCTTGTGGGTCACCGTGCGCGAGCCCGGGGTGCCTTCCTCGCGGACCTCCTCGGAACCTTCCTCGAGCTCCGGATCATCGACGTAGTTAGCGGGCGCGTCGAAGTCCTCGGTCTTTTCTTCCTCGCTCACCTCAACGCGGTCCACGGTAATCGCCATGCCAGGGGTGATCTTGGTGTCCAGGCTAGGGCTGACACGGTCATCCTTGTCCACGGTGATGCCGCGGGCTTCCAGCACGTCCTTGACGTCCTTGGCCGCCACGTTGGCGTAGGTCACACGGCCGCCATCGGAAACCTTGACAATCTTGGGAGAGACGACCTCGATATCCATTCCTTCGGTCACCACCTCGTCTTCGTCTACGGCCTTCTCCCCGGAGGTTACCGCCGCACCCGGCACTACACCGTCCAGACCGTTGAGCAGGTCCGACACCGTGAGGTCGGTGGAGGACATTTGCTTCTGTACGCCATCGATGGTCACGGCGACCGGCTTGGCGGTGCGCACGGTGATGGAGTCACCGTTGGCTACCTTCTCACTAAGGGCTGGGTACACAACGTCGTCGCCCTCGACGCTGACGCCGGCGGCCTCCAGGGCACCGTTGACATCGCCCGCAAAGGTAGCCAGCGTGGTGGTGTCACCGTTGACATCCAGCGTGATGTCCTTCTGGGTACCAGCGGCCACGACGCCGCCCACGGCGAGCGTGCCCAATACGCCGCCGGTTGCCACGCGCAGCGGCAAGGAGTGGGAGCGATTAATCCGCTTGATCTGCTTCTTCGGGGACATAAACCTCTTACTCTTCTGTACAGCGATGAGAGCCGGGCTATAGCCGGCATCTGATGGAGGCGCGACAACTCGCGCGCCCGAGCCGTGACAAGGGCCGGGCTAACTTTGAATAACAGTACGGTAACAGCGTCAAGCGATCGAGGAGTAATCCCACGCCGCATGCACTGCTAACACTCTCGTCACAACAAGCACGCCCGCCACCGCTGGCCAGCACGTTTTCCCAAAGTGAAGATCGTCACACACCGAAGACCCGGCCGAAGGTTTCCTGAACTTCGGCAGCCAGATCTTCTACCGCCTGACCACGCGCTTCAGCTACGCAGCGGTAGGTGTGCCCTATGAGGGACGGCTCGTTACGCGCACCACGGAAGGGCTCCGGAGTCATATACGGCGCATCCGTTTCGATGAGCACTTGGCCCGCCGGCGCTAATGCCGCGGCCCGGCGCATCTCCTCGTTGCGCTTAAAGGTCACGTTGCCGGCGAAAGACAGCACGAATCCGCGCTCCAGCGCTTGTTTGGCCACCTTAAGCGGCGAGGAGAAGCAGTGCAGCATCACCGTCGGCGGCTCAGCGCAGTCCCCCAGGATGCGCATGAGCTCCTCGTCCGCCTCGCGGTTATGAATCATGAGCGTCTTGCCCACCTTGGCTGCCAGCTCAGCGTGCCAGCGCAGCGCTTCCTCCTGGACCTCCAGGGGTGCCGTGGTCTCCGGCTCGTGATGGATCCAGTACGTGTCCAGGCCGGTTTCACCGATGGCCACGCAGTGCGGGTCGGCGGCCATCTCGCTCAGGCGTGCCCGGGTCTGCGCATCCAATTCCCCCGCCTTCGTCGGGTGAATCGCACAGGCGGCAAACACGTTGTCGAACTCGTGGGCTGCGGCCAAGGCCTTTTCGGCCTCCGCGAGGCCGTCACCCACCGTCACTAGGCGCTCCACTCCGGCGTCGTGCGCGCGGGAGATAATGTCGGCGTCGGCATCGCGGCAGGAGGCGAGGTGCGTGTGGGCGTCGATAAGCTGGCTCAGGCCCTCGGCGGGCACGGGCGTGGGGCGTGGCTTCTTCTTAGACATGGCTGCGAGTGTAGTCATGCGCGCATGATGATCCGTGAAGCGACGGACGCCGACGTCCCCGCGATGACCCGCACGCTCAACTGGTCTGGGCGCTCTACTCCCCCTACCGCGTCCCTACAGTGTGGGTGGGCTGCTACGAGACCACCATCTACCTCGACCCCGCGGCACAGGGGCGCGGGGCAGGCACGCGCTTGCTCGACGCCCTGGTGGCCCACGCCCGGGAGGCCGACGAGGTCCATACGCTGCTGGCACTCATCGTGGCCGACAACGTGGCGTCCATCAAGTTGCACGAAAAGTTCGGCTTTGCCAGTGTAGGTACGTTCCAGGAAGTCACCCGCAAAGCTGGGCGCTGGCTCGACCTCACCCATTTGCAGCTCATGGTTTAAGGAGAATCATGCACGTTCGTCCCGCAGTGCTTGACGACGCCCCCGCGATCGCCGCCATCTATAACGCCGCCTCCGCCGCGAAGCCCGCGGCGAACTTGGTGACGTGGCAGGAATCCGTCGAAGACCGCGAGCAATGGCTGGCCCAGATGGACAAGGACGACTACCCCGTCTATGTCGCCGTGCACGACGACGAAATCGTCGGCTGGGCCGCCTACTTCCAGTTCGTCACCCCCGCCATCTACTACGGCACCGCGGAGGACTCCATCTACATCGCCGAGTCCGCGCGCGGCAAAGGCGTGGGCCGGGAGCTCATGGACACGCTCATGGAGCATGCCAAGGACAACGACTACGTCCAGACCATGATCACCTACATCGTAGATACCAACGAAGCATCGCTGGCCCTGCACAAGAAGTTCGGCTTCGTGGAGACCGGCCGGATGCCCAACATCCACACCAAGGACGGCCAGCGCCTGGGCCTGGTGCACCTGCAGCGCGATTTCGACCGCCCTTAGCAGGGGTGCCCTAGCAGCGGAAGCGGGCTTGTTAGAGGGCGCCGGCGAGCTCGTCCTCGATATACACGTGCTTAGTCGCCCGCAGGCCGGCGACCAGCATGCCGAGCGTGAGCACCATGAGCCCGATGAGCATGGCGGTCCAATTTCCGGTAGCACCGCGCACCATTCCCACTAGGAGCGGCACGAGACCGGCAAGGATATAGCCGCCCGGCTGAACAAAGCCGGATAAGCGCGCCGTCGTCAGCGCGGTACGTGTGCGGGCGGTCAGCAGGGCCAAGGCGAGAGGGAAACACATTCCGCCGATGCCCAGCAGCGTGGCCCAGGCTAGCGGGGCGTGATCCGCGGCCAAGAGCACCCCGGCCCAGCCGGCGCACGTGCTCAGCGCCAGCACCACGGGCACGGGCGCCAGGCGGTCCAGGCGGGCGATGAGCCACGGCATGACCACACCGCCAACAATGTTGAACACGCCAATGACTGCAAGCGCTACGCTCGCGGTGTTCTCGCCTACGCCCTTCTCCACGAGCATGCGCGGCAACCAGCCCATCTGGACGTAAGCCATGGTGGATTGCAGCCCGAAGAAAAACAGCATGGCCACGGCGGTCACGGACGTGTAGATGGGCCGCGGGGCCTCCGCGCCGTCGACCGCACCGTGCGCGACGTCCTTGCCCGCGCACGGCAGAATAACCAGCCAGACCACCAGCTGCGCAGCGGCCGGCAGGCACCAGATCCACAGCGCCGACTGCCACGAGTTACTGGTCACGGCAGACAGTGGCCCCACCGCGCTCGAGACACCCAGCATGGTGGTGTAGGTGGTCATCAGCGCCACCAGCGTGCGGCCCGAGCCGTGTTGCTTCACCCATGCGGGAAGCAACACGTTGGCCAGCGCAATACCCGCAACCACGCAGACGGTGAGCGCGACAAAGAGCGCAAAGTTTCCCACCCAGGGGCGCAGTGCTAGGCCGGCGACAAGCGCCACCGAGCCGAGCGCCAGGGTGCGGCTTAGCCCCAACCGGCGGGCAATCGGTACGGCCGCCAACCCCATGACGGCAAAGCACAGTCCCGGCAATGCAGTAAGCAGGCCGGCCTGCCCGGAGCTAATACCAAAGAAGTCCTGGATCTGCCCCAACACAGGCGCCACCGAGGCGATGCCGGAGCGCAGATTCACCGCCGTGAGACACACGACGGCGAATGCGAATGCGGGCGCGATCCTGCGCGCCGAAGATAAGGTCACTACTCGCCTGCCCGGCTACTTCTGGACAGGCGCCCACTCAGGGCCGGTCTCCCCCAGCTCCGGATCGAGCTTAGCCACCAGCGGCTTCGGCTTCTGCAGCGGAGTACCCGGAGCAACGTCCACGCGCTGCCAGGAGGCCTGCTGCGCGGAGTAGTCACCGGTGATGATCGGGTACGGGTGGTTCTCCGGCGGCAGTCCCACGCCCACGAGCCCAACGGGCATGTCGTCCACAACGTCCTCGATACGCGGCTGCGCTGCCCACTCGCCTTCGCGTCCCAGCGTCTCGTGCACCTTCTGCGCGGTAAACGGCAGGAACGGGGTGAGCATGACGTTGCAGTCCGAGACCACCTGGAGTGCCGTCCACAGGACGGTAGCCAGGCGCTCGCGCTGTGTCTCATCCTTGGCCAGCTTCCACGGCTCCATGGCGGCGACGTACGCATTGGCCTCGCCCACCACGTGCATTATGGCCGTCATGGCCTGCTTAAACTTGGACTGCTCCAGGAACTCTGCAGCGGTAGCGAAGGTCTCCTCCGCCAGGGCCAGGATGTCCGTATCGGCCTGCTCCAGCGCGGCCGGGGCGGGGACCTCACCGAAGTTCTTGTACGCCATCGACACCGTGCGGTTGACCAGGTTGCCCCAGCCATTGGCCAGCTCGTTGTTGATGCGACGGACGAACTCGTCCCAGGTGAAGTCCGTGTCGTTATTCTCCGGCCCGGCTACGGAGATGAAGTACCGCAGCGCGTCCGGACCAAACTCCTTGAGGAAGTCCTTGACATAGATAACCACGCCCTTGGAGGAGGAGAACTTGGAACCAGACATGGTCAGGTACTCGGAAGAGACGATCTCCGTGGGCAGGTTTAGCTCGCCGTAGGTGTGCAACTCACCGCCCTTGGAGCCCTTTCCGGCGTATCCCAGGAGCTGGGCGGGCCAGATCTGGGAGTGGAAGGTGATGTTGTCCTTGCCCTGGAAGTAGTAGTGGCGGGCTTCCGGGTTCTGCCAGTACTGCTTCCACGCCTCCGGGTTGCCGGTGCGGTGTGCCCACTCGATGGAAGCAGACAGGTAGCCGATCACCGCGTCGAACCAGACATAGAGCTTCTTCGCGCCGTTGTCCTGCCAGCCCTCGACCGGAATCGGGATGCCCCAGTCGATATCGCGGGTCATGGTGCGCGGGCGCATGTCCTCGAGCAGGTTGAGGGAGAACTTCAGCACGTTGGGGCGCCAGTCCTCGCGAGTCTTCAGCCACTCCTCCAGGGCATCCTTGACCGCGGGAAGGTCGAGCAGGAAGTGATCAGTCTCAATGAACTCTGGCGTCTCGCCATTGATCTTGGACACGGGGTTGACGAGGTCGATCGGGTCCAGCTGATTGCCGCACTCATCGCATTGGTCACCGCGTGCGCCGTCGGCGCCGCAGATGGGGCAGGTGCCCTCAATGTAGCGGTCCGGCAAGGTGCGGCCGGTCGAGGGCGAGATAGCGCCCTTGGTGGTCTCCTTTATCATGTAGCCGTTCTGGTACAGCCCCTTGAACAGCTCCTGCACCACCGCGTAGTGGTTGCGGGTAGTGGTGCGGGTAAAGAGGTCATAAGACAGGCCGAGACCGGCCAAGTCAGTAACAATTTGCCGGTTGTAGCGGTCCGCCAGCTCGCGGACGGTCACGCCCTCCTTGTCGGCCTGGACCAGCAGCGGAGTGCCGTGCTCATCGGTTCCGGAGACCATGAGGACGTCCTTGCCACGCATTCGCTGGAAGCGGGCGAACACATCGGAGGGAACGCCGAAGCCCGCCACGTGTCCGATGTGGCGGGGTCCATTGGCGTAGGGCCAAGCAACATTAACGACAACTGTCTCAGTCATGGCCTCTACTCTATCGAACACCCCCTCACCGTATGCACAGTGAGGGGGTGATTAATGCAGGCTAGGCCTTATGCTTGTGATGGTGGCGGCGGGCCTTAAAGGCCTGCTCGCGTTGGAACTCACGGTGCAGACGGCGCTCGCGGGCCAGCTTGCGCTGGAAGGCCTGCGACTCGCGGTATTCCAAGTAGATGACGTCGTTGCTTAGATCCTTGTAAATGGCGAACATGAGGCCCACCACGATAAAGAGGAACGGCAGCGCTGCCACGATGGTGACGTTCTGCAGGTTAGACAGGGAGTCCTCGCTGGACAGCAGCAGCGTCAGGCCGACAGCTGCGGTGAGCAGGCCCCACGCGGCGGACAGCCACGGCTTGGCGGTGGTGGCGCCGGACTGGGACATGGAGCCCATGACTGTCGACGCCGAGTCGGCCGAGGTGATGAAGAACGTGGCCAGCAGGATAGCGGCGATGATGCCGGCGACGAACCCACCAGGCAGGTTGTGCAGCAGGTTGAACAGCTCCTGCTCGGAAGAATCGCCGGAGATAGACTGGCCGTTCTGCTCCATGTGGATGGCAGTGCCGCCGAAGATAGCGAACCAGATGGTGGACACGCCGGCCGGTACCAGCAGCACGCCGATGCAGAATTCGCGCACGGAGCGGCCGCGGGAGATGCGTGCCAGGAACATGCCGACGAACGGGGACCAGGACACCCACCATGCCCAGTAGAAGATGGTCCAGGTGGACAGCCACTCGCCGGCGGTGCCGTTGTTGGACTCCGCGGTACGAGCGATCATCTGGGTGAAATTGGCCAGGTAGTTACCGATGGAACCCGGGATCTGGTTAAGAATGGAGACCGTCGGGCCCAGGATGAACACGAAGATGGCCAGCAGTGCTGCCAGGATCATGTTGGCGTTGGACAGGTACTGGATGCCCTTACCCACGCCCGACATGGCGGAGAGGATGAAGGCCAGGGTCAGAACCAGGACGATGCCGACAACAACCCCCTGGGACGGGTTCTGGATGATGCCGGAGGCCTGCAGGCCGGCCTGGATCTGGGTAGCGCCCAGGCCCAGGGAGCAGGCGGTACCGAAGACGGTGGCAAAGATGGCCAGAATGTCAATGACCTTGCCCGCCGCACCGTCGGCGGCGCGCTGGCCGATGAGCGGCACGAAGGCCTGGCTCAGCAACTGCTTACGGCCAATACGGAAGGTGGAGTACGCAATGGCCAGGCCCACGATGGCGTAAACAGCCCACGGGTGCAGCGTCCAGTGGAACATGGCGGTGGCCATGGATGTACCCACCTCGTGCTTGCCGTGGCCCGGCACGCCGTTCTTGAAGTAGTTCAGCGGCTCGGAGGCACCGTAGAACATCAGACCAATGCCCATGCCGGCGGCAAACATCATCGCGATCCAGGACACCGTAGAAAACTCAGGTTCTTCGTCGATGTTGCCCAAACGGATGGTGCCGAACTTGGAGGAGGCAATGTAGATCACGAAGACCACAAAGACGGTGCCGAACAGCACGTATGCCCAACCAAAGTCGGTGACTACGAAGTTCAGAGCATCGCTAGCGAAAGAGCCAAAGTTGTCGGGAGCCGCAAGGCCCCACGCCACGATGGCGGCAACCAGCACGCCGGCGATACTGACGATGCCCCAATCAATCGGCGAGTCGATGCCACCAGGGCCAAACTCCTCGTCCTCGTCGTTTTGCTCCTCCACGACCGGGGCGGCCGCAGGATTGAAACCCTTGTTGGACAGCATGTCCTTGAGCTGACTCGTGGCGGACGCCGCCTCAAGGCGCTCGTCGACGGTCTCATAGTTTGTACGGCTTGTGCGATCTGTGCGGTCAGTCTGTGAACTGGGAACGCTGGGCGAGGAACCCACATCCTTTACATTGTCACTATTGGTCGAGTCTGTCATAGACCTGACTTTGGTAACATCTCCGCAGCGAGTCAAACCGAAACGGGCACAAGTCCACGCCCTTTCACCGCATAAGCGCCAGACCAGCGCCTTCCCCATACCGCTTTCCCCTCCCGCATTTTTGCAAATGGCGCAGATAGCGGCGGATTTTACGAGTGCTGGCAGGTCACTCACAGCTGAAATCTATAACAATTTCGTAACAGTCGCGTTTTGTCGGGCCACTCTTAAGACTGCTGACACCGATACACTTCACCTACTGCTCAGCCTCCTTGTCGCGGGCGGCGAGATACGCATCGTACAGCTCACGGTTGGACCACTCGGTGCCTGCTGCAGCGCGCTTGCAGGCGTCCTTGGCGCGCACCCCGCGCTCTACTTCGGCCACGACCTGTGCCACCAGTTCTTCCAGCGAAGCCGGTTCCGCCGCCCCGCCTTCTATAACAACAGTAATCTCACCGCGCGCGTTGTCCTGGGCCCACTCGGCAAGCTCCCCCAGGGTGCCGCGTTTTACCTCCTCGTAGGTTTTGGTCAGCTCGCGGCAGACGGCGGCGGGGCGGTCGGGACCGAGGATCCGGACGGCGTCGCCCAGCGTCTGCGCTACGCGGTGCGGGGATTCGAAGAAGACGATGGCGCGGCGCTCCCCCACCAGCGACTCCAACCACGCCGCGCGCGGACCGGGCTTGCGGGGCGGGAAGGCGTCGAAAAGAAAGTGCCCCACGCCCAGCCCAGACAGCGCCAACGCCGTAGGCACTGCCGACGGCCCCGGGAAGCAGGTCACCGGCACGCCCGCTGCGGCCGCAGCGGAGACGATGGAGTGCCCAGGATCCGACACCAACGGCATACCGGCATCAGAGACTACTAAGACACTGCCGGTGCGGGCCTGCTCCACCAGCCGCTGTGAACGCTCTGCCTCATTGTGGTCGAAGTTGGAGACCACCGAGCCGCGAATCTCTACGCCCAACGCCTGCGCGAGGTTTCGCACGCGCCGCGTATCCTCCGCTGCAACCACATCGGCGTTCGCCAGAGCGTGAATGAGGCGCGCAGAGGCATCGCCCGGATTGCCCAAGGGAGTGGCGGCAAGGATGACACCGCGTGGCAGGGGATCAAGCTGAATACTCATACACCCCAGCATGGCACACCCTGTCGGCGCCGCACGCTAGACTCTTCCGGGTGAGTATCGCAACCTCCCCCGCTCCCCACCGCGCCACCCGCCCCGCGCAGCGCGGTGAGCACCCACGCCCAACGCCGCCGGCACCCCGCCCTTACGTGTGGGGTACGGCAGATACCGTCAGCACGCTGGTGATAGCACTCTTGGCCTTGATTACGCGCTACATCGGTCTCACCGACCGCGTTTCCGGCGGAACCCCGGTCTTCGATGAGAAGCACTACGTCCCGCAGGCCTGGGACATCGTGACGAGTTGGTCTAACCTGTTCCTCGGCGGAATCGAAACCAACCCGGGCTATGGCCTGGTGGTTCACCCGCCGCTGGCCAAGCAGATCATTGCCATCTCGGAGGCCGTCTTTGGCTACACCCCGCTGGGTTGGCGCTTTATGACAGCGCTCTTTGGCGTGGGCACAGTGCTGGTGACCATGGCGCTAGCGCGCCGCGTCTCCGGCTCCTGGCAGGTGGGCTTCCTGGCCGGTCTTATCGCCGTGTGCGATGGTGTCTTGCTCGTGTCCTCGAAGTTCGGCATGCTCGACATCTTCCAGGTCTTCTTCGTCGTCGCCGCCGCCTGGGCCTTGGCGCGTGACCACCAGCAGATGCGGGAGCGCCTGCACGCAGCCTATCTCAACGGCAGCATGGGGGATTCTCCGTTCGGTCCGCGCTTTGGGTTCCGCTGGTGGCGTTTTGCCGCCGGCATCTTCCTGGGCCTGACGTTGTCGGTGAAGTGGTCCGGCCTGTACTACATCATGTTCTTCGGCCTCATGAGCGTCTTCTCTGACCTCGCCCTGCGCCGCCTCTACGGGGTGCGCCGCTACGTCACCGGAACCCTGCTCCGCGATACTCCCGCCGCACTAGCCTCCCTCGTCCTCCTCCCCGCGGCGTTGTACGTGTGGTCGTGGCGCGCGTGGTTTGCGGACGAAACCGCGGTGTATCGCCACGCCAAGGTCGACGGCACCATTGAGGACGGCTCCTGGCTGCTCAACCTCCCAGAGCCGGTTGCTGGATGGCTGCACTACCACATCTCCGTGCTGGAATTTCACGCCTCATTGACGTCTTCGGCGGGACATCACCACCCCTGGGATTCCAAGCCGTGGGCATGGCTGGTGGCTGCGCGCCCCATCCTCTACTACTCCGATACGGAGGCCACGTGCCGGGGCGGTGGCTCGTGCCGCGAGATGCTTTTCCTCTTCGGTACCCCGGCCATCTGGTGGCTGGTTATCCCCGCGGTGCTGTGGGGTCTGTGGTCCCTGCTGGTGCGCCGCAACCGTGCTTTCCTCATCCCGCTCATCGGCGCGGCTGCGGGCTTCCTGCCATGGCTTACGGTCTTTGACCGCCAGATGTACTTCTTCTACGCTACCGCTTTCATCCCCTTCGTCATCGTCTTAATTTCCTTGGCGCTGGGGCAGATGATTGGCCGCGGGCAAGAGCTGCAGTGGGGCTTTTTCCGCTCCCTCTACGGCGCTGCAGTGCCGTTGGGCACCGTGGTGGCGGTCTGCTACGTCGCGCTAGTGGTGGCGATGTTTATCTACTTCTCCCCGATTCTCTACGGATACGCCATTCCGGAATCGTGGTACCAGTCCCTCATGTGGCTGCCCTCCTGGCGCTAGCAGGCGGTGAACCGGGACAGCGCCCAGCCCGCGTCTTAGCGCGGGTTGGCGCTAAGCCCCCGGAATAGCTCGCGCGGCACAAACCCGCGGTCCGCCGCCCAGACCCATCCCAGCGCCGCGGTGGCCAGCCCGGTGGCCACCAAGATGTAGACCTGTCCGGCGCTGGCGGTGCCCAGGGCAAAATCCCGCATGGTGAAACCGCAGAGAAACGCGAACATGGTGCAGGCCACCGGCATGAGGCCCGGGGCGGAAGCCGGCCGCCACGCGGCGAATCCCAGGCCGCTGGCCAAGGCAAACCGCAAGGCGGCGGCCTCCATGAGCAAACGAGCTCGCTCTGGGTCAGCATCGGCAGCCAGGGTGCCCTCCGTGCCAGTCGTTGCCAGTCCGGAGGCGCTCACCACGACCACCACGGCCCACGCTGCGAACACGAAAGCCAGCAGCCCCAGCGCAATGCGCGCCAGCGTGAGCGAAGCCTGCCGGGCACTCGAAGCGCGCTGCCACTCCGGTTCCACGCCGGCCAGGATGATCTCAGAGAGGTCCTTCGGTGGAGCCATTCCTCCGTCCGGCTCCACAAAGTTCAACGACCTGGACAAGGCAGCCGCCTTGTCCCGAAATGCGGCGCACTCTGCACAGTGCGCGATGTGCGCCTCAATTACGTCGGACGCAAGCTGCGGCTCTTCACCGTCTAGCTGCGCGGAAATCGCTGCTTGGACCTGCTCATGCGTCAGCACGGCTCAACACCCCATCGACGCTGGCGCGGCCCGAGCCGAACACCACGATCATGAGCAATCCCGCAATCAGGACGAGGGGGTATTCAAATCCGCCATCGGCAGCGAACAGCCCGTGGCCCAAATGCACGAAGTACAGCGCGCAGGCCATCAGCAAAGCCAATGCGCCCGCCACGAAGGTGGTGAGCAGCCCCACGACTAGTGCGGCGCCGCCCAGCATCTCCGACAGCGCCGCCAAATACGCCGACAGCTGGGGCTGCGGGATTCCCATTGCTGAAAACTGTCCGGTGGTCTCATCCATGCCGGCGAAAAACATCTTGTCCACACCGTGCGCGACGAAGATGGTGCCCAGCACAGCCCGAAAAATGAACAGGGCGGCATCACGTACGGCGGGGTTATTCATGGTTCATAGACTACCCTGGATGCCCACGCGCGAACGAAAGGACTCTCTCACTATGCAGACGTGGATGCCAGTGGATTCACCGCTGGGCCGGCTTACCCTCGTGGGCAGCTCCACGGGCCTTACCAACGTATACTTCAGCACCGAGTCACCCGATCTGCCGGCGATGGAACCCAGCCCCGTGCTGGCCGACGCCACCCGGCAGATCACCGAATACTTTGCAGGACAGCGCACCAACTTCTCACTGAAGCTCGACCGCCCGACCACCGCACCGCTTCCCTTCCGCGCCCGCGCCCAACGCGCGCTCTCCACCATTCCGTTCGGTGAGCGCTGGACCTATGCGCAGCTGGCCCGCGCAGCCGGGAGCGCCGGCGCGGTGCGCGCGGCGGGAAGCGCATGCGCCACCAATCCGCTGCCGATTGTGGTGCCGTGCCACCGCGTCGTGCGCGCCGACGGAACCATCGGCTCCTACCGCGGCGGGAGCGAGGCCAAACGCTTCCTCCTCGACCACGAGTCCGCGATTCGCGCCACCCAGTAGCACCCGTAACGCACAACTCTGCCGGTTCCATCTACACACCGAGTGGGAACCTGGACACTTGTTGCGCAGTCTAAAAGACCATGACAGTTACGCACGAAACTCACCACGTCAATGCGGCATCAGATTCACTGCACCAGAAAGAGGAGATACAAATGAGCGACGAGAATGGCTTGATCTATGACGACAAAGGTCTCGGGCGGCCCGCCTGGGCGGTGACCTCACCCCTGATGCAGGAGTACTACGACACCGAGTGGGGCATGCCCATCCACGAGGAATCCGCGCTCCTGGAGCGCATCTGCCTCGAGGGTTTCCAGTCCGGACTGAGCTGGGCCACGGTGTTGCGTAAGCGGGAGGCTTTCCGCGCGGCGTTCGCTGGCTTTGACCCCGACCTCGTCGCCAGCTTTGGGGAAGAGGAAGTAGAGCGGCTCATGGCCAACCCGGATATCATCCGCAATCGGCTCAAAATCACCGCCACGCTCACCAACGCGCGGGCTACCGTTGCGTTGCGCGAGAAGGGCGGGTTAGACGAGTTTATTTGGAGCTTCCTGCCGGAGCAGACACTTGCGCCGGAAAAACTCGAGGACATCCCCAAGTACACGGATGAGGCCGTGGACATGTCTAAGGCGTTGAAGAAGGCCGGCTTCAAGTTCGTCGGGCCGGTGACGTGCTTCTCCCTCATGGAAGCGATTGGCATGATCGATACGCACCTGGTGGGCTCACACCGGCGCGGCTGCTCCGGGGTCTGGGAGAACTAGCCCACGCGGCGTGCCGCAAGATCATCCCGGCGCTGGCGCGGGGAGGCATGCGGCCCGTCGAAGCCGCCATCGGTGTCATCGCCGTCGTGCACGGAGAGGAAGTCGAAGTCCGGGCTTTCATCGTCGATCTCCAGCACCAGGGCACCCGGGCGACGCAGGTTACGAGGCAGAGTCTCAGCCGGGTTGTCCGCGTGACGCACGCCCAAACGGGCGCGGCGCAGGTGGTAGACGCGCTGGCGCAGCAACTCCTGCTCGCGGCGCACCTGCGAGCGCAAAGCAACCAGGTAAACCACGGTGATAACACCTGCGATAGCGGCCAACCACCAGGTCCAGCCACCGACGACGATGCCGAGGGCCACGGTGGCCACCACAGCCACGGCGAGGCCAATAAGGGTGCGCTGGCGGCGCTGGTACCGGGTAGCAGACGCCTCCTTCTCCTTGACCGGATCCCAGCCGCCGCGGCCCAAACGGCGCTGCGCGAAGGCAACCTCCTCCGCGGAAAGCTCGGTACTCTCCGCACTATCGACATCATGCGTGGAATCCTCGTCCGCGCTACCAGCGCTCACCGGCACTGCGGAGCCTTCCGCAGCCGAAGCGTCAGCGTCTTCGGCCTCGTTCTCGGCGCCGGCCTTCTCCTCTTCCGCGTCCACTGCACCCGGGTACATCAAATCGACCGGGGAGGTGTAGGAGTCGTCGAGGTCGTAGGCATCCTTCGCCACGGTGGCCTCAGCCGGAATGGTGAACACCTCCGCATCGGCGGCGTCGACATCGGCCGCCGCTGCAGAATCGACAGCTTCCGCATCCGCGCCGCCGACGAACTGCGTGGGCTCGTCGTCAACAATGAGGTCATCCTCGTCCTCGTCGTCCGCGTCATCAGCGGCGTCATGCGCCGTGGCTGACGCGATGGGCTTCACGCGCCCTGCTTGAGATGCCCCCACGGTGCGGCTCTTCTGCGCCCCCGTGGATTCGCTATCCGCTCCGACTGCGCCGTCAGCATCGTTGGTGGTGTTGGTGGCGTCGACATCACCACTCGTCACCAGCTCGCCCTCGATGGTCTCCTCGGCACCCGCCTGGGCCCCGTCGGTATTGCGAGCCGCCTTCGCGGCATCGCTGTCTACCTCATCTGCGGAGACGAGCTCGTAGTTCTCCTCGGCCTCGGCCGCGGGGTTGCTACGCGCGCGCACGTCGCCCTTGCCCAGGCGTGGCTTGCGGCGACCGGCTACCTCTCCCGAATCGCCCTCAAAGAGAACGCGGGTTTCCTCAAAGGCTTCACCGGTGTGGCTCATCGGACGCTGGGAACGCAGCAGCATCGGAGCCAGGATGAACAGCCACACGACGATGACGAGGATGATGGGGACGGTAATCATCATGAGAGGGATTCCCACTTTCACGAGTGTCGACGAAGGGAAGAGGGGGCGGAATATAGCTAAAGCTTGTCCACCACCCTAGCGCTCTGCGGGACCGGTATGGGGCCAACCAGGCCGAAAATTACAAGGTTGTGACTTATGTGAAAGCAGAGGTAGTAGCCATCAAACGCGCGGCCGCGGTGGAGCTGATTCGACCCCGGAGTGGAGTCGGTCGAAGGTTAGTCCACGCGCCCTGCGGCCTGCAGGCGCTCCACCGCCCCGGACGCAAAATCTTCGCGGTTAAGAGCCAAGAAGTGATGATCCCGCCAGGCGCCGTCGATGTGGAGGTTGCGCCGCAGAAACCCTTCATCCCGGAAGCCATTGCTGTGCAGCACCTTGCCGGAGGCCGGGTTATCGGGCAAGTAGGTTGCCGTCACCCGGTGCAGACCCACTCGGCGGAAGGCATGGTCAACGCCTAGGGCGCACGCAGCGGTGGCCACACCGGCGCCGTGGACTGCGGAATGTACCCAGTAGCCTACCCAGCATTCGCTGACACCGCCGTGCTGGATATTTCCCAGGGTTAGCTGCCCAGCAAAGCGGCCCTGCACCTCAATAACGAGGGGCACCACCGTGCCGGCGCGGGCTGATTCGCGCAGGTACATGAGGTGGTTCCACCAGGCGGTCTGGTTGTGCGCCTCCTCCCAGGACGTCGGCAAGGTAGGCTCCACGGGTTTCAGAAAGTCGCGGTCGGCGCGCCGCTGGGTGCGCCACGCTTCGCCATCACGGCGCATCAGTGGGCGCAGGCGCACCTGTGCGCCGCGCGGGAATACGGTAGAGGGGCTCAGCCGCACCGCCGGCGTCGACTCCGGCCAGCCCGGATGATCCGGATTCACCTCCCCCACGGCAGGGTGCGCCATCCGCCCTGCGGCGGTACCAAAAGGATCGAGCATAGCCCTAGGTTCGCTGGGTCAAGAACAGGACGTCAACCACGTCACCGGGGCGGATCTCGGTTACGTCCTCCGGAATCCGGATCATGGCGTTTGCCTCCGCCAGACCGGCGAGCAGGTGGGCCGGCGCACCGGCTGCACCGCCGAGGCCCTCCACCAAATAGTCGGCGGTCTCCGCATCCCGCATCAAGCGGGCGCGGATAAACCCGCGGCGCCCGGGACGAGACTCCATGTGGTTGAGCACGCGGGCGCGCACGACGCGGCGCTGCCCCTTGCGCTTGCCCAAAGACACGCGGATAAGCGGCCGCACAAACACCTCAAAGATAACCAGCGCGGACACCGGATTCGAGGGCAGCAAGAAGGTGGGGATGCGCTCCTCCCCCAGCAAGCCAAAGCCCTGGACGGAACCCGGGTGCATGGCCACGCGGGAAGTATCGACATCTCCCAGCTCATCGAGGACAGCGCGTAGCTCCTCAGCGCCGGCGCCGCCCACCGCGCCGGAGATGACAAGAACTTCACTGCGGGACAGGTAGGTCTCCAACGCCTCGCGCACGCGGCGCGGCTCGCCGGCGGCAATGCCCACGCGGTGCACATCCGCGCCGGCCTCCTTCGCCGCGGCGGCCAAGGAATAGGAATTCACGTCAAAGACCTGCCCCAATCCCGGCTCACGGTCAATGTCCACGAGCTCCTTGCCGTAGGAGACAATGGTCACGCGCGGGCGCGGATAGGCCAGCACCTTGGAGCGCCCCACGGCGGCGAGCAGGCCAATTTGTGCAGGCCCCAGGATTGTTCCGGAAGACACCGCGACATCGCCCGGCTGAATGTCGTCGCCCACGCGGCGGACAAAGTCACCCGAGCGCACCGGGCGGTGCGAGGTGACGCGCTTGCGTCCGCGGTCGGACCATTCAAGGGGCAAGACAGCGTCGGCCAGCGTCGGCAGCGGCGCACCGGTATACACACGCACCGCCTGCTTGGGCTGCAGGCGCAGCGGCTGGCGGGAGCCTGCCGGGACCTCGCCCACCACCGGAAGGGAACGCTCGACTTCTGCCGATTCCTGCTCTGCAGTGACGTCGTCGGCATCACCGGCTGTCCGGGGACGCGCCTTCAATGCTTTCTCGCCGCCCACGTCCACGGCGCGCACCGCGTAGCCATCGATGGCCGCTTGGGGGAATCCCGGCAGCGGCTGGTTGGCCTGCACTTCCTCGGCGCACTTGAGCCCCAGCGCGTTCGCAATTGCGATGCGCACGGGTTCCGGAGTCACCGCCGCATCAAGAATGAACGCCAGCTGGTCATCGACCGAACGCATGAACCGCCTGCCCTTTCTTCTGGGATCTATCGGAGCGTGGAAATCTTCCCTAGAGTCTAGCTGTCCGTCAGGCCCTTCTCTGCTTCATACTCACTCAAAATGTGCTTGAGCGCCTTGTACAGCGCCGGGCCATACGTTTCATCGTGCAGGCCAAAGTCCACATTGGCCGGGATGTAGCCGCCCGGGTTACCCAGGTCGTGGCGCTTGCCCTGGTGAACCACCACGTGCACCGGGTGGCCTTCCTGGATGAGCAACTCGATGGCATCGGTAAGCTGCAGTTCCCCGCCCTTGCCCGGCTTGATGCGGCGCAGCGCGTCGAAAATCTTGCGGTCCAGCAGGTAACGGCCCGTGGCCACGAGGTTCGACGGCGCATCCTCCGGGTCCGGCTTCTCCACCATGCCCACGACCTTCTTTACGCCTGGGACGTTGGTGTCTTCCACGTCAAAGACGCCGTAGTTGAAAGTCTCCTCGCGGGAGACCTCAAATGCGCAGAGCACGCTGCCGCCCAAGGCGGCGCGCACGCGTGCCATCTCCCCCATCACCGTAGCGGGAAGCACAATGTCATCCGGCAGCATGACGGCGAAGAACTCCTCGTCCTCCTCCAGCACAGATTCCGCCAGGCCCACAGCGTGGCCCAGGCCCAACGGCTTTTCCTGCGGCACGGAAATGGGGTGAATGAGCTGCCCGGCGCGCTTGACCTTTGCCACCTGCTCGTCTTTGCCGCGCGCGTCCAGGGTTTCCACCAGCTCCGGGAAAGACTCGAAGTGGCGCATCACTTCCTGCTTTTTCGGAGCGGTGATGACTGCTAGGCGCTGAGCGCCAACGGATGCGGCCTCTTCCGCGATGAGCTCAATACCCGGCGTGTCCACAACGGGGAGCAGTTCTTTCGGCACGGTTTTGGTGGCTGGCAGGAAACGGGTACCCAAGCCAGCAGCGGGGACAACAACCGTAGTGATTCCGGAATGGGAATCCTCGTGTGCAATAGCCATAAAGGTCAGTCTACAATGCAGCCTCCGCGCTCCTGCGGTGCGCTACGCGGTGCATCTATGATTTATATCCATGACAACTTCCGCCAAGGACGCTGTAAGGAAAGAGTTAACCAGCGCCCGCCGCAGCCGCAGCCCCGAACAACGCGCCGCCGACAATGCGGCGTGGTGCCAAGGCGTGCGCGAGCTCCTCACCCCGAGCATGCGGGTGGCCGCCTATTCTCCCTTGGGCAGCGAGCCCGGCGGTCCGCAGTTTGTCGACACCGTCTCCGCCCTGTGTAGCGAGGTCTACCTGCCCCTTTCCGGTGCCGCGGGGGAGCTTACGTGGACGCGGTATACCGGCGCCGACAACATGGTTCCCGGTGCTCTGGGCATTGCGGAGCCGGTCGGACCGCGCCACCTCAGCGCACTTCTGGCAGAGCTCGACCTCATCCTCGCCCCCGCCCTCGCTGTCAGCAGCAGCGGTATGCGCTTGGGCAAGGGCGCAGGTTACTACGATCGTGCGCTTGGCCCCCTGCCGGCGGGACGCCCACCGGTAGTCGCCCTCGTGCATTCCTCCGAGGTGCGCGCGGTCCCCTTCGATGACCACGACCGGCCCGTGGACGGCATCCTCACGGAGCAGGAATTGCGCTGGTTCTAAAGTTCAATCGCTGCGGGCCGGGAACCGTGTCGCCCTGGGTGCAGTCTAAGAAGGACATGAACCTGCTTTCCGTCCTGCGCACCCCGGGCCACCGTCGCAGCGTCCTTGTGCGGCGCGTGGTGGCTTTACTCTTGTTGCTGGCTGCAGGGGTCAGCGCGGTGACAGCCGCCCGGGAGCAGCCCCGCACGGTGGTGCTGGCGCGCGATGTGGCGGCGGGGCATGAGCTGGTGCTGGGTGACGTCTCCGTGGCCCGCGTCCCCTCCTCCGCACTGCCCGCCACGGCCCTGGGCAGCGATCCCGAACAAGCCGTTGGCCGCGTGCTCGTAGCCTCCGCCGGGGCCGGGGAAATCCTCACCACCACGCGCTTGCTCAGCGCCGACTTGGTCGCCAACTTTGGGATGGAGGAAGCACACCTTATCCCCATCACGCTGGCGGAGCCGGAGATCGCCACCAACCTACACCACGGAGATACCGTCAACATCGTCGCCGGCGACGCCGGCCCCGGCTCCGCGCCTACCCCTGAGACTAACGCTGACGCTAACGGCGCGGTCTTCGATGCAGCAGCTTCCACCATTGCGACTGGCGCGCGCGTGGTGTCGATAGGTGCGACAGAGGACAGCGGCCGGCGCACAACCCTGCTTATAGCGTTGCCAGCACAGGCAGCAGAGACTGTGGCGGCGGCCTCCCTGGCCCGTCCGCTGACTATCGTCATCGTCGGTGACCGCGCCTCTGGCTAGCCCGCACCCCGGTACATGTTGGTGACGTCAACTTGTACGTACTACTCTATGTGCAGACCGCACAGATTTTTTGGGGGGCAGCAAGGCCCCCTTGCCGCAGCCTGCGCAGCAGCGCCTCGCGCGGTTCGTCGCCACAGTGTTTCCACCACTTTCACGTGTTTTCACCTAGTCAGAAAAGGGGTACCTATGCTCAAGGGCTTTAAAGACTTCATCATGCGCGGCAACGTCATCGAACTGTCCGTCGCTGTCATCATCGGTTCCGCATTCACCGCAATCGTCACCGCAGTGACCGACCACCTCATTCAGCCGCTGATTAACTCTGTGGGCTCGGCCGAAGTGGGCCGCCTAGGCTTCGCCATCACCGATAAGCCGGACACCTTCCTGGACTTCGGCGCAGTCATCACCGCCGCCATCAATTTCCTGATCATCGCTGCCGTTGTGTACTTCGGCATCGTTGCCCCGATCAACGCTCTGACCGAGCGCGCCAAGCGCCGCCAGGGCGTCGACCCGGAGGAACCGGCGCCGACCACCGAGCAGCTGCTATCCGACATCCGTGACTTGCTCGCCGCTCAGAACGCCGCCACCACCAGCACCGGCAGCGCTGAGGCTAGCACTACCGGAACCGGCACCACCCCGCCGACCACGAAATAAGCCCCGCCGGCACTGCACATACAACAAGCCGCATGTTCCCCACGTGGGGCATGCGGCTTGTTTAACGGTAACGTTTGGTGGCGTCTGTAATGACGCTAGTGGAAATACGCTACTGAGTCGTTCCGAAGTGCGGGGGCATATTTTCGCGGTAAAAGGCCTCCCCGGTCGGGTCGTCCTCAGCTGCCGCGGCAGCTGACGCCACGTCGGCGTCGTCAAAGACGACGGAGCGCATCTCGTCATCTCCGCTACGTCCTTGCCCGCCGAATGCTCCCGCAGAGCCTGGGCCAGTGGGGGTGTCGAAGCTGCGGTCGTAGTTCTCCGCGCTGGAAGTCCGGGTAGCGCGGCGGCGCCTTCGCGGGCCCCGCACCGGACGGTGTGACTGCGGCATTAGACGCTGGTCTTCTGCAGCTGATCGACGAGGTGATGGACTAGCGGAGTCAGAGTGGCCATCCCGTCGCGCACGGCTGCGCGGGACGACGCCACGTTGACGATCACCGTGGAGCCGGAAACGCCCGAGATGCCGCGCGACGTGCACGCATCAACCGCGCCGCAGGCCTGCCCAGAGGAGCGCAGCGCCTGCGCCACTCCCGGAACCATCTGATCCAGCACTGCCCGCGTAGCCTCCGGGGTCTTATCGCGCGGGCCCACTCCGGTGCCGCCAATGGTGAGGACAAGATCGACGCCGCCGACCACGCCGGTCTCGATGGCCTGGCGAATCTTGGACTTCTTCGACTTCACGATGACAGCACCGTCGACCGTAAAGTCCGCCTCCGTGAGCAGCTCACCCGCTAGGCGGGAAGTATCCTGCGCAGAGTCATCCGGGTAGTCCGTCACGATAACAACCAACGCGCGGCGCGGCGCTTGGACGCTTTGCTCCTGCTCGCTCGCAATGAGAAATGCATCATCGGGCTCGGTGACGTTGTCCAGCTCGTGCGAGGCATCACGCCTCAGCAGCTCTGTCGCGTCGTTGTTCTCTGCCACGGGAGGTCTCCTTAGTGGGTGGAAGGTGTCGGTGCCTGTGTCGTGCTCTCGGAATTGAGTGGGCACCCCACAGGGCGCCCCCTTAGTGCGGTGTACGCGACACCGCCGGCTGACTGTTAACTTACTCGCTTGCCAGCGTTACCTCTACCTGACGAGTCTCATCACTATCCTCGCGCTTGACCTCCAGCGTGACCTTCGCGCCGAACTCCTGGGAACGGGTGGCCGCGATGAGGGAGTCCGAGCTTTCGATGAGACGATCGTTAACGCGGGTGACCACGTCTCCGGACTTCAGACCTGCCTTGTCCGCCGGGCTATCGGGCTCGACCTCCACGATTTGCGCGCCGTAGACGTTGCTCTGCGCGCGCACCTTCACGCCCAAGGTGGGATGCTTGACCTCGCCGTTGTTGATGAGCTCATCGGCCATGCGCTTGGCAAAGTTGGAGGGGATGGCAAAGCCCAAGCCAATGGATCCGCCTTCACCACTCACGCTGCTTGCCAGCGACGCAATCATCGAGTTCATGCCCACGATGTTGCCGTCCATATCTACCAGCGGCCCACCCGAGTTACCAGGGTTGACCGCGGCATCGGTCTGGATAGCGTCGATCAGCGAGGACTCGCCTCCCTCCTGGGAGGCGCGCACCGGACGGTTCTTCGCCGAGACGATTCCGGAGGTCACCGTCGCGTTCAGGCCCAGCGGGGAGCCCACAGCGACGACCTGCTGCCCCACCGTCGCAGCGTCGGAGTCACCAAACTGCAGGTACGGCAGATCCTTTACGTCGTCAATCTTGATCACGGCAACGTCTGTCGTGGCATCGGAGGCCACGAAAGTGGCGGTGTGGCGGGAGCCATCGTTCATAGTCACCTCAAGGTGGCCGCCTTGGTCCGCACCGGCGACCACGTGGTGGTTAGTCAGCACGTAGCCGTCGGGCGAAATGACAGAGCCAGAGCCCTCTGCCCCACCGCTGGGTTTGAGGTTATAGATAGACACCACCGCAGGCAGCACCTTAGCCGCCACTGCCTCGACCGAGCCATCCGCCGGTTCCTTGCCCGTGCTGTTGGCCACCGGCTGATTCTGCAGGACCTCATTGACCGTGGCCGTAGAATCATTATCGTTGGCTGCAGCCCCCACGACGCCACCCGTGACACCACCGGCAGCGACGGCACCAACCAGCATGGCCAAGGCAGTGCCCAGTCCTACGGAGCGCTTCTTCTTGGGCTCCTCCGCAGTGGGGACCTGCAGGCCCTGCGCTCCCTGTACGTTCGGAGCGCCTTGTGGCCCGGTGTAGGGCTGCCCTGCATACGCTGGAACTTCCCGCGTCTGCTGCCCCTGGGTGTGCTGGCCGGGTACCTGCTGTCCGCCGAAGCCGGTGGTGCGCCCCTGGTTACCCGGCACCTGACCGGCGTACGGCTGCTGGCCGGCATAAGGGGCATGCCCCGCGTAGGGCACCCGACCAGCCTGCTGGCCGTGTGCCTGACCTGCGGTGGTGTCTGAGCGCGGTTGGTTCCAGCCATTCGACGAGGTGGCGCCGTTTTGCCCCACAGAGTTGTGCGCTGCATTCTGAGCTTCATTGCGAGCTGCGTTGTGTGCGCCGTTGCCCTGCGGGTTATCCATGTTCGAGTTCCTCATGTTCATGCCTCTTAGTCTGCACCATCGTGCTGACGCGCGTCTGTTACTCCACTGCAAGTGTGCTAGGAAAAGCTGAACGTTTCCTGTATGGAGTGACCTGGGGTGTTAGCCAGCTTAACGTCGCCAAGCACACGCGTCACGCCGCCTGCTTAACCCTGGTTGAACCACCGCTCGGCGAAGATGGCTCCGCGGTCCTTTTGCTCATAGTTATCGAAATCATTGGGCTGTTCCTCCAACCCGTCAACCATGGCCTCACCCTCGCCCGGCTTGCCCGGCAGGATGACCTCCATGCGGGTACCGCCGTCGGCCGATTCCTTGATGGTGATGTCACCGCTGTGGCGCTCCACCACCGCCTTAACAATGGCCAAGCCCAGGCCAGAGCCCGGCATCGAGCGAGCCTCCGCAGAACGGTAGAAGCGCTCGAAGACTTTCTCGCGCTCCTCCGGGGCGATGCCCGGACCAGAATCATCCACGCGCAGGCACACCTTGTCCGGGGCCACCTGGCGCATGGACACACGCACCGTGCCAGTCGACGGAGACCACTTCGCCGCGTTATCCATAAGATTCAGCGTGGCGCGGCCCAGTGCAAACGGATCGCCGTCCAACTCCCACGGAATAAACCGCACGCGGAAGTCCACGTCCGGGCGGCGCCGCCGGGCGCGGTTGAGGGAATTCTCCAGCACCTCGTGGAGTTCCACCGGCTCCGGCTCCTTCTCCGTGGCGTCTTCGCGCGCCAAGTCAACGAGGTCACCGATGAGGGTAGACAGCTCAGACATCTGCGCCATCACGTCTTCCTCAAGATCATGCCGGTCCTCGGCGCTAATGCCGAAACCGCCGCCGGACTTGTTGAGCATCATGAGCAGCTCGATATTCGTGCGCATCGACGTCAGCGGTGTCTTCAGCTCGTGGCCGGCGTCCGCGACGAACTGCGACTGCTGCACGCGCGCGTGCTGCAAGGCAGAGAGCATACGGTTGAAGGAGACGGTCAGCTGCGCCATCTCGTCGTTGTTCTCCACCTCGATGGGGCGCAGGTCATTGGTCTGCGTCACGTAGTCCGCCGCGCGCTTCAGGCGGGCGATGGGCTGCATACCCGTCTTGGACACCACCATGCCGGCGAAGATGGCGAGCAGCACGCCGAAGGCCACGATAATCAGCAGCACGGAACCGACCGCAGAAATCAGGTCTTCCGTGGAGGAAAGCCCTTTGGCCAGGACCACCACGGCCCCGTCGTCCTGACGCTTGGCCACCACGCGCTCGCCGCTCACCGTGCGGATCGAGGTCTCGGTGGTGTCACCGTCACGCTTGAAGTCTCCGCCCACCGGCAGCGCGTCGCCGTAGGTGAACATTCCTTCCGGCGGGGAGATAGAGACCCGCGTGGAAGGGTTATACAGCTTGAAGGACGCGATCTCCTGATCAATGTTCTGCATGAACACTGGATCCTGCGCCTGGTGAATCAGCAGATCGGCCTGTTGTTCCATCTGCTTGTCCACGCTCGCTGTCATGGACGCAGCAACCAACCAATAGGTCACCAGCGTCATAAGCGCCACGGAAATCGCCACGACGGCGCCCGTGACTAAGGACAAGCGCCAGCGCAACGGCGCCCGTGAAGCAAACCCGCGGCGGCGGGAAGAGAGGGCGAGCCCGGGGGCCGCATCCTCGGCTTCAGAAGGCACCGCGCCAGGCACGGGCCTTCGCAAAATCACGCGGTGGCCTCCCTCAGCACGTAGCCCACGCCACGCACGGTGTGAATGAGGCGAGACTCGCCGTCTTCCTCGGTCTTCTTACGCAGGTAACCGATGTACACCTCGAGGGCGTTGCCCGAGGTGGGGAAATCGTAGCCCCACACCTCCTCGAGGATGGTGTTGCGGGACAGCACCTTGCGTGGGTTCTCCATCAGCAGGTGCAGCAGGGCAAACTCGGTACGCGTCAAGGAAATCTGGCGGGTACCGCGGGTAACCTCACGCGTATCGGCGTCGAGCTTGAGGTCCTCGAAGCTCAGCTGGGTCTCTGCCGGAGGCTTGGCGCCGATGGAATCAGCAGCGGCACGCCGGACGAGGGAGCGCACGCGAGCGAGCAGCTCCTCGAGCGCAAAGGGCTTGGGCAGGTAGTCATCCGCACCGGCGTCCAAGCCGGCCACGCGGTCCGAGACTCCATCGCGCGCGGTGAGGACGAGGATGGGACGGTCCCATCCCTCGCTGCGCAAGGTACGGCACACTTCGAGGCCGTCCATGTTGGGCATCATCACGTCGAGGATGAGCAGCTCTGGGTTGTCACTGTGTACGGCCTCGACCGCTTGGACACCATCAGCAGCTAGCGCGACGTCGTAGCCATTGAACTTGAGGGATCGGCGGAGGGATTCGCGTACAGCTTGCTCGTCATCCACGACTAGAATCTTCATGGTGTCAATTATGGCTTATTCAGGGCATTTTCACGAAGTTTCACGTAAGATTTTGCCCCCTTAAATTCCCCCCCTCACGGCACTACCACTGTATTCACGAAGCACTTTTAGGAAAATACATAAGTATAAAACGACAACAACCCCGGAAAGTCCGCCATTACACGGGACGATTCCGGGGTTGCGCTCTGTATGAAAGCGTTAAGCCGCGTTAAGCCACAGCGGGCACAATGGGCTTAGAACTGCTCCACGTCGACGAGGCCGAGCTTGGCAGCCTTGACCAGGCGGCGCGGGATGCGCACGGTCTGGCCGTCGATGGTGACTTCCTGGAGGGCAGCGTTGTCTGCCTTCCACTGGGAACGGCGAGAGTGGGTGTTCGCGCGGGACTTCTTAAACTTAGGAGTTGCCATCTTTTCCTATCCTCCTTACGCGTTCTTCTTCTTGCGGCGGGCCATTGCGCCGAAGCGCTGGTTGAACTTCTCAACGCGGCCGGCGGTATCCATGACGCGCTGTGCACCGGTCCAGAACGGGTGGGACTCAGCGGTCACGTCGACGACGATGAGCGGGTACTCGTTGCCGTCTTCCCACTCAACGGTGCGCTCGGAGGTGGCGGTGGACTTGGTCAGGAAGGAGTGGCCGGTACCGGCGTCCTTGAAGACCACCGGGTGGTAATCCGGGTGGATATCTTTCTTCATATGTCGATTCCCTCAGGGTTGAACTTCGGGTCGGTTCCACACGCCTTGGGTGTGGATCGTGCCCGAGTTGGGTCTCAATGCTTACAAACTGTGCGGCTTAAGCCGACAACTTGAGATATCCTACAGGTCTACGGCTAAAAAGCTAAATCCCCGTCCCGCAACCGCTTCCCTATCCCTTTATCGCGCCGACTCGGGGGATGCGAGGCAGCGATTAGGTTCTGCGCCAGCTGGCATGTAAGATTTCCCCTTGCTGTTGTCAAAGTAATCGTTTTACGCCCCATCAACTGGTGTTCAACGGATATATGCCTCCTGCTCAACCTCACTTTTTAGAGCGCCGCGCCTCACCGCGGATATAGGCACTCCGTTAGTCGCTTTCGATGTGGGCGGCTAGGAGAAAGAAGACCCATGTCGGCTATTTGCCAGGTAACGGG
>OJLL01000084.1_pt1 | contig 31340 bp, 24 predicted proteins | sample 1596941 | NCBI WGS metagenome assembly OJLL01 (sample SAMEA3904689, study PRJEB24821) | metagenome | biome: Builtin; feature: hospital; material: surface | place: USA | collected 2013-08-13 | reverse complement strand
AGGTAGGCCCACAGCTCATGCTGCGCGGCGCGGAGGCCGGCAACCACCGCGTAGTCCTGGGCGTGCATTACCCGCTAGATGTCATCGGCGGGCGCATGACCGGCCAGGCCGCCGCGGCCGACCGCTTGAATGACAAGCGCATGCGCAATGCCCTGTGGCAAGCCTCGATGGAGGTGCGCAAAGAGATCAAGTGGCGCACCGGCAAGACGGTGGAAGAATTGGTGGCCCAGGATAGGAAAGAGGGTACTGACTACCGCTCCACCCAGGATGCGGTCGCCGAATATTCGAAGTTCATGGACTATGACTTCGCCCCGCGCTACCGCACCGACGCCCCGATGGTCGTCCCGCAGGCCGCCCCAGTACTGCTAGCCGCATCCCATCCAGAGCTCAGCTGGGACCAACGCGTCGAGGTACTACGCCAGACCGCGCGCCCGGCCGGCAACCCGCTGGACTGGCAGGCAGAAGGCGGCTCGTGGCAACGCCTCGACCTAGCCCGCGCCATGGCTGCCACGGTGACTATCGCCCCTGACGGCGGCGTGAGTGTCAATGGCTAGCGATTCCAACAATCTGCGCGGGGGTACAACGCTCCCGCGCATGGTTCAATAAAGAAGTATCCCCATCAACCAAAAGGAAATGAGTAATGACTAAGCCCAAGGTAATGACCATCTACGGCACCCGCCCGGAGGCCATTAAAGTCGCCCCTGTGATTAAGGCGCTAGACAATGATGAGCGCTTTGACTCCATCCCGGTTTCCACCGGTCAGCACAAGGAAATGCTGGAGCAGGTCAACACCATGTTCGGCATCACTCCGAAGCACGATCTGGGCCTGATGAAGCCGGGCCAGGGCCTCAATGAAATTGTCTCCCGCGCGATTGCGGGTCTGGATTCCATCATTGAGGAAGAACAGCCGGACGTCATTATCTCCCAGGGTGACACCTCTACCGCCATGGCCGCAGCACTCGCTGGCTTCCACCGCGGCGTAAAGATTGTGCACCTGGAGGCGGGCCTGCGTACCGGCGACATCCACTCGCCGTTCCCAGAAGAGGCTAACCGTAAGCTCATCGGCCAGGTAGCCGAGCTGCACTTGGCTCCTACCGCTGGATCGATGGAAAACCTACGCCGCGAGAACGTGCGCTCCAAGGACATTGTGGTCACCGGCAACACTGTTATCGATGCCCTTTTGGAAGCAGCATCGTGGGACACCAAATTCGAGGATCCCGCGCTGCAGGAGGCTGCAGATTCGGACAAGCGCCTCGTCGTTGTCACCACCCACCGTCGCGAAAACCTGGAAGCCATGAAGGAAATTGGTGGGGCAGTTAAGGACTTGGCAGAAGCCTACCCTGAGATTAACTTCGCATTGCCGCTGCACCTCAACCCCAAGGTGCGCCAGGCGGTCCTGCCGGAGGTCGAGCACCTGCCAAATATCATCATCACGGATCCGCTGCCTTATGACCAGTTCACGCAGCTACAAAACCGTGCCACCATCATCTTGACTGACTCCGGCGGAGTCCAGGAGGAGGCACCAGCATTGGGCAAGCCGGTGCTAGTCATGCGCCAGAACACTGAGCGCCCCGAAGCCGTGGTCGCTGGCACGGTTAAGCTGGTGGGCACTAATCGCGAGCTCATTGTGGCAGAGGCAAAGCTTTTGCTTTCCGACGCCGCCGCATTCGACGCCATGGCCAATGCCGTTAACCCCTATGGCGACGGCAAGGGCGCTCAGCGCGCTATTGCGGCCATCGCAGAGTTGACCGGGGTAGGCGAGCGCGTAGAAGATTTTCTGCCGGAGGCCGATTCCTCTAAGGGGCCCCAAGGCGAGGATTAACTCGCACGTCTGCCGGAGAAAGCGGATATACTAAAGGTATGAAACCGCTGGATATCCGCTGTAACCACCAGGAACGCACGAAGGCTGCAGACATCTTAGGAGATGCGCTTTCGGCAGGGCAGATTGACCTCGATGATTTTGAAAAGCGTTCGGCCGCCTGCGTAAATGCAACGACCCGCACTGAGCTCATCGAACCGCTGGCTGACCTAGTAGAGGACCCAGAAGTTCTCCTATTCGGGCAGGAACGAAAAATCGCAAAGGCCTATGCGGGCCAGCAAGAATCTAAAGCCATCGCCAAGGTGGAGCAGGCCATCCGCCAGGTGCAGCCGAGCGTGCAGGAGACCCGCTCTCTTGCGGTGGGGATTTTCGGCGGGTCCACTGTCAGCGGTGGGGCAGTAGCTCGTTCCCTGACAGCCCTCGGCTTTTTCGGCGGCGTGGACATTGATCTCACGGGTGTTGCCTTGCACAGTCGTACTACCACCATCGAAGCGGTGGGCGTCTTTGGTGGCGTCGATGTTTATATCCCCGAAGGCTTCCGCGTCCACGTCAGCGGCATTGGCCTTTTTGGCGGGCATGACCTCAAGGTAGAAAACGGCGCCATCCACCCGAATGATCTGCCAGTGGACGCGCCAGAATCAACGTCAATTGCTATAGCCTCTTCGGCGGCGTAGACGTTCACGTGGGGCGCCGATACGGTGGTTAAAGAGGACGATAGGAGCTAGAGGGCGTATCTGGAATTAGCGCTTGTCTTCAGACACTCTGACAGCACTTTTCCGGCCCCCTCGAGCCAGCTTTGGAAGACCCACGTCAGTCTTCGGCCTACAAGGAGCATTTAAATTGCTCGGGGCGCACTACACATCTAGAAGCCGGTCTAGCGCGGTGGACAATGGTACAGCCACTCGCGCCGGGGTTTAGCCGCACGGGACCGCTGCCTCCTGCAAGGCATTGCCAATGCCAAAGACTTCCGACTTCAACTAGAAAAATCGACCTGAAGCCGAGATCCAGAGGGCATTTTTTAAACCTGGCTAACAACTCAGAACTTGGCAGGGCAGTATAGCCCGGCAATATCGCGCAGACCATCAAAGTCGCCGGCCAGGCGGAGACACGAAAAATCCACGTCAAACTAATCCAGGATTCTCCTCAACACTGCCGTCCGGTGGCTTCAAGGATTCCAGTTTGGTTCTCTTACTTAGCTGTCTTCGGGCTTAATGCGCTTGGGTATAAGCAGTACTTGCACCACAGCGTTTAAAAATTGAATCCCTGAAGAAATATAGACAAAACGCAAATAATCCCGCTTAGTAACACTAAGCGGGAGCTTTGCTCCTCCAACTGGGCTCGAACCAGTGACCCTTCGATTAACAGTCGAATGCTCTGCCAACTGAGCTATGGAGGAATAAGATCGTCGTTTTGAGAGGTGCTATGCGCTAACCGCTCTGTGCGACGTTTAGTAACTATATTAGTGGGGTGCGTTCAAGGCAAATCGCCAGGTGATCGCCTATTAATCTTCGTTTTAAAGCCTTCGAAATGTCGTGCACGGAAAGCAGAGAAATCTAGCTAATCTAGGGTTATGCCTAGTGAAATTTGCTTCGAGCCGTTGCGTTGGGATTCAAAAGCCATCGTGCTGCGGACGAACCTGACGTATCGCAAGTCTGTATCAGGGCGTTTGATGCGGGCGGTCCGGTCGCGCCTGCCGGAGCGACGTCTGGATGTGCATTTTCGCTTTAGCAGGCCATTAGAAGTCAGTGGGGATGCACTCGCATTGGCAGCCTCCACTTTGTGCGGAGCGGCGTTTGATCGGATTAAGTTTGCATTTCCGGTTGCATCGGGAACTCAACAAGCAATCGAAGCCTGGACTAAATCGGAGGTTGAGGCTCAATCGCACGTGGGGACTAGCGAACCCTCCCTGAGGGATGTTGGCCAGTCAGAGTTGCGTAACAAGGTGATCCTGAATTTTTCAGGTGGTTTCGATTCACTGGCCTCCCGCTATCTTTTGCCCGCAAACCACCAGCTGGTCTCCCTTGATTTCGGGGGACGGTTTGCGCGGGAACGACAGTTCTTCAAGAAGTTTGACCCATTGGTCATCGAAACGAACATTACAGAGACCCCGCTACGTAAAAACTCCTGGTCCTTTTTGGGCTTGGGAAGTATTTTGGCCGCCGACTCTTTGAACGCGGCCTATTGCTCGTTTGGTGCCATTTTGGAATCGACACGACTGCAACGAAACACTCCCTATGAACGCAATTCCACCTTCCCTCCGTTTGCGGCAGCTGGTCTGAGAAATGCGCCAGTGACGCAGGGGCTATCGGAAGTCGGAACAGTCAGGGTCTTGGAACACTTCGCGCCAGAACTTATCGCGGAATCTTTTAGTTCTTTGGCGGGGCCGAGAGAGGAAAAACAGGTGCGAAAGTGGGCTCTTGTGGAGGCGTTTCGTACTTTCGAAGGTCTAGACAGAGAGCCATTACCGACGCCGGTTCATCCCGAAAAGCCTCAGTACAAGGTAGGCCAAAGGTTTGTTGTTGACTTAAGTGCGCTCACCGTTGCCTGGCTTGGGCGACCAGACCTTGCAACCTGCATGGTGAGCGGCGCTGAAAACAAGCTACTGCCAGCAGCGCGTGAACTGGACTTGGGATTCATGCTTCGCGCCGATAAGCGCCTTTATCGCAACTATCCAGCTCCGCTCATGGCGCGACTTGAGGAACAACTACGTGCGGCGGGCATTGAACGGTATACGCCGAAAGACGAAGAAGCCTGTGAAGACGTTCGTCAGTTTGTTCTCGGTCTTGCTCAAAGCGAGTAAGTAGTCGAGAACTCATCGTCGGCGAAGAACTCCTCCCATTCACCGTTTACAGCGATAGCAAAGTCGATTACGCCTTTGAGGACGTACAGTGGTGGAGAAGCGTGTCCATCGCCCCAATCGCCAACAAGGAATCGTCGACGTTCGGCGGAATCTTCCGTGGCTTGAGCCCAGGGGGCTAGGTGGTGGCTGTTATGGAACTCATCCTTCTCGTTGGTGAGATAAGCGACGTAGTTAGGAAACGACTTCGCGTAAAGGGGCACCAGATCTGTTGTCGCGAGGGCATCAGAAATATCGTCACTCTTCCAGACTCTTTGTGCGTATTGCTTAACAGCGGCTTCGTGATATTCGGCGATGTTTGTTTGCGGGTTCGATACCACTGCCAAAGAATTAGGGAATTGGTACGAATAATACAAAGCTGCAAAGCCACCGGCTGAGGAGCCGTAAAAGATTAGGTTCGATGCATCGAGATCCTTTTGCACTTTTTGAAGGATTGCCACTAGCTTTGCTTGGAATTTACAGTCATTATCTCCTGTAAACCAGCCAATTCCGCAGCCGCGTTCGAGCATGGGATCGGAAACAAACACGATGTTTGCCTCCGATCCTTCAGTAAGGCGCTCGCCAGTAAACAGCGGGAGGGACGTCTGTGATAGGTCTGCTGCCGCATGAAATACGACCAGAGTAGTAGCGGCATTGCGATCCTGAATATGCAGCTCTAATAGCGTCTGTCCACAATCGATCACATTAATTCCGCTACGGACGGGCTCGTCGAGGAATGCGTCGAAATTTCGATGCAATACGACGTTGGCTGAGTAGCGTGAATAATTCCTTACGAAAGCCATGTCACGAATCTTAGTGCACACCTCTTTGCAGAAGGGCTATGGTTAACAGGGCCTATCTTGACGAGAATTGAGGTAACACAGGCACCATGAACGTTAAGCAGCTGCGTACCGCCTTTTGGCACTTTCGGCACGGTGGCTTAGGCCAACTGAATCGATACCTCGAGCTTGAGGAGCGTAAGCGATTGGAGTCCTCAGAGAACGAGGAGGACCGCGTGGCACTTCAGAATGTTGTGCGCAGCGAGCGTCGGGGACTTGATCCGCTCGCTTTTCCCGAATACACGGTAGATGCCCGCCGAGAGAAGCCCTTCGAGGCTGTGACCGTGGGAGTTATTCTTGATGATTTCTCTCATTTGGCGTGGGGAAATGAATTCAGCACCGTAGATTTGCAGCCCCAGAAGTGGCGCGAGCAAGTCGAAACTGGAATCGATCTTTTGCTTGTCGAGTCGGCTTGGCAGGGAAATAGTGGTGCTTGGCGGTATCAAGTTGTCGGCAGCCAAGCTCCCTCGGAGGAGCTTCAAGAACTAGTTGCAGAATGCCGTAGGCGCGCAATCCCGACGGTGTTCTGGAATAAGGAAGATCCTGTTCATTTTGATGACTTTATTGCGTCAGCGAGGCTGTTTGATTTCGTCTTCACCACAGATGCAGACAGCGTAGAAAAATATCGAGAAGAAATTCCAGATTCTTATGTCGATGTTATTCCTTTTGCGGTACAGCCTGCTATTCATAGTCCTATCCGCGACGGTGATCGTACGAAATATGGGCGCGGTTCCGTATGCTTTGCTGGCACCTATTTCCGCGAAAAGTTTCCTGAGCGCGGAGAGGCACAACGGCTTATCCTGAGTGCTGGAGCCGAGGCGTGCGAAAACCTCAATAGCTCCCTGACTATCTACTCCCGCAACGAAGACGTCGATGAGAAATATCAGTTTCCGGCGCCCTTGACGGATTGGGTGGTCGGTGCATTGCCTTATTCCAAGATGCTGTCGGCATATCGCGCTTTCAAGGTATTTTTAAACGTCAATACCGTTACTGACAGTACAACGATGTTTTCGCGTCGTGTTTTAGAGATCGCAGCCTGTGGTGGTCAGGTAATTAGTACTCCCGCGCAGGGCATCGATTCTTTTTTCCCGCATCAGGAAATTACCACCGTCAATGATACACAGCATGCTGCAGCCGTCATCGAAAGCGCGGTGCGTTCTGACCTGGCTCGTGCTAAGCAAGTTCATCGAGCGCAGCGAGTCATTTGGGATGCACACACATATACGCATCGAGCCGCCAAGATTCTCAAGGCAGTGGGAATTATGGCGGATACTCGTGTAGTTGGTTCTGTTTCTGCAAGTGTCATCATCTCGACTAACCGGCCTGAACGCCTTGCCGGAGCATTAGAGCAAGCGCTTGGGCAAAGCGAGGTGGATTACGAAGTATTGGTACTCACGCATGGTTTCCACGCGGAGGACGTAGTGGACGTAGATGGCTATGGCGCCGTACGCTTCTTTTATGCGCCTGCGACTGAGTCTTTGGGGTCATGTCTAAACCAGCTTGTCTCGCATGCGCACGGCGACATTGTCGCGAAGATGGACGACGATGATATTTACGGGCCGTACTACCTGCACGATCAAATTAACGCACTGCGGTTTTCCGGAGCGGATATCGTTGGCAAACAAGCTGCTTATCTCTACCTCGAGTCGACGAACGAATTTGTCTTGCGCAAGGAGTGGAATGAACACTCCTGGGTAGATCTCGTCCTTGGAGCTACGCTGACCGGATGGAAATCAGTATTTGAAGCTCACCCGTTTGCGGAGTTGGGTAAGGGCGAAGATACGCAGTTCTTGCGGGATGTCCAGGAGTCTGGTGGTCGGATCTATTCGGCCGATCGCTTCAATTACATCCAATACCGAGGTAAAGGCGCTCATACTTGGGACATTAACGACGACGCGTTGAAGCGCAGCGGGCGTGTCGTTAGCTACGGCTGTCACGCGGACCACGTGTTGGTGGGAAAGGAATAAAACGTGTTTTTTATCGGCCGCACTCGGTTCAGCCAATGTTTGCCAGAAACTAACTCGTGGCATCTTTCGGCAGGTGAAGACAGCGTTAATGCCTATAAGAAGAAGCTCTATGATCCTGAACGTCTGCGTACGCGTGAGAAACTCTTTACTGAGTTAACTTTGGCATCTCTTAGTGATGCTCGTGTCCAAGCTGGGATCGATTTGATTCATGTGGTGTCCTATTCGGAATCGCTACCTAAACGTTTTAAGAAAGGACTGCACGAAGCGGCTGAGCGTTTCCCCTTCGTTTATTTGGATGAGCAGCCTGACGGTAATTGGGGCTGCAGTTTAGATGAGATTGCACAGCAGCATGTGGCTGTAGGGGAGACGTACGGACGCTATCGAATTGATGATGACGACGTCGTGGCCCGAGACTATTTCAATAACGTGGCGCCTTATATCGCTGAGCCATTTGCCGGAATGGTAGTCAGCCTTCCACTCGGAATCGAAGCAATTTATGATTCCGAGGAGATCTCATTTTTACGCGTTTCCCATTGGCCGATGTACTCGCTCGGATTGCTCGACGTTTGCCGTCGCAGCGAAGACGGTCGGTTGATTGAGCCTCGAAGCGGGGCACATAACATGGCGGACCGGCGAGGGCCGGTCATTCTGGATTCGCGTGCTCTGAGCTATGTGCGTTTGAATCACGTCGGGCAAGATAGCGGATTGCGTACCGGCGGAGAACAATCCATGTCGGAAATTATGAACTCTTTGGCCCGGTTGCCGGAGGTTAGCGATTTAGACTTTGTGGAGCAGCAATTCCCGCATGTGGCGGCGATAATGCAGCAAGGAGAATGGCAGGTCATCCAAGGGGAATCTCGGCGCGTTGTTTTGCCATATAGTCTGGAAATTCCCGTTCCTTTACGCAAAGTTCGATTGGTAGTGGAACATGAATTTTCCGCTCGATCGGCCTCACGGGCTGCTGTCGTGTCCTTAGACCTGCGGGATGAAAATGGAAACGCGATTCCACGTGACTTACGCATTAAAGGCATTGGTAATTCTCGCTGGAAAATCATTGGCCACTATTGCTATCTGGAGTCGGTTCCTGGACTTTCGACCACGAATATTGATTTCTTCTTGCCTGAAGGAGTACGGCTTCACGGGCTGAAATTTCTGCCATTTGGTGCGCACAGCATCCCTTTTAAGGTCCACAGTGTCGCCCTCATCAAAGAAAGATAGAAGAGCGCTCCGTGAGTTTAGGAAAGCTAGTAGACCGTCGTAATCGCGTACCGTCAGTAGCGGCTCTGATATACTCGAGCGAGTTTCGAGTGCCGCAAATATAACAATGGAGCGAGGTGGGAATCATTAAGATCCTAGTTCTCTCCCAGTATTGGTTACCTGAAAACGGTGTACCTCAGCGGCGATGGGCGTGGTTGACTCGAATCTTGCAACGCAATGGTCATGAAGTGGTGGTTGTCTGCCCGCCAGCTCATTATGAGCGTTCAGTTTCCATACGCGAATGGTTGCAATCGGCGCGACCGTGGAACCGCTTTAATCTTGAAAAAGGACCCAACGAGGAGACGGTTGTTCGAACTGGGTACTTCCCAGTTGGGCGTTCTTTGAGCAGTCGTATTCTCAACCAGGCCGCAGTAGCATTGTCGATGATGGTGTTTCCAGTTCGTATTCCTAAAGAACTAAAACACTATTCTCCTGATTTGGTTATCGGCACAGTCCCAGCTTTGCCTACCTCGGTGGTGACTCGCGCAATTGCGAAGAAGTACCGAAAGCCTTATGTCATCGATCTTCGTGATGCGTGGCCTGCGCTCTTAAATGTCAGCGATGATTGGAATTCGGCCACTGGCGCACCTTCACTGCGAGAACGAATCGCCCGTCACGGATTCTTACAGTCGTTGTCTTGGCTTACTGAACAGGCAATGAATCGTGTGTTGAAGAAGGCTGACGGAATCATCACGACTTCGGAAAAGCTCGAAGAATGGCTCCGCATCGAGCACGACTCTTCGACGCAGTCGATGACAACGATCCGCAATGTGTTTCCTCCGCGCACGACCTATAAAAAACGAGGCGTACAGGAGGACACCCAACCGCTGCGTGTCCTTTACGCGGGGACGCTCGGCCGCGCCCAAAAACTCGGAAATGCTCTTGAAGCTGCCCGTTTGGCACAAGATACTGGAGTGCCAGTAAAGCTCAGGTTTGTCGGCGATGGGGCTGCATGGAATGAGTTGCACGATCTAGCCGAGAAGCTCGGCGTGGACGTGGAGTTTAGACACCGCGCCGCAGCAGAGGATCTTGAAGAACACTATGAATGGGCGGATACGGCACTTGTTCATTTGGCAAGGTGGGAGCCGCTTACCCGTACCATTCCTTCAAAGACCTATGAGCTTATGAGCATAGGATTGCATATCTCTGCTGCAGTGGAGGGCGAGTGCGCGGACCTAATTGAGGACTTGGACGCGGGCCACGTTGTTACTCCTGAAGCGCCGGAGGAGCTTGCTGAACTGTGGGCTCACTTATCGGCCGAGCGCTCCCTGCTAAATACAAACAGGGCAGGGAAGAACTGGGTAAAAAATGAGCGCGATGAAGTCGTTCCACAACGGCTACTTGACTTTATCGCTGGCATCGTAAGCGAGGACTAATGCGCATTTGCTCAATGAGAGAAGCCGAGGTTATACCTACAGGACAACACGTATGGCTCCTCAAATTCGATGACTCACTCGCAGTCCACTTAGGGGCAATCGGAAGCGAAGTGAGTGTACTTTCTTCCCCAAATGATATTCCACATTCACCCAAACGGGGAGACCGGCTTCTCGTCCTAGGCTCTGGCCCTTCGAGTATTGACGGCCATCCTATTGATGGGGCCACGGAGACGGTCGAAAGATGGCTAAGCACTAGCGGCGTGGATGCGTATTGGCTCTTGCCCGCCGCAGGGCTCGCAACTGTTGGCATCTTAAATGCCGCCCTCGCACGAGAAGATTCCCTCGTCATTTATGGTGCGTCTCGAGCAGGAGACTGCGTATGGCTCAAACTGGAAAAACACACTACATGCTCTGAAGACTTGGCAGATACACGCGAAGAAATTCTCTCTCGGTCGCTACAGTTGTTCCACTCTCCTTTCGGAGAGCAGCAAACTAGTGCCTGCCAGGGCAGGGGCACTGCGAACCAAGCAGATGCGCTCCCGAGCATTAGAAGTCAGCTCATCTTGAAGATTGCCCCTCTGGCCAAGCCACTCAAGCAACGTCTGCCAAAGCAGGTCGTGGTTACGCTGTACAAGATTCTGGAGAAAATTCGATGACCCGTACACCAGGGATCAGTCTGATTCTTCCTTCCTATAATAATTCCGAAACCCTTGCTCGGAGCCTCGAATCCGTTGCGGCGCAGACCTTGTCTGATGCACTCATTGAGCTTATCGTCGTGCTAAATGGCGCAGCCGATCGTTCGCGCACCATCGTGGAGAGCTTTCGGGCAGCGCATCCTGAAATTGAAGTTGTGTGCGTAGTTTCCAAGCGCAATGGGGCGGGTCGGGCCCGCAACCTCGGTCTGACACTCGCGTCCCGTACGTATGTAACTTTCCTCGACGATGATGATGCGCTGGAGTCGCAGTATTTAGAGCGAGCTTGGTCTGCGTGTGGACCTGCGGCCATTGCGGTTGTAGGAATTCAAGACGTCGATTCGGACGGTACCGCTCTTGCTTCAAATTCTTTGGATGCTCGAATCATGGGGCTGCGAGGAAAGACTGTCCCTCTACACGCTGCTCCGTGGTTGCTGGGGTTTAATGCTTCGAAAGTGTTTCCCATCGAGGTTGCCACTCGTTTGCGTTTTGCAGAAGATCTTCGGTCAGGGGAAGATGTCGTCTTCTTTGCCCAGTTCCTTGACTTTCCTGCACTCACATTCCGGATTCCTTCGGACCTTAACGGTGCTCGCTATCTCCGCACGATGACTCCGAATTCGGTGTCTCGCCAAAAAATCGACTTTGACTTTGCGGTGCGGCAAAGGCTCGAATGTATTTCTAGGATTCGAGCGGCGGCCCATCCTTATGACCAATCTCCCACGACTGTAGCGCGCAATGCGCTTGTTGACGCCCAGTTTTCGTTTGTCAGAGACTATCTGACGCGCTTTCCGGAGCACACTGGCGATGCGATCAAGCTGGCGACTGAGCTTGGGGTATCTGGACTTCCTTGGGCTGGGTTGCGCGCGGAAGCTGCATCCCGTGTCGTGTTCTCTTATTGCTTCCCGCCGTTTTCAGATACTGCCGGCAATGTTGCTTCAAAGCGAATTCGTGAGCAAGGCGAGCTCGTTGATGTCTTCTCTGCCAACATGTCCAAGGTAAGAAGCATTGACTCCAGCTCGTTGTTGATGGTGGAGCAATTCGTTGGGCATCGCGAAGTCCTAGACGTCACGCCGTCGTTTAGCAATTGGTTTTTGATTTGCTCGTTCGCCACTCACGCAGCTCGTCGTGCTTCTAAGCTTTCGCGAAAGCAGGGTGGCTATCAATCAATGTATTCCCGGTCGATGTGGTCGGGCTCCCATGTCGCAGGCGTTTTGTTTAAGCTTCGGCATCCGTCCGTTACTTGGGAAGCAGAGTTTTCAGATCCCATGCGCCTTGACGCGCAAGGGCAGCAGCGCAAGGGAAAGATCTCTCCGCATCCCGTAACCATGAGGTTGCGACGACTGGTCTCACGCGCTGGAATTGATACGCAATCGCTAGATTCGCATTTTGCTTTGACTGAAGCTGCAACGTTCATCGCTGCCGATACCTTGGTCTTTACCAATGAAGTACAGCGAGAACTGATGTTGGCACCGTATCCACAACACCTGAGAGAGCAATTCTTCTCTAAGTCGACGGTCTTGGCTCAATCGCAGCCCGATTCCGGCTTGTACGAACTTGTGCAGTCGGAATATAAGATAGAGGAGCACCGCGTACATGTGGGATACTTCGGATCCTTCTATGAAAATCGCGGTGTTGGTGACGTTGTGAAGGCGATCACAGCTCTACCTGAAGACCTCCGTCAGGTAGTTCGTCTGCATATCTTTTGTCCGAATCCAGAGAAAGCGCAGGCACAGCTCTGGGCATTAGGGGCACCAGAGCAAGTAATAGTCAATGCGGCTTTGCCGTACTTGGAATTCCTAAACCTTGCACAGAAATTCGACGCTCTACTTGTTAACGACACTGATGTATCAGGCACTGATTTTGCGGTAAATCCGTTCTTGCCTTCGAAGTTTGCAGATTATTCGGGCGCCGGAGTTCCAATTTGGGGAATTCTTACTAAAGACTCGCCGCTTTCGAAGCAACAGATGCGTTATCGCTCAGGAGCCGGTGACTTTTCCTCGGTCGTTAGTGCGCTGCGAACCATCATCGAAACGGGGATGAGTCAATAATGCTTGCGGTTAGGCCTAAGCTAACCCTTCGCGGGTATCATCTTAAGAGTTCTATCAAGTGCGAGCACGGATCGTGCATAGTTGACCCCTACAACGAACGAAAGGATTGGTGACGAATGAAGCTCAACCTATCCAATTCGCAGCGTTCGCGTCAGGCCGAAACCCAGCAGCGAATTAAAGATATCGAGAATCACGACGGCCCAGTAATTATCGTTGATAAGGGGCGACTGACACCGCTTCAGACGCGTCCATCGCTGAAAGACTATGTGCTCCAGCTATGGGAGCGCCGACATTTTATCTGGGCAGATGCTCGTTCAAAGGCGCTTCGTACGACGCGTGATTATCGTTTGTGGAAGCTTTGGCTAGTTATCAACCCATTGCTTAACGTTGTCTTTTACGGCTTTTTGTTCGGTGTCCTCTTCAAGACATCACGCGGTGTGCCTAACTTTGTTGGCTACTTATTTATTGGCACTACTTTTATGCCAATGATGTCGGGCCTGCTGTCTCAAGGCACAAGTTTGCTTCCCTCAAATCGGGCTATGATCCGTGCATTCAACTTTCCAACAGCTTCGTTGGCGTTTTCGCAAACGCTTCGTTCAGCAATCGATAACCTGATTCCTGCTGCTGTTTCGATTGTCGTCGCATTGCTACTCCAATGGCATACGGTGCCTTCTTGGAAAGTGATTTTCGTTGTTCCGTTGTTCTTAATGATCCACATTTTCGGTTGTGGTCTTTTGATGATCGGAGCTCGTGTGTGCGCTCAGATACCTGATGTTAAAGCAGTAGTGCCATTGGTTACGCAAGCTTGGTTCTTCTTGTCAGGCGTCATGTTTACGCTCGACCGTTTCGATCACATACCAACAGTGAAACAAATTATGAGTCATAATCCGGCGTATGAGTTCCTAAGCGCAGTACGTAACGTCGCTATCTACGACACCATACCGTCCCTTAGCGAGTGGGGCTCGCTGTGCGCCTGGACCTTTGGACTATTTGCAGTTGGGTTCCTGTTCTTCTGGCAGGCCGAAGACCGATACGTCCGATTGACCTAGGAAGGCACCTCGTGGATATCAATTACATTGAAGACGCCAACGTTGTTGTTAATCGGGTAAGCAAGCGATACGTGATTTCGCAATCGCGTTCGGATGATGCCTCTGTTGTGCGTACACGCAAACAAGACCAAGTCGTCGATGCTTTGGTGGATGCTTCTCTGGTGGTAAAACCGGGCGAATCTGTTGGCATTATTGGCCTAAACGGTTCGGGTAAATCTACGCTCCTTTCAATCATCGCGGGTGGCCAAGCCCCGACTTCCGGACAGGTGCTTACTTCGTCTACGCCAACGCTGATGGGGGTGGCTCCTGCACTGCAGGGGGGCCTTACCGGTGCACAGAATATTTACGTCGGGTGTCTGGCTCTGGGAATGACCCCGGAGGAGGCTAAAGCGCAGATTCCCCTTATTGCCGAATGGACGGAGCTCGGGGATGCGATTAATCGTCCAAAGTCAACCTATTCGTCGGGTATGGGCGCGCGCCTTGCTTTTGCAATTTCTACGGCGATTAAGCCTGAGATTCTTCTCATCGACGAAGCACTCTCAACCGGTGATGCTGCCTTCGCGGCCAAGGCATCCAAACGCATGAATGATCTCCTTGATCGCGCCGGTAACCTTTTCCTGGTGTCTCACTCAATCGCCGAGATTGAAAAGAACTGCCAACGTTGTGTGTGGATAAGCAAGGGCCACATCATCGCTGACGGTCCGACGACCGAAGTTGCTCCTAAGTACCATGAATGGGCCCGTCTTATGGGTAAGCCTGACAAGACTCCCGGCATTGAATATTTGCGCGAGGTAACAGACGCTTATGTTCCGCCGGTCATCTGCGTTGAGGAGAATAAACAACCGGGCAATGCGGCGCCGAGCGGTCCTTCCCAGAAAACCGGGAAACACCGGAAGCCTGCGCATCGCCAGGCGCGGCAACCGTTCTTCAAATTTTGGGGTAGCTAGATGCGCTCTGATAGCGCCCCGGCTTTCTACGAATAGATTGAGGCTGACGCGAACTAGGAAGCGTCTAGAACACATTCACTGGCAACTAAGGGGAGCTGTAGCGAAGGGTTAGCGAATAGGCGAAACTTAAGGAACGACTTGGAGCACTGAACTAGTCCAAATTAAGTCGTTGATACCCAACGGCCTTCAATGGCAAAGCTATATAATTGGAGACATTTGGTATTCCTGTTAAATCAAAGGAGAAACTGTGCTCCAAACGTGTAATGAAGTGCCCCAGGTTTTGTTCCGTTTGAGTAGATGGGAAAATCTGGAGGTTGCGTCCGTTAGCGTGGTGTACGAGTTAGTTCCTGTGATGGGCCCCGCGGACAAATAGGGCGACCATCATGGGTACTTTTCAAATCAACTTCTACCTATCCTCGAAAAGACGACACCCATAATGGCCGCTGGCCCTAAATCTATTGGCCCGACCGCGTATCTCGAAGAGCTACTCACCCAAGCATCATCCGATCTGATGCGTCAGATGCTCGGTGATTTCATCAACCAAATTCTATCTGCCCAAGCCGATACTGTCTGCGGCGCTGACCAGGGCACCAGCAGCGACAACCGCGTCAACCACCGCAACGGCTACCACCACCGACTACTGGATACACGGGTCGGCACCGTCGATATGGCTATCCCGAAAATACGCCACGGTTCCTTCTTGTCTGACTAGCTGTTAGAACGACGCACCCGTACCGAACGTTCCTTAACCACCGTGATCGCCACGTGCTATTTAAAGGCTGTGTCTACCCGCAGGATGAACGACCTAGTCGCCATCCTCTGCATCACGAACTTTTCGAAGTCACAAGTCAGTGAGATGGCCAAAGACTTGGATTCGATGGTGGAGGATTTGTGCCCCCGGCCACTGGATTCCGGCCCGTACTACTACCTCTCGTGCGACGCGCTGACGATGAAAGTCCGGGAAGTCGGACGCGTGGTCACAACGAGTGTGCTGCTAGCAACCGGTGTCAACAATGATGGCTACCGAGAACTGTGAAGCGTCCTGGGTTTAGTTCCGTTTCTTTTACTACTCGTATTGACGGGCTGGGTGAGAGGGTACTCGATTTCTACTTCCTGCGGGGTGGGAAAGTCCAATGCTTCGTGAATGCGCTTGGTGTTCTACCAATGCACTTACCGCTAGGTCGCCAACTCAACTTCCCGCACTGACGTCCACAGGACGTGAGGGTAGATGAGTTCAGCTTTGTAGAGTCCATTGACGGTCTCCGCCAATGCGTTGTCATAGCAGTCGCCGACTGTTCCCGCACTCGAGCGAACTTCATACTCAGCTAAGGCCGTTGAATATTTCAACGACACGTACCGAATGCCCCGTTCACTATGGGGAATCAACTGATTGCCATGGATTCTTCCAGCAGTGGTTAAAACGTGCTCTCAAGCCTCCATCGGCAGCGCATCAGTGCGCAGCGTAGAGCACGTAGCAACACCAACAATTTTCCGACTGAAGACACGGACTACAAATGCGGTATAGGCGAATCCCGACGAAGTGCGAACTTGGGTAATATCGGCAACCCAAATCCTGCCCGGTGCGTGCTCACGAAAGTTTTGCTGCACCAGGTCCGGGCGACAATCAGGTGTTTTGGACTTAGCGTTGTTACCGGGTCTCGTCCACGTTTGCGGCCGGAAACACCTGCTAGCTTCATCAACCGGGCAGTCTTATCGCGGCCAATATGAAAGCCTTCGCGGTTGATAGCGTGCCACTTTTTCGAATACCGTAGACCAAAAAATTCTCCGCATGTACATGCCGAACCTCTGGAATGAGCAGGCTATCGCTTAACTCTCTCGCACTTGGCATACGTTGAGGAGCTCGCCGACCATGTTTTCAGGCGCGCTGTAGTAAGCAGGACTCCAAGCGGGCCATTTCAATGATCTGATGGACCGCCTTCTCCTTAAACTCGACGGAATACTTTCTGGGCATAGTGCCTAATCCTTCCTTACCTGAGGTAGGAACTAAAAACAGGACGCTTCACGTTGTGCTATGCGGAACTTTGGCAAGTAGAGGTAAGGTGAGCGGCGTTGGCCGCGTAAGACTAACTGCGAGTGCATTGATGAATAGCATCAAAGCATTTTCTTGGGGCTGGCCAAAATGGTTAGTGCTATGCTCGGACGTGATTTAGGCTCAATCCGAAAGTTTCCACTTGAGAATAGGAGAGGATTTTCGCATCGCTCATTTGCCAGGTTTGCGACTTTTTGACGTCGCGTCGGCGAGCGGCAATGTAATTGAACCTAACCGGTGAAAATATTGAGTATCCTGCTTTGGCTGCTCGTCTCAGCAAATCACTGTCTTCGTTTTTTGACAATTCTCCAATTTTCAAGCTCTTAAGAACCTGGGACTTGCAAAACAGTGTAGCGTCGGCGACAAAGTGGTACCAAGTCAGCTCTTTCTGCGGCCAGCGCAGCGACAGGGCATCTGCGCCTTCAAGGTAAAAATAAATGGCTGTCTTACCCAGGATTAATTCCGCACGATCGCGATATGTATGCTCGGGCCAAATCTTGCGTTGCGCGCGGTGTAAGACTCGGTCACTGATAGCCGGCGACATGAGGAGAGCCTTGATGAGGGGCTTTACTTTTTCCTTCGGATCAATAGAAAATACTTCATTAGGCGCAAAATGGTTATCGATCGCCTGACTACGTGTCGTCACTACCGGTGTGCCGCAGGCGATTAACTCGAAAAGCCTTCTAGCGCACATGGTAGGACTCTGAGTGACCGAATTTACATTGAGAAAGTTCTTGTAATCTTTGTAGGCGGAGAGCCTTTGCGAGTAGGGGAGAGATCCGACAACGCGATTTTTTAGGGTGCCAGGGAATTGGTACTTGGCGTCACCGCCGTCATGTAGGGAATAAATGTCGAAGACATAGCCATTCTCTCTCTGGAGCTCATTCGTAGCACCCAACAACGAGTTCAAAGGTACTAAGCGTCCTGGACGCCAGCCTTCGCTACTCAACATTTTTCAACCCTCGTCGCTCCAAGCTGACAGCATTGTTCGGCATGATCCCGGTGACCCGGGTGGCCTTATCGTTGTAATGAAGTTGCTTCTCGGTGTCGCGGTGGCTTAGATGCGAGTTCGCGAAACGGTTTAGCTTTTGGACGAATGGTACTGGCATCTGTGATACAATCTCATCAGATCTCGACTGTGGCACATCAGCGTCGCGGGTTATTGGGATTTGAGGCTTGGATGGCGATACTCAGCTTTCCGACGCGCAAGTATGTAGGCGACTGTCTTGCTTGTCTGGACTTCGCCGGAATATAACTGGTGACAAGACAAAAGAGGAAGTAAAATTCGAACGGAGTGAGATCGCGTGGGTTTCATCCCGTTTTCCGAGACGTCGATGGTGTAGTATTCGCTGCAAAACTATAAGGAATAATTGGTGGAAAAGAAGATATATATCGTTGCTCTTTTTTTAACTGTGGGATTTGCTTGTTTAGGGGCGACGTTTGGTCTTTTTGGCGCAGCCAATTGGGCATTTCTTTTTTGTGGACTCGCGATTGCCCTAATCCCGGTCGTTTCTCATTTGCGAATGCGCCGGATGCTGAATGCGATGCGTCGTCTTAGGGGCAATGGAGGGCATATTGCTGACGACCATTTGAAATCTCTGGAGACAAGTGTTTCGAAGTTGAGCCAGAGGGTAGAGACTGTTTCAGCGGCGCTTTCCAATAGCGAAGTTGGTCAGCTCGCGCGCCTTGCTAATGAGATCCGTAGGGAGTCTCGGATGATACGGCTCAGGACCGAAAGTCTACAACGATAGCTAATGAACAATACCTTTACTTCCCTCAGCGAGGCAGTAAAAGCCTTTAGTGATCGGTATGAGATGTTTTCGTTACCCTCAATATCCTCACAGGACGAAGCACTTTTATCGACTTGCGATTTTGTGTCTTTACTAAATCGAAAAATAGAGACGGCGGACACTCGTAGTGATGTCCAACAACTTGAGGGATACAAGACTCAGGCGGTGGGATGGCTGAAGGACTGGATGGCTGCGCATCCCGAAGACCGCCAAAGACTTTCCGACATTGTACAAGGCAGAGTGGATGAGGGATTCCCGTGGGACGTAGTGCGTCCACCGTCGACAGCACTCGCCATGTTATACAATTTTTCTCCCTTCCAGGACACAGGCGCGACAGTTGCCTCAAAGCGGCTTCGCGATTTTACAAGATCATTCGATGTAATCGCTTGTTCCTTTTTAAATAAGAAGAAGATCGATTCAACGATTGAGGCTATCGCGGAACCTTACGTTAATTCGAAGTACTTTTTGCCTTTGAATCCTTCTTGGGCGTCTTGGGAGGCTTTCCAAGCTTTTGTGGCGCATTCAAACCGTGCCGCAAATAGTCTCTTAGCGGATGGCCGTAAATATGATTTCGTTTATTCGCGGGCGATGTGGGCACCGTCGATTTATGCGGGCGCATGGTTCAAAATGAAGCATCCTGAGATCGCATGGGTTGCCGAGTTTTCGGATCCGCTTTCGTTGGATGTGGAGGGACTCTCTCGTGGGGGCGAGATTCCTCGCGATGCCTTCAGCGCTACGTTAATGCAGGAAATTCAAAGGTCCTTCGCTGATGTTATGCCGGAAGAACTAAACATCTTTTCGCTGGCAGAGTATTTGGTTTATGCACTCGCAGACGAGATTATCTTTACCAACGACAATCAGCGAGCTACGATGCTTGAGCATGTCGTTGATCCGCGAGCGCGGGCTCGTATCGAAGAAGTTTCGAGCGTTTCCAACCACCCGACTCTTCCGCGTAACTACTACCTCCGAGAAGATAGTAATTACGAAGTTGACGATGACGCTCTTAACCTAGGATATTTTGGCGAATTTTACTCCAGTCGCGGAATTACTGAGGTCACCGCGGCAATTAGATCTTTGCCCGAGACGATTCAGCGCAGAGTTAGACTGCATGTTTTTACTAATTATATACCAGCTTTTGACGGGGCTCGCCGGCCCCGCAACTTTTCAAAAGCGCAGTTCGACGACTTGGTCAATCGAGCCTTGGAGGGCGTGGGGGCGACGGGAATCGAACATTTGGTTCGTTTGAACGCTTCGCTCCCTTATCTCACATTTCTCGCGACAACAGAGAAACTTGATTACCTCATCGTAAACGACGCGCGGTCGGGTGAGCATCACACTGTCAACCCCTACCTTCCCTCTAAATGGAGTGACTATGCTGGTAGCTCCGCCGAGACCTGGGCTTTTGTCGAAAGTGGTTCTATTTTGTCAACCAAACCTGCGACTGTGAAAACACCTGTTGGAGATGTCTCACGAGCGCGAGAGGACCTCTGGACAATGGTAGTGCGTAAATTCCCCGAACTGGAGGATCGCTAGAGATGGTTGATACTAACGAGCAGTCTGTTCACTTTATCTTGGACAAGGTGGGTAGGAGTTCGACTCCGGACGTTCCAACCTCGCCCTTCGGACTGACATTAGGACAGCTCATTGGCGACGCAGCCTTCGCTAAAAAGCACGGCACAGTTCTATTCCTTGGGGGAAATGATCTCCGGGGATTTCTTAATGAACGAGTCGAGACTCGGCCTGCGGTGCCGGGCCTTTTGGGGGAGCAGTCCGACGATGCTCGGTTTTCCCATCTGATCATTGACACTGCGGCTTTTGCCGCTGGCCCATGGCTGGGCAGTGACTCGGGCGCATTTCGAGAGCTAAGCGAAGAAATTTTTGAAGCCGGTCGCGTTTTCCGCGCAACCGGCCGCATCGTGATTCTTCTACGTCGGCCTGATTTTAGCCCTGGCGAGGCGTTCGCGCGTATTGAATCTACTGCAACGTGTACTTTTGATAATATTCCGGGGGTTGACTTTGAGGAGGGCGCTCGGCAATCGAAGCTCTGGATCAGTCTTCAGGAATTTGTTAAGAGCCAAAAGGGCTAACGAGAGACGATAAAAATGACGAATACTCATAAACTTCTGCAAGTTTTACTCGCATTCGACTTTTTGCCGGAACAGGATCCGACTGCCGAGACGTGGTCGTTAGCCCTCGCTAGCAAGCTCATCGACGACGGCTGTGAAGTTACGTATTTGGCGAGGGAAACAACTGAGTCCGCATTTCACAAGGAAATGGCGGAGTTGGGTGTTTCTGTGATTCTTGCGCAAACCGGTAATGAACCCGACTCTACGGATGAATTTGGTGTATTACCGCGTTATCGAGCTCGCCAGCTGATTCGCCTTGCGCGCGAAACTGCGCCGGATGTTGTCATTGTCCAAGGCGAAGCCTTTGCATTCCAGGTTTCCGCCAGTGATAAATGCCCAAAGAATTTGTGGGCGATTGTTGAAGATTCTCCGGCGAGAGGTCGGGTTAGCACTTTTGATGCTACGCGGCTGAAAACCATCTGTGCGAAGGCGCGAGTTCTCTTAGCTTCTGACGAAAGAAGCCGAGCACGAATCGAGGCTTCATGCCGTGAGGCGATTTCTAAGACGCGTCTCTTGCCCCGTTTTTATCTGGCCAAACGACGCCATGCAACGACCAAGCGCTTACCGAGTGGTCCTCCGACTTATGTTGTTGATTCATTGATTTTCAACCAAGCAGATTTGAAAATCGATTTTTCGGATTATTCACGTTTGGCCCGTGGTGAGCGTCAGATTCCCCGTTTGCTGCTTTGCGGCTTCGACGCTTCAAAAGGGGCAATTGAAACCGCATCTGTAGAACGGAGTGGAATTCTCGACGTCCCAGGCTTAATCGTAGATTCGAGGAATGTACAGAACTCAGATTTCGTTACCGCAGGTAGTATGCTGGTTGTCCCGGAGGGCTTAGCATCGAATTTAAGCGCAATTTTAGAACAAGTTGCGGATTCGAATTCTCTCAAACTTCTTGAGTTCGACTCTCAGAATCCACAATTTGACGGTTCTGAGTTCGTGGGACGTCTTGTTACTGAACGCGGCTCAAATGGTCAGTCTTCGTTTCTGGAGCATTTTTCAGCTGACCTTCCTAACTACGCTACGCATCCTCCTCATGAAAATCGATTAAAAATTGTGCTCGCAGGTGCAGACTTCAAATTCGCAGGTGATCTAACAAATCTGTTGGTCCAGCGTGAGGATGTCGAGCTACGCTTGGACGTGTTCGAAAGCAATTCGAGTCCACAACCTGCGAAGTCCGTACCATTTCTCCGATGGGCGGATGTGATTATCGCAGAGTTTGCATCTTTCAATGCAATTTGGTATTCCCAAAATAAACTTCCCCATCAGAAGTTGATTGTGCGCCTTCACGGTTATGAGTTGCTGTCCGAGTGGATAGATAAGCTCGAAATCGACCGCGTCGACCGGATCGTCGTAGCATCGAATTTTTATCGCAAAAAGGCACTTGAAATGAAGGGTTGGCCTAGCGATAAAGTCGTTGTGATTCCCAATAGCGTGAATCCCGCAGACATGGATCGACGAAAGTTTGAGGATTCGCGTTTTCACCTCGGTCTCGTTGGTATCGTTCCAATTCTGAAACGTCCAGACCGAGCACTAGATCTGCTGGAGAAGTTGGTCGCCGTTGATGAGCGCTATGTACTTCATATCAAGGGCCATTCTCCCTGGAATTACACGTGGGAATGGAAGAAGTCGGCTCATCAAGATGCGTATCGTGCATTCTACAAGGAATTAGGAGAGAGAAAACTTCTCGCAAACGTTTCGTTCGAACCTTTCTCACCTGACATGGGCAATTGGTTGAGGAAAATTGGCTGGATCCTCTCTCCTTCGTATAGAGAAACCTTCCATATGGCGGCAGTCGAAGGCGGAATTTCAGGAGCTATTCCAATTGCCTGGGAGCGCGACGGTTCGATCGACATAATTGGTGAAGAATACAATGTCTATTCGACTGATGAAGCCTTCTCACGAATAATGACCAGTAATTATTCTCATGAGACATTCGTTAGAGAGTCCGCAAAAGCTAAGGCGGCAATGAGGCGATATTCATTGGAAATTGTCCGTGATTTGTGGCTTGAGGAAGTATTCGATGTTGAAGCTAGTGAATTGTCGGTGCGCCGCCCTGCTGCGGCACAAAATCAAGCGTTGTCGTACACGGAACAACAGCTTTACAACGACGTCTCCGAAGAACTTAGGCGTGGAGATACTGAAGGAGCCCTTTCGCAGCTTGACGAAGGCATAAAGTTAACAGTTGGGAAATCCGGAGCCCTCAAGGACCTAGAGCTGTATGTTCGAGGATTAGCCGCTGCGGATGAAATGCGGCTGAACCATTATATTTGCGATACCGAAAGCACAGCGTTTACCAGTCCCTTGGTTGTGCAGGTAAAGGGCGATAGGCAGGAGTGGCCGCATGTCGGCGGTTTTGATCAATTGGTTATTGATGTCGAGCTCCCACTCCATTTAAGGACGACGGAATTCCTGGATTTGGTTAGTAATGATATTCAACATGACTATGCAATTGACCAAGTCTCGACTGACAAGAACCTTCGTTTTGATCGATGGGTTCAATTTGTAAAAGCAACCTTGATTAGTCATGTTTTGGAAACTGGTGCTGACTCTTTGTTGTCCGTCGGTGGCTGGGAAGTAGCTTTTGCGAGTTCGCTCGCAGCGGATCAGTTGGGCTTGCCGTTCGTCTGGATCCCAGATGAGAGGTCGCTAAGCTTGTTGAATGATCGAATTTCTGATAGTAAATTTAGCGATGCCGAGTATGAGCTGGCCCTTAGTACTTGGCGTCGCGCTGACGCAAGAATTGCTCTGACACCGAGCTCCGCGGTTAATGCCCGCGGAATGAGATTGTTTGACATCGGATTGCAAGACCTTGTCGATCTGAAAGTGGACAAACGGTTTATCGAATTGGATAGAATAGCGCCCTTGATCGAGAGTGCGATTGCTGGAAATCAGAGCAGCAAAGAAAATTCGCTAGACTTACATTTTCGTTTGAGCGAGTTGACGGTCGCGGTAGTAGGAAGCGAGGACTTTGTCAATCGGCTTCGTTCATTGGTTGGCCGAGTAATCGAAATGCCAATCACCGGTTACTTTGAGGCGATCGACGCTTTTGTCGACGTATTAATTGTCGATACAGCGGCAAATGACAATGGGCCTTGGCAGAACCGAGTTCAGTTCCATAAGGATCAAGGTCGCTATCCGATTACAAAAATCTTAGATCATGGACGCAAGCTGGGGATACCGAGCGTTTTGATCGATCGCGGCGAGCACACTTTGTCACCGAAGTTCTTCGCTGCGGCCAGAAAAGCGGATTGTGTCTCCGTCACATGGCTTCCAGCACTGCCTACTTTGCTAGAACTAAATCCTTCCGTCAACAGTTCCGCGTTTATTTGGCAGGAATCAGCTGAGTTCGAATTTAATTTAAGGACGATGCTGCGGTGTATGGGGATTCCTGTCGAGCAGCCTGCGATTCCTAATGGTCTTGGTATGAGGCATGAGGTCGATTTGCATGAAGAGGAAATTGAGCTAAGTTCGCTGCACGCAGTAAACGCCGTAGAGTCATCTATTTATGACGAAAAAGTGTCGGTCATCCTTGCAACCTATCAAGGGGAACTTACGATACAAAAAATGCTCGATAGCATAGGTGCCCAAACGCTTCCAGAACGTCTGATTCAACTGATCGTAATTGAAAACGGAAACGAATCCAATACCAGATCAATTGTTGAGGAATTTGCCTCAGAACATCCCGACCTTGATGTGTCGTACATGTTTGAAAAAAGAGCAAGCGTTGGCAACGCGAGAAACGTTGGAATAAGGGCTGCGACGGGCAAATATATAACGTTTGTTGACGATGACGATTACCTGGAGCCAGACTATCTTCTGTCTATGTGGTTGTCTGCATCTGATGAATCCGTTGTAATTGGCCTATTAGCTGACGAATCGCTCCGCGGAGAGCGGGAGATTAATACACCGAACAACAATCGAGTCGCAGCTCTCAAGGGAGGCCGTCAGCCTCTTCGAAATCGATCCGGATTGCTGGGATTAAATGCATGCAAGCTAATACCTTCCAAATATGCCAAACGAATCAAGTATGAAGATTCTTTGGTATCGGGAGAGGATACTGTTTTCATGAGTCAACTTTTGGAGTTTGAAGACCTCACTCTAGTTCCGTGCGCTCCGATGGCGGGCTCAATGTATGTGCGACGTATGAGCGACAACTCCGTCTCTCGCCAACCCGAGTCATTTGACTTTTGCTTAACGCAACGTATTGCAGTTATTAATTGCCTGATTGAAACCCGTAATCGAATTCACAAGAAAAACGCTGGAGCGATTAATTATCTGATTGATAATCAGGCTAGCTTTATCCGCAAATATTATTCTTCCAACCCTTCCCGACAGTGCGAGGTGAAAGATTTCATCTCCTCAAACTGCATTGACAGAAAGGTCGTACGGCTTGGTTGAGGGTCTGGCGCCTGCGCTGCACTTTGCGCTGTTACGTTATGTTGGCCTCCGCTTGTCGGGTACTAGGCGATAGTTGTTCCAAAACGCCTATAAGTTATTGGGTATCGATTATAATATCGACCCTAAAAGTTCAAAGGATTTGAATTGACCTCCATTTCGGCAAGAAGCCATTCATTCTACGCTCCATACGCGAATACCTCAGCTGACCTGAAGGGCGGTGTAGTGCGTGTAGGTTTGCCAACTGGCGAGAGCTTCGAGTTTGTGCCTGGAGACACAGTTCCGTGGGATGACGTTGAAGCGGGGCTTTCGGTATCCGGAAGACTGTATTTACATGGAGGGCAGTTTTTGGGGTTTGTGGCCCCTCGGCTGTCCTCGGAGTCGTGGAGTCCAGTTCTTGAAAGTTATGCAGGCTGGATTGGTTCAGCTAAGATTCGCAGGAAAAATGTGAGTAATCCTTCATGGGATCACGCTACTTCCATGCGGATTGAAACATTCGCGATGCTTCTTCTGGATAGGTATGTTCCCGACGATGTTATTCGAGCAGTCACGGGACTTGTGGCTGAAGATATTGGGTGGGCGAGCGATGTTTCCAACATTCCGCTGAATAATCACGGGATGTTTGTCGTTCGTTCACTTTTATTCGCGAAAATGCAGTTAGTTGAAGGCGGCGCGTTTCAGCATCTTGGCACCAATGACTTTTCCAGAAGTATAGACAAAGCTATCTCTGATCGTCTACCTGCCATATTGGATTATGTATATGGCGATGACGGTTGGTGCGGTGAGAACTCTCCAATGTACGACCGAGTTTGGATAAATTTGCTGCGGGGGCTAACGAATACGTTTACTCCAGAGCTTACTGATATCGGGGTTTTCAACAAAGTTCGGTGGATTCTTGAAGCATCAGATGAATCTTCTCGATATCTGATTTTGAAGAACAAACGTTACGTCCCTCGCGGAGACACTCCTAGGCAGCTCACTAGACTGGCCCCGCAACTTGGGACGGCATTTAGCCAGCGAGTAGGTACATGGGTCTATTCCTCTCAGAATCTCTATTTGTTAGCTACTTGTGGCTACTCATCAGTGACTCATAAACATCCTGACGATACGCAGCTTTATCTAGCCTACAAGGGCATTGATTTCTTTATTGACGGAGGTTTTCACAGCTACAACTACGAAGATCCTCGGGTCCGAGCATTGCGTACCTACGCAGCACATTCTGTTCTTTCCATAGAAAGCGCTAGCCGGGTTCCGTCTTGGGAAGCTTACAAATCTTCTAAACCTGCGGCTCTTCCCTCGATGCCCGAAGCTAGTGACAGTCACGTCAAAATGAGAAACATAATCAGCGGAGTAACACTTGATCGTCGAGTGGAGGTGTCACCCTATGACTCGGTTGTAGTTGAAGATTCTTGGTCAGGGGTCGCTGGAGATGTCGTCGTGTCGCGCTATTTGTTACCGAATAATTGCGAATGGTCTATATCAGGGAGGACTCTTTTATTGACTCGATTGGGGGTCCAACTGAAGGTTGTTTTTGATTCTGATGTAGAGATCAAGGAGATTCGTGGTGAGCGACAGGAACCATATCGTGGATGGTACTCGACAAATGCGAATCAATTAATCGAAGGAATATGTTTAGAGATATTTCCCCGCCCATCTGAGGCCGGATCTCTGAAGTATACGATCCACGCTTCTGAAGGGGATCTTCGACAAAACAAGAAGACAGAGGGCCCGTCCTTGGACGAGCTGGTTGAGTATGCGAGTTCCTTTCAACGCGCGTCCGATCGTGAAATCGCAAATCAACCAACAGTTGTCTATGGACTTGACGAGCGGAGTTTAACCGTCGCGGCCGTTCTAAAAGCTCGCGGTTTACTTAAAGGATTAGTTTCCAATGAGTCCAAGTTCGTAGGAATGCGAATCTTTGGTTGCGAAGTCAAGGATTCTAGTGAGCATATCAATGAACGTGTTCTTGCTGGAACTAGTAATCTGGATGGTCTGGGTGGAGTTCCTGAGGAGGTAATTCGAGAAGCGAATGCCGTTCAACTCTACCGGGCTAGCCGCTCATTGTTTCTACTCGGGCTTGTTGAAAGATCAAAATTTCTCGATAACGAACTTTATCGACGGTTCAACTGCAAAATCCCAGGTTCTGCCGAGATAGGCCCCGGATTCCAACTCGGAGATGGCGGTATTGGAGTTGTCATTCATGCGAACTCAATCATTGGAAAAAACGTGACCGTAGCACAAAATGTGACGCTCGGTGGTCGTAATCGAAGATTGGGAGCTCCAGTGGTAGGAGACAATGTATATTTTGGTGCCAATTCGGTATTCCTTGGAGGTACCATTGGGAACAATTGTATTGTTGGCGCGGGATCGGTTGTGTTAGAACCTGTTGAGTCGAATTCGGTAGTAGCGGGAAATCCCGCGCATTTGATCCGTAAGAGGTCGTAGGAGCATATTTCGATGAAATACGACTCTGGCAGTTTTCGGCGTGACTTCTAAAATCATATGCCAAGAGGGTGTCGGAAGCTTTGTGATTGAGGATTAAACCTCATACACAAAGCTTCCGACACCCTCCGCCAATGCGTTGTCATAGCAGTCGCCGACTGTTCCCGCACTCGAGCGAACTTCATACTCAGCTAAGGCCGTTGAATATTTCAACGACACGTACCGAATGCCCCGTTCACTATGGGGAATCAACTGATTGCCATGGATTCTTCCAGCAGTGGTTAAAACGTGCTCTCAAGCCTCCATCGGCAGCGCATCAGTGCGCAGCGTAGAGCACGTAGCAACACCAACAATTTTCCGACTGAAGACACGGACTACAAATGCGGTATAGGCGAATCCCGACGAAGTGCGAACTTGGGTAATATCGGCAACCCAAATCCTGCCCGGTGCGTGCTCACGAAAGTTTTGCTGCACCAGGTCCGGGCGACAATCAGGTGTTTTGGACTTAGCGTTGTTACCGGGTCTCGTCCACGTTTGCGGCCGGAAACACCTGCTAGCTTCATCAACCGGGCAGTCTTATCGCGGCCAATATGAAAGCCTTCGCGGTTGATAGCGTGCCACTTTTTCGAATACCGTAGACCAAAAAATTCTCCGCATGTACATGCCGAACCTCTGGAATGAGCAGGCTATCGCTTAACTCTCTCGCACTTGGCATACGTTGAGGAGCTCGCCGACCATGTTTTCAGGCGCGCTGTAGTAAGCAGGACTCCAAGCGGGCCATTTCAATGATCTGATGGACCGCCTTCTCCTTAAACTCGACGGAATACTTTCTGGGCATAGTGCCTAATCCTTCCTTACCTGAGGTAGGAACTAAAAACAGGACGCTTCATCCGAACAGGTTCTGGGCACACATCAAGCGGGCCACTTTTTGCGATTGATCCGCTTGGCAGGGGTGTAGCACCGTCGCGACGTGTGGGGTTGTTGAGTTCGGCAGTGATGCGACGAGCGCCCCAGGCGCCGTTTTCAGCGTCGAAAATAGTCTGGATTTAAGCGGCCACCACAGCGCCATCTACAAGGCGCTGACGACGACGTGGAGCCGAAGTCTTCCACGTGTAGTACGAAGACCGGTTAAGGTTTAGAACTTCGCACATCCGCTTAACCGCGTAGTCGGGGATATGGTCACAGGCGAACTGGAAGCGGATCGCCAGGTCGTCTCTTCCGCAAAATACTTCGCGGCCTTGCGCAGAATTTCACGCTCTTCACGAAGCCGTTTGTTTTCGCGCTCTAGCTGGCGAATTCACTCCGCATAAGCAAGCTTACCTGCTGCTGACGAGCCTGCACCTTTAGCGGCAACGTTGGTACCAAACTGCTTGTACCAATATCCCAGGGTCGCGCGATTGCTCCCGAGCACTTCTGCGACTTTGCGCATCGAAGCATCTGGCCTCGCCTCGAGCATCGCGACGGCGTCGCGCTCGAACTGTTCCGTGTAAACCTTACGCGGCATGGTGGTAGATTACCTTCCTCCCCAACCACAATGGCTGGAATACAGGGGTGTCTACCTAACGGGGTCAGGTCCAAGTTCGACGGATTAAGCATCAATCAACGCTGACGCGAACTGCTACTCTGAATATTCCTAAAAATGTCCGCATCCCCTTTTGCTACTTAGCCCAACATACGTGAAGAAAAGAAGTGGTCCACGCACGAAGTACGCGGACCGTGGTCGGACCAAGCGCCCCAGTAGAAGTAACCCTAATGAAAGGACTCGGCTATTTCCATAATCCCTTGGTATCGATGATTTCCTTGCCTTCGAGCTTCGTCTTGTCGAACTCCTTGAATTCCTTGTGGTCCACGAGGAGGACTACGACGTCAGCTTCTGCAATTGCATCGTTGTAGTCCTTGAGCTGGACGTTATCGAATCCCTTAAGCCGCTTTGGCAACTCTGAAACATTCGGCTCAATGGCGAAGACGGTTTTGTCTTCGAGTTCCTCAGCGAGATCAACCGCAATATTCAGCGCCGGCGACTCGCGTAGGTCGTCGATATCTGCCTTGAATGCCAGACCGAAGACAGCAACCTTGGAAGCGTTGGACTCTGCCACAGCCTCCTTGACCTTCTGCTTAACCCATTCCGGCTTACCGTCGTTTACCTTGCGGGCGGTGTGGATCAGCTTCGAGTTCTCCGGGTCAGCGGCGACGATGAACCACGGATCAACTGCAATGCAGTGGCCGCCGACGCCAGGGCCTGGTTGCAGGATGTTCACGCGAGGGTGGTGGTTTGCAAGGTTAATGAGCTCCCAGACGTCGATGCCCAGATTGTCACTGATGAGGGAGAGCTCGTTGGCGAACGCGATGTTGACGTCGCGGAAGGAGTTCTCCGTAAGTTTTGCCATTTCGGCGGTGACGTCGTTAGTTGGCAGAAGCTCGCCCTTGCAGAAGGTTGCGTATATCTCGGTTGCGCGGCGGGTGGCCTCTGTAGTTTGGCCGCCGATAATACGGTCATTCGTGCGCAATTCTTCCATTGCGTACCCAGGGAGGATACGCTCAGGGCAGTGCGCGAAATATATAACTGGCTTGTCATCAGGATTCTCGGCACCATCAGCAACGAGGTCAGTGCGGATTTCGAGAATACGCTCAGCCATCTTTGCGGTGGTCTGTGGAGGGGAGGTGGACTCGAGAACGATGAGTTCATCGCCAACAAGCTGAGGGGCGATTGCCTCTGCCGCCGAGTAGATGAACTTCATGTCAACGTCGTAGGAATCGGTGAACGGGGTTGGAACCGCGATGATGTAAGCATCGGCGTGAACCTGCTCAGTGGTAGCTCGGAAACGACCGGAAGAAAGTGCCTTATTCAATTCTTCCTGGAGACCTGGCTCGACGATAGTCACTTCACCGCGGTTGATTTTCTCCACGTTTGCGGCATTGACGTCCACTCCGGTTACGTCTACACCGGAGTTTGCCATCACAACAGCCGTTGGAAGGCCGATGTAGCCAAGTCCGACGAATGCAACTTTTTGTTTGGTCATTTTGGGGTTCCTAACCTACCTACGTACAGTTTTGAAACCGAGTCCCATGTTGAAGAAACGGCTAACAGGAAAAACTTAGCACTTTTTATGCGTCTTGTTTTGCTTTAGGGAGAAAATGAGGTGACAAGCGCGCGGAAATGTTAGGTGCCTTGTGTCACTGGGTTAATTCGGCTTAAACAATGCCTTAAGGTGGGGGGATCCGTCATGACCTCGGCAACCCAGCCGGTTTCATTCCGGCCAGTGTTGAATTTGGTCTCCGCCACCCGAAGTATGACCCTGCATTGTTCCGTGACTTGGAAGCGATTATGGAAAAGTACCGGCCGGAGTTGGGCTAACGATTAGTATCGAATCACTGAATCATTTGAGCTGCAGCACATTTAATCGAACTTTTTGTACCTGGCAGACACGTCCTAGGATCGTCTGCAAGGTTCGACACAAAAAGGTGAATTGGCTCGAGTGAAGGCGCGGAAGCGCGGGCAATCTCGATTTCAGGATTGGGGTAGAGCGGTGAGCAGAGGGCGTCGCCAAGCGCCCGCCCCTTTTAGCCCAGTCCGAACGAACTCCTGCAGCATTACTGTCTTCGGTGAGACGGTGCCGTAGCGCTCGTGTGGGAAGCGGTGGGGTGGTGTCCCTGTCTCTTATACACATCTCCGAGCCCACGAGACTAAGGCGAATCTCGTA
>OJLL01000083.1_pt1 | contig 31795 bp, 32 predicted proteins | sample 1596941 | NCBI WGS metagenome assembly OJLL01 (sample SAMEA3904689, study PRJEB24821) | metagenome | biome: Builtin; feature: hospital; material: surface | place: USA | collected 2013-08-13 | reverse complement strand
GGGGCGTGAAGCGGTGGGAAATTGCTTCTCGATTTCTCTATAACGTTGTCCGGGCCAGGAGCCTAGGCACAACGCCAGTTGTCTGACTGCCATGACGACCACGAGATACAGCGCTAGGCAAATGCCCACCGTGCAGTGCTCATGACGGGGTACAAGACCCGTAGTCAAAGTCAATAGGAAGAAGACTGGGGCGTTCGATCACAGATCTGCAACCAAAGTCCTATTCATATACTGCCGCTGTTTATTTGCCATGCTCCTTCTCCGGTCCATCGTCTCGGGATGTCTCTGCTCTAGCGCGGACCTAGCCCGATCTGATGACCTTCGAGTGCGACTCTTTCAAGCCTCACAACAAAGGTGTCATGTTCGCTCTACCAGCAACGACGCCCTGCGAGACCAGCTCGTGGCCACGCCGCTGTGTTAAAGCAACCCTTGTATTTAAGCACGTAACCTTGCGTTTTCCAAACCGCTACCGAAACCGTGCCAGAAATCACGTTTTGGTCAAAATTTTGGTGCGCGCCCTACGGACGGGGCGCTTCGTCTATAAGCTCGGGAGAAGGGAGCACGCTAGGCGTGCTCACACGAACCACTCCTATAAGTATTGAGAAGGATTCATCATGGCTGAGAACACCACCCCGAAGGACGTCGCCGAGCAGACCACCACCGACGCCACCCCGGCCACCGCCCAGGAGCGCAACAAGAACCTGGAGACCGACTTCGGCACCACCAGCATTGACGATGTCGTCGTGTCCAAGATCGCCGGCATCGCCGCCCGTGAGGTCTCCGGCGTGGCCGCCCTCGGTGGCGGCGGCGCCCGCATGATGGGCTCCATCCGCGAGTCCTTCGGCGCTTCCGAGGACGTCCGCCAGGGCGTGTCGGTGGAGGTCGCCAACGGCGTCGCCGCCATTGAGATTGCGATCATCGCCGAGTACGGCGTGGCCATCCACGAGCTGGCTGAGGCCATCCGCCGCAACATCATGAACGCCGTGGAGCGCATGACCGGCCTGTCCGTCGAGCGCGTCGATGTCGTCGTGCACGACGTCAAGCTGCCGAAGGACGAGGACGAGTCCGCCGAGACCACCCCGGCGGTAACGCAGGGCCAGGCCTAAGTGAGCCAGCAGACCACCCAGAAGGCGGAGCTCACTGCAGACACCGCCCGCGCGATTGCGTCCGCGGTGGTGGGCCTCGAGGGTGTCGCCAAGCTCAGCCCCGGCCGCTTCGGCGAGGTCTCCCTCCTGTTCCCAGGCGAGCGCATCCACGGCATCTCCCGCCCCTCCCCGCGCGATGACACCCACCTTGAGCTGCACGTCGTCGTCGACGTCAGCGCGGGCGTGCCGCTCGCGGCGCTGGGTGAGACCGTCCGTGACTCCGTCCGCACCACGTGGCCCAGCGCCCGGACTGTCGACGTCGTTTTTGCCGACGCCGTCGCTTCCGCCTCCCCACAGAACTAAAGGAAAACCATGAAGAATTACACCTCCCTCGGCGTCATCGCCGGCTTGGTTCTCGCCTTTTTCATCTACCTCGGCATCTGGTACCTCGTACTTGCCGTGCTGCTTGCCGCGATTGGCGGTGTGGTCGGCGCGCACTTCGACGGCCGCATTGATCTGACCGCCGTGTGGAAGGGCGTGGTCGGCCAGGATAGAGGCCAAGGATAGTGACGCCCCCGCTCAACGAGCTTGCTCCGGCGAGCTCAGGTAAGACTCAACTGTCGCTGCGCGCGATGGAGCGGGTCATCGCGGCGGCCATCGCGAGCGTGCCCGGCACCGCGGCTGTCGACGCCAAACTGGCCGGCCTCGTCGGCCGCGCCTTCCCGCGCATCATGGCGCAGATGGACCCGGACGCGCGCGTGGTGGCCGTAGACACCACCATCGCCGTGTATTGGCCCTCCCCCGTCACCGATGTGGCGGCCGCGGTCCGTACTGCGGTGAGTGATGCCGTCCGGGACTTCACCGGCTTCCGCACCACCCGCGTCAACGTCACAGTCGGCGGCGCTGTGGCGGGCGAGCGCACCTCCGCGCTCGAGGTCTCCACCCGCGCCCCGCTGCGCGCGCAGGTCCCCGCCATCGTGCCCGAGCATGCGCTGCGCCCTGTTACCACCGCGCCCGGCGTGGGCGTTCGCCACGTCGCCACCCCCGCGGCCGCGGCAGTCCGTGGGGTCCGCACGCCGGCGGAAGCTCCGGTGCAGTCAGTGGCAGTGCTTGGCGACGTCTCAGTGCGCACCTCCGACTTCGGTCCTTCCACGCACCGCTACGACGAGCTGCGCCCGGTCACCACGGCCCCGGCTGAACCCCTGCGCGCCGTACGGGATCCGGAACCGGTGGCCGTGCGCTCGGTGCCGCTGCCCGGTGAGTTCTCGCTGCGGCGTGTGGAAGCCCCGCGTCCGGTGCGCCCGCGCCGCGTGGAGACCCCGCGCCCGCTGCGCACCCGTCCGGTGTCCGTACCCCGCGCCACCGCACTGCGCCCGGTAGAGATTCGCCCCTCGGCGGAGTTCACCCGCCGGGTCGACGTTCCCCGTCCGGCCCCGCTGCGCGCCATCACCATCACGCCGTTCCACGAAGGAGGCCGCCATGAGTGAGAAGAACCTGCCCGTCGGATTCGGCCAGCGCCCAAAGGCTTCACCGCCGGCCCGCACGTGGACGGTCATCCTCGGCATCGTGCTGCTCGCTGCCGCCGTGGTGGCCGGTCACGAAACCTGGGTGGTGGGCGCCAATGAGGGTGGCGCGTCCTGGCTGCAGCCCTTCATTGACGTCATGTCTCAGCCCGACATCTCGACGTGGATGCTCGTCGGCGGTGGCATCGGCATCGTGGTCGGCCTCATCTTGCTGTGGGCGGCATTCGCTCCCCGCAAGACCACGCACGTGCGCATAGAGTCCGACGAGGCATCAATGTGGCTGCGCGCGGTGGATATTGCCCGGGTGGCCTCGGCCCACGCGCGCCGCGTACCGGGAGCGACGGCGGCGCGCAGCCGCGCCAAGATTTCGTCCAAGCGCGCCCGCGTTACGGTGACCGCGACTGGCGACGCCCAGGATGAGCAGCTGAAGAAGCGCGTCACTGAGGCCGTCACCGCGGCGCTGGCAGCGGTGCGTCCCACCCCGGAACTCACCGTGGTCATCGAGAACGATCAGGAGGACATTGCCAATGTCTAAGACACTCGCTGGCGTGGACCGCCTCATCCTTGCACTTCTCGGCATCGTGCTCATTGCGTTGGGCGTGTGGCCAATTCTCATCCACTTCAACGTGGAGTTCGCCACGTACCTGGCCAAGTGGGTCGACCACGACACGTGGGCCGGCCTGCCCCACCAAAGCTGGTGGGTCTACGCCCTGGGTGCGGCGACCATCGTGCTCGCGCTGCTCGGCCTGTGGCTGATCATTTCCAACCTGCGCCACCACCGCTTCAACACAGTGCATTCCGACGCCTCCGACGAGGAGGGCGCCATCAAGACCAGCATGACCGCCATCGCCGGCGCGGTGGCCGACACCCTGGCCCAGGTGGAGGGCGTGGAAAAGGTCTCGCGCCTCGTGGCCTACGACCGTGCCCGCCCGACGTTGCAGTACCAGGTGCTCGCAGACCCGGATACGCCGCTGCTGCGCATCAAGGATGCTATCGAGGTTAACGACCAAGACTTCCGCGTCGCTTTCCCCGATGCCGACCTGGACACCACCTACAAGGTGCACTTCAGCCAGGTCCGCCGCGCAGTGGCATAAACGCCCTGTTCAAGCCCCTCTTCGGAGGGGCTTTTCCTCTTCCGGTTGCAGGGTTGGTGGACCTGCTTTAGTCTCTGTGGTCATGGGGGTATTAGAAACCTACTTCCACTACCGCAACTCGGGGATGACGCTAGTGGAACATGCATCCAGCTCACCCGACAAGCTCCGCGCGCTCGGCGCCGATACAGCCGACGCGGCCGAGCTCGCACGCCTGCACCGCATCTACTTCGGCCCCACCCGCTTTACTGGTAAGCAACGCAAAGCCCGCACCGCGGCCCAAAACAACGCCCACGGCCTGAGCACCCTAAACCTCATCGAGTCCTACGCCTCTCGGGTAAAGAAGGAACTCGACGCCTGGAACCTGCGCGCACGCCTGGCTGCCACACCAGCCCATCGCATCCGTGAGGTTGCCGTAAAGAAGCTTAAAGAGCTTAGGTCGAAACGCGAACACAAACCCGGGGTGCGCTTTACCTACCGCAAACAAGGCCCCAACTCCGTCACCATCACCGACACCCCAACGGTCATTGCCGATATCCGCGGCACCCTCGAATCAGTCAACCCCACCAACCTGCTCGACGCCGCCACCACCATCCTCCTGGGTGGCAACACCACCGGCACCAAGCCCGCCGTGCACGCCCAAGTCGTAGTCACCCTCAACGAATTCGACCGCATCATCAACGGCGACGGCGACGAAATCGAACTCCAACTCACCAACGGTGCCCGCATGACCGGGGCGGAATTCCTCACCCACAAGTTTGCTGAGATTGGCTACGCCACCATTACCCACCCAGTAGAAGGACCCATCAACTCCTACCGGATAGAGCGCCACGCCAACTGGAAACAACGCCTCACCCTATGCGCGGAAACCCAAACCTGCTCACGCCCCGGCTGTAACAAGCCGGCTGACTACTGCCAGGTCCACCACATCATCCCCTGGCAAGCAGGCGGGCTTACCAACATCAAGAACCTGACCTTCCTGTGCGCCTATCACAACGGCATCAACGACGACGACCCCAACAAACCCACAGGAAGAGGCTACGTATTCAGAATGCCCGGCGGCATCGGATACATCCCACCCTGGGGACTACCAATTACCGCCACACCCGAATACCAACAAGCCCTCGCCAGACTCGCCGCCGAGAAACCACCGGGTGCAGGCTAAACGCCTGCACCCACCACCACGAACACGGAAACCCGCCAACCACACTAGGTTGACGGGCTACTCGGCGTGCGCTACTCCTCGCGGTTGGTGGACTCTTCCACCTCCTCGATGCGTTCGGAGCCGAGGACGTCTTTGAAAAGGGAGGCGTCGACAAGCTGGCCCCGGCGAATTACCGAAATCTGACCCGTCGGTTCCAAAATCATCAGCTGCACGTCCGTACGCCGTCCCAGGCCCGCCTTGCGCACCGCTGAGTTAACATCGCCCTCGGTGATGTGCGCGAAGCTCATGTTGTCCTGCTGCAGCTCCCCCTTATACACCAGCAGCACGGGACGCCGGTCGATGAACTTGGACCACCGCACCAGCTGCCGGAAGGTACCAAAGGCCGCCTCGAGCAGCATGAGCGTAAATAGGCCCACCACGCCCGCCGCCAACGTGGGAGGGTTGCCCACAATGACACGTCCGGCCACGGCGCCGAACATAATGATGATGACGGCATCCGACGCCGTCATGGACGTCAGCACGCGGCTGCCAAAGAGCTTGACCAACACCATGAAAGCGAGATAGATACCTACCGTCGCACACATCACCACGGGCACGCGGTGCGGCTCGATGCCGAGCTGGTAGATGGCTTCGCGTCCGAATTGCTTGAGGATTTCCACGTCACCTTACCTTACCTCACACAGGCGAAAAGCCCGCACCGTGTGGTGCGGGCCCTTAAGTAAGGAGCTTTTTAGATGTTGTACTGCTGGCGCAGGCGCTCAATCATCTGCTGCAGCGGTGCCGGCAGCGAGGTCAGCACGAAGCCCACGGCAGCGCTCAGCGCGGCCACGGCAGCCACAACCGCGGTGGAGATGCCCACACCGAAGCCCAGGCCGAAGGAGGAGCCGTCAAAGTCGGAGCTGCCCTCCTTGGCCGGCTTGGGCTGGTCGGTCGGCTTCGGGTCCTCGGTGGCCTGGTCTGCGGCCTTCTCCGCCACGGTCACCGGCAGCAGTGCCTCGGTGCCGGCGTCGGTGGTGATCTTCAGCTGCTGCTCGCCGGAGAGGTCCTCCGGAACGGTCAGCTTCACAGTCGCGCGGCCGCGCTCACCGAAGCTCTTGTCGCCTTCCTGAGCAGCGTTGTCGATGTCAGCCTCAACCTTTGCATCACCGAGAGCAACGGTAACCTTCTTCGCCTGCGGCTCCTCCTCATTGGAGTAGTTGAGGGAGGACAGGTCGATGGTGATTTCCTCGCCAGCCTTCAGCTCACCGGAAATGTGGGCACCAATCTGGCCCTGGCCGGTGCGCACCTTCGACTCGCCAGAAGCGATGTAGTCAATCATGGCCTGGGTATCCATGTAACCGACGTCGTTACGGTTCTTGATCGAACCCGGCACGAAGAAGCCGTCACCGCCTTCCTCAGTGTCGCTCGAAGCAAGGAAGGAAGACAGAGCAACGGTGTAGTTCTTCTTCGGGTCGATAGGCTCGCCGTCGATAGTGACAGACTTGACGCGCTCGCCCTGCTCAGCCTTCTGGTCATAGACCACGGAAACATTGCTGGACAGGCCCAACGCCAGGCGCGGGCGGGACTGACCCGGCTTCCACTGATTCTCCAGTGCCTTGATGAAGTCTTCGCCGCTAACCTCAGCCGTGATGACGGAGTTGCCGAACGGCTGGACGGCGAAGATGTCCTTGTAGGTGACGTCGCCTTCCTTGAGGTCAGCGCGAACACCACCGGCATTCATGACGCCAAGGTCGATTTCCTTGTTGGTCTGCTTCGACAAAGCGTAGCGCTGACCATCAGCAATGAAGTTGTTGAGGGTGGACTCCACGCCGCGGTTGGTACCAGTATCTTCACCATCGTTAGAACCGCGGTACATTGCCTTTTCAGTGGTGCCAGCGGTCTTGGAGCCCTCTTCGTCAGCTACCTTCTTGGCCTCGGCGACAACGGAGGCAACCTCTGCATCATCCTCCAGCCCCTGGAGAAGCTCAAAAGTCTCTGCATCCGCAACGTCGTACTGGGTGAGATCGACCTTGGTGATCTTCTCCTCAGCCTTGTCGAAGGTGATGTCGGCGTCGTTAAGCACCTTGCCGTACTCGTAGCCCTGTGCCCAGTACAGCGGCAGTGCGCCCTCACGGGCGACCTCGCCCTGGGTCTTCACGTGGGTGTCGCCACCGAAAAGCAGGTCGACGTCCTTGTTGAAGCCCTCTGCAAACTGCTGTGCGTCCTCGTGCATGAGTGCGACAACAACGTCGGCCTCGCCGGATTCCTTCAGACGGGTGGCTTCCTCATTCGTAGCCTTAACTGGGTCGGTGAACTCAATGCCCGGAATGGCGGCGGCGGATACCTTGAACTTGGTGTTCTCAGTGACGGTGCCGACGAAGCCGATCTTCACGCCATCGACTTCCTTCACGAAGGAAGGCTTGAGGAGAGGCTTGCCGTCTTTGGTCACGTTCGCACCGATAATCGGGAACTCAGACTCCTTGACGATGCGGTCCATCAGGTCCTCAGTGCCCTTGTCGAACTCGTGGTTACCCACGGCAGTGACATCGAGGTTCATGGTGTTGAGGGCCTCGTTGGTGTACTTATCCTCAGAAATAGCCGATACGAAAGCGGAGCCGCCCACATTGTCACCGGAGGACGTCAGAGCGTACTCCTGGTCTTTGTTGACGTACTTGATGAGGGCAGCCATGCGGGCAGCACCCATTTCCTTGTAGCCAACGAGCGCACCGGTGTCGCGGTCGGTCGCCTCGGCCAGCTCGAGGTGGCCGTGGAAGTCGGTGAAATTGGTGACGGAGAAGGTCACCTCATCGGCCTCGGCGGCGAGGGCGGGAGCGCCGGATACGGCGACGGCGGTGACGGTGGTGGCGGCCAGCAGCTGGCCAAAGCGGCGGAATTTCACGAGAGTCTCCTGAGTGTGAGAGTGGTCTTGTCCTCCGTGTTTATAACGCACGCATCACGCTGTCGCAGCGCTTGCCGACTCCCCCACCTGCCCCTTCACCCAACATTCACCCACCCGTCACCTGTTCGACAGGCAGGCACCCCCGGTTAAGGGGAGTCTCAGGCAGTGACGCGGTAGACGTCGAAGACACCCTCGGTGTTGCGCAGCGTGGTCATGAGCTGGCCTAGCTGCTTGGTGTCGGACACCGAGAAGGTAAAGCGTACGGTGGCGATGTGGTCGTCGCCGCGGTTCGACGTCATCGACAGCACGTTGAGACTTTGATCGCTGAAGATCCGCGTGAGCTCGAAGAGCAGTCCCTGGCGGTCCAGCGCCTCCAGCTGCAGGGTGGCGGAGAACGCGCCAGAGGAGGACGGACCGCCGGCCCATTCCACCTTCATCATGCGCTCCGGCTCCGACTTGAGCTTCTCCGCGTTGGTGCAGTCCGCGCGGTGGACGGACACGCCGCCACCGCGGGTGACGAAGCCAAAAATGGCGTCGCCCGGCACGGGTTGACAGCACTTCGCCAGCTTGGCCATGACGTCGGGGCTGCCCTCCACGAGGATGCCGGTACCCGAAGCAGAATCCTTGGTGTGCTGGGTGCGGGAGTGCTCGAGCTCGCTAAACGGCGTGCGGGAGGCCAGCGCATCGACGGCGTCGTCCTGGTTGCCAAACAGCGCCATGAGCTGGTTAGCCACGTGGTGAGCGGAGACGTGGCCGGCACCAATCGCGGTGTAGAGGGCATCCACGTCCGGGTAGTGCAGCTGCTCCGCCACTTGCTTCATCGACGACGCCGTGAAGAGACGGTGCATGGGCAGGCCGCCGCGCTGCACCTCGGCGGCCAGGGCGTCGCGGCCGGCCTCGGAGTGCTCCTCGCGGCGCTCCTTGGCAAACCATTGGCGCACCTTGGTCTTCGCACGTGGGGAGACCAAGAAATCCTGCCAGTCCCGCGACGGACCGGCGTTCGGGTCCTTCGAGGTGAAGATCTCCACCTTGTCGCCGGATTTCAGCTCGGACTCGAGCGCGACCAGCTTGCCGTTGACCTTTGCACCGATACAGCGGTGCCCCACTTCGGTGTGGACGGCGTAGGCGAAGTCCACCGGGGTTGAGCCCGCGGGCAAGTTCACCACGTCGCCCTTCGGAGTGAAGGCGAAGATCTGCTTGGTCGTGAGATCATAGCGCAGCGAGTCTAAGAATTCGTTCGGGTCCGCGGCCTCCTTCTGCCAGTCCAGCAACTGGCGCATCCACGCCATCTGGTCCACTTCTTCCTGGTGACCGGAGTTTTTGCCCTTGGTCTCCTTGTAGCGCCAGTGTGCGGCCACGCCGAACTCGGCGTTGTAGTGCATCTCGTGCGTGCGCACCTGCACCTCCAGCGTCGAGCCGCCCTCCGCAATCACCGTCGTGTGCAGGGACTGGTACACGCCGAAGCGCGGGGAGGAAATGTAGTCCTTGAAGCGCCCCGGCAGTGCCTGGTACAAGGAGTGCACCACGCCGATGGCGGCGTAGCAAGAGTTGACGTCCTCCACCAGGATGCGGATGCCCACGAGGTCGAAGATCTCCGCAAAGTCGCGACCGCGGACGATCATCTTCTGGTAGATAGACCAGTAGTGCTTCGGCCGGCCCATGACCTCGGCCTCGATGCCGTTGTCCTTCAATGCCTTGCCCACCTGGGCCTTGATGTCCTTGAGCGCTCGGTCGCGCGAAGGCGCACGGTCTGCCACCATGCGCACGATTTCGTCGTACTTCTTCGGGTACAGGATGGCAAAGGACAGGTCCTCCAGCTCCCACTTCACGTTGGCCATGCCCAGGCGGTGCGCCAGCGGGGCAATCACGTCGAGGGTCTGGCGGGCCTTCTTGGCCTGCTTCTCCGGCGGCAAGAAGCGCATGGTGCGCATGTTGTGCAGGCGGTCGGCCACCTTGATCACCAACACGCGCGGGTCCGTAGCCATGGCCACGATCATCTTGCGGATGGTCTCCGCCTCCGCGGCCGCGCCCAGAGCTACCTTGTCCAGCTTCGTCACGCCGTCGACAAGCCGGGCCACCTCAGGCCCGAAGTCACGGGTGAGGTCCTCCAGAGAGTAGTCGGTGTCCTCCACCGTGTCGTGCAGTAAGGCGGCCGCCACCGTCGTGGTGTCCATGCCAATCTCCGCGGCAATCGTCGCCACCGCCAGCGGGTGCGTGATGTAGGGCTCCCCCGACTTGCGGAATACGCCCTCGTGCAGGCGCTCCGCAGTGGCGTAGGCATTGTTGAGAAGTTCCGCATCCGCCTTCGGATGAAATTCCCGGTGAATGGACATCAGCGGGTCCAGCGCCGGGTTAATCTTTACGCGGCCGCCGGTCAGGGACCGGGCCAAACGCGCCGACATGCTGCGCACGCCGCTGGGACGTCTCGCAGCTTTATCCTGCTTCTCAGTAGTCATGTCTGCCTCCGCGGAATTGCTTAGGCATACAAGCTTAGCCCCTAGCCCCCATCTGATTAAGCACAACGAGCGGAGAACCTTCGAGGCGCTCACGGCCCTTAAGGCCGTTCACTTCCAGAACCACCACGTTGCCCGCGACCTCCGCGCCGGCTGCCTCGAGGAGCATCTTCGCGCCGTAGAGGGTTCCGCCGGTGGCCAGGACATCGTCGACAAGCACGATGCGCTTGCCCTTAATGTCGATGCCACTATTGGGGATCTCCAGCGCCGCACTGCCGTACTCCAGCTCGTACTCCTGGGTCAGCACCGGCGGCGGCAGCTTACCCTTCTTGCGGATGGCCAGGATGCCCATGCCCAGCTTGTAGGCCACGGCGGAGCCCAGCAGGAAACCGCGCGCGTCGAGGCCGCCGACCATGTCCGCGCCCAGCTCCTTGCAGGCCTCAGCCAGGCCGTCGACGACAGCGGTAAAGGACTCCGCGTCCGCCAGAACCGGGGTCAGGTCCTCGAAGAGGATGCCCTCCTCCGGGAAGTCCTGGACCAGGCGCACCTTGTCCTTCAACGCTTGTGCTGCTGCGGCGTAAATCTCGCTCACGACTCTTCCTTTGCTTCTGCGTTAGTAGTGTTGCTTGTGCTGCGGGTGGCGCTCCAGCGCTCCAAGTTCCAGCCAATTCCCGCAGGCCCAGTGTAGGGCACCACGCCGGAAACAGCGCGGTCAACCACGAAATTGCGCGGCTGTGCGGCAACGGGGATGGAGGGTAGCTCCTCCCACAACTTCTTCTCTTCCTCCCGGAGCGCCTTGGCATTCTTCACGCTGGCCGCGGGCGCGGAGTACTCGTTGAGGGGATCCACCGGGCCTAAGTAGATGTCGATGCCCGGAAGGCCCGTCGCCGGATCAGCGGCGAGCTGGCCGCGGGAAACATCCTCCCCGGAGCGGTCCTCCACGGTGATGCCGGCGGGCGTGCAGGCGGTGCGCAGCTGTTCCACCATCTTCTTAAGGCGGGGGTTCGGCCCGAGGTAGCCCACGCCCACCGTGGTTCCGCCGAGGTCTTCCGCCGCCCCGGCAGGCGCGGCATCGGCCGCCGCGACTTGGGCCGCCACTGGGTCGTCATGGCGCACCGTGCGCACCGATACTGCCGGCACCTCAACGCCGGAAGCCTCAGAGGAGGCCTTCGCCAGCGCCGCCGTGTCCACGCAGGCCGCGAAAGCCTGTCGCGCCCACGGCTGGGCAAAGACGCCGGCGTCAGAGAAAGTCAGCGTATCCGTCAGGGCGCCCACGGCAGACGTGATCTCGAAGGGGTTGCCTTCCGCGTTGCGGTCTACCCACTCCGGGGACTTCACCGGTGCTTCGGCCACGCGCAGCTCTCCAGCGGCGACCAACGCGTCTGCATCGGCCGTATCGGGCCACATCACGATCTGTTCCAGCTCCGGCTTGTCGCCGTAGTACTCCGGATTGGCCTTGAGTACCACTGCCCCGCTGTCCTCCACCCGGTCGATGGAGTACGGGCCGAAGGATACCTGCAGCTCGGGGTCGAAGTGGCCCGGCTCAGTGGAAAAGCCCTCGCGCCAAGTCTTGGCGACGTCGCCCAGCTGCGTCGGGTCCTGGGTGTGCAGGGCGGCGTTGAGCTCCTCCACGCTCAGGCCCGCGCGCTGAGCAACAGCATGGGCGGGCAGCACCGTGCCCGGGCCGAAGAGGTGGCGCCACCGCGCCCCTGCGTCAGGGTTGAACCATACGCTAAAGCGCTTGGCCTGCGGGGCGCACTCGAGCTGGGCGATGTCCCCAGCCAGCGGCATGTGCGAGCCAAACGTTGTGGGCAGGATGCCCGCCGTGTAGGACAGCAGGTAGTCATCGCAGGTGACGGGGGTGCCGTCGGAGAACCGCGCCTGCTCTGTCAAGGTGACGTCCACGTGGGCGCCTGGGTGCGCGTCGTCGGGCTCGAAGTATTCCACCTGCGCCAGATCCGAGTTGGGAATCATCTGGCCCGCCGGTCCCGGCAGGTACAGCGCTGGGTAGACGCGGCTGGCTAGCTGGGCGGCGCCTACGGCCTCTCCCCAGGCGGACGCGGCGTTGGTGGTGGCCAGGCGCGCGTCGCTGAGGAAGGCAAAGTCCGGCTGCTCGGCCTCTTTAGCCGGGCCCTCCTCGGCGGAGGTGCAGGCGGTGGCGACCAGCCCGAGACCGACTACCGCCGCGGCTACTGTCCGGCGCATCGGCTTAGCGCCCGGGGCGCCAGGATGCGCCGCTGTGCTGGGTGCCCGTGCTTGCCGACGCCGGGGAGGCCACCGTCCGCGAACCAGTCTCGGCCGCATCCTCAGCGTCCTCTGCGGAGTTCTCGTCCGCGGCATCCACCGCACCGAGCGACTTCTCGCGGTACGCAGCCACGGCCGCGTTGTGCTTCTTCACGGACTTGCGGCGGTTCGCGATGCTCACCAGCAGCGGGGTGGCCAGGAACAGCGAGGAGAAGATACCTTCAATCACGCCGATGAACTGGATAAGGGCCAAGTCGCGCAGAGTGCCGATGCCCATAAGCCACACGGCGATGACGAACAGGGCGATGATCGGCAGGGCCGAGATGACGGACGTCGAAATCGAGCGCATCACGGTCTGGTTCACCGCCAAGTTAGCGAGCTCGGCGTAGTTCTTCTTGCGCTGACCCTCGAGCCCGCGGGTATTTTCATCGACCTTGTCGAAGACAATCACGGAGTCATAGAGCGAGAAGGTCAGCACGGTGAGCAGACCGATGATGACGGCCGGGGAAACCTCGAAGCCGAAGAGGGCGTAGATGCCGGCGATCACGACGCCGTCGATAATCAGCGCCACGATGGCCGCAAAGGCCATGTCGCGCTGGAGGCGCACCGCCACGTACACGGTGGCGACAACGAGGAAGACCAGCATGGCCAGCAGCATGCGGTTGGTGATGGAGGAACCCCAGGATTCCGACACCGTGGACGAACCGATGGCGTCCGGGCTGGCCTGGCCGTTCTCGTCCTTGACCTGGAACTTCTCAAAGATGGCCTGGCGGGCGGCGCCGACCTGCTCCTGGGACAAGCGCTCGGAGGTGACCTCCAGGGTCTCAGAGGAGCCGGCGCCCACGATCTGGACCAGTTCCGGTTCGACGCCGGTGGCCTCGGTGAAGGTCTCCTCCACCTGCTCGGTGGAAAGGTCCCCTGCCGGCATGTTCAGCTTGGTGCCGCCCTCGAAGTCGAGGGACAGGTTAAAGCCGCGGATGAGGATGGCCGCGATGGCGGCGATGACGAGTACCGCGGTAATGGTGTACCACGTCTTGGACTTGCCAATGAAGTTGTAGCCGCCCTCGTCCTCGTAGAGGCGGTCGATGCGGGAAATCTTGCGCTTAGTGGTCTCGACAGCCATGGTTTACTTCTCCTCGTCCTTAGCCTTGGCAGCATCACCCGTGTCGCCAGCTTCTGTGTTGGTGCTGGAAACCGGACGGGCTACGCCAGTTGCTGCCTGCTCGGTGTTGTGCTCGGTGGACGTGTTCTGTGCCGCCTTCGGCGCCGTCTCAGGCGCCTTCTTCGGGGCCTTAGTGTCTGCCTTCTTGGCATAGTAGCCGCGCTCGCGGCGCTCCTCCACCAGGTTGTAGATACCGCCGAGGCCGTTCATGGACGGCTTGGCGTAGACCGGGCGGCCGCCAATGAGCTGCATGATAGGCGCCATAACCAGGAAGGACACCACCAGGTCGAAGACCGTGGTCAGGCCCATGGTGAAGGCGAAGCCCTTGACCTCGCCGATAGCGAGGAAGTAGACGATGACGGCGCCGATCAGCGTCACGGCGTTACCGGTGACGATGGTGGAGCGCGAGCGCTCCCACGCGGTGCGCGTGGCCGAGCGGAACGTGCGGCCTTCCAGCAACTCGTCCTTGATGCGTTCGTAGTAGACCACGAAGGAGTCAGCCGTAGCACCGATACCGATGACCAGACCGGCCATACCGGACAGGTCCAACGAGTAGCCGATCCAGCGGCCTAGCAGCACCAGGGCTCCGTAGGTCAGCACGCCGGAGACGACGAGGACGAACAGGGATACCCACGCCAGCGCGCGGAAGTAGTAGAGGGAGTAGGCGGCAACCAAGATGAAGCCGACGATGCCCGCGATGAGTGCGGCCTTCAGCGCCGCCTTACCCAGCGACGGCGGAACGGTCTCGACGGTGCCGCCCGGCTCGCCGTTGGAGCCGGTAAACGACAGCGGGAGCGCGCCGTAGCGCAGGTTGTTCGCCAGGCTCTGTGCCTCTTCCTGGCTGAAGTCACCAGTGATCGACGTTGCGGAGCCCACCGGGGTCGCACCCTGGATGACCGGCGCGGAGATCACCGCGGAGTCCAGGGTGATGGCGACCTGCTTCTGCAGGTACTCCTGGGTCAAGGTGGCCCAGGTCTGGGAACCGTTGGGGCCGTCACCAGTCTTGAAGGCGAAGCCGATCTCCATCTGGCCGGTCTGCGGGTTCAGGCCGCCCTGAATCGGGGAATTGGTATCGATCTCGTTACCCGTCAGGCGGGTGCCGTTGGGATCGTTAATGCCATCAAGCAGCGGTGCCGGCTGCAGAATGTAGGGCTGCTTGTTGGAGTAGTCACACGCCACGAGCGGCTTGGCCGGGTCGTCGGAGCCGGCCAGCTGGTCAGACTCCGCGTCACAGGTCATCAGGCCCAGTGCGGCGGTCTGCACGGTCGGGTCTTCCGACTGGCGGTCCTTGAGCAGGACGTCAGTGATTTCGTTGCGGCGGTCGGTCTCCTCCAGGGAGTTAGCCGGCTCCGCCATCGGCTTTTCGCTCACCTTCGGCGCCGGGGTCTTCTTCTTGTCGGAGTCCTTCTTCGCGTCCTTGTCCTGCGCCTGCGGGTCATTCTCCGGGTTCAGGGCGTCGTGGATGTTGGACAGCGCCTGGTTGGCCTGATCTGCAGAGATAATGTCGTACTTCACCCAGCGGTTAGCCATGTCCGTGACTGTCTTCTCCAACTTGGCCACGTCCGGCATCGGCTGCTCGCCCACCGGGCGGAAGAGCAGCTGCGAGGTCTGGCCCACGGCCTGCGCCTGGGAGGCATCCTCACCCGGCACGGTGATCACCAGGGTGGAGCCGTTGATAACGACCTCCGAACCCGAGACACCCATGCCGTTGACACGCTGCTCCAGGATGGTGCGCGCCTGCTGCAGCTGGTCTTGGGTTGGCTCCTCACCCTGCGGCACGAGGGTGACGCGGGTACCGCCCTGCAGGTCAATACCCAGCTTGGGCGACGCCGACTTGCTACCGGTCAAGAAGATGAGGGCATAAATAACGATGACGATGAGCGCAAACAGCGCGATCGCCCGCTTGGGCCATTGCCGTTGGCGGTTGGATACGCCGCCACGTTTCGATGCGGACACAAAGATCTCCTGTGTTGTAAGGAACAGGGCTAAAACTCACTAGCCATGACGCGCAACCCTGCTGGATCGACAACGCGCGGCAGGCCGCCGCGCGCACCATGACTAAAGCACAATCCATCACTGTACGTCATGGCTCAAGGTTTTCCTTAACAGGCTTAAGGGAAGACGCCCGCACTGTGACGAGCGCAACGAAATTTACAGCTTGGGGAAACGCTCGTCCGCGTCGTCCGCCTGCGGCTTCTCGCCGGCGGCGTCCGCCTGGCCGATAGCGCCGGCCGGCGCATCGGCAGAACGCACGATGGCCATCGTGTCGAAGGTCATGACGGTGCCATCCTTGACCCGCAGATCCACCTGCTCACCGTGGGTGTCCACCACGGTGCCGTGCAGGCCGCCGGCGGTGATGACTTCCTTACCCGGCGTCAGGGAGGACTGCAGTTCCTTCAGCTGCGCCTGGCGCTTGCGCTGCGCGCGCATGGACATGAAGCTAGGCAGGATAACGAGGAGAGCGAGGACGAGAAGCAGAATCAGTTGCGTACCATTCATAGAAGGCCAGTGTGCCAGACCGACCGTCCCCCGGGCTAGTTGCCCCGCACTTGCCCGGGGCTAGAACAGGGTGCCGCCGATGGCGCCCTCCGGCGGTTCGAGGCCCAGGTGCTGCCACGCAGCTGCCGTGGCCACGCGCCCGCGGCCGGTCCGGGAGATCATGCCCGCACGCACCAAGTAGGGTTCGCACACTTCCTCCACGGTGGAGGGCTCCTCTCCTACTGCGATGGCCAGCGTGTTGACGCCGACCGGGCCGCCGCCGTGCCCCTTGATGAGTGCCTCCAAGACCGCCCGGTCCAAACGGTCCAGCCCGCGCTCGTCCACGTCGAAGACCTCGAGCGCCCCCTGCGCCGCCGCCAGGTCGATGTGGCCGTCGCCATTGACCTCGGCGAAATCCCGCACGCGCCGCAGCAGGCGGTTCGCAATACGCGGCGTGCCGCGCGAGCGCGAACCAATCTCCACCGCAGCATCGCGGTCAATGTCCACGTCGAGGATGGTGGCCGCACGGGTAATGACCTGCGTGAGGTCCGCAGTGTCGTAATACTCCATCTGGGCGGTGAATCCGAAGCGGTCCCGCAGCGGGCCGGTGAGCATGCCGGCACGGGTGGTCGCGCCCACCAGAGTAAAGGGCGGAATCTCCAGCGGAATGGAGGTAGCGCCGGGGCCCTTGCCCACGATGACGTCAATGCGGAAATCCTCCATCGCCATGTAGAGCATCTCCTCCGCCGGGCGCGCGATGCGGTGGATCTCGTCGATGAAGAGTACGTCGCCTTCCATGAGGTTGGACAACATCGCCGCGAGATCGCCGGCGCGCTCCAGGGCCGGACCAGACGTCATGCGCAGGGAGGTCCCCAGCTCCTGCGAGATGATCATCGCCATCGTCGTCTTGCCCAGGCCCGGCGGGCCGGACAGCAGCACGTGGTCCGGGGTTACCCCGCGGTTCTTCGCACCGTTGAGCACCAGCGATAGCTGCTCTCGCACCTTCGGCTGCCCAATGAACTCATCCAGGGATTTCGGGCGCAGCGAGCGCTCAATGTCGTGCTCGCCCTGCTGCTCGGAGGCGTCCACGTCGAGGTTGCGGGACGGCGGGGCGGTGGCATCGAGACCTTCGGGAAGCGAGAATTCCGTGCGCTCTACGTCTGACATGGTTCGTACTCCCCTACTTCTTCGCACCCAGCTGGCTCAGCGCCGCGCGCAGCACCACAGGGGTAGCCGCGTCCGGCTGCTCCGCCGCCACCGCCTCCACGACGGGACGTGCGGCCTTGTCCGTAAAACCCAAGCCGATAAGCGCTTCCACGACGTCGTCGACCACGGGGCCGGTGGCAGCGGGGGCGGGCGCTGAATCGTCGCCAAGCTCGGCGCTAAAGGCCGCAACCTTGTCCTTGAGCTCTAGTACCAGGCGCTGCGCCATGCGCTTGCCCACGCCCGGAATCTTCTGCAGGCGCGCGGCGTCCTCCCCGCTGATCGCCTGCGCCAGCTCCCCAGCCCCCATGACGGACAACGCCGCCAGCGCCAGCTTCGGACCCAGACCGGACACCGTCTGCAGGACGTGGAACATGTCGCGGTCCTCGGGGCTGGTAAACCCGAAGAGAGTCATGGAGTCTTCCTTGACCACGAGCGTGGTCATGACAAACGCTTCCTCCCCGCGCTGCAGGCTGCCCAGAGTGTTGGGCGTGGCCAGGACCTTGTAGCCCACCCCGGCACACTCAAGTACTACGTGGTCGAGCTGAATATCGAGCACGGTTCCGCGCAGCGATGCAATCATCTTCCTACTCCTCTACTTTGTCCCAGTTCCCGTGCGGCGCGGCGTGGATACCGACGCCGTACGCGGCGAAGTACCCCGCACGCCGCTGGTGCGCGCGCCCGCCCCCACGCCGGCGCTCGGATCACTGCCGTTGACCCACGCCAACGCCGGTGCCCGCCAGCAGTGGCACACCGCCAAGGCCAGAGCATCGGCCGCATCGGCCGGCTTGGGGGCTTCGCTCAGGCCCAGAATACGGGTAATCATGGCCGTCATCTGCTTCTTATCGGCGCGCCCGTTGCCGGAGACCGCCTTCTTGACCTCGGAGGGGGTGTACATGTGCACCGGGATTCCACGCTCGGCGGCGGCGAGGACAAGTACCCCCACTGCGTGCGCCGTCTGCATCACGGTGGATACCTCGCCGCGTTCGAATACGCGCTCGAGCGCCACCACCTGCGGCTGATAGTCATCCATCCATTCGCGCACGGCGACAGACAGCCGCTGCAGGCGCTCCCCCAGCTCCTTGTCACTCGGCGTGCGCACCACGCCCACCGCGATGGGGATCACCGCTCGTCCGCGCCCTGCTTGCACAACGGAGAGGCCACAGCGCGTCAGGCCTGGGTCGATGCCCATCACCCGCAAACCTTCTAGGTTCACACTCAGCCTCCTTCGCTCCAGGTTCGACGCTGCCAACCGCAGCACTACACAGGATTAGTGTACACACATGTGTTCTAGCACCCCACATGCGTATAGTGGCGCGCATGACGCCATCAACTAACTATTCTGAATTTATCCGCTCGCGCCACTCGCCGCGCGCCTTCCTCCCGGAGCTACTGCCGGCCGAGGTCATTAAGCAGGTGCTTGTCGACGCCCAATCGGCCCCCTCCAACTCCAATACGCAGCCCTGGAACGTCCACCTCGTCGGCGGCGACACCCTCCGCCAGCTCAGCGCCGCGATGATCGAGGACTTCGACTCCCACGGCATCACTCCGGATTTCACCACGGACTACGGTCAGGGTGTGCACCCGCAGCGCTCGCAGCAGCTCGCGGCAAAAATGTACGGCCTTCTCGGCATCGCCCGCGAAGATACCGCAGCGCGCACCGAGTTCATTCGGGAGAACCTGCGCTTCTTCGGCGCGCCCCACGCCGCCTTGCTGTTCATCCCGCCACTGGGTGACCGCATCCGCGCGGCCTTTGACCAGGGCACGTACACGGAGAACTTCCTGCTCTCCTTGGAGGCCCACGGCTACCACGGTGTCCCCCAGGGCATGATTTCGCTCATGGCCCCCACCGTGCGGAAGTTCCTTGGCGTGGGCGAGGAACAGAAGCTGGTCACCGCCATCACCTTCGGTGTAGCGGATGAGACCAGCCCGGTGTTTAAGACCGCTCCTGGCCGCGCGCCGCTGTCGGAGACAGTGACTATCCACGGCCTCGACGGCCTTGAGCTCTAGTCCTCGTCGAGCCTAGTCCTCGTCGAGCTCAGCCAGGACCTCGTCGGAGAGGTCCATGTTGGTGTAGACGTTCTGGACGTCGTCGGAATCCTCCAGCGCGTCGATGAGACGGAAGATCTTGCGGGCATCGGACGCCTGCAGCGGAACTTCCACGGAGGCGCGGAAGTCGGTATCGGTGTCATCGACCTCGATATCGGCCTCACCCAGGGCCTCGCGCACGGCCGGGATATCACCCGGGGCGCAGGTGATCTCGAACTTATCGCCGTTGTCGTTGACTTCCTCGGCACCGGCTTCGAGGACGGCGAGGAGGACGTCGTCCTCGCTCAGCTCGCCTTTCTCCACCATCACCAGGCCGGTGCGGGAGAACATGTAGGCCACCGAGCCAGACTCGCCCAGGTTGCCGCCGTTCTTGGACATCGCCGTGCGCACGTCGGTAGCCGCGCGGTTGCGGTTGTCCGTCAGACACTCAATGAGCATGGCCACGCCGTTGGGGCCGTAGCCCTCGTACATGATGGTCTCCCAGTCAGCGCCGCCGGCCTCTTCACCGGAGCCGCGCTTGCGGGCACGCTCAATGTTGTCGTTCGGAACGGAGGCCTTCTTAGCCTTCTTAATCATGTCGTCGAGGGTGGGATTGGCCGCCGGGTCGCCGCCGCCGGTGCGGGCCGCAACCTCAATGTTCTTGATCAGCTTGGCAAATTCCTTGCCGCGCTTGGCGTCGTTGGCAGCCTTCTTGTGCTTCGTCGTTGCCCATTTGGAGTGGCCTGACATGTCATCCCTTTCGAAGTGGCTGTGTGAAACTGGTGGCAATTATACGGCCATCACGCACTCCCCCTAACACGGGGTACCCCGAACAACTTCCCATCCTCCGCGCCCTGGCACGTCCCCCGGCGCGCTAGACGTTCTGCCAGTTCCCATTAGCGCTGGAGCCACCAACGTCCTCGCGCAAGGATCGCGTCAGCCCCTCCTGCATCGCTACGGCGAGCAGCTCGCCGCGCTGATTAAAGATCTTCCCCTGCGCCAGGCCGGTACCAGTCTGCGCGGAGGGCGAGCTCTGCGAGTAGAGCATCCAATCGTCCGCGCGCACTGGGCGCAAGAACCACAGGGAGTGATCCAGGCTAGCCAGCTGTACCTTGTCGCCTTGATGCGGCAGCAGCGCGGTGCGCAGCAGCGTCATATCGGACATGTAGGTCAGCGCCGCCTGGTGGAGGGCTTGGTCCGATGCTCCGGCCACTAGGTCCCCGGTGTTGCGGAACCAGATGTTGCGAAACCCGGCGCCGGTTGCTTCGGCGGCCTCGGAGTCGCGTCCTTCCTCCGGTACCAGGCGCACGTCCCAGTCCGACCATTCCTGGAGGATGATGCGTGTGGCCGCGGGTTTCTCGGTCAACACTTCCGGCCCCGGGACCTCCGGCATGGGGTCCTGGTGGTGTGGTCCGGTATCGCCGTCAGCGTGAAACCCGGCGATGAGGACGAAGAGCAGGCGCTCGCCTTGAAAGACGCGCGCGTGCCGGGTGGCGAAGGAACGCCCGTCGCGCACGCGCTCAACGAGGATGCTAACGGGCTTCGACGAATCGCCAGGGCCCACGAAATAGCAGTGCAGCGAGTGCGCGAGCTTGCCGTCCACCGTAAGCTGTGCCGCACGCAGGGCCTGGGCCATAGTCTGCCCGCCGAAGGTCCGCTCGATGCGGGAGACAACCACCGGGGCGTGGAACTCATCCTTGCCTGCCCGCTCGATGTCGATCGCTTGAGCCACCGATGCCATTGCCGCTCCTCATTCCTCAATGCTGTGCATGTCACTGTGCACGTCTATGGCGCGCGCCACACTCGTCCCGACTATCCTACTCACGCACGGGTCCGGCGCGGTGGATTGCGTAGTATATGCCGCATGAGTTCCACTAGCCCCCGCAGCGTGCACCGCGTGGCCGCCTACCTGGAGATGGTCACTTGGGCCCTGCTGATCCTGTCCATGATCTTGAAGTACTCCGGCACCACGGAGGCCCTGACCCCCATCGCGGGTGGTATTCACGGCTTCGGTTTCCTCTGCTTCCTGCTCATGACCGCGCTGGTGTGGATCAACAACCGCTGGCCTCTGGGGGTTGGCATTCTGGGGCTGGTGGTCACCGTCATTCCGTTCGCGGCGCTTCCGTTTGCCGCGTGGGTGTCCAAGCGCGGTATGGTCAGCGGTCCGTGGCGCTTTAGCGACGACGCGGAGCCGCACGGTTTTTTCGACACTGTCTTAGCGCAGACGGTGCGCCACCCGGTGCGCACGGCCATCATCGCTCTCATCGTGGTCACCATTGTCTTTAGCGTTCTGCTCATGCTGGGCCCGCCGGTCGATGTCGAATCCACCATTGAAGAAACTCGCTAGAGTACCCGCCGTCTGGACTGGCTGGCTCGTCGCCCGAGTGCTACTGGTGGTCATGCTGGTGTGCAAGAACACCCCGCTGGGAGACTTGTACTACTACTTCAACGGGGTCTACGGCACCAACCCCACCGACATGACCGAGTATCCGCAGCCGGGCACGTGGCCCAGCGTCCTCATCGCGTGGCTGACGGGCCCACACGAGCAGCGCTACTTCGTGGGCTTTACGGTCATGACCTTGCTTGCCGACGCCACCTTCCTCGCCCTCCTCCTGCGCCAGCACCGCGGGCGCACCGAGGTATTTCATGCCGCATGGTTCTGGATCTTCTTCGGCACGGCGGCAGGCCATGTCTTTGCCTGGCGCCTCGACCTGTATCCGGCGCTGCTCGTTGCGGGCGCGGGCGCGCTCCTAGCCACCCGCCCCCGCGTGGCCGCAGGCCTGTTGGGCTGGGCCACGACGGTGAAGCTCTGGCCGGGCGTGCTCGCTGCCGGGCTGGTGGGGCGGTACTCGGCGCGCGGCACGTGGCAGCGCCTCGGCGCCTACTTCGCCGCAGTCCTTGCCCTCTGCGCGGGCGTAGCAGCGTTTTCTGGGGTGGACCGCCTGCTGTCTCCCCTCAGCTACCAGGGCGAGCGCGGACTGCAGATCGAATCGGTGGCGGCAACCGTTTTCATGGTGGGCGCCTACTACGATCCACAGCGCTGGGACGCGCACTATGCGCCGTCGAAGAGCTTTGAAATCTCCGGCCCCGGTGTAAGTATCGCGCTCACCATCAGCACCATCGCGATGGCCGCAGCTTTGGTGTGGGCCCTGGGTGTTGCGCTCTCGCGCTTCCTGCGCGGTGGCTGGAACCCACGGTCCACGGCTGTGTTCTTCGTCGCCGCCATCCTGCTCCTCATTGCCACCAACAAGGTGTTTTCGACCCAGTACATCGTGTGGATCGGGCCCATCCTCGCAGTAGCGTTGCGCACCGAGGTCCCCCGCGCCACACGCGCGCAGCGCCGGGTAGCCGCGCAGACCACCAGGCACCGTCGTGCCTTGGCTGTCCTCACCGTGCTGGCTGCTGCCCTGGGCACCTATATCTACCCCTGGGGCTATGACTACCTGTGGCTCAATGTGGGCGCCAACCCGATTCCGGTCTATGCCCTTGCTGTGCGCAACGTCCTTATCCTCGCCATGGTGCTCATCGCGCTCCTGTGGCACCGGGCCGAGTACCGCGTTCAGGCTGAGCAGGCTCGGCCGGATCCGGCTGACTACAAGTCGATCTGACTAAGCTCGAAGAACTCCGGAAGCTTCGCCGTGCCGCCCAGGCGCAACAGCTTCACCGCCGGGCGCAGGCGCAGCGCGCGGGTATCGCTCACCGCTTCGTTGTAGAAGCGGTGGGCTAGGTGGATGCGCCCTTCGGCGTCGGCAAGCAAGGCCGGCCGCGACCCGAAGCGCTGCGCAATCGCCGCCGACAGCTCCCGCTCGCGCTTGGTGCGCTCGTCGAAGTGCCCCTGCACCAGTTCCGTGGACTCGGCTCGGGCTGCCACGTGCTCGAGCTCGGGCTCCAAGGCGCTCACCACGGCTGCGCGACGATCCAGGGTGGCCTCTAGCTGCGCCAGCGCCGCATCCGTGCGGATGTGCAGAGAATTCAGGCGCTGCGCGGTAAACAGCGCCCACATCCCCACCACCAGCAGGATGGCACACAGAATAACGAGCTCCACGGCCATCTACGCCACCCGCACCTTCGTGCCATCCGCCACAGTCTCATACACCTGCATGACTGCTGCGGCCACGTGGTCCCAGTCGTATTCCCGGGCGCGCTTCGTGCCTGCTTGGGCCAACGCCGCGCGCTGACCCGGGTCCTGTACTAAGTCTGTAAGGACGCGCGCCAAGTCCGTGGCGTCGCCCGTGCGGAAAAGCCGGCCCGCCGGTGTTTCCGAATCGACGTTGCACACCGCGGCGAAGGCCTCCAGGTCAGAGGCCACCACCGCACAGCCGGCTGCCATAGCCTCCACCAGGACGATGCCGAAGCTCTCGCCGCCCGTGTTGGGTGCGACGTAGATGTCCGCCCGGCCCAGGATGGCAGCCTTGTCGGCATCACTGACGCGTCCCACAAAGTCCACGCCCGGCACGCTGCGTGGGTGCCCGCCACCCATGACGGTCACCCGCACCTTCTCTGGAACCAGGGTGAGCGCCTCCAGCAGGATGTCCAGGCCCTTGCGCGGCTCATCCAAGCGTCCCAAGAACACAATCTCCACCGGCTTGTCCTCCGCCGCAGCATCACGAGCGCTATGCGCCGCGCGCTCCCGGGCGTAGACGGAAGTATCCACACCGTTAGGGATGAGCACCGGGTCTCCGCCCAGCTGCTCCACCTGCCAGCGCCGCGCCATCTCGGAGACTGCGATACCACCCCGGATCTTCTCCAGGTAGGGGCGCAGGAAAGGCTTGGCCAGACTAAGCACCAGGGAGCTTGACGCCGAGGCGTGATAGGTGGCCACGATGGGCCCCTGCGCCAGCGCCAGGGCGGCCATGGAGAAACTCGGCGAGTTCGGCTCGTGGATATGCAGCACGTCGAACTCACCCTCGCGGATGAAGCGCTTGATGATGCGCCCTACGTGGGGGCCAATGGCCAGGCGCGCCACGGAGCCGTTGTAGGTAATCGGGACGGCCCACCCGCCCTTGCGCACGAAACTGGGGACCTCGGTGGCGCGCGCTGCTGGGCCGAGCACTTCCACGGTATGGCCCTGCTCGATGAAGACGGTGGCGAGATCCACAATGTGGGCCTGCACGCCGCCGGGCTCGTCGAAGGAATAAGGGCAAATGATTCCGATGCGCATGACAGGCAGACCTACCGTTCTTCCCGCTGGGAGCTTTGCGCGCGGGCTCGGCGGCGTGCCGCGACGTCGCCATTCCACTGCGGCTGCAGCATGTGCCAATCTTCCGGGTGCTGGCGGATGTTTTCCGCAAACCCATCGGCCATGCGCTGGCAGGTCTCCTGCAGGGTGGTGACGTCGACCTCGGGGCTCACGCTCAACCCCCAGCCGTCACCGTCGAAGAAGGAGTGCACCACGTGCAGCGCAGCGCCGGTCTCGATAGCCAACTGGGCGGGGCCGGCGGCGACATTCGCCTCCTCCCCCATGAAGTCCACGGTCACGCCCGTGCGCGTGAGGTCGCGCTCAGCCAACAAGCACACCACGCCGCCGCGCTGCAGGGTGTCCTTCAGGCGCGGGAACGGGGAGCTGCCACCGGTAAGCGGCAGGACAGTAAAGCCGAGGCTTTCGCGGTAGTCCACGAAGGCGTCGAAAAGCGCCTCCGGCTTCAGCCGCTCCGCCACGGTGGTAAACCCGCCGTAGTGGCCCACGCAGAACACGCCCGCCATGTCCCAGTTGCCGGAGTGCGGCAGCGCGAAAATCACCCCGCGCCCAGAAGCCATGGACGCGTCGGAGTGTTCCTTGCCGCGCAGCCCCGCAAGCAAGCGCTGCTGCAGCTGCGGATCCGCATGGATAGCGGGAAGGCGGAAGGCCTCCAGCCAGTAGCGCAGATAAGAGCGCATCGAATCCCGCACCAGCTGCCGGGTAACGTTCTCAGGGCCCACCACGCGGGAGAGGTTCTGGCGCAGCTGCTCCATCCCCCGCCCGTGGTCACTGGCGTAGTCGGCGGCGCGCTCGAAGAGCCACGCGGCCGCCGGCTGTGGAAGGAAGCGCACTACCTTCCAGCAGGCAATGTAGCCGGCGGCGATGAGGCGCTCGCGGTCGAACAGGGCCACGGTGGTTCTCCTTGAACTTCAGGGGCTAAAGAACTGAAAGGTAACTAGAGGTCCTTCTTGAACCGAGCCTTGGTGTCTTGGCGCGCCGCCTGGCGCATGCGCTGATAAATGGTAAACAGCGAGCCCACAGCCAGCAGCCACAGCGCCACCTCTAGGGCATAGGGCACGCCGAGGCCCTCCAGGCCCACGCCGCCCAGCCCCACGATGAGGCGCTCGGGGCGCTCGACCAATCCGCCGACCATCTTAAATCCGGAGGCCTCACCGCGCGCCTTGACGTAGGAGATGACCTGGGAGCTGACCAGCACCACCATGCAGGCAGCGAAGTTTAAGGCGCTGGCGTGATCGACGTAGACCATCCAATAGGCAATAGCGGCGAAGAGTGCGCCGTCGGTGATGCGGTCACACGAAGCATCCAGAGTGGCGCCGAACTGCGAGCCGCCCGTGGTCAGGCGCGCCATCGTGCCGTCGAGCATGTCGAAGGCTGCAAACAGCCCTGACAAAATAGCTGCGGCGAACAGGTGGTTGAGCGGGATAAGGATGACCGAAATAGCAATGGTCACGATCGTTCCCACGATGGTCACCACGTTTGGGGTCAGGCCCATCTTGAGGAAGAGCTTGGCCACCGGGACCACCACCACGGCGGCGGGCTTGCGCCCATGGACACTAAGCATGCGCTTCTCCTCCGATGATTCCCTCGGCTGCGAGCTCCGCCCACCCCTGTGCGAGCAGCGAGCGGGTGTCCTTGAGGAGCTGCGGCAGCACCTTGACGCCGTCCACAATAGTCATGAAATTAGCGTCTCCGCTCCACCGCGGCACGATATGCATGTGGAGGTGCTGACCCACAGATCCTCCGGAGGCGCGTCCCAGGTTAAAGCCAGCATTCACCGCGTCCGGGCCGGACACCTTCTTGAGGACACGGATCGCGGCCTGGGCGAACTGGAAGAGCTCACGGGACTCATCCTCGGTGAGGTTTTCCAGCTCAGATTCCTCGCGGTAGGGGATCACCATCATGTGCCCGGCGTTGTACGGGTACAGGTTGAGCACACAGTAGACCAGCTCGCCGCGGGCGACAATGAGTCCTTCCTCATCCGTCATCTGGGGAATCTCCACGAACGGGTTATGCGCCTTCTTCGGCACATCGCCCGCACCGCCCTCGCGCTTGATATAACTCATGCGGTACGGCGCCCAGAGGCGCTCCAAACGGTCGGGGGTTCCCAGGCCGGTATCGACGTACTCTCCCACTGGTTCTCCCACTAGTAGTCGCGTTCCTTTACTCTTCGTCCTTGGCGCAAGCCCTTACGCGGATTCCGCCACGCGGGCCTCGATGGTCTCCTTGGTCGGCTGCGCATTGTTGCGCTCGCGCACCCAGGCCTCGATGACGTTGATGGCGGCCTCCACCGGCACGCCGTTGACCTGCGTGCCGTCAAGGAAGCGGAAGGACACGGCCTCTGCCTCTACATCGCGCTCGCCGGCCAGCAGCATGAACGGAACCTTGCCGGTGGTATGGTTGCGGATCTTCTTCTGCATGCGGTCATCGGACGTATCGACGTCCGCGCGCAGGCCGCGGGAGCGCAGCTCAGCGCACACCTTCTCCAGGTGCGGGGCGAACGTATCCGCCACCGGGATGCCCACCACCTGGTGCGGGGCCAGCCAGGCCGGGAAGGCGCCAGCGTAGTGCTCCAGCAGCACGCCGAAGAAGCGCTCGATGGAGCCGAACAGGGCGCGGTGAATCATGATCGGGCGCTGCTTGGTGCCATCCGACGCCGTGTACTCCAGCTCGAAGCGCTCCGGCAGGTTGAAGTCCAACTGCACGGTGGACATCTGCCAGGTACGCCCGATGGCATCGCGTGCCTGGACGGAAATCTTCGGGCCGTAAAAGGCAGCGCCCGCCGGATCCGGTACCAGTTCCAGACCGGACTTCTCCGCCACAGACTTGAGGATGGCGGTGGAGCGCTCCCAAATCTCGTCGGAGCCGACGTACTTGTTCGGATCCTTGGTGGACAGCTCCAGGTAGAAGTCATCCAGGCCGTAGTCCTTGAGCAAAGAGATGATGAACTCCAGCACCTTGGTCAGCTCTTCCTCGAGCTGCTCCGGGGTGCAGTAAATGTGGGAGTCATCCTGGGTAAAGCCGCGGGCGCGGGTCAGGCCGTGGATGACGCCGGACTTTTCGTAGCGGTACACGGTGCCGAACTCGAAGAGTCGCAGCGGCAGCTCGCGGTAGGAGCGACCACGGGACGCGAAGATGAGGTTGTGCATCGGGCAGTTCATCGGCTTGGCGTAGTAGTCCTGCGGCTGCTTGGTGCAGTTGCCGTCCTCATCCCACTCGCCGTCCAGCTGCATCGGCGGGAACATGCCGTCCGCGTAGAAATCCAGGTGGCCGGACTTCTTGAACAGGTCGCCCTTGGTCAGGTGCGGGGTGGAGACGAAGGAGTAGCCATCCGCGATGTGGCGGCGGCGGGAGTGCTCCTCCATCTCCATGCGCACCGTGGCGCCGTTCGGGTGGAAGACCGGGAAGCCGGAGCCAATCTCATCCGGGAAGGAAAACAGATCCAGCTCGGCGCCGAGGCGACGGTGGTCGCGCTTTTCGGCTTCCTCCACCATGGTCTGGTACGCAGCGAGCGCGTCCTTGGACTCAAAGGCCGTGCCGTAGATACGCTGCAGTCCAGCCTTGGTCTGGTCGCCGCGCCAGTAGGCGGCAGACGAACGCGTCAGCGTGAAGGCCGGGATGTACTTGGTGGTCGGCACGTGCGGGCCGCGGCAGAGGTCAAACCACTCCACCTCGCCGGTGCGCGGGTTGATGTTGTCATAGTGCGTCAGATCGCCGGAGCCAACCTCAGCAGCCTCGTCGGAATCCGGGTCCACGTTGCCCTTGTCTTGGACCAGCTCGAGCTTAAACGGCTCGTCGGCAAGCGCCTGCTCTGCCTCCTCCGGGGAGGCGTAGACGTGGCGCTCGAAGCGCTGGCCGCCCTTGATGATCTTCTTCATGCGCTTCTCAATGGCCTTAAGGTCCTCCGGCGTGAAGGGCTCAGCGGTCTGGAAGTCGAAGTAGAAGCCGTTCTCGATGGCCGGGCCGATGCCCAGCTTGGTGCCGGGGAACTCGGCCTGCACGGCCTGGGCCATGACGTGACCGCAGGAGTGGCGGATGACGGCGCGGCCGTCCTCCTCGCAGGCGGCCACCGGAGTGAACTCGGCGTCCGTGTCCGGGGTGTGGGAAAGGTCGTAGAGGGTGCCGTCGGCGCCGCGGACGACGACGACTGCTTCGGGGCCCTTGTTCGGCAGCTCATGCTCGCGCATCGCTGCTCCCACGGCAGTACCGGCCGGGACCGTGATCGGCTCGTAGTTGACCGGGACTGCTGGAATCATTTCCGCCATGACTTGGTGCGCTCCTTTTGCGCTCACGCGCCGCTCGACATACCTGGCCGAGCAGCACTCAACGAGAAAGTTACAGCGGCATAGTCTACCCCGCTTAACTGCGCAGTAGCGATTCGCCCCAGAAGGTCTGCCCGTCAGTTCCGGCGGGCACGTAATACATGGCGGAGCCGATGTGGCTGATCCAGGTATTGAGACGATCCGATTCGTCCAGTCGGGCCTGGATGGGCTCAAACTGCTTCGTGGGGTCCTTTTGGTAGCAGATAAAGATCTGTCCGGCGTTGCTGAGCTCTCCGCGCGCGGTGGTCTCCGCAGTCGGCGGCAGGTTGAAGTTGAAGGGCCGGCGCAGGATTTTCTGCTCTGGGTGGTCTGCCGGCGGGTGCGCGCGGGCCACGTGGGAATCGGCATCAATGGCCTTGAGGCCAAACTCGTCGCGCGCATCCAGGTCAACCGGGTCGAACTCATCCTTGGCTCCCAGCGGCGCGCCCGTGTCGAGGGTCCGGCCGGTGGCGGTTTCCCGGGCGGTGCGGTCCAGCTCCTCCCACGTGTCCAGGTTCATGTGGATGCGGCGGACCACCATGGCGCTACCGCCGGCAAACTTTCCGCCGTCAATCCATACCTGCTCCGCAAAGTCGTCGTCGCTGCGCGGGTTGACGGTGCCGTCCTTTTGGCCAAAAAGGTTGCGCGCAGTAGTGCCCTTCGGCGCGGAACCGTAGGCGTGGCTAAAGCCCTGTTGCACCCACGCCACCTCGGCGTAATCTGCGCCGGCGCGCGTCATGTGCCGCAGCACGTGGGCGGCGGTCAGCGGCTCGTCGCTGCAGATCTGCAGGACCAGGTCCGTCTGTCCCCATTCTTCGTGCAGATCATCGTGCTCGAAGGCGCGCACGTCCCCAAGCCACTCAGGCTTATCGGCACCCACTGCCTGGAAGAAGCCTTCTCCCCATCCGCAGGTCACGGTGAGGTTCGCCGGGGTCACGGCGAGCTCGGGCTCAAGGCTGCCCAGTGGTGCCTCGCCGGTGCACAGGCGCCGCGCATCCTCCGTCCACAGCCGCATGAGCGCTCGCGCGCCGCGCGCGGTGGTGCCCTTCTTGAGATTAAACCCAACCAGCTCTACGTGCGCTTGGACCGGGGTCTGGATGCCGGCTTGGTGCTCGCCGTCAAAGGCCACGATGTCACTGCCCATCGTCTCCTCTGCCCCAGTAGGACCAGTGGAGCCAGTGCTGTCAGAATCCTCGGCGGCGATGGATTTTTCAGCCTTCGCGCACCCAGCCAGCGCGGCACCACCGGCCACCATCACTCCCCCGGCGAGCACTCCCCGCCGGCTCACAGGATTGGCGAACTCGCTCATTGCAACGCGTCCTCTCTAGTTATCAGAATGATCGGAATGCTCGGAATGGTCGGCGTGATCAGCATGATCCATATCGGCCATGTCCCCCATATCCTTCATGTCCCCCATATCGCCATAGCTCTCCGAGCCAGCGCCCATGGAGCGCACCGGAATGTCGCCGAGGCGCGCGGTGGTACCGCCGTCGAGCAGCAGGGTCACGTCAGTCGATTCGCCCGCCAGGATGGGATCGGAAACCCCCATGAGCATGAAGTGGTATCCTCCCGGGGCCAGCTCCACCTCGCCGCCGGCGGGGATGTCGAAGCCGTCCTGCTTTTCCTGCATGACGCCGTCCACCACCTCGTGGATCTGGTAGCTCTTTGCCTCAATAGAGGAGGTGAAGCCGATGACGTGCACGTCCTTGTCGCTGGTGTTGCGCAGCGTACCGAATACGGAGGTCATGTCGGAGTCCTCCTCCATGGCGCGCACCACGCCGTCCTCGAAGACGATGGGTCCTGCGGCGGACGGTGACTCTTCCCCGGACTCAGACGCCGACGCGCTTGACGACGCCCCCGCGTCCTTCTCCGCAGCAGACGAGGCGGCCGCCGCCGTGCTCGTAGCGCCCGGGTTACCGGCGGAGTCTTCCTCACTGTTCGAGCAGCCCGCCAATGCCAGGCTGGCGGCCGTAATGGTGGAGACCGTGGAGAGGAGTACAAAACGGGTGTTCAGCATGAAATATGCCTTTCTCTTGGTGGTGAATCTCTAGGTGATGAATCTCTAGGTGGTGAAACTGAGGGAGCGAGAGCAGTTCTATTCTTCGCCGTTAGCGCGGCGAGTCTTGGCACCGAATGCAACAACCACTGCCGCAATCACGAGCACGGCGCCAATCCCGATGATCCACTTCGCCGCGGTGGGCAGCGAGTCGAGGACGCCATCGGAGCTGGAAGCATCCGAATCGGCGGCGGTATCGTCGGCGCCTCCGGCTCCTTCAGAATCGGAAGCGCCGTCCGTGTCCTCGCCGCCTGCCACGCTGAACTCCACGGAACCGACGGTGGAATGACCATCGGAGGAGGTGATGCGGAATCCCACCTGATAGTCGCCGGCGCCCGGCTGCACGTCCTGGGGCACCTCTACGGTGAGGTCGCGGCCGTCGATAGTCGGCGTGCCGTCGAACAGCACCTTACCGCTGTCCTGGTCGCTCACGGCGAAGGTGTTAAAGGTCTCCTTCGGGATGCCGGAGAACTCCAGGGTGATCTCCCGCGGGAACTCCTCCAGCGGAGCGTCACTGACCACATTTCCGCCCACCACGGAGTCGTGCGCCAGAGCCAGTGGCGCAGACATGGCAATCATGAGACCGGTAGCTCCGGCGGCGAATGCGGTGGTGACCTGGCGCAGCTGCATAGTGAGGGCGACTCCTTGAAACTCAATCGCGTCTTATAACCCCACCATCGTATCGCTGGGGTTTAAGCGCTAGCTAATTCTTTGTCCCGCGCGGGATGCGCGGTTATGAAGTAGTCGCGGCATCCGCATGTAAAGTTCCCCCACAGCCCCCAATTGTTGAAAATGTGTTTCACCCCACGGTGAATGAAGCACACAAAACACACAAGGCGCCTTCCCCAGAAAAAGGGAAGACGCCTTGCGTACATGGAGCGGATGACGAGACTCGAACTCGCGACCCTCACCTTGGCAAGGTGATGCGCTA
>OJLL01000081.1_pt1 | contig 33367 bp, 31 predicted proteins | sample 1596941 | NCBI WGS metagenome assembly OJLL01 (sample SAMEA3904689, study PRJEB24821) | metagenome | biome: Builtin; feature: hospital; material: surface | place: USA | collected 2013-08-13 | reverse complement strand
GAAGAGCGGCACCTGGATCTCGGCGCCGGTCTCGAGGGTAGCCGGCTTGGTGCCGCCGTTGGAGCGGTCGCCCTGCAGGCCCGGCTCGGTGTGCTCGACCTTGAGGTCGACGGAGATCGGCAGCTCGCCGAAGAGGGCCTCACCGTCGTGGAAGGAAACCTGCACGCGCATGTTCTCCAGAAGGAACTTGCCGGCCTCGCCGAACTTCTCGAACGGCAGCTCGTACTGCTCGAAGGTCTTGTCATCCATGACCACGTAGTTCTGGCCATCGTTGTACAGGTAGGTCATGTCGCGGCGGTCCACGTTGGCGGTCTCCACCTTGACACCAGCGTTAAAGGTCTTATCCGTCACCTTGCCGGAGACCACATCCTTGAGCTTGGTACGCACGAAGGCAGGGCCCTTGCCCGGCTTAACGTGCTGGAACTCAACGATCTGCTGCAGCTTGTTGTCGATCTTCAGAACGAGGCCGTTCTTGAAGTCAGTGGTATCTGCCATGAAATGACTCTCCCGAAATAATTGAGGTTGAAACTATGAAAACAGTGTCCAAGCATACCGTACGCACTCCGCGCTCTGTATGCCGGGGTGGCCGCTTCTAGAGGACCTGAAGGTCCTTCGGGTACGCGGTGATAATCTTCGGCGCGCCGGAGGTAATGATGAGGCTATCCTCGATGCGCACGCCGCCCTTGCCGGGCACGTAGATGCCCGGTTCGATGGTCAGCGTCATGCCTTCAGCCAGCTCTCCCTTGCCGGTCTTGGCCGCCGAGGGGCCCTCGTGGACGTCGAGACCGATGCCGTGGCCCGTGGAGTGCACGAAGTACTCGCCAAAGCCGGCGTCGGTGATGACGTCGCGGCAGGCCGCGTCAACGTCGACCAGCGCGGCGCCCGGCACGGACGCCTCGACACCGGCGAGCTGGGCCCGCAGGACGACGTCGTAGATCTCGCGCGCGAAGTCAGTGGCCTCCCCGATGGCAAAGGTACGGGTGCAATCGGAGTTGAATCCCCGCAGGTGCGCGCCGAAGTCAATGGTGACCAGGTCGCCGTCGCGCAGCTCGCGGTCGTCGGCGCCGTGGTGCGGCTTCGCGGAATTCTCGCCGGAGGCCACGATGGTGTCGAAGCTCACGCGCTCCGAGCCCAGCATGCGCATGCGGTACTCCAAGTCAGCGGCGACCTGGCGCTCGGTGCGGCCGGCGGCAATCTCCCCTGCCTCCACGAGCTCCATGAGCGCTTGGTTGGCCAAGGCCGCGATCTCCTCGAGCTTCTCCAGCTCAATCGGGTCCTTGACCAGGCGGATCTTTTCAATCACACCGCTGACCGGCACCAACGTCACCCCGTCCGGGGCGGCCTTTTTCAGGCGCTCCAGCTGCGAGACGCTCACGTAGTCCGCCTCGTAGCCGACGCGCAGCTCGCCCTCCAGCGTGCTGAGAAGGTGCGGGCCGACGTCGCGACCGAGCACGGCCTCGAGGTCTGGTACTTCCTCCGCAATCTGGGTGGTGTAGCGCCCATCGGTAGCCATGAGCGCCGAGAGATCCTTGCGCAGCAGCAATCCGCCGTTGGAACCGGAGAAGCCGGAGAGGTAGCGCACGTGCGTTAAGTGTGTGACAACAACGGCGTCGATGCGCTGCCCAGCGAGCTCGGAGGCGAGCTTGCGGCGGCGGTTGCTAAAACGAGTATCGGCCAAAGCCATGAAGAACCACTCCTATCTAATTGGGCGATACTCCATGATAGCTAATCGGCCAGGAAGTACCCCAGTGCCGCGACGTACCCATAAGTTCCCAGACCAGCGATGACCCCGCGCGCGATGGGGCTGAGATAGGAGTGGTGCCGGAAGGGCTCGCGCGCATGCACGTTGGACAGGTGCACCTCGACGAAGCCGGCACCGTCTGCGACCTCGGCCAGCGCGTCCCGCAGCGCCACGGAGGTGTGGGTAAACCCGCCAGGGTTGATGATGACGGGCCACCCTGCGTCGGCGGCGCGGTGCACCTGCTCAATGAGCTCGCCTTCGTGGTTGGACTGAAAGAAAATGATCTCTTCGGCCCCGGCAGCGTCACGCACGCGCTTCTCGACGTCCCCCAGGGTCTCCGAGCCATACACGTCCGGCTGACGCTTTCCCAGGCGGTTCAGGTTGGGGCCGTTGAGGACAAGAATGGTCATGGAAGTCTCCTAATGTGCAGCGGACGTATCAGATATCGCGGCGTAGGCGGCCTTGAGCTCCGCGTCCGTGGCGTCCTCGATGCGCGTGGTCTGACCGATTCCGGTCAGCGCCACGAAGCGGATGTGGCCGCCGCGGTTCTTCTTATCGTGGCGCATGCCCTCCACCAGCTCGGCGAAGTGCCCGGGCGCATAGGTGGTGGGCAGTCCCACCGAGGTAAGGATGTCACGATGGATATCGAGCAGGGCATCGTCGATCAGCCCGCGCGCGTGTGACAGGTGGGCAATGAACATCATGCCGACCGCAACCGCGCGGCCGTGGCGCCAGGTGTAATTTTCACAGCGCTCCACCGCGTGGCCGAAGGTGTGGCCGTAGTTGAGGGTTTCACGCAGCCCTGCTTCCTTGAGATCCTGGCCCACCACGTGGGCCTTCACAGCAATGGAGCGCTCAATCAGCTCCGGAAGAACACCCTTTGGGTCAAGGCATTCGGCTGGACTAGTGCGGTAGTGCTCGATAATGGCGGGGTCATGAATGAAGCCCGTCTTAATGATCTCCGCGGACCCGGCGACGATCTCTTCCGCCGGCAGAGTCTCTAGGCGCTCCAGGTCCACAAAGACCGCGGAGGGCTCGTGGAACGCGCCCACCAGGTTCTTTCCCGCGGAGGTATTGATACCGGTCTTGCCTCCCACGGCCGCATCCACCATCGCCAGCAGCGTGGTGGGGGCCTGGATGACCGGGATTCCCCGCATCCAGGTCGCCGCCGCGAATCCGGCGAGATCGGTCACGGCCCCGCCACCCAGGCCTACCACAGCGTCGCGGCGGCTAAAGCCGGCCTGCCCCAGGCTGTCCCACAGCCCGGCAAGGACGTCGAGCTGCTTGGCTGCTTCAGCATCCGGCACCTGCAGGAGGTGGGACTGCGCGCCCGCGCGCGTGAGCGCGGACGCCAAGTCCTGCGCCGCCTTCCGCAGAGGCGGCTGGTGAATGATGGCCACCTTGCCGGCGCCGATGCCGTCCAGGTGCTCCACAATGCGGGCGCTGAGGACGTGGCCGATGGTGACCTCGTAGGGTGCAGGCCCGTTGACGGAAATGGTGCGCATTGCTGCTACTCCTTAGAGAGTTTCGAGGAAGCTCAGGATATCGCCCACGACCTGCTGCGGCGAGCGCACGCCAGTGCGCACCTTGAGGTCCGCGACCTCCGTGTAGAGCGGGCGGCGTGTTTCCACAAGCTGGGCGTAGTGCGCGAAGGGATCGGCCGAGTCCAGAACTGGGCGGTTGGCATCCCCCAGCGTGCGGGCCACGCCTTCCTCTGGGGTCACCTCGAGGTAGACCACGGTGAGGGAATCCAGCAGCGCGCGGGTGGACTCAGTGAGCACCGCGCCACCGCCGAGGCTTACCACCCCACCCGTGCTGAGCGCCGCTTTGACCTGCTCCGCCTCCGCCTCGCGGAAAGCCTGCTCCCCCAGCTCCGAATAGACCTCACCGCAGGGCTTGCCGTACTGGATTTCCAGAAGCTCATCGGTATCCACCAGCTGGCAGTTCAGGGCGCGCGACAGACGGCGGCCTATGGTGGACTTGCCTGCCCCGGGAGGGCCGACGAGAACGACGTGTGGAGTGCTCATGCCTCACCCCACGCCAGCCGGTCCGCAACATAGTCCTGGTAGGAGGAGATGTTGCGCTTGGTCTCCGTCACCGAGTCGCCGCCGAACTTTTCCAGCACGGCGCGCGCGAGTACGAGGGCCACCATGGCCTCCGCTACGACTCCTGCAGCCGGGACTGCACACACGTCGGAGCGCTGGTGGATGGCCGTGGCCGCCGAGCCGGTGGCCATGTCCACGGTCTTCAAAGCGCGCGGCACGGTGGAGATCGGCTTCATCGCTGCACGCAGGCGCAGCGTCTGACCGTTGGTCATGCCACCTTCCAGGCCGCCGGCGCGGTTGCTCTCACGCTCCACTCCGGTAGCGGTTCGCACCATCTCATCGTGGGCCTCACTGCCGCGGCGGCGGGCTTCAGCGAACCCGTCGCCGACTTCCACGCCCTTGATGGCCTGGATGCCCATAAGCGCTGCGGCCAGCTGTGCGTCCAGCCGGTCCTCGCCGGAGGTATGGGAGCCCAGGCCAATTGGCAGGCCGTCGACGATGACCTCGACGATGCCGCCCAGCGTATCGCCCTGCTTCTTCGCCGTTTCAATCTCAGAAATCATCGACTTCTCAGCCGCCTTGTCGAAGGCACGGACCGGGGAGGCGTCAATTTCCTCCAGCGCCGCAAAGGTAGGCTGCGGGCCCGCATAGGCCTCGGAGCCACCGATGGAGATGACGTGGGAAAACACCTCGATGCCGAGGGTTTCGCGAAGGAAGTTGCGGGCCACGGTAGCTGCCGCGACGCGCGCGGCCGTCTCCCGCGCGGAAGAGCGCTCCAGAATCGGCCGGGCCTCAGAGTGGTCGAACTTCACCATTCCGGCGAAATCGGCGTGGCCTGGGCGCGGGCGGGTCAGCGCGGCGCCGCGGCCGGAGGCCATAGCCTTGGCTACCTCTGGGTCCTCCACGTCCACTGCATCTGGCGACATGATGGTGGTCCACTTCGGCCACTCGGTATTGCCAATCATGATGGCGATGGGGCTGCCCAGAGTCTTTCCGTGACGGATGCCGCTAAGCAGGGTGAGATCGTCAGCCTCAAACTTCATGCGGGCGCCGCGGCCGTAGCCTAGGCGGCGGCGGGAAAGCTGAAGGGCAATGTCGTTTTGAGAGATAGGAACCCCGGCCGGCATGTGCTCAAGCAGTGCAATGAGCGCCTGACCGTGGGACTCCCCTGCGGTAGTCCAACGAAGCATGCGGACAATTATCGCACGCCACATGTGCTTTCGTGCGCACTAGGTGCTCAATCACACCGTGTTGGGGCTAAAAATCACTACAAGCGCCGCGGCCAGCAGCATTCCCGGACCGTGCGGCGGTGCTTTATCCCGTGTGATGAGTCCCCACGCCACAGTGCCGAGCGACGCCCCCATCATCGCGCCGAGGACCCCCATCACCCCGAAGGCATGGGCGGTGAGCATCCCGAGGGGCACGGCGAGCTTTACATCCCCGCCGCCCACGCTTGCCGTCTTCGTGACAAGCGCCAGCGCCACGTACAGTCCCGGCCAGACCAGCCCGGCCGGGCTGAACCAGAGCAACGATACGGCAGCAGCAGGAAGCGTCAGCACGTTAGGCAGGCGCTTATACCGCACGTCGAAAATAAATAGGGCGCACCCCCACGCCACCAGAATTAAGACCCCCATGACGCCGGAGTATACCGTCGCGCAGGTCACCGCGCGCGACGGAATTGGCCACCTCTTCGGCTCTGGCTACGAGGCGGCTTAGCCCGTCACGCCCACGGTGGCCTGCAGAGCGGCGAGCATCTCCGCGCGCGGGGCGGCGTGGCCGGTGAACTGCTCAAACTGGGAGTAAGCCTGGTTCGCCAGCATGATGTGGCCACCCACAGTGGCCATACCGTCCGCAGCGGCGTACTTCGTCAGCGGCGTCGGCCAAGGGTCGTAGATGACATCAAAGACCGGCGCCTTGGCAAGCTGCGGCACGTAGCTATCCAGTGCGGCAGAGGGCACGGTGGACACGATGAGGTCGGCGGACCGAGCGATGCGTTCCAGATCATCCGAGAACGTCGCGGCGCTGAGCGTGATGCCCAGCTCGTTTGCCAGCGGGCGCAGCTCTGCCACGCGGTCGGAGCGGTTGAGCACGGTGACAGTACGCACGCCGCGCTGCGCCAGGCCCCACAGCACTGGTCGGGCCGTACCGCCGGCGCCGATGAGCAGCGCCGAGGCTCCCTCCACGCCAAGCTCCTCGAGCGCGCCCAGCACACCCTCAGTGTCGGTGTTGTCTGCGCGCCAGCCGTCGTCCGTGCGGACCAGCGTGTTAGCGGAGCCGATGAGCTGCGCGCGCTCGGAGACACTATCCGCGCACGCCAACGCATCGAACTTCAGCGGCATGGTGACGGAGAAACCGCGGTAGTCCTCCCCTGCCGCATTCAGAAAGGCAGGAAGGTCCGTGACCTCAATCTTCTCGTACACCCAGTCCTCCAGACCCAGCGCGGCGTAGCCGGCATTGTGAAGGACTGGGGATAGGGAATGGGAAATCGGACTTCCCAGGACGGCGGCCTTGGGCATGGGCTACTGGCCCTCAGCCGGGGCCTCTACCGGAGCTTCCTCCGGCGCGGGTGCCTCGCCGCCATCGCCATTGCCTGCGCCCTCGCGCTTACTGTCCAGAATGCCGGAGCGCACTGCCTCGTCGACATTGGACAGGTGCTCATCGTAGTTATCGGTGAACACCGTGGTGCCCTCACTGTCCACCGTCACGAAGAACAGCCAGTTACCCTCGGCCGGGTTCTCCATGGCCGTGATGGCGTCCTCGGACGGCGAGGCAATAGGCGTATCCGGCAGGCCATCCTTGGCGTAGGTGTTCCACGGGGTCTCGCGGCCGCGGTCCTCGTCGGTAGTTGCCAGCTCCACGTCCTTAAGGCCGTAGTTCACCGTAGAGTCCAGCTCTAGGCGCATCGGCTCGTCGAGACGGTTGAGGATAACTCGGGCCACCTTGGAGAACTCTCCGGTCGGGGACTCGCGCTCCACCAGGGAGGCGGCGGTGAGCAGCTCGTAGGGCTTAAGGCCGATGGCCTCGGCGCGGGCCACGATGTCGGTGGCGTTGTAGCGCTTGGTGGAGCGAGACACCAGATCCGTCAGGATTTGCTGGGCATCCATGTTCGGGTCGATGACGTACTGGCCTGGGGCGATGAGGCCCTCCAAGCGCTTAGGGTCATCCCCACGAGCACGGACGGCATCAAGAGCCCACTCCGGAGCGCCCAGCTCCGCCGGATCCACGGTGGCGGCAACCTTCTCCAGGTCCTCAGCAGAAACGCAGCCGCCCTCCTTGCAGGAGACTTCCGAAATCTGCGAGTAGATACCAAAGCGCACATCGCCGCCCACCAGGTTGACGTCCTGCAGCGTTGCACCGCCCTGGACGTCAAGCATGTCGACCTGGTTGGTCTCATCCAACAGTGCCTCCACCGCGGACTTCGCACTCATCTCCTCTTGGAGGCGGTAGAAGCCCGGTTTGATCTGGCTCGCCCGCGGGTTGCTGTTGGCCGCAGAGGTGAAGGCCTCAGGGGTCTTCACCACATTCTTCTCCGCCAGCGTGGGCGCCAGCTGGCTCATCGAGGACCCTTCAGGGACCTCCACCGTCTGGACAACCCCGTTGCCCTGGCCCTCGTAGTCCAAGGTGCTTCCTCCTCCCAGCAGGCGGAATCCGATGTAGCCCAACCCGCCGATGATCAGGACGAGGCAGGCAATCAGCACGGCGAGGCCGCGCTGGCGTCGTTTGACGTGCTTCGGCTCCATCGAGCGTCCGATGCGTGATGGTTTACGGCTCACGTACTTAGTCTCCTCAGTGTGAAGGCTCAGGGCCTGAATTAGGGCCGCTCAACGCGAAATGGCGCGCATCCAGCCAGGATTGCAAAATTTCCACCGCAGCCGCTTGGTCGATGACCGCGCGCCCACGCTTCTCTGACACACCAGAGGCCCGCAGCGCACTAGTGGCCGCCACCGTGGTGAGGCGCTCATCCACCATGCGCACGGGCGGAACTACACTTATCGTGTCATCTCTGTCTAGTCGCCGGCGGATGCGAAACGCTATTTCTTTGGCATGTTTCACACTCTTTGAGCCATTCCCCTTCAAATCACGGGGCAAACCCACGGCGATTTCGACAACGTCATACTCGCGGATAAGCTCCAGCAGGCGGTCAATGTCGCCCTTGTCCCGGTCCTTAAAACCGGTCTGGCGCGCCACGGTCTCCACCGGCATGGCCAACGTGGCCTCGCGGTTCGACACCGCCACGCCGATGCGCACGGTGCCTACATCGAGTCCCAGGCGTCGGCCCGGGCCGGGATCGTCCGCGCCCGGAGTATCGGGCTCGATTGCTGCCATACTGTCGCTCTCCTCCCTCGCGTCCTAGTGTGCGGCGAGTTCGTCACGCAGCGCATCAAACGCTGCCTGCAGGCCGTCCGGACGAGCACCGGAGCCCTGCGCCATATCCGGCTTGCCGCCGCCCTTGCCGTCGACGTAGCCGGAGATGGTCTTCACCAAGTCTCCTGCCTTGACGCCACGCTCGTTAGCCGCCTTGGTGGCGCCGACGATGAACGGCAGCTTGCCGCCCTCGTTCTCCGAAGCCAGCGCCACGATACCAGCGACGTCTCCCAAACGGTTCTTGATGTCCGAAGCCAGGGTGCGCAGGTCCCCGCCGTTGACACCGTTCGGCAACTTGACGGAGACCACGGTGAAACCGTTGACCTCGCTAGCTCCCTGAATCATCTCCGCAGTCTGGGACATCAGCTGCGCCTTGTGCAGCTCATCAATCTGCTTCTCTGCAGCCTTGAGCTTCTCCGTGAGCTGTGCGATGCGCTCCGGCAGATCTTCAGTCTGCACCTTGAGCTCACGGGAGACGCCCTCCACCAGGGCGGTCTCCTTGGAGTAGTAACGGAAGGCATCCAGGCCGGAGTAGGCCTCAATGCGGCGGGCACCGGAGCCCACGGAAGACTCACCCAGCACGGACACCGGCCCGATCTCCGCGGTGTTAGCCACGTGGGTACCACCACACAGCTCGATGGAGAAGGGTCCGCCCATCTCCACCACGCGAACCTCGGAACCATAGTTCTCACCGAACAGCGCCATCGCTCCCATTTCCTTGGCCTTATCCAAAGAGGTCTCGATGGTGTGCACCTCGAAGTGCTGATCCACTGCCTGGTTGGTCACCAGAGCAATCTCCTCCAGCTGCTCCGGGGTGAGCTGCTCGGTGTAGTTGAAGTCGAAGCGCAGGTACCCCGGACGGTTCAAGGAACCAGCCTGGACCGCCGTGGGGCCAAGCACCTGGCGCAGCGCGGCGTGGATGAGGTGCGTCGCCGAGTGCGCCTGCACCGCACCGTGGCGCCACTTCTCATCAACCGCCGCGGTAACCCCGCTGCCGAGCTCCAAGCCGCCCGAGGTGACGGTGGCCTTGTGAACCCACAGCTTCTTACCGATCTTCTGCACGTCGTTGACCTCGAGCAGCGTCTCGCCCTGGAGAATCCGGCCGCGGTCGGCGGTCTGGCCGCCGGCCTCAGCGTACAGCGGCGACTGGTCCAGGATGACCTCCACCGTGTCACCGGCCTGCACCTCGGAGACCTTCTGGCCATCGCGGACCAGGCCGATCACCTTGGCGTCGGACTCCAGCGTCTCGTAGCCGGTGAACACCGTAGCGTGGTTATCCACCCAGCCGCGGTACAGGGAAAGATCGGCGTGGCCGTGCTTCTTAGCCTGGCTATCAGCCTTGGCGCGACGGCGCTGCTCACCCATGGCGGCATCGAAGCCCTCCATGTCCACGCTCAGTCCGGCCTCCTGCGCCATCTCCAGGGTCAGGTCGATGGGGAAACCGTAGGTATCGTGCAGCTCGAACGCCTTGTCACCGGGCAACACCTTCGCGGTGGCGGCGCGGGAGGTGTTCTTAAGCTCCTCCACTGCTTCGTCGAAAAGCTTGGTACCAGACTCCAGCGTCTTGAGGAAGGCCTTCTCTTCGTTGACGGCCACGCGCAGGATGCGTTCGCGGTTCTCCGCAATCTCCGGATAAGAGGGGGTCATGGTGTCCATGATGGTGTTCATGAAGCGCTCCATGGTCTCGCCCTTCGCGCCCAACAGCTTGGCGGAGCGAATGATGCGGCGCAGCAGACGGCGCAGGATGTACCCGCGGCCCTCGTTGCCCGGGGTCACACCGTCCAGGATGAGCATCATGCCGGTGCGGGAGTGATCCGCCACCACGCGGAAGCGGATGAGGTCCTCCTTCGGAGCATCCGGAACGTACTTCGCGCCGGTGAGCTCCTCCGCCACGTCAATAACCGGGCGCAGCAGGTCCGTCTCGTAGACGTTATCGACACCCTGCAGGATGCAGGCCACGCGCTCAATGCCCAGGCCGGTATCGATGTTCTTCTTGGGCAGCTCGCCGACGATCTCGAAGTTTCCCTTGCCAATGCCTTCGCCGCGCTCGTTCTGCATGAAGACCAGGTTCCAGATCTCCATGTAGCGGTTATCGTCCGCCACGGGGCCGCCGTCCTGGCCGTACTCGGGGCCGCGGTCGTAGTAGATCTCGGAGCACGGACCGCACGGGCCCGGGATGCCCATAGACCAGTAATTATCTTCCATTCCGAGGCGCTGGATGCGCTCGCGCGGCACTCCAATCTTGTTGTGCCAGATTTCTGCGGCCTCATCGTCGTCAAGGTATACGGTGACCCACAGACGCTCCGGGTCGAGGCCCAGGCCGCCGTCCTCCACCGCGCCGGTCAGCAGCGTCCACGCGTGCGTGATGGCGCCTTCCTTGAAGTATTGGCCGAAGGAGAAGTTGCCCGCCATCTGGAAGAAGGTGTTGTGACGGGTGGTGATACCGACCTCTTCGATGTCCAAGGTGCGCACGCACTTCTGGATGGAGGTAGCGGTGCCGTTTGCAAACGGCGGGTTCTGCTGGCCCAAGAAGTAGGGCTTGAAGGGAACCATGCCGGCGTTAACGAAGAGCAGGTTCGGGTCATCCAGGATCAGCGACGCGCTGGGCACGGCCTCGTGGCCGGCCTTGACGAAATGCTGGGTAAAGCGTTCCCGGATCTCATGAGTCTTCACGAGCAAAAGTCCTTCACTGTTGAGCGGTTTCTATCAGCGCTCAACTTTACCCGTCGTTGCCCACGCTTATCGACGCCGCCCCCGAATGATGTCCCGCAGCCGGCCCAGGTAGTCGCGGACCCGCTTTTCGGCACCGTGGTCGGTGGGCTGGTAATACTCGGCGTCGGCCAGCGCGTCCGGCAGGTACTGCTGCGCCACCACGCCTCGTGGGTCGTCGTGGGGATAAACGTAGCCCACGGCGTTGCCCAGGCGTTTCGCGCCCTCGTAGTGGCCATCGCGCAAATGCGGCGGCACGTGGCCGATCTTGCCCGCCTGGACGTCGGCCTGGGCGGCGCCGATGGCGTTAATCACCGAGTTCGACTTCGGCGCGGTGGCGAGGTGAATCGTGGCCTGCGCCAAAGGAATGCGCGCCTCGGGCAGCCCAATCAGTGCGGCGGCCTGCGCGGCCGCGACCGCGGTGGGCAGGGCCGTCGGATCCGCCATGCCAATGTCCTCGGACGCGTGGACTATGAGGCGACGGGCGATAAACCGCGGGTCCTCCCCCGCCTCCACCATGCGCGCCAGGTAGTGCAGAGCAGCGTCGACATCCGAGCCACGGATGGATTTGATGAAGGCGGAGACCACATCGTAGTGCTGGTCGCCATCGCGGTCGTAGCGCACCACTGCACGGTTGACGTTGTCCTTAATGATCTCACTGGTCAGCTCGCCGCCATCAGGCACCGCTTCCGCTGCGGCCTCCAGGTACGTCAACGTGCGGCGCGCGTCCCCTCCGGCTAACAGGACCAGCTGATCCAGGGCGTCGGACGTGGCGGTGATGCGCCCATTCAGACCCCGCTCACTTGTCAGGACACGTTCCGCCAAGGCTCGCAGCGCCGGGTCCTCGAGCGGCTCCAGGTGCAACAGGAGCGAGCGTGACAGCAGCGGGGCGACGACAGAAAAGGACGGGTTCTCCGTCGTCGCGGCCACCAGCAGCACGGTCCGGTTCTCTACGGCGGCAAGCAGTGCGTCCTGTTGCGTTTTGGAAAAGCGATGGACCTCGTCGATAAAGAGCACCGTGCGGCGGCCGTGGATAAGTTCCTGGCGGGCGTGCGTAATGACCTCGCGCACCTGCTTGACGCCGGAATCCAAGGCAGACAGACCGATGAAGTTGTCTCCCAGGGACTTGGCAATCAGGGAAGCAATCGTGGTCTTGCCCGTACCGGGCGGGCCGTACAGAATGACGGATGCTTCGCCCGATCCCTCAATAAGCCGGCGCAACGGCTTGCCGGGCTCCAGCAGGTGCTCCTGGCCTACGACTTCCTCGAGGGACTGCGGCCGCATCCGTGCCGCCAGCGGCGAACCGGAATGGGTGGCAAAGATATCCTGCCCCGGCGCTCCCGGGCGCGAGGCGGCGGGATCGCCACCCAGAGCCCCGAAAAGCGAGTCTTGTGCCATTAGGACTCCCGCAGGCGCGCGGCTACCTCGCGCCCAAACTTCGCCACCGGCAGGCACACCTCGCTGCCGCACTGCGCGGCGTAGCGCGACAGCGCCTCAAACGTCTCGTACAAATCGCGCCGGATGAGGACCTCGTCCTCAGAAAACGGACCGTGATCCGGCGGGCGCAGCAGGGAGCGGTGCGCATCGTGGTAAATCTCCGCGTTGCCCTCCGCCAGTGCCACCACGCCTTCGATGCCACCGGCGTACATGGTGGTCACGCTGGACAACGCCCAGCCGATGAGGGAGGCCACGAGCAGGCGGTGCAGAGTGTCGTCGTCGGCCAGCTGCGGCCATACGTTGACAATGCGGCGCTGCCAGGCGTGGATAAAGATGTCTGCTTCCTCGTCCGTAATCGGGCGCGTAAAGAGGAACTGCGGGAAGCCGGCGATAACGCAGGCCACGTCAAAGCCTACGTTGCGGAAGCCCGCCCACTCATAGTCCAAGAAGGTGAGCTTCTGCCCCACGATGATGTTGTCCGGGGACAGGTCGAACGGGGTGAAAGCGCGGTCGCGGCCGGAGCTCAAGCTGGCAGTCGCCGTTCGGGCCAAGGCGAGCACGTCCTCCGGCGGGGTCAGGCCGGCGTGGTCGAGGATATCGGCCCCGATAAGGATGGAGCGCTGCAGTGAGTCATCGCGCAACGCCTGGTGTTTGGCGTACTCCGGATGGCGGCGCAGCTGCCGGTGCAGCAGGGCGTCGTAGTCCTCCTCGCGGCTCGCTGTGCCCGCGTGCATCTTGCCCAGGGAGCTGCCGAGCATGCGTAGCAGGTCTCCGCGGTCGCTCTCGCCGCTGCGGGCGAGGGTGTCCGCCAGGGTGTCGCCATCTCCGGCATCTGACAACACGAGGATGCGCTTGTCCACGTCGTGCGCCAGCAGCACCGGACCGGGCCGGACCTCCTCCGCCATGGAGGTAGTGAACTGGTAGGCCACAACCTCCCGCAAGAGCGCTGCATCATCGATGGTGTGGCCGGTGACCGGGTTGTACTTGATCACCACGGAGCGGTGCGGGAAGAAGGCGCTCGGGGTGGTGCGCACACGCAAGACTACGGCATTGCCGGAACCGCCGAGAAGCTCTGCCCCGCTCAGATCCGGCTCACCACCGAACCGGCGCGACAGCAGCTGCGCGGCCTCCGCCACGACGCGGTCAATCACCTCAACCTGGCCCTCAGGGTCTCGTGCGTACTCGTCGCTCACGGTGAAACACCCACCTTTCTCCTCGGTCCCGCAATCATACTCCTCACAACTGAGTCCCCGGACGGTGGAAAAGCCACGCTCCAAGAGTCATGACTATCGCAGTGTCCGGGGACTCGCGTTAACAGGGCGCCTTACTTGTCGGCCTTCGCAGACTTGTCAGCCTTGGCGGCCTTGTCTGCCTTCTCCGGCTTGAAATCCACGCCGGTTTCCTTGCGCTGCGCCGCCGGGATGGTACCCGGAGCATCGGTCAGCGGGTCAACGCCGCCGCCAGACTTCGGGAAGGCGATGACGTCGCGGATGGAATCGAATCCGCCCAGCAGGGAGACGATGCGGTCCCAGCCGAAGGCGATGCCGCCGTGCGGCGGGGCACCGTACTGGAAAGCATCGAGCAGGAAGCCGAACTTCTCCTGTGCTTCCTCGTCACCAATGCCCATGACATCGAAGACACGCTTCTGCACGTCCTGGGAGTGGATACGGATGGAGCCGCCGCCGATCTCGTTGCCGTTGCAGACAATGTCGTAGGCGTATGCCAGTGCCTCGCCCGGGTTCTTGTCAAAGTTGTCCAGGTACTCCGGCTTCGGGGAGGTAAAGGCGTGGTGGACGGCGGTCCACTTGGAGTGGCCCAGAGCCACGTCACCGGATGCGGTGGCGTCTGCGGAAGGCTCGAACAGCGGAGCGTCCACGACCCAGGTAAAGGCCCAGTCGCCCTCCTTGATGAGGTCCAGCTTCTTCGCAATCTCGCCGCGGGCTGCGCCGAGCAGGGCGCGGGAGGACTTGGTGTCACCGGCGGCGAAGAAGATGGCGTCACCCGGCTTAGCGCCGACGTGCTCAGCGATACCCTCGCGCTCAGCGTCGGTGATGTTCTTGGCTACCGGGCCGCCGAGGGTTCCGTCCTCCGCAATGGTGATGTAGGCCAGGCCCTTCGCACCGCGCTGCTTGGCCCAGTCCTGCCAGGCATCGAACTGGCGGCGCGGCTGGGAGGCGCCGCCCTCCATGACGACGGCACCGACGTACTCGTTTTGGAATACGCGGAAGGTGGTGTCCTTGAAGAAGTCCGTGCACTCCACAATCTTGATGTCGAAGCGCAGGTCCGGCTTATCGGAGCCGTAGTACTTCATGGCGTCTGCGTAGGTCATGCGCGGGATCGGGGTCTTGATCTCGTAGCCGATGAGCTTCCACAGCGCGGAGACGACCTCTTCCGCCAGGGCGATGACATCGTCCTGGTCCACGAAGGACATCTCCACGTCCAGCTGGGTGAACTCCGGCTGGCGGTCGGCGCGGAAGTCCTCATCGCGGTAGCAGCGAGCAATCTGGTAGTAGCGCTCCATGCCGGAGACCATGAGCAGCTGCTTGAACAGCTGCGGGGACTGCGGCAGGGCGTACCAGCTGCCCGGCTTCAGGCGAGCCGGAACCAGGAAGTCGCGAGCGCCCTCCGGGGTGGAGCGGGTCAGCGTCGGGGTCTCGATTTCGGTGAAGTCGTGGCTATCGAGCACCTGGCGAGCCGCGCGGTTGGCAGCAGAACGCAGGCGCAGAGCGTTGGCCTGGCGCTCACGGCGCAGGTCGAGGTAGCGGTACTTGAGACGGGTCTCCTCGCCCACCTCGCCGGAGGAGGAAGGATCATCGATCTGGAACGGCAGCGCGGCGGACTTGTTGAGCACCTCAAGGTCGGTGACGTTGACCTCGATCTCACCGGAAGCCAGGTTCGGGTTCGCAGAACCCTCCGGGCGCGGCTCGACGACGCCGGTGACCTTGACGCAGTACTCAGAGCGCAGGTCGTGGGCGCGCTCAGCCACCTCGGTCTCACGGAAGACCACCTGGGCGATGCCAGAGCGGTCGCGCAAGTCGATGAAGATGACACCACCATGGTCGCGGCGGCGCGCCACCCAACCGGTTAGCGTGACAGACTGCCCCGCCATCTCCTTGCGCAGTTCGCCTGCCAAATGTGTACGCAGCACGTTCGTTCAATCCCTTCTTATTGTTGACGCTCATGCCCACCCACGCCACGCGTAAACAGCACGCGCCGAGGAGCACAAGAACTTGAACGGCCCAAGTCTACCGCTCCTGCCGGACACGCTCAGCGCCGGGGCCTTCTGCCCCGTTCTTTTTCGCCGCGTTGTATTCCGCCTGGCGGTGCTCCCCACGCTGCACAACCGGTGCCGCCGCTCTATGGCAGAATTTGATGCATGACTTTTAAATCTGGCGCAAGTTTCGACGGTAAGCGCGCAAGCTCCGGTGGCGGCGGCCGTGGCGGCATGGTGGCCGCCGGCGGCGGTGTCGGCTCCCTCCTCCTCATTGGCCTCTACCTGCTCTTGGGCGGTGACCCCGGCGCGATTACCAGCCCGGAGCCCCAGCAGGATCAGTCCCAGACGGCGCCGGAAAACAGCGGCGAAGATGCCTTCGCGCACTGCCAGACCGCAGAGGATGGCAACAAGTACGACGACTGCCGCGTGATGTTCGCCGCCCAGTCCGTGGACAAGGTGTGGCAGCAGGTGCTTCCGGAACAGGCTGGCATTGATTACACCGAGCCTGGCCGCGTCATCTTCCAGGACACGACGGTCTCCGGCTGTGGCCAAGCCTCCGGCGCAACGGGTCCGTTCTACTGCCCGGCTGATGAATCCGCGTACTTTGATACCTCGTTCTTCGACCAGCTCCGCAACTTTGGCGGCGACGACGCTCCCTTGGCGCAGATGTACATCGTGGCGCACGAGTTTGGCCACCACATCCAGAAGCTGGAGGGCACCCTGGGCCTGTCCAATTACAACGACCCGGGTGAGGATTCCAATGCGGTGAAGGTGGAGCTGCAGGCGGACTGCTACGCCGGTCTGTGGGCGCACTATGCCGACAAGGGTGACGACGCCCTGCTGGAGACCATTACGGAGCAGCAGGTGACTGACGCCGTCAACACCGCGCGCGCCGTGGGCGATGACAACATTCAGCGCCGATCCGGCGGCGAGGTTCGCCCGGATACCTGGACCCACGGTTCCTCTGAGGATCGCGCAAGGTCCTTCCTGGCTGGGTACGAGACCGGAAAGATGGAGCAGTGCGACACCCTGGGCCGCGGGGTGTACACGTCCTAGGACACCGGCACCAGATTTTTTCGCCCGCCCCAGCGCCATACAGCGCCGAGGGGCGGGCTTTGTTGATCGCCCGGTTCACTCCATTTTTCCTCTGCGCCCCCGCGACTGCCGGGGCGTAGCTGACGGGCGACCGCAAACTCCTTAATAAAGTTTAAGTTAACAGCCATAACGTGTTCACTTAGCGTCCACCTGACATGCCTAGTCTGTCCAAGATCCCGCCGGTTTGTGGTGGGCTCCGCTCTATCTTGACAACTAAAAAGACGCTTATAAAGCGTTTTCTTGCGAAAGGAACGACGTTTTGAGCACCGCCACTCCGACGATGCCAGACCTCGAGACCATGAACGGCAAGAACAGGGACTGGATCTGGCACCTGTTCTTCGGTCTCCTCACTGCCGTTACTCTCATTGCCTTCATCGTGTGGGGCAATGGCGAAGTTGCGGAAGGATCGAACAAGATCCTCCTTGTCACCGCCATTATCTTTGCACTCTTCATGGCCTTCAACATCGGCGGCAACGATGTTGCTAACTCCTTCGGTACCTCCGTGGGCGCCGGCACGCTGTCGATGAAGCAGGCGCTGGCCGTCGCCGCCATCTTCGAGGTCTCCGGTGCCATCCTCGCCGGCGGTGAGGTTACGGATACGGTGCGCTCCGGCATCGTGGACCTGGACGCCATCAACGGCTTGGACCCGATGGAGTTCGTCTACATCATGATGTCCTCCCTGCTGGGTGCGGCCATCTGGCTTTTGGTGGCTACCCGCATGGGCTGGCCCGTGTCCACGACTCACTCCATCGTCGGCGGTATCGTCGGTGCGGCCCTGACCGTCGGCTTCATCACCGGCAAGGGCGGCATGGACATGGTTCAGTGGGGTGGCATTGGCACCATTGCCTTCTCCTGGGTTCTCTCCCCGGTCCTGGGCGGTATCGCCGCCTACATCCTGTTCAAGTGGATCAAGGTCTCCATCTTGGTCTACAACGAGGCCGCCGATGAGCGCCTGCGCGAAATCAAGACCCGGCGCGCCGAGCTGCGCAAGGAGCACAAGAACCGCTTCGAGCGCATGACCGAGATCCAGCAGATTTCCTACACCAACGCCATGGCTCGCGACGCCGCCCTGACCTCCGAGGAGGATTACGACCCGGAGGCCCTCGAATCCGAGTACTACCGCGACCTGCACGAGATCAACCAGGACATGGAAGATGTTCACGCGCACCGCGCACTGGAGAACTGGGTCCCGCTGCTGGCGGCCCTGGGCGCCATCATCATCTCGGCGATGGTGCTGTTCAAGGGCCTCAAGCACACCGGCGTGGACTTCTCCACCCTGCAGAACCTCCTGGTCATGGGCATGGTCGGTGCGGCGGTGTGGATGGCGGTGTTCATCTTCGCTCGCTCCCTGAAGAACAAGTCACTGTCGCGCTCGACGTTCCTGCTGTTCTCCTGGATGCAGGTCTTCACCGCCTCCGCCTTCGCGTTCTCTCATGGCTCCAATGACATCGCAAATGCCATCGGCCCGTTCGCCGCGGTCTTCGACGTGCTCAAGACCAACCAGATTTCGGATGAGGTTTCCGTGCCGCTGCCGGTCATGGTGGCCATGGGTATCGCCCTGATTTCCGGCCTGTGGTTCATCGGCCGCTTCGTCATCCAGACTGTCGGTTCCGGCCTGACCAAGATGCACCCGTCCTCCGGCTTCGCTGCCGAGCTGGCCGCGGCCGCGGTGGTCATGGCCGCCTCCCTGCTGGGTCTGCCGGTGTCCTCGACCCACATCCTCATCGGCGCCGTGCTCGGCGTGGGCATTGTCAACCGCGCTGCGAACTGGAATCTCATGAAGCCCATCGCCCTGGCATGGGTTATTACCCTGCCGGCGGCCGCAGGTATCGCCGCTATCACCGTCTCTATCCTCCGCGTGGTCTTCTAAGCCACCGCACGTCTTCTACAGCACCGCACCGCCGCGAGTTCCCCCGTGTTCTCCCGGCGGTGCAGCCGTTTTCCCAGCGTTCTCGCCCACACCCGCCATCCGTACACTGGGGCAGTATGAGCGAGAACCCCGTGGCGCGATTCTTCGCGGCCTTTAACGACATTGAGCAGTTCCTGCGCCAGGCCATCGGTGCGAAGAATTCCGATTCCTTCTGGTGGATCGTCGACCGCGCCCACGACAAGCATCTTCTCAGCAAGCGGCAGGCCGAACAGCTCAAGGACATCTCCAACCTGCGCAACGCCATTGCGCACGGCCGCTATTACGACGGCCAGCCCAACGCCACCCCGCATCAGCAGGTGGTGGACCAATTGGAGGATCTGCAGCGGCTGCTCACGGACCCACCCACCGCGCTCTCCTTACTGTCCCAGGGAGAAGTCACCACCTTAAGCCCTGACGCGGACATCCTCGCGGCCCTAGCGCTTATCAATGAGACCGGCTACTCGCAGATCCCCATCTATGATTCCGGGACGTTTAAGGCCCTATTGACCACCAACGCCATCGCGCGCTGGGTCGCGGCGGACTTGAGTGATGATGGGGTGATCGGGGCGGCGTCGGTAAGCGCTGCGCTCGACATGGCCGAACGCAAGGACCGCGCCGAGTTCCTGCCGCGCACCGCCACGGCCCAGGAGGTCATCGACGCACTCACCGAGCCCGCCGCGGATGGCACGCACCCCAGCGCAGTCCTCCTCACCGAGCATGGCAAGCCCGCGCAGCGCCCGGTGGGCATCGCCACGCCGGCGGACCTTGCCGTGCTCGTCAGCGCCGTGGAATGGGAATAATCCCCACCCGTCCGTTGTTGTCATGTCACAGAGAGGAGACAGGCATGCAATTCGGCATCTTTAGCGTCGGCGACGTCACCCAAGACCCCACCACGGGTAACACCCCCACGGAGGCGGAGCGTATCCGCGCCATTACAGAGATCGCACTCAAGGCCGAGGAGGTAGGGCTCGACGTCTTCGCCACTGGCGAGCACCACAACCCGCCCTTCGTGCCCTCCGCGCCCACGACCCACCTGGCCTACATCGCAGCACAGACGAAGAACCTGCAGCTGTCCACCTCCACCACGCTGATTACCACCAACGACCCGGTGCGCTTGGCGGAGGACTACGCCTTTCTCCAGCACCTGGCCGGCGGGCGCATCGATCTCATGCTCGGACGCGGCAATACCGGCCCGGTCTACCCGTGGTTTGGCAAGGATATCCGCGAAGGCATCCCGCTGGCGGTGGAAAACTATCACCTGCTGCGCCGCCTGTGGCGCGAGCAGAACGTTACCTGGGAGGGGAAGTTCCGCACGCCGCTGCAGGGCTTTACCGCCACCCCTGCCCCGCTCGACGGCATCCCGCCCTTCGTGTGGCACGGCTCCATCCGCTCCCCGCAGATTGCGGAGCAGGCTGCCTACTACGGCGACGGCTTCTTCCACAACAACATCTTCTGGAATAAGGAACACACCACGAAGATGGTCAACCTCTACCGCAACCGCTACGAGTCCTACGGTCACGGCCGCGCGGACCAGGCCATTGTGGGCTTGGGCGGACAGGTGTTCATCGGCTCCACGGAGCAGGCGGCCAAGGATTTCTTCCGTCCCTATTTCGACAACGCCCCCGTCTACGGCCACGGCCCCTCGCTGGAGGAGTTCACCGCGCAGACCCCGCTGACCGTGGGCACGGTGGAGCAGGTGGTGGAGCGCACGCTGCAGTTCGCAGACTGGGTGGGCGACTATCAGCGCCAGCTCTTCCTGGTGGACCACGCCGGCCTGCCGCAGGAGGTGGTGCTGGAGCAGATTGAAATCCTGGGCACGCAGGTGGTCCCGGAGCTCCGCCGCCGCTTTGAGGCCCGCCGCCCGGATCACGTACCCTCTGACCCGCCCACGCACGCCACGCTGGATTCCTATGCCCCGCACGCGCTGGTAAACCCCGGAGAGGAGAAGTAGATGCGCTCACTCGTTGTCGTCACGGCGGGCTTGTCCTCGCCGTCTTCTACGCGCGCGCTTGGCGACGCCCTCTCGGCCGCCACCGCCTCCCACGTCACCGCCCGCGGCGAGGGCGTGGACGTCACCGTGGTGGAGTTGCGCGAGCTCGCCGCCGAGCTGGCGGAGGCGATGACCAACTGGGTCACGCCCACACCCGCGCTGGAAGCCGCCCAGAATGCCGTGGCGCGGGCCGACGGACTCATTGCAGTCAGCCCCGTGTTCCAGGGCAGCTACTCCGGGCTGTTCAAGATGTTCTTCGACACCCTTCAGCCGCATGCGCTCAACGGGCTGCCCACGCTCATCGCAGCCACTGGTGGCTCCAGCCGCCACGCGCTGGTGCTGGACTACGCGCTGCGCCCTCTGCTCAACTACCTGCACGCCACGGTGGTGCCCACCGGGGTATTCCAAGCCACGGAAGACTTCGGCACCGCGGAAGGCGCGCGCAATCAACAGCGCATCGAGCGCGCCGCCGGCGAGCTCGCGGACCTGATGGTCCGCCCGCTCGACCGGGTCTCTGGGCTCGCCGGGCCGCTCGATACCGCCGGCGGGTCTGACGCTGCCGAGGAGCTTGATTCGGACCCCGCAGGATTCCGCGCGCTACTCTCCCGCCACAACGGCCAACCAGGCTAGGCAGGCGTGCGAGGCGCTCGGTACTATCGTTAGTCGTCACTTATTTAACGCCACCAAGGAGGTCTCCATGAGTATTAGCGTGACCGATATTTTCTCCATTGGAATCGGCCCCTCCTCCTCGCACACCGTCGGCCCGATGCGCGCCGCTAAGGCCTTCATCGAAGCACTAGACCACCACCCGGCGAAGGTCCACACCGAGCTGCGCGGCTCCCTGTCCGCCACCGGCCGCGGCCACGCCACCGACCGCGCGGTCATCCTCGGCCTCGCCGGCTGGGATCCGCTCACCGTGCCGCTGGATGCCGAGCCGCGCGCCGATGCGTTCATCCCCTCCGAGGGCACCATCTCCGGCCCGGCCGGAGAGGTGGACTACACCATCGAGTTCAACAACGAGCCCGTGCCGGAGCACCCCAACTGCCTCATCTTTAGCGCCTGGGGCAAGGACGGGACCGTCCTTGCCGATAAATCGGAATACTTCTCCGTCGGCGGCGGCTTCATCCTCTCCCGCGAGGAGCTGGACGCGGAGCTGCACGCCAGCGACGAGGTCCCGGCCGGCATCGCCGCGGCCACCACGGAAGACACCGTCCCCTACGACTTCCAGTCGGGCGAGCACATGCTCGATCTCTGCGCGGCCAACGACATGGCCATCTGGGAGCTCGTCGCCGCCAACGAGGCGGTCCTGCACCGCGAGGAAGGCGGGCTGGACTACGTCTACAAGCACCTGGACCTGGTGTGGGACATCATGCGCGAGTGCGTCACCGAGGGTATTTCCACCAAGGGCATCCTGCCCGGCGGCCTGCGCGTCAACCGCCGCGCGCCGCAGATGTACCAGCAGCTGCTGGCCAAGCAGGATGACGAAGCCTGTGGCTTCTCCGCCATGGAGTGGGTCAACCTCTACGCGCTAGCCGTCAACGAGCAAAACGCCGCCGGCGGTCGCGTCATCACCGCCCCCACGAACGGCGCCTGCGGCATCATCCCCGCCGTGCTGCACTACGCCTGCGACTTCCAGGCCGATTTCACTCGCTCCGATGCCCGCCGTTACCTGCTCACCGCGGGTGCCATCGGCATCATCATCAAGTCCAACGCGTCCATCTCCGGCGCGGAGGTGGGCTGCCAGGGCGAGGTCGGCTCCGCGTCCTCTATGGCTGCGGCAGGCATGGCCGAGCTCCTCGGCGCCACGCCCGCGCAGGTGGAAAACGCCGCCGAGATCGCCCTCGAACACAACCTCGGCCTGACCTGTGACCCGGTCGGTGGCCTGGTGCAGATTCCGTGCATCGAGCGCAACGCCATCGGTGCCGTGAAGGCAATCAACGCCGCTCGCCTCGCCCACATGGGCGAAGGCACGCACTACGTCACGCTCGACAACGCAGTGCGCACCATGGCCGAGACCGGCCGCGACATGCTCTCCAAGTACAAGGAGACCTCCCTCGGCGGCTTGGCCAAGACGATGGGCTTCAGCGTCTCCCAGGTGGAGTGCTAAACCAGCTGGCTTAGCTGCTTGACGACGTCCCCCACTGGGACGTCGTGCTGCTCGTGGGCCGCTAGGTCCTTGAGGGCGACGGTGCCGGCCTCGAGCTCCTGGTCGCCGAGGACGAGGGCGAAGCGCGCGTTGGCGCGGTCCGCGCCCTTCATCGCGCCCTTAAGACCGCGGTCACCGAAGGACATGTCGGCGGAAATGCCGGCCTTGCGCAGGTCATTGATGATGACAGCCATCTTCTTCTTGGCCGCAGCACCCATGGCCACGCCGAAGACCGCCACGCGCTCGTCGACACCGTCGAGGGACACGCCCTCGGCCTCGAGTGCGAGCACCGTGCGGTCCACGCCCAAGCCATAGCCGATGCCGGAGAGCTCCTGGCCGCCCAGCTGCGCCATGAGGCCGTCATAGCGGCCGCCGCCACCAATGCCGGACTGCGCGCCGAGCCCGTCGTGGACGAACTCGAAGCAGGTCTTGGTATAGTAGTCCAGCCCGCGCACCATGCGCGGGTTGATGGTGTAGTCCACGCCCATGTCGTCGAGCAGGCCCGTGACGGTCTCGAAGTGCTCGCGGCACTCGTTATTGAGGTGGTCGAGCATCAGGGGGGCGTCGACAAGCTGCTCTTGGACCTCCGGGCGCTTATCATCCAGCACGCGCAGCGGATTAAGCTCCGCGCGGGCCTTCGTGTCCTCGTCCAGATCCAGCTTGAACAGGAACTCCTGCAGCTTCTCGCGGTACGCCGGGCGGCAGTCGTGGTCACCCAAGCTGGTCAGCTCCAGGCGGAACTGGCTCAGGCCCAGGCTGCGGTAGGAGCGGTCCGCCAGGGCGATGATCTCCGCGTCCAGCGCAGGGTCGTCCACGCCGATAGCCTCCACGCCCACCTGCTGCAGCTGACGGTAGCGGCCCGCCTGCGGACGCTCGTAGCGGAAGAAGGGGCCGAAGTAGTTAAGCTTTACCGGCAGCTGGCCGCGATCCAGGTTGTGCTCGATGACCGCACGCATCACGCCCGCAGTGCCCTCCGGGCGCAGGGTGACGGAGCGGTCTCCGCGGTCGGCGAAGGTGTACATCTCCTTCGAGACCACGTCGGTGGACTCGCCAACGCCGCGGGCAAACAACGAGGTGTCCTCGAAGACGGGGAGCTCGATGTGCTGGAAGCCGGACAGGTGCGCCTGATGCACGAAGGTCTCACGCACCTTGGCAAAGGTGGCCGATTGCGGCGGGACGTAGTCCGGCACGCCCTTGGGCGCGGACAGGGCTTTGAACTGCTTCTTATCACTCACGCCCTTTAGAGTACATCCCCCGCCGCGATGAGAAACGGATTGGTCGCGCGCTCGCGACGCATTGTCGACGTCGGCCCGTGGCCAGGCAAAATCGCCAGCCCATCGTCCAATCCCCACACCGTCCCGCGCAACGAGCGCTGCATCGCCGCCGGGTCAGAGTGCGGAAGATCGGTACGGCCAATGGAGCCGCGGAAAAGGACGTCACCCGTAAGCGCTATGTCTTCTGCCACCAGCATCACGCAGCCAGGCGAATGCCCCGGGGCGTGGAGGAGTTCAAACTCGAAGCCCGCCACGCTCAGCGTCTCGCCGCCTACAAGATCGCGGCGTTCCTTGACTGGGGGCATCGAGGCAGCGTCGAACAGCCGCTGGGATTCGGGGGAGACCCCGGATCCGTCGACAAGCATGAAGGCGTCCTCCGGGTGGACGTACACCGGAAGCTCCAGGGAGCTGGCGTCACGGGTGTGGTCGATGTGCCCGTGCGTGAGCACCACGGCCTCGTACTCCAGACCCCTGTCCTCCGCGAGCTGGATTAGGCGCTCGCGCGTGTGCATCCCCGGGTCCACGATGAACGCCCGAGGCCCATTGGAGACCACGTAGGTGTTGGTCTTGTACGGCCCCGCGGCGAAGCCGTAGATTTCCGGGGAGCTCATCTACTTCAGGGCAGCCAGAGCGGAGTCGTAGTCCGGCTCGGTGGTGACCTCCGGAACCAGCTCGGTGTAGACCACCTTGTGCTCCTCATCGGTCACGATGACCGCGCGGGCGAACAGGCCCTTGAGCGGGGAACCCTCCAGCTTGAGGCCCAGCTTCTCGGCGAAGTCAGAGCGGAAGTCAGACGCGCTCACCACGTTCTCAATACCTTCTGCGGCACAGAAGCGGGCCTGCGCAAAGGGAAGGTCGCGGGAGACGGACAGCACTACGGTGTTGTCCAAGTCCGCTGCCTTTTCGTTGAAGGCGCGCAGCTGCGCCGCGCACACGCCGGTGTCCACGGACGGGAAGCAGGACACCACCAGGCGCTTGCCGGCGAAGTCAGCGGAGGTGACCTCTTCCATGTCGGTGCCGACGAGGGTGAACTCGGGCAGCGCCTCCCCTACCTTCGGAAGCTCGCCATTGGTCTCAGTGGGCTGATTTTCAAACTTAGTAGTAGCCATGGCACCCCAGGGTACTGACGGGCGGGGCGGCGCGCCACGGTGATAGGCGGTCCGGTTAGGATAGGTGAGTCGAATTTGAACACCCACGTGGAGGAAACGAAGGTGCCTAACAATAAACAGCGCTTGGATGATGCGCTCAACCAGCTCGACCGCGAGCTGAAGTCCCGCGACCGCAAGCAGAAGACCCGCCCGCTCGGCGTCGTGGTTGCTGCTGCCGTCGTCATTATTGCCCTTGTCGGCGGAATTTGGTTCCTAGCCACCCGCGACAGCGAGGAAGAAACGCAGGCGCAGGAGACCTCAACCGCCCCGTCCACCACCGAGGTGCCGGAGGCGAAGCCCCTGGCAGGCAAGCGGACCACCCCGCTGGAGGACAACGTCAAGTGTGAATACACCGAGACTGGCGACGCCTCCCGTGACGTCCCGACCCCGAAGGGCACCGACGTCTCGGCCAAGGGCACGGTCAAGGTCAACTTCGCGACCAAGCAGGGCGACATCGAGATGGAGCTCGACCGCTCCCTGGCACCCTGCACCGTCAACGCCATTACCGACATCATCTCCGCCAAGTACTACGACGACACCGTCTGCCACCGCATGACCGACGGCGGCATCTTCGTCCTGCAGTGCGGCGACCCGACCGGCAAGGGCAACGGCGGCCCGGGCTTCCAGTTCGCCAACGAGTACCCGACGGACGAGACCGACGAGGCCGACCTGCAGAACCCGGCCATCTACCCCAAGGGTTCCATCGCCATGGCTAACGCCGGCGCAGACACCAACGGTTCCCAGTTCTTCATTAACTACAAGGACTCCGAGCTGCCGCCGAACTACACCTACTTTGGCAACCTGACTGAGAAGGGCCAGAAGACAGTCGACGCGATTGCCGCCAAGGGCGTCAAGGACGGCCAGCCCGACGGCGAGCCGGCCGAAGAGGTTCGCATTTCCAAGGCCACCGTCAAAAACTAATCACCGCTAACTACTACCCCCATTTCGGTGACACTCCCCGCCCGCGCATCGCTGGCGGGGAGTTGGCGCTTTTGAGCATACTTTTTAGGTTTTTCTTAGGCGCTAGCTAGCCGTTTAGATTCATCGGTTGAGTCACCTCACGCGTCCCACGCATAAACCCAGCTCACACCATACGGGCAGATATTTCACAGAATGAATGACTTTTGCCAAAAGTCTTGCAAAAGGTCACTAGGCTCAGTACCATCTGTGAAGTCCTTGAAATTCCCGAGCACATATAAGGAACGAGAATGAAGTTCTTCTCCCGCAAGGCCATCGTCGCCGCTGCTACCGCCGCTACCGTCGCCTTCGGTGGCGTGTCCGTCGCTTCCGCCGAGACCACCACCACGGCCACCACCCCGGCTAAGGAGACCACCACGGCTGCGACCACCACCGCCACGGAAAAGACCCCCGAGCCGACCACCCCGAACAAGAAGAAGGACGAGTCCTCCTCTTCTTCCTCTGACGAGGGTTCCTCCTCCGACATGTCCCCGAAGGAGATCCGCGACTGGATCGCTGTCTTCACCGCCATCATCGGCGCCCTGGGCACCGTCTTCACCTTCGCGAACAAGTACTTCGGCCCGAACGCTAAGTAACTTTTCACGCTCCCGCCCGTTCCCTGCGGGCGGGGTCTCTTTTTAGGTCTACTAAAGATAGGACACGTATCATGAAGTTCTTCTCCCGCAAGTCTCTGGTTGCCGTAGCAACCGCCGCTGCCGTTTCTTTCTCCGGCGCCGGAATTGCTAACGCCGCACAGGCCGACGAGGGTTCCTCCGCCGACGGCTTCTTCGCACTTTCCTCCGATGATGAGGGCAACGTGAGCCCGAAGGAGATCCGCGAGTGGATCAAGGTTTTCACTTCCATCATCGACGCTATGGATGACTCCATGCGCCTGGCTGAGCAGGTTATGGGCCACTAATCCCCCAAACCCCAGCCGCTCCCCTGCCGCGCGCAGGGGAGCTTTTTGGTTTTCAAGTTGCAGGCTCCCCCAGGGTGCTTTAACCTCAGTGCCCATGGGGGTATTAGAAACCTACTTCCACTACCGCAACTCGGGGATCGCGCTAGTGGAGAACGCATCCAGCTCACCCGAGAAGCTTCGCGCGCTCGGCGCCGACGCCTCCGACGCGGCCGAGCTTGCACGCCTGCACCGCATCTACTTCGGCCCCACCCGCTTCACCGGCAAACAACGCAAAGCCCGCACCGCCGCCCAACACCACGCCCACGGCCTGAGCATCCTTAACCTCATCGAGTCCTACACCTCAAGGGTCAAGAAAGAACTCGACGCCTGGAACCTCCGCGCACGCCTGGCTGCCACACCAGCCCACAAAATCCGGGAAGTCGCCGTAAAACGCCTCAAAGAACTTAAAGAGAAACGCGAACACAAACCCGGGGTACGGTTCACCTACCGCAAGCAAGGCCCCAACTCCGTCACCATCACCGACACACCCACAGTCATCGCCGACATCCGCGGCACCCTCGAATCAGTCAACCCCACCAACCTGCTTGATGCCGCCACAACCGTCATCCTGGGCGGTAACACCGGCACCAGGCCTGCCGTGCACGCCCAAGTCGTAGTCACCCTCGACGAATTCGACCGCATCATCAACGGAGACGGCGACGAGATTGAGTTGCAGCTGACTAATGGTGCGCGCATGACCGGGGCGGAATTCCTCACCCACAAATTCGCCTCCATCGGCTACGCCACCATTACCCACCCGGTAGAAGGCCCCATCAACTCCTACCGGGTAGAGCGCCACGCTAACTGGAAACACCCGCGAATTTAAATGGATATAATTAGACCCATGTTGATTTCAGGTACCGCTTTCTTGCGGTTGCGCACCAACCGCTAAGGCGGTTTCCTACCCCGTAGGTTAAAAACCGCTCCGGTCCTTTAGCCGGGCGGCTATTTGTCATGCCCGGCTCCCTTTCAAATCCAAGGAGCACACCTGATGTCTGCATACGGACACGGCCGTCACGAGCATGGCCAAAATTTTCTCACCAACCACAAGATCATCAACTCCATCATCGACCTTGTGAAACAAACCTCCGGCCCCATCATTGAGATCGGACCAGGAAGCGGTGCCCTCACTCACCCGATGGCCCACTTGGGGAGGGCGATAACGGCAGTTGAAGTGGACGCAAAACTAGCTGCCAAAATCACACAAGAAACCTCCTCGGCGGCGGTCGAAGTGGTCCATGATGATTTCCTTAACTTCCGGTTACCCGCCACTCCCTGCGTCATTGTGGGAAACATTCCCTTTCACCTCACCACTGCCATTCTTCGAAAGTTGCTGCATGCGCCAGCATGGACTGACGCTGTACTCCTCATGCAGTGGGAAGTCGCTCGCCGCCGGGCCGGGGTAGGCGCAAGCACGATGATGACGGCTCAGTGGTCCCCATGGTTCACATTTCACCTGGGTTCTCGGGTACCAAGGTCTGCTTTCCGGCCACAGCCAAACGTTGACGGGGGGATCTTAGTGATCCGCCGGGTGGGTGACCCGAAGATTCCGATAGAGCAGCGCAAAGCCTTTCAGGCGATGGTGCACACCGTTTTCACTGCCCGGGGACGCGGGATAGGGGAAATTCTCCGAAGGGCAGGGTTGTTTTCATCACGTTCAGAAACACAATCATGGTTGCGCTCGCGAGGAATCGACCCCGCGACCCTACCTCCCAGATTGCACACCAACGACTGGATCGATCTCTTCCAGGTGACTGGTTCCTCTCTACCTCACCATCGACCCATTTCACCATCGGGAAGTAGTCAACGACCTCCTCAACGGAAAAACCGAAGCCGGCGGCGTTAATCCCCACCAAAACCGAAATCCACCAGTAGTACTAAAAGGGCTCTTCCGGTTTTAGAGTGCATTGATTAGTTCGCCGGGGGTTCGGGCGTGGCACAAGATATTGGGGTCCTCGCTCAATGATATTTCGCAATAGCCAGCAATGAACGCTTGCATTGCGCAAGACGTTACATTATCTTCTGAAACATATAGCGCACCTTGTCCAGGCGGCTGTTTGGACGGCGGGGCTGGATGACTGGCTTGCCGACAGCGGCCTGATACCCTTTCAGTTCTGTAAGGCATACGCTCTGCCCGTTGGTGTAAAAGGCCAGATCAGTACGGTATGCCTGTATACAGCGGGCGGGAATCTCGCCAGTAAAGACAACTTCATCCTTTTTTACCTGGACCGTTTCGATGGTGGCACAGTATTTCGGTGCATCATGATAAGCCCTGGAAAGATATTCCCGGGGCGCATAGAGGGTGAAGGAGAGATAAGGTTCCAGCAGTTGCGTCCCTGATTCCTTCAATGCCTGTTCCAATACAATCGGGGCCAATGAGCGGAAGTCCGCCGGCGTGCTGACCGGACTGTAATAAAGCCCGTATTCAAAGCAAATCTTACAGTCCGTTACGTTCCAGCCGAACAAGCCCTGCTCCAGCCCGTAACGGATACCATCCCTGACAGCGTTTTGAAAACTCTGGTTCAAGTATCCCAGCGAAACCCGGCTCTCGTATTGTACACCGGAGCCAAGCGGGAGTGGTGTAACAGACAGTCCGATGGATGCCCAAAACGGGTTGGGCGGCACCTCGATATGGATGGTGTGGCTGGCTGCTTTGAGCGGCCGCTCCATATAAATGACGGTGGGTTCCTTTACCACTGTTTCAAGCTTGTATTTTTCCGACAGCAAAGCGGAAACAACCTCCAACTGCACCCGGCCCAAAAAAGAAAGAATGATCTCATGGGTGATGGAATCCACCTCGCAGCGCAAAAGCGGGTCAGTATCCGCAAGTTGCGTAAGAGCGTCCAGCAGCCGTTCTCTTTGCGCTGCCGTTTTCGGCGCAATCGACGTCCGCAGCATGGGGAGGGGGTCCTCACGCCACCTTTTACGAGGGAGCCGGGTTGGGTCCCCTAATACATCGTTTAACCTCACGCTGTCGCTGGGAAGGATAACAATTTCACCCGGATAAGCGGTGTCTGTCCGAACAATTTCCCCTTTGGATGGAATACGCATCTCTGTGATTTTCAGCTTTTCTCTCCCGGCCAGGGCCACCGTATCCCGCAGGCGCAGCGTTCCGCTGTATAGCCGTAGATAGACACGCCGCTGGCCGCAATCTGTATACTCCACCTTGAAAACGCTGCCGCATAGGGCGGCGCTCCCCTGTTCCCCAATCGGTTGGAACAGCCCTGTCACCGCATCCATCAACGGTTGAATGCCAAGGCCCTTTTTGGCGCTGCCATAATAGACCGGGAACAGGGAGGCGTCTTGAACCCGCCGCTGTTCCTCCCGCACAAGTTTTTCCCGGCTGATTGGTTCTCCTGCGATATACTTTTCCAATAATTTATCGTTATTTTCGATGACCGCATCCCATGCTTCTATGTCGGTATTTTCCTCCAGGACTATTTCCGGGGACAGCGACACCGTCTGCTTGATGATAATATCGGCGGAGAGCTTATCCCGAACAGACTGAACCACGCTCTGCAAATCAACGCCAGCCTGGTCGATCTTGTTGATAAAGATAACGGTGGGAATGTTCATTTTCCGCAGGGCATGGAACAGAATACGGGTCTGGGCCTGCACGCCATCTTTAGCGGAGATCACCAAGATGGCCCCATCTAAAACAGCCAAAGAGCGGTACACCTCCGCCAAAAAATCCATGTGGCCGGGCGTATCCACAATGTTGACTTTACATCTGTGCCACTGGAAGGAAGTGACTGCCGCTTGAATGGTAATCCCACGCTGCCGCTCCAAAAACATGGTGTCCGTCCTCGTTGTCCCTTTTTCGACGCTCCCCGGTTCTGAAATGGCTCCGCTGGCATATAGCAGGCTCTCCGTCAAGGTCGTCTTTCCAGCGTCTACATGGGCAAGAATTCCAATATTGATTATTTTCATGTGATTGTCCTCCCTTTACTGCCCCGAAGGGCATAAAAATCCCCAGCAGTAAAATACTTTTACCACTGGGGATGATAATTTGCGGACATACACATATACAGCATACATCTGTTTGTGAGTGCTGTTTTTGGGGATATGTCAAAATTGATAAGGCAAAAGTATTCTTAAATTGGGTACAAAAAACTAAGCCCCTACAAAAGGGACTATCATAATCCTTTGTTCCCACTATTTGATTATAGTTTTATTTAAGAATACCTTGCCGCATATTTTTTACTCCTTTTCTGGAATTGAATTATTATATCACATCAGTTTTAGGAAAACAAGTATCTAAAAGAAATTTTTCTTCCCCTTATATGTAACAATCATACCGGCTTCCTAACGTTCAGAATGGTTTCTACTGTCTGCTGCGGTGTTTGGTTGGAATTGTCCAGCCAAAAGCCGATCCGTGGTGTTGTCTGCATTTTACTAAATACAAATTCAATGTATACAGAAAGAAATATATAAGGAGTGGGAGGGATTCCGCCGTAGTCGGCATTGTAGGAAAATCCAAAAGTTTAGATTTTCTCAAAATGCTTATCTTTTGGTCTTTGGTTCGGAATAGTGTAGTGCTGGCGGTCTATCTATTGTTTTCGGTTGCTTGCTTCTTTACCGTACATGAGCATTCAGTGTTGGGGATAAACACGACTGCCGCAGCATCCGGCATGACCAACTCACTATCGGAAAGCGTGGCACCGGGTGCAAGGGTGACAGTCGGCAACGCCAGCACATCGCGTGCAGAAAGCATGCTTGCACGCCGACGTTTACGAGTCCTGCCGGGGTCGGGGTTGGTGTTGTAATCGGCCCAATCCTTCTCTGGTGGCTTGGGGATCAGCGGGGGAATATCGTGTGGGGACATGGGTGCGGACCTCCTTCGGGTTCTGGCCCACAACCAGCCTGCCACCTAGGGCCTTGGCTTTGTAGGAAAAAGGTATCTAATCCATCCGTACAAAACTAAGGACCTACTGTGCAGCCTAACGGAAATGTCATCGTCGATACCATCTGCCGCACCGCAAAACTAGGAACTACTATCACCGGTGCCACAGAAAACGGTGACGTCACTGTTATTGAAGCCGAACCCGTCGAGCCGATCAATGAATGCCCTACCTGCGGGCAGACTGGAGTATTCCGCGACCACGTCATCCGCAGCCTGGTCGATCTGCCCATCGTCGGCCACCCAACAACTTCATGTGCGCCTTCCACGCTACCGGTGCACCAACAAGCGTTGCTTGCAGAAGATCTTCCGTGCTGGCCTTGCCTGCGCGCCCGACAATTCAAAGACCACGGACCAGGTGACCCACTGGATCCTGCAACGACTCTGCCTAAATCGGATGAGCGTTGCCGCTGCACCCAAGTCATTAGGCCTGGGGTGGGATATGAAGTGTCCCAGGTTTTGTTCCGTTTGATGAAACCCGTTTTTGAAACAACGTACGGAGCACAACGCACGCCGATGCCAAAGCTTCCGCAACATCGACTACCTCATCAAACCCACGACAGTGGGATTCACACCCTCAATCCCCACGCGTGCAATCTTCGCACCTCAAAGATTGAAAAATGAAAGAAACCGGAGGTAACATACCCTTTCGAGTTTGTTACTTCCGGTGGTGCAGTTTGTTCAACTGCTCATCAGGATCTTACGGGGGATAACACTAACACACCCTGACTCTTGGAAAACGCAGCACACAGACCGTGCACACCCTCACCGATAAAATGGGCACCAGTCCCGAAAGGAGAAGGAATGTACACGACCATCACCCTCGCCGCACTCGCAGTACTTTTCGTCTTAATCATCCAGACCATCCGCCGCGAACGGCCAGAAGACCGTATGTATTACGCCGCGCTTGGAGGCAGCATAAGCGCAGCAATGATCCTTGTCCCCTCCTTCCTTTTCACCCAGGCCGGTCTCTCGCGAGAACTGGCCGCACTGCTCATCTCCTTCGGCCTACTAGCCTTGTGGATTACCATTTTCGGACTCCGCCTAAACGCAAGAACTAGCAGGTAAACCTGCATAACACAGAACATATGCTTTAGCATATGGCGGAACATACGCTATAACATATGCCTAAACATATGTTCCGCCATATGGCAGGACTCGCGGGCGCACGAATACGCAGATTCCCGCCCGCAGTAGAGAAAAGGAGGGCTACGGGCTCAGTGTGGGAGTATTGCGAAACCTTCGCGCGCCCATTAGCCTAAAAAGTGACAGCACAGTTCATCCCTGAATTGCGGCTGCACAATAAAAAGGGCCCCAACGAGCGGCCACTCGTTGAGACCCTCGGGCCTAAAGACCCACGTGAAGCGTCACTGCAATGAGCTTCACTGTTACGGTCGCAAGTGTTATCACCTTGATTGCCACATTGAAGTGTCCCAGGTTTTGTTCCGTCTGAGTAGATGGGAAAATCTGGAATATGCC
>OJLL01000078.1_pt1 | contig 33534 bp, 37 predicted proteins | sample 1596941 | NCBI WGS metagenome assembly OJLL01 (sample SAMEA3904689, study PRJEB24821) | metagenome | biome: Builtin; feature: hospital; material: surface | place: USA | collected 2013-08-13 | reverse complement strand
CCCTGGACTCCCACCGAGGCGGGCAGCGGAACCGGTCATGTTGACTACAAGGCTATCCGGTTGGTAGCGCCGAAGCAAGAGCACGGGGCACGAAGCTATCGGTACGTTCACACACCAGTGTGCCCTCTGACACGTCCGGATTTGTCGGTGCTCGGGGGCGTATGGCCGAGAGCCTTCCTCACACCGTGTCCGGTTTCGGTGCCTGCCGTGCCTGACAGATGAGAGCCCGGCGCATCCCGAGGACACCAGATGACCACCACTGCGCTTCTTGATATCGGAATACTGAAGAAGAAGATCGAAGGATACCCCGACCCGACCTGCTACCGGGTGCTGAAAGCGATTCAGCGCGCCGAGATCGACTGGGCCCACCAGATGGACATCCCGATCCGCTTCTTCGACGCCGACCTCCAGGAGGTTCACCTCATTCTGGTTGGTGCCTTGGGCCAGAGGTACTCTCATGAAGCACGGGTGGCCTATGTAAGCGCATCCCTGAGCAGCCGCTCAACGCACACCCTGAATTCGTGCGGGGACAACTCGGTGTGCGGGCGGCTTTGGAGTATGTAGCGTGATGTTAGGGTGCCGAGCAATACCGTCGACAAGCCGATGACTACGTCGTGGACGCCATGCAATCCTTCGGCGGGGCGGCTGAACTGCATGCATTCCCGGAGGGCAATATCGCTATTGACGCTGCCGTGCTCTTGGCATCCTGCGTAGTGCTGCTCGGGATTGCGTCGCTAAGCTTGCGGCGCCGGACGCCGTAAATCTCACAAAGCAGGGCCGGTGGCGATGGCACGTCGAGCGTGTCCGGCACGCGCACTAGAGTTAATGGACAAAGCTCCACCCTCTACGCCCAAGGAGAACTCATGACGCACCGCGCGGACGCAGGATTCGAGATGGCTGACGCTGCGGCGTCGCCTGCCGCATCGGCGTCGGCAAGCACTGCTCCGGTGCCACAGGCCGGCAACCAGGAAGAGCGCCGGGCGGACCTGCGCCGCTGGAAGGCGATTGCGCTGTCCTTCCTCGTTGTGGCGGCGGTGATCTTTTTGGGGTGCTCGTGGTGGCAGGCTTCGGCAAGCGGGGCTCCCGTCTGGGTCGGCTACGTGCGGGCAGCGGCGGAGGCCGGCATGGTCGGTGGACTGGCGGACTGGTTCGCCGTGACCGCCCTGTTCCGCCGGCCCATGGGCCTGCCCATCCCGCACACCGCGCTCATCCCCAACAACAAAGACCGCGTGGGGGATGCGCTCAAGGACTTCGTGGAAGAGAACTTCCTTACCGCGGATGCACTCAGCGCCAAGGTGCGGGAGGCAGAGATACCGCTGTGGCTGGCGCGCCAGGGCGTGGAGCCCGGCAAGGCGGAGGAAGTCTCCGCGTGGATTGGTGAGCGCGCCGCCAGTGTGGTCGCGGACCTGGATGCCACCGAGGCGGAGCAGTTCATCAAGACCCAGGTCATGGACCGCCTGGCAGAACCCGAGTGGGGCCCGCCGCTGGGCCGGCTGCTGGAGGGCTACATTGCGGACGGCAAGGCGCGGCCGCTGGAGGATGACCTCATCGAGTGGGCGCACGGCAAAATCCTCGGCATGGAATCCACGGTGGTCACCGCCATTGATGAGCGCATGCCCGGCTGGGCGCCGCGCTTTGCCCGCGAGATGGTGGGGGAGAAGGTCTATACCGAGCTGGTGGAGTTCGCCAACGACGTCCGCCACGACGGCAACCACGAGGCCCGCCTGGCCATCCGCCGCAACCTGTCCAAGCTGGCCTCTGACCTGCAGTGGGATGAGGACATGCGCGGGCGTATCGAGGGCATTAAGCAGGAGATGCTGGCCTCCGATCAGGCGCAGCAGGCGCCCGCGGCCATGTGGCGCACGGTGTCCACCACGCTCATTGAGCAGCTCAACGACCCAGACTCCTTCCTGCGGCAGAAGATCACGGCGAAGGTGAAGGAGCTGGCGCACCGCTTGCTGGAGGACTCAGAGTTTTTGGCCCAGGCCAACGCGCTCGTGGACAAGGCCGCGCGCTACGCGGTGGAGAAGTTTGCCCCAGAGATCATCGCGATCATCCCGGAGACCATCAAGCGCTGGGATGCGGAGGAAGCCTCCCAGAACATCGAGCTCATGGTGGGCCGTGACCTGCAGTTCATTCGCCTCAACGGCACCGTGGTGGGTGCGCTGGCTGGCCTGGTTATCTACACTGTTAACCATCTGCTTTTTGGCATCTAACAAGGAGTTATGACCATGTCCGTATTTGATTCTTTTAAGAACGCCGGCTCCTCCGCGTTCGATGTGGCCAAAGACTTCGGTGGCCGCTTCAAGGAGGAACGCCAGCAGCAGGCCCAGGACGCGCAGGCTGACCGCATTGCGCGCGCCGCTGACAAGGCTGGCATGGGTACTGGCACCGCGAAGGAGGAGTCCTTCCTGGATCGCGTGACCACTACCGCGAAGAACTTTGGTGATTCGGTGTCCTCCGCTGCCCGGGAGACCCGCAACTCCGAGTCCTTCCAGAAGGCCCGCACGGATCTCACCAGCGCCTTCGATGAAGCGCGCGAGGGCGTGCAGGACGCGGTGAACAACGCCAAGGAGCGTCGCGCGGAGGGCCAGCAGTCCTCCGGTCAGCCCGGCGCCACTGGCTCCGCCGATCCGCTGAACCCGTATGCACAGAAGCAGCAGCCTAAGGACAACAACATCATCGACGGCGAAGTCGTCGACGAAAACTAACTGATGGACATCTACCTTTTCCTCAACATCCTCAACAAGATCCCGATGTGGATCTTCGCCGCGGTCTCCCTCTTCGCGCTGATCGGCGCGGTCCTGGCGGCGCTCACCCGGGAGGACGCCTTCCGCGCCGGGGACCGCCAGAACAAGTGGGTATGGGTGGCCCTGCTGGGAGGTTCGGCGGTGCTGATGAACCTGCCCCTGCCGTTCGTGTCCTGGGTGGGCGCGATCATCACCGGCATCTACTGGTTCGACGTGCGCCCGCAACTAAAGTCCATCATCCGAGGCGATTATTTCTACTGATGCTTAACTTGCTGTCTGCCTCCCTCGAGGAGGTCCAGAACCGCGCGCCGGGGCAGCGCGTGGTGGTCTCACCCCACCACGTCCTTGCCGCCGCGCAGGCCGAGCACACCGTGGTGGTGGCCGGCTATCCCACCGGCCGCCACCACTCCCTAGTCAAGGCTGCGGAGGCGCGCCTGGCCGTGCAATCGGGTGCGGCCGAGGTGTGGGTGGCGGTGGATGCACTACTTGCTGATTCCACCGCGTTGCTCTCGGAGCTCGTCACCCTCCGGGAAGCCTGCCCGCTGCCCGTTAAGCTGGGGCTGATTCTTCCCGTGCGTTCCGTAGGTTCCGTGGAGGACCTGGCCCACGCTGCGGAGCAGGCGGGTTATCAATGTCTCGTCGTTTTAAACGACGGAGACGAAGAAAACCCCGCAGCAGAATCTGCCGCGGGGCTCAGCCAGTTGCCGGTCGTGCGCCTTTAGCGCTTCTCGGTCACGCCGGTATTTCCGGTGGTGTTGCCGGCGGAGGCCTGGTCCAGTTCGCTCATCGGCACGTCGTGGCCGGAGAGCGTGACGGTGAGCTCGCCGGAGCCCACGTCGATGGAGTCGAAGGTAAGCGCCTGGCCGGCCAGCTGCTCAGACATGCCGTCCTGCAGGGCGTCCGAAATCGCGGACGTGGCCTGCTCCGGGAGGTCGAAGCCGAAGAGGGAGGCCTTCTCCGCGTTGATGGCCAGCTGCCCGTCGTGGACCTCCGGCTTAAGGGCCAGCTCTGCCAGGCCACCGGCGAACTGCACGGTGAGGTCATCCTCCGCGTCGTTGGCGGTAATGGCGGTGACCACGAGGTTGCCCAAGGTATCGTTGCCGGACTGCTCTGCAATCGCCTTCTGGAAGGTGGCCAACAGGAACTGATCCGGCACCGTGGTGGAAGCGCGCAGCGTGCCCGCCACCGGCTCCTGGGACAGGGTCATGTCCTCCACGTGCACGTCTGCTGCCGGCTGGCCGTTGATCTGCGTGCCGTCGATCTGCAGCGTGGAGGGAGTCTTCATGTTCATCTCCGGCACTTTGCCGTTGAGCATGCCGAAGATCATGGGGCTGGCGCCGAAGCTGACATCCGGGTCCTCGGGGGACTCGATGCCCTGTTCCTTCGCGGAGTCCTTGAACTGGCTCTTCATCTGGGAGCCGATGAACCAGCGCAGGCCAAGCTCGGCGATGAGGGTGAGGAGTAGGAACGCCACGAGCACGCCAATGAAGATTTTCCAGGCGGTCGCGGCACGAGATTTAGAAGAAGCCATGCCTACTAGTGTGGCGCATGTGCTTGGAGTTAGCCAACCACAGCGTCCCAATCCACTGTGAGGATGTTATCCCGCAGGCGGCGGTGCACCGGGTGGACTGGGACGGTCTGGCGCAGTTGGGCGCGGGCCATGCGCCAGCGCACCCGCGGGCCGTACGGTGCCCAGCCGGCGGCGCGATCCCAGGCGTCGTCAGCCGCCTGCAAGAGCTCGTGGATGGGCTCGCCCGGCACGTTGCGGTGAATGAGAATCTTAGGCAGGCGCTCCGCCAGGTCGCTGGGGCGCTCCACGTCGAAGGGATCCCACGCCAGGGTCAGGGAGCGGGGGCCGTCGGCGCCCAGCAGCACCCAGGCTGCCCTGCGGCCCAGCTCGTCGCACGTGCCCTCCACAAAGAACCCGCCGGGGGCCAGCCGCGAGGTCACCGTGGACCACGCCTTGTCCACCTGGTCCACGTCGTACTGGCGCAGCACGTTAAACGCGCGGACTAGCTGCGGGCGGTAGCCGGCCAGCTCGAAGCCACCCAGCTCAAACGTCACGCCGTCGCGTGGCGGCAGCACGCGCTCAGGGGAGATCTCCAGGCCTGTCACCCGCGTGGCCGGGTTGACGCTGCGCAGCCAGCCGGCCCACTCCACTGTCGTGGTGTGGGAGGCGCCGTAGCCCACGTCGAGCGCCAGCGGTTGCTTCGTGGAGCGCAGCAGGGAGGAGATCTCCGGATGGGCCACCATCCACCGGTCGCAGCGCCGCAGCCGGTTGGGATTAGTGGTTCCCCGGGTAATGACGCCAAAAGGCCGACCCGCACTGTCCTGAGCTTTCAGGTTGTGTGCGTGGTCGGCCATGACAACAAAGGCGTTCTAGAACGTTGCTGTAGAACGAGTCTTAGAGGTTAGCGGCAATCCACTCTTCGGTGAGCTTGGCCTCGTTGGTGTAGAGCTCCTGCAGAGCCTCCGCCACCTTCGGCTCGATGGCAGCGCCCATCATCGGGATGTTGACGGACACCTCGGTGACGTAGTCCAGCACGGTGGTCTCGCCCTGGGCCTTGTAGGTGATATCGCCCTTGAAGTCGACCGGGGTGCCCTTGACGTCGGCGGTGAAGGAGACGGACATCTGATCATCGACAACCTCGCCGATGGTCACGGTGCGCTTCTCCTTGAGGGACTGGGACACCATGGCGCGCACTGCCTCCGGCAGCAGGGAGGTCGGCAGCACCTCATACAGCACGGCGGTGTTGCCGGTGAACTCGTGCACGGTGCCCGGCTCCGGGGAGAGCTTGGCAGCGATGTGCTCCCAGTAACCCTCGGTGGTGAGGGCCTCGTGCACCTTGGCGATGGGCTGGTTGATGGTTACGGTGTTTTCGCTACGGGTTGACATGAGTTACAGACTACCTTGGTACACGTGTTAGATAAATTTATGACTCTCGCTGACATTGACGGTGTGGAGCTCGATTCCGAGACCACGTTTGCTGATCTCACCACCCTGCGCATCGGTGGATCCCCGCTGGTGACGGTGCACTGCGCCAGCTCGCAGGCGGCCATCGAGGCGTTGGCAGTGCTTGACGACGCCTCCCAGGACTACCTGGTAGTGGGCGGTGGCTCCAACCTGGTGGTGGCGGAGGGCCCGCGGGATGTCGTGGTCGTGCGCCTAGATTTCGAGGACATCGATGCCTCCGTGGCCAGCGGCATCGTCCGCGCCGAGGCAGGTGCCGTGTGGGATGACGTCGTAGCCCTGTCCGTGGAGTGCGGGCTGGGTGGCATTGAGTGCCTCTCCGGCATCCCGGGCAACGCGGGTGCTGTGCCGGTGCAGAACGTGGGCGCGTACGGCGCCGAGACGTCCGACGTCCTCACGCAGGTCTACCTTTACGACCGCTCTACCCGCACCGCCTCCTGGGTGCCGGCGGCCGACCTGGAGCTGGCCTACCGCTATTCCAACCTGAAGTTCACCGGCCGCGGCGTGGTGCTGGCCATTGAGCTGCAGCTCACCACCGACGGCCTGTCGAAGCCCCTGCGCTTTGGCCAGCTCACCCAAACCCCCGGGGAGCGCCGCGGCGTGGCCGAGGTCCGCGCCCAGGTGCTGCAGCTGCGCCGCAGCAAGGGCATGGTGCTCGACCCGGAAGACCACGACACGTGGTCGGCCGGCTCCTTCTTTACCAATCCCATTGTGGAGTCCCAGGTGGCCGATTCCATTCAGGTCACCGTCCGCGCTGCCCGGGGCGACGAGGATGCGGACCGGATGCCCCGACACGAGGTGGGTGGCTCTGCGTCGGAGAAAAGGGAAAAGCTCTCCGCCGCCTGGCTCATCGAGCGCGCCGGCTTTGCCAAGGGCTACCCGGGCGAAGGGGCCGGTGCGCGGGCGACCCTGTCCACCAAGCACACCCTGGCGCTGACTAATCGCGGCGAAGCAACCGCGGACGACATCGTGGCGCTGGCCCGCGAGATCCGCGCCGGGGTTCAGAAGGCCTTTGGTGTCACGCTGGAGCCGGAGCCCATCTGGCTCGGGGTAGAAATATAAGTGCGAAATATTTAAAATAGCGTTGAATTGCTAGCTTGCCGCCGCACACACTAGGCGGCCAGAAAGGACCTCGCATGTACATCCCCAAAAATGTGCTCTTTGCCATCCTTCTCTTTGTTTCGGCCCTTCTTTGCGCGGTGGCGATCCTGCTAGTCCCAGGCCTGTTCGCGGAGTTCAGCGCAGCGCGCTGCACCTTGATGGCGAGTGTCTTGGGGCTCGGCGTCGCCGGGCTGTTCTTCGCGCGCACGCAGATCCGGCGACTTGGGGCCTAAGGCAGATCGAAGCCCAGCCCCGATGCCACGGCCGCTTAGGCCATGACGTTGAGCCACTCATCCTTGGCCGCCAGGAAGTTGCGTGCGGCCTCCTGTGCGCCCTCGAGGGAGTGGTGCTCACCCCAGCCGCACTGTACTTCGTTAGCGGCGGGAACCTCGGTGGCGTTGAGGATGTCATTGAGCGCGCCCTCGACCGCGCGGAGCAGCTCGTCCTGCTCCATGCCGTTGGTGATGGCGTAGAAGCCGGTGCGGCAGCCCATCGGGGCAAAGCCGATGAGCTTGTCGGTGTAGTTGCGCATGAAGTTGGCCATCATGTGCTCTACCGAGTGCAGGGCCTTGGTATCCAGGTGCTCCTGATTAGGCTGGCAGAAGCGCAGGTCATACTTGATGATCTCAACCCCGCCGCCCAGGTCGGTGCGGTCGGCGACGCGGATATAAGGAGCAGCCACCTTGCGGTGGTCGAGCTCGAAGGACTTGACGTTGATCTTGTTCTCGGTGCTGTTGCCAGTGTTGTTCTCAGTCATACTTGCCCAGTGTAACTACTGTCGGCGCGAGCCCCGAGTGTCTTGCCCCTGAACGCGGGCTGTACCGCATACGCTGGACAGATATGAGCGACGAGGAGATTCGCGGCAACGCAGTCCCGGCCGAGGAACCAGACACCATCGTGCCGTGGAAGAGTTCGACGATCCTCGAGGTCCAGGGCCACGTCGATGGGCGCGATCCTTTTGCCAAGGGAAACCGCCTGCGCGGGGAGAGCTGGAGCCTGGTCCTGCGCCGCACGTGGAATGACTTCTTCCACGACGCCTTCATGGACCGCGCCGCGGGGATGACCTATTTCACGCTCATGGCCTTTGCGCCCACGGTGCTGGCCGCCTACTCCATTGCCACGCTCATCTTCTCCTCCCGCAAGGCAGAGGTGGAGGAGCTGACCTCGGAGTTCATTGAGCAATACATCCCCAGCTCCCTGTCGGAGGAGGCCAACTCCCTAGTGGGAGCTATCATTGGCTCGAGCTCCCAAGGCACGCTGGCGCTGACTATTTCCCTGGCCATCTCCCTGTTTTCCGCCTCGGCGTATGTGCGGGCGTTCTCCCGCACCGCCAACACGGTCTACGGCCGCGTGGAGGGCCGCGGGATCATCCGCACCTGGGCGCTCATGTGGGGCCTGACCGCCATCATCGTCGTCGGCGCGGTCGTCGTACTCTTTGCCAACTTGCTGCGGGACACCATCGTCAGCGAGGCCGTTTATCCCCTCGCACGCCGGGTGGGTATGGAGGATACCGCGACCTACCTGGTCAAGATCTTCCTCCCGGTGTGGAACTGGCTGCGCTTCCCCGTCACGGTCATCGTGGTGCTCACGCTCATCGCGGTGCTGTATCACTACAGCCCCAACGTGCGGCCGAGCCGCTTCCGGTGGATCACCTACGGTTCCGTGGTCGCTTTGGTGGGCACCGTGGTGTCCTGGGGCCTGGTGGGCCTGTACCTCAAGTACCTGGCCGGGGCCAGCGCCTACGGCGCCATCAGTACCGTCCTGGCGGTGTTCGTGGCCATCTGGCTGATGAATACCGTCCTCATCATCGGCATCAAGATTGACGCTGAGGTATTGCGCGCCAAGGAGCTGCAGCTGGGCATGCACTCGCAGCGCTTCATCCAGGCCCCGCCGCGCTCCGATTCCTCCTCCACCGCGCAGGCCCGCGCCCAAAAGCGCCTAGAGCACAGGGCGATCGAAATCTATGAAAGAGCGGAACACAAGGAACCGGTGCAGGACAGCGGCTCTGCTGAGACTTCAGCCTAGGTGTTCTCGAACGCCTCGGTGGGGTAGGTATCGGTGGCCTCGCCCGGGTACCAGCCGGTGTCGTCGGTGGCGTAGGGATCCTCGTAGGTGGCGAAGATGCCAAAGGTGAGCGCCATCATGACGATGGCGCTGAGAATGCCGCCGACGATGGTGGAGATCAAGGCAATCACGCCCCACAGCTTGGACTTGTTCTCCAGGCACAGCGCCACGATGCTTAAGACGAAGGCGACGAAGAGCACCACCCAGCCGAGCACGAAGATGAATGGGATGCAGGAAAGCAAGAATCCCACGATGGAGAGGATAAAGGCGACAATGCCGAGGACGTTGGTTTCCTTCTTCGGCGGCTGCGCCTGGTCGTAGGACGGGAAGGCCTGGTGCTGCTGACCGTATGGCGCGGAGTAGGAGCTTCCGGGGGACTGGTTCGAGGAGGAGTGCGGGAAAGGCTGCTGCGTCATGGTTTCCTAGTGTAATGCGAGAGTAATGCGAGGGGAGAAGGGGCGGGCAGGCGCTGAGGAGACCCCCAGCCGGCTGTGTCTTCTAGGCCTTCTAGGCCGTGTACGGCTTGTCCCCCAAGGAGAAGTAGACCGGCGTCACGGTATTGGGGAGGTACGCCTTGATGCGTCCGTCGTACGGGTTGTCCTCCGGCACGGTGGCAACGACGGCGCCGCTCCTCGTCTCACCTGGCCGGAACGGGTAATAGGTGCTGAAGTAGTCGTCGAAAGAGTGCAGGTGGTGATGGTCGCGGAGTTCGCCGTCGGGGTCCTGGTAGACAATCGCGGCGGAGGCCTTCGCGGCCTCCTCGGTGCCTTCGTAGCGCTGGGTGTAGGTGAAGGTGATGTACTTCCGGCCTTCCTGCGGTTTGTCGTTCTCGGGGCTGGCCGCCGCGACGACCTCGTTGGCATCCATGTTGATGTCGGTCACCAGGAGGGACCAGTCACCACTGCGCGCGACGACGCCGGGCTCTATCGGTGCTGTGTGGGAACCGGGCTCGCCTTCTGTGATGGTGTCATACCTGCCGCCGCCGACGTCTAGTTCCACCGTCTCGCGGCCGTCCATGATGTGGTTGTCCTGCGGCGGGGGAGCGTCCTTCAGGTCGGGGGTGGGCGTTGTCCGTGTCGTTGTCGGTGCCGCTTCCGGCTCTGGATCCGCGGAGTCGGCGCTGTGATACGTCAGGGTGGCGATGGTGGTCAGCACCGTTCCCACGAGAGCAAGGAACATTGCGGCGGTGCCGAGCGCGCCCGTTCCTTTGCTCACGGCCAGGGCAATGAGGCCGCATAGGAAGCCGAGGGCGAGCACGCACCAGTTGATAAGCCCCGCGCCGAATACGCAGCCAAGGATGCCGCCGAGGACGGAGACCAGGATGGCGACGAGCCCCAGGACATCCCGGGGCTTCTGTGTATTCAGTGGATCGGACTGTGTATGCAGCGGATTCGGAGACAGAGTCATGGCGGCAGAGCCTTCGCGGTGAGTGCAGGGACGGGGCAGGTAGAAGTGATAATAATGGCGGAATGGGACTTCTGCTCGCCGGGCGGGGGTGCCTTGGTTTTCCTCGCCGCGCGGAGTGCGGCAACCTTTTGTATTCTTGGCTGCACTGCAGCAGCTCGGGGGAGAGTGATGCTTTTCGGGGACCTCATCACCAGCTTGCTCAGTGGATGACACCAAAAATACCTAGGGGGGACCATGTCTCACACTGCACCTGATACGTCAACGAACAAACCTGCCAAGACTCCCGCCCGCCTGAGCAGGCGGCGCGTGATGAAGGTGATGGAGAAACTAGCCGGCGGGCTGGATAAGAACTACCTGGGCCTGCCCACCATCCGGATCCCGGGCGGCTACATGAGCATCGACGTCAACGATGAGCGGGGCGGTCTCTGCGTCCTGGGCTACTGGGGCGGCACGGTGTGCTTTGACCCGGACCGGAAGCCGTTGCGCATGGACATCAACGATCTCAACGGCGGGGGAATCTCCGGCAACGTCGTGGCGGAGACCTGCGGCAGCTCCCAGGAGCACTCGCACCTGCGCGTCTTCGCGGCGCCGTACTTGCCGTCGACAGCCACGAACGCGCAGCTAAAGAGCATGATCTCCGCCTACGCAAAGTCCCTGTCGGAAGCGTTCGAGCTCTTCGATGACCTCTTCCCTGAGCACCCCTCGCAGCCCCTGCGCGGGGCGGCGCTCAAGCCCGTGCCTACGCACTATTTCAGCGAGGCCTACGAGGTGTCCGTGGTCGGGATGTGGCGGGTGCACCAGCGCGCCACGCGCCTGGCCATGGTGGACACCCCAGTGTACGTGCTCAATCATGGGGACGGCACCGTGAGCATCATCATCGATGACCACACGATCACCGTGCAGGCGGCGACCGATGACTCCGGCGATATCGAGCTGAGCCTGGTCACCCCCTCCGGCCGCTGCGTGTGCGACCTCGACTCGCTGGTGCGCTGGACGGAGTTCAAGAACGCCGATCAGTACGCCTTCTCCGCCCGCATTGAGGCGGTGCACGTGGACGCCGAGCTTGCCGAAGACGACATCCTCGCCCCCGACGGCGAAGAAGACCTGGTCCTCGTGACCACCGCGCGCATCCCCACCGGGTGGGGCTACACGGACGCGCAGCTGGATCACCAGCTCAGTTCCCTGGTGAGCCAGCTTTTGTGGGCGGGCGAGGAGTTCTATGACACCTTCAACCCGGGCCGCTTCACGCGCTACGTCGACCGCGCGGCCTAGGCCTTCGCGTGCTCCTCGATGAGCGCCATCAGCTCCTTCTGCACCTCGCGGCGGCGAACCTTGCCCAGCTGGTCCGACGCCAAGTGCTCGAAGTGGTAGAAGCGGCGGGGCACCTTGTAGCGGGTAAGCCGCTCGCGGCAGTAGTCCTTGAGTCCCTCGGGGTCGAGCACGGCGCCGTCGTTAAGCACGATGCACGCCACCACGTCCTCCGAGCCGTCCTCGCGGGGTAGGCCCACCACGGCCACAGAGTTGACGTCTGGGTGCTCGCGGATGACGTCCTCCACCTCGGCCGGGTAGATGTTGAAGCCGCCGGTGATGATCATCTCCTTGATGCGGGAGACGATCTTGATGAAGCCGTCCGACTCCATAATCGCCATGTCACCCGTGCGGTACCAGCCGTTGTGGAAGGCATTCTCGGTGGCCTCCGGCATGTTGAAGTAGCCCTTGAACACCTGCGGGCCGCGCACGAGCAGCTCGCCCGCCGTGCCGTCCGGCTGCGTCTCATCCAGGTTCTCCGGGTTGCCAATGCGCACTTCCGTATCCGGGAAGGGGATGCCGATGTAGCCCGGGCGGCGGTTCTTGTTGAGTGGGTTCGCGGTGACGATGGGGGAGGTCTCCGTCAGGCCGTAGCCCTCCACCAGCAGGCCGCCGGTGAGCGCCTCCCACTCCTCGACGATCTCCTGCGGCAGCGCGGCCGCGCCGGAGAGGCTGTTGTTGATGCCCTTGAGATCAATGCCCTTCTCCTTCGCCGCCTCCATGACCTTGGCGTAGATGGTGGGCACGCCCGGCATCCAGGTGGGGCGGCGCTTCTTCATGATGTCCAGCAGGAGCGGAATCTTCGGCGCGGGAGTAAGAACGAGCTCGCCGCTGATGTGCACGCCGAGGGCCGCGATGAGCGTGAGGCCGTAGACGTGAAAGAGGGGCAGTGCGGCCAGCATGCGCTCGGGCTTGTCTCCTAGTTCCGGCACCCAGGACTCCGCCATCTTCATGTTGCAGTACAGGTTGGAGTGGGTCAGCTGCGCGCCCTTGGGCGTTCCGGCGGTGCCGGAGGTGTAGAGGATGAGTGCTGTGTCGTTGAGATCCACCTCCGGGTCGGGGAGGTCGTGGCCGTAGCCGCCGATGGCGCGGCCGGTCAGCGCGCTCCACGGCACGGTGTTGGGAGCGCCGACGGAGAGCTCCGCGCGCTTGTCCTTGATGAAGGGCACCGGCAGCCGCAAGAGCAGCTGGGTGCGGCGCGGCATGGCGTCGATCATGTTGACCGTCACGATGGTTTCCAGCGGGGTGGAGCTGCGCAGCTTCTCAAAGGTCGGCGTGGCCTTATCCCACACCACGGCCACCCGGGCGGCGTGGTCCTTGAACAGTGGCTCCAGCTCCGCGGCGGTATACAGCGGGTTGTGCTCCACTACCGTCGCCCCCAGCTTGAGGATGGCGTAGAACACCGCCACGTGTTGCGGGCAGTTGGGCAGGGCCACCGCCACGCGGTCGCCCGGGCGGATGCCGAAGGCCTTGAGGCCCGCGGCGGCGGCGCGCACGTGGGTATCCAGCTCGCGGTAGGTCATTTGGGCGCCGAAGAACCAGGTGGCGGGCCGGTCGCCCTTGGCGTCGATGGTTTCTTGGTAGGAGTCCAGCAGAGTCTTCTCGCCGTAGTCCAGGTGCGGCTTGGTCCATTCGGGGTAGTACTGCAGCCAGGCCTTCGTCTCGTAGGCGGACGGTGCGTGAGCGGGGACGTCGGTCATCTCGGCAGACTCCTTAGGGGTGCAAAGTAGTTATGTGTGGAACAGTATAGCCAAATAGTGACTTGTGTCTCGCAAAACTTTGCAAAGTTACCGAGTGTGGGGAGAAAACGCGCGAAAGCCCGGCCAGAACGTCAGCGTTCGGACCGGGCTTGCGGGAGAAGCAGCTACTTTTGCTGCCTACTTCTCTGCCTGCAGGCGCTTGAGCAGGTCTTCCTGCACCGCGCGGCGGCGGACCTTGCCCAGCTGGTCGGTGGCCAGCTCCTCGAAGTGATAGAAGGTGCGCGGAACCTTGTAGCGGGTCAGGCGCTCGCGGCAGTAGTCCTTGAGGCCCTCCGGGTCCATCGCGGCGCCGTCGGCCAGAATGACACAGGCCACGACGTCCTCCGAGCCGTCCGAGCGTGGGCGGCCCACCACGGCGGCCTGGTCCACGTCCGGGTGGGAGGTGAGCACTTCTTCCACCTCGCCCGGGTACACGTTGAAACCGCCGGTGATGATGATTTCCTTGATGCGGCTGACCAGGCGGATGAAGCCATCGTCCTCCATCACGCCCATGTCACCGGTGCGGAACCAGTCGCCGTGGAAGGCCTTCTGGGTGGCCTCCTCGTCGCCGAAGTAGCCCTTGAACACCTGCGGGCCGCGGGCCAGGACCTCGCCCTCCTCGCCGTCCGGCATGGTCTCATCCAGGTTCTCTGGGTTGGCGATGCGAATCTCGGTGTCCGGGAAGGGGATGCCCACATAGCCCGGGCGGCGGGCAGAGGTCATGGGGTTGCCCACGATGATGGGGGAGCACTCCGTGAGGCCGTAGCCCTCCACCAGCATGCCGCCGGTGTACTTCTCCCACTTCTCCACGGTCTCCACCGGCAGGGTGGACGCACCGGAGAAGGCGGCGCGCACGCCGTCGAGGGAGACGTCGTTCTCCTCCGCCTTGGCCACGATGCGCTCGTAGAGCGTCGGCACGCCCGGCACCCACGTCGGGGTGTGCTTCTTCATGAGGTCCATGATGAGCGGCATCTGCGGGCTGGGCAGGAGTACCAGCTCGCTGGCGATGAGCGGGGCCAGGGTGGCGTTCATGGTCAGGCCGTAGGCGTGGAAGAAGGGCAGGGCGGCCAGCATGCGCTCTGGGGAATCGCCCAACTGCGGCACCCAGTGCTTGCCCATGAGGATGTTGGCAAAGAGGTTGCCGTGGGTCAGCTCCGCGCCCTTCGGCTTGCCGGTGGTGCCGGAGGTGTACATGATGATCGCGGTGCTGTCCTTGGTGACCTCCTCTGGGGAGACCACGTCGGAACCGTCGCCGCCGATGGCGTTGCCTACCAGGGATTCCCACGGCACCGTGTTCGGCGCCGGGGCGGTGAGCTGATCGCGCTTGGACTTCAGCGGCGGGATGGGCAGGCGCAGCGCCAGGCGCTGGGCGGTGGGCATGGCGTTGACCATGTTGATGGACACGACCGTCTCCAAGCTGGTGGTCGCGCGCAGCTTCTCCAGGGTGGAGGCCGTCTTGTCCCAGGAGATGGCGATGCGCGCCCCGTGGTTCTGGAACAGGCCCTCCAGCTCGTGCGCGGTGTAGAGCGGGTTGTGCAGCACGGCGATGGCGCCGAGCTTGAGCACGGCCCAGAAGGACGCGATGAACTGCGGGCAGTTCGGGGCCACGATGGCCACGCGGTCCCCCGGGCGAACGCCGAAGGCGCGCAGGCCGGCGGCGGTGCGGCGGACCTGCTTGTCCAGCTCCGCGTAGCTTTGCGTGCGGCCGAAGAAGTACGTTGCGGGCTTGTCGGGGCTGAGGGCGAGGTTGTTGTCGTAGACGTCGAGAAGCGTGGTGTCTCCGTACTCCAGGCTGTGCGGAGTCCACTCCGGGTAATGCTGGAGCCACGCCTTGGACTCAAATGCCGACATCGGTTCACCTTTCGGTCGCGTAACTTAGGGCACGGGCCAGTATAACGCGGGGCGAATACGGTTACACTGGGCAACTATGCGCATCGCGATGATTTCCATGCACACCTCGCCCCTGGAACAGCCCGGATCGGGCGACGCGGGCGGGATGAACGTCTACGTTCTCAACACCGCCCGCCAGCTCGCCCGCCTTGGCGTGGACGTGGATATCTTCACCCGCGCCACGCGCCCGAGCCAGGGGGAAGTGGTGGACGTCGAGGAGCACCTGCGTGTCATCAACATCATCGCCGGCCCCTACGAGGGCCTGAGCAAGGAGGAGCTGCCCACGCAGCTCGCGGCGTTTACCGGTGGCATCTGCAACTTCGCGCGCTGTTTTGACGTGGACTATGACGTCATCCATTCGCACTACTGGCTCTCCGGCCAGGTGGGGTGGCTGCTGCGGGACCTGTGGGACGTGCCGCTGGTGCACACCGCGCACACGCTGGCGGCGGTGAAGAACTCGCACCGCACGCTCGATGACACCGCGGAAACGGAAGCGCGCCGCATCTGCGAGCAGCAGCTGGTGGATAACGCCGACATCCTGGTGGTCAACACCGCCCAGGAGACGCGGGACCTGGTGGAGCACTATGACGCCTCCGAGGAAAACATCGTGGTGGTCTCCCCGGGCGCGGACACGGAGCTCTACACGCCGGGCACGGACCGTATGACGGAGCGTGCCCGCCGCCAGCTGGGCATTCCGCTGCACACGAAGGTGGTGGCGTTCGTTGGCCGCCTGCAGAAGTTCAAGGGGCCGGAAGTGCTCATCCGCGCCACCGCGGAGCTCATGGGGCGCGACCCGGACCGCGACCTGCGCGTGGTTATCTGCGGCGGTCCGTCGGGGGCGAACTCCTCCCCGGACACCTACCACGCCCTGGCCTGCGAGCTAGGCGTGGAGCGCACCGTGCGTTTCCTGAACCCGCGCCCGCCGCAGGAGCTCGTGGCCATCTACCAGGCCGCGGACATCGTGGCGGTACCCAGCTACAACGAGTCCTTCGGCCTGGTGGCGATGGAGGCGCAGGCCTCGGGCACGCCGGTCGTGGCGGCCGCGGTGGGTGGCCTGCCCATCGCCGTGGCGGACGGGGACACGGGCCTGCTCGTGCACTCCCACGCGGCGGAGGACTGGGCGGACGCGCTGGAGCAGTTGCTTGACGACGATCCCCGGCGCATCGCCATGGGCGAAGCCGCCGTCGATCACGCCCAGCAGTTCAGCTGGGCGGCGGCCGCAGCACAGCTGGAAAACATCTACGCCGACGCCATGAGCATCGAGATCTCGGACTGCCACTCGCGCCGGGCAAGCGGCTACTAACCCCACACAAGCGGGCACAAACCCACACTTAGGGGTGGTGTGCTCGGGTTCACAGGCGGGCCGTCGAAAAACGTGGCATGCTGGTGTTTATGACTAACGGAAAGCTGATTCTTCTTCGACACGGACAGTCCGAATGGAACGAATCCAACCAGTTCACCGGTTGGGTAGACGTCAACCTCACCGCCAAGGGTGAGAGTGAGGCTAAGCGTGGTGGCGAGCTGCTCAAGGAGCAGGGCATCCTGCCGGAGGTTGTGTACACCTCCCTGCTGCGCCGTGCCATCCGCACCGCCAACATCGCCCTCAACGCGGCTGACCGCCACTGGATCCCGGTCGTGCGTGACTGGCGCCTCAACGAGCGTCACTACGGCGCTCTGCAGGGCCTGAACAAGTCCGAGACCAAGGACAAGTACGGCGAGGAGCAGTTCATGGCATGGCGCCGCTCCTACGGCACCCCGCCGCCGGAGCTCGAGGACGGCGCAGAGTTCTCCCAGTCCGGGGACCCGCGCTACGCCAACCTGGATCAGGTTCCGCGCACCGAGTGCCTCAAGGACGTCGTCGAGCGCTTCGTGCCCTACTTCGAGGAGGAGATCCTCCCGCGCGCCAAGAAGGGCGAGACCGTCCTCATCGCCGCACACGGCAACTCCCTACGCGCGCTGGTCAAGCACCTGGACAACATCTCCGACGATGACATTGCCGGCCTGAATATCCCGACCGGCATCCCGCTGGTTTACGAGATCAAGGAAGACGGCTCCGTCGTCAACCCGGGCGGTACCTACCTCGACCCGGAGGCAGCCGCCGCTGGTGCTGCCGCCGTGGCCGCACAGGGCGCTAAGAAGTAAAGCTGCCCTTAACTTTCGCTGCGCATAATCCCCAGGGAGTCTATACTCCTTGGGGATTATTTTAGGGTGTGACTCGTCGTGGAACTTATGCTCCTTGCTTTCCTCGCCGGTGTGGTGGCCTGCGGGCTGGCCATACCGGTGATTACGCGTGTCCGCGAGCGGCTCGACCGTCGGCGCGCCCGCGATTCCGACTCCAACCAGGTCACCAGCGTGAGCCAGGTGCTGCACCTCGCCGTGGGCGGCTCGCCCTCCGGCATCACGGTGCTGTCCAAGGGCAAGGAGATCATCTTCTCCAACCCCACCGCCCACGAGATGTCGATGGTGCACGACCGCGCCGTGAACCCGGACGTGTGGTCCGTGGCGCAGGAGGTCTTCGAGGACAAGGAGACACGCACGCTGGACCTGTCCATCCCGAAGCGGCGCACGGGAAACCGCGTGACCCAGGTCCGCGCGGTGGTCAAGCCGCTGACGCTGAACGACGACCGCTTCGTCATCGTCTACGGCACCGACGAGTCCGAGTCTGTGCGCATGGAGTCCGCGCGCCGTGACTTCGTGGCCAACGTCTCCCACGAGCTTAAGACCCCGGTCGGGGGTATCGCCCTGCTGGCGGAGGCCCTGCTCCAGGACACCGGTGACCAGGACCACGTGGAGTACTTCGGCGGCAAGATCCAAAAGGAGGCCGCCCGCATGGCGGAGATGGTCAGCGAGCTCATCTCGCTGTCCAAGCTGCAGGGCGCGGAGGCGCTGCCGGAGATGGAGCCGGTCAGCCTGGATGACATTGTTGATGCGGCCATTGCCCGCAATCAGGTGGCCGCAGACAACCACCACAATCGGCTCACCCGCGGCGAGTCCGTTGGCGTGCAGGTGATGGCGGATGAGTCCCTGCTCATCACCGCAGTGTCGAACCTCATCTCCAATGCCATCCACTATTCGCCGGATGAAATGCCGGTGTCTGTGACGCAGAAGGTGGTGGGTGGCAACGTCGTCCTCGTGCGCGTGACCGATCGCGGCATTGGCATCGCCCCGGAGGACCAGAAGCGTGTGTTCGAGCGCTTCTTCCGCGTGGACAAGGCGCGCTCGCGCCAGACCGGCGGAACCGGTTTGGGGCTGGCCATTGTCAAGCACGTGGTGGCAAACCACGGCGGCAACATCAAGCTGTGGTCCCGGCCTGGGACGGGTTCGACGTTCACAATCGAGCTCCCTATCTACACAGAAGAAAAGCCAGCGGATACTGTAGAGAATCAGGATAATAAAGAAGACGGGGCCGTCAGCTCCGCCGCTCCTGGCTTGCAGCGCGCCGTCGCGCGCGTTGCCGCACGTCGAAAGGATAAAGCTCAATGACCACCATCCTCATCGTCGAAGATGAAGAGTCGCTGGCCGATCCCCTCGCATTCCTCCTCCGCAAGGAGGGCTTCGACGTCCTCCTCGCGCCCGACGGGCCGAGCGCGCTCGAGCAGTTCGAGGCGAACTCCGTGGACATCGTCCTGTTGGACCTGATGCTGCCGGGCATGTCCGGTACCGACGTGTGCAAGCAGCTGCGCGCTACCTCCTCGGTCCCGGTCATCATGGTTACCGCCCGCGACTCGGAGATTGACAAGGTGGTGGGCCTGGAGCTCGGCGCCGACGATTACGTGACCAAGCCGTACTCCTCCCGTGAGCTCATCGCCCGCATCCGCGCCGTGCTGCGCCGCGGCAGCGAGGTCAGCTCCGAGGGTGGTGAGGAGGAGCCGGACGAGCAGATTCTGGAGGGCGGCCGCGTGCGCATGGACGTGGAGCGCCACACCGTGCTTGTCGACGGCGAACCGGTCTCCATGCCGCTCAAGGAGTTCGACCTCCTCGAATACCTCCTGCGCAACGCCGGACGCGTGCTTACCCGCGGCCAGCTCATTGACCGCATCTGGGGTGCTGACTACGTGGGCGATACCAAGACGCTCGACGTCCACGTCAAGCGCCTGCGCTCCAAGATCGAATCCGAGCCCTCGCACCCGCAGAACCTGGTCACCGTCCGCGGCTTGGGTTACAAGTTCGACGCGTAGTCCGCAGGCGTCTAGTCCGCTGGGTGCCGCGGGAACTCCACCCCGGAGCGCTCGCGGGCCTCGAGGTGGCGGGCGAGGATGTCGTAGCACTCCTCACCCAGCAGGGCGATGAGCTCCGTTTTCTGCGACTTCCACAGCGGTTCTTCCGCGATGTGGCAGGACGGATCGGCCGAGCAGTACCAGTCGAAGTCCTCGCCGCCGTTGCCCCAGCCGCGGCGATCGTATTCGCCGATGGTGGTGCGCAGAATCTCCTCGCCGTCGGTGCGCTCCTCGTAGTCCTCGTGGCGGCGAATCGGCAGCTGCCAGCACACCTCCGGCTTGACCACGGTGAGTTCCTCGCCGGCGTCGATCGCCCACTGGTGAAGGGCGCAGCCCGCGCCCGTGGCCCAGCCGGCGCGGTTGGCAAAGATGCACGCTCCGCCCACGATGGGCGTCTTGAGCTCCGGCTCCTCGCCATCTTCGCCCTCGTCCCATTCCAGCCAGGGCTCCAGCTCGTCGGAGTCGCTCTCTAGGTACTCGTCCACGCCCTCCGGGCGGTGCTGCCAGTAGTGTGCGGGCATGCGCGTCACGGCGTCGCGAAGCTGCTCCCTGTCCGTCTCATCCGCCATGTAGGCGCCGTGGACGCAACAGCCGACGTCCGGCTGGTTCTTATCAATGCCGTGGCAGCGCTCGGTTCCGAACTGGCACGCATAGTGCGATTCCAGCCAGGTGAGATCGACGGAGAACACGTGCAGCGGGTCGTGCGGATCGGTGAACTCGAACCACTCGCGCGGGAAGTCGGGGGCCTTTTCGCGGCCGGCACGGATGGAGGCAGCGGCGGGGGAGGAGGCTGGAAAACCCAGGTAAACCTCGTTTGATTTCGGGCGATTCACACCTACCCACGGTAGACCTACTACTCTGGAAGCGTGCGATTAGGTGTATTAGACGTCGGAAGCAATACCGTCCACCTCGTTGCGGTTGATGCCGCGACCGGTGGCCGGCCCACTCCGATGAGCGATTGGAAGACTCCGCTGCGTCTGGTGGAACAGCTGGACAAGAAGGGCAACATCCACGAGAAGGGTCTCAAAAAGCTCATCAATGCCGTGGGCGAGGCCAACGAGCTGGGCGAGAAGCTCGGCTGTGACGAGTTCATGGCCTTTGCCACCTCCGCGGTGCGCTCCGCCCCGAACTCGGCCGAGATCCTCGACGAGGTGGAGAAGCAGACCGGCGTCCGCCTGGAAATCCTCTCCGGCGAGGAAGAGGCGCGCCTGACCTTCCTGGCGGTGCGCCGTTGGTACGGCTGGTCCGCCGGCCGCATCACCAACCTCGACATCGGCGGCGGTTCCCTGGAGCTGTCCACCGGTACCGACGAGCACCCGGAGCTCGCCTTCTCCCTCGACCTCGGCGCGGGACGCCTGACCCACAATTGGTTCAATACCGATCCGCCGGAGAAGTCCAAGGTAAACCTTCTCCGTGACTACATTGATGCGGAATTGGTAGGTGTCGCCGATCAGATGCGCGCCCTCGGCCCCGCCGGCCTGAGCGTGGGAACCTCAAAAACCTTCCGTACGCTGGCACGACTCACCGGTGCGGCGCCGTCCTCGGCGGGCCCCTACGTCAAGCGCACGCTCACCGCACCGGGTCTCCGGCAGCTGATTTCCTTCATCTCCCGCATGACTGCAGCTGACAGAGCGGACCTTGAGGGTGTAAGTTCTACCCGATCGCACCAAATCGTCGCGGGCGCTCTTGTGGCCGAGGCGAGCATGCGTGCCCTGGGAATTGAGAAGCTGGAGATCTGCCCGTGGGCTCTGCGTGAGGGTGTTATTCTGCGCCGTACCGATAAGGGACTGGAATAGGAAAGAAACGTGGCTGACGAGAAACAGTTGACAGTTGCGGAGCTGATGGCCCGCAACGCGAAGAACCGCCCCGAGGGGGCTACGAGCTCGCGCCGCCGTCGCCGCAGCCTAGAGGAGGGCGGCGTCTCCGTGGCGGAGCTGACCGGCAACCTGGAAAAGGTCAAGGCCACCCCGGCCGAGGCGAAGCACTCCAGCGTTTCCATCGACGAGACCGCCCCCGTCATTCCGGCACCCAAGAAGGAAGAAGACAAGCAGGCAGAAGCTAAGCAGCCTGCCGCGGCCCAGGGCGCTGCGGTACGCGTCGAGAAGCCCAAGGCAGATAGCAAGGCTGACACTAAGGCCGACGCCGAGGAGAAGCGCCACCAGCCTTCCGCCGAGGACACCCACGTCATCCAGCGCGTCAAGGACGAGCCGGAGAAGGAAGCCGAGGGCTCCAAGGCTCCCGCCGTCGCTCCTGCAGTACCGGCAGAGCCTGCGGAGCCGACTCAGAACGCCGAGCTCGAAGAGTACGACGACGAAGAGGACTACGAGGAGGAAGAGAAGCTCAACCCCTTCGCGGTCGTGCTTCTCGCGCTCGTCGGCGTCGTGCTGGGCGCTGTGGTCTTCAAGGGCTTCGAGGTTCTCTGGGAGAACTTCTCCCGCGTGGTCGTCCTCATCCTGGCCGTGGTGGTCACCGGCGTCATCGTCGGCATTGTCCACGCCCTGCGCACCAACCGCGATGGACTGTCCATGTTCCTGGCCGCCATCGCCGGCCTGGTGCTGACCTTCGGTCCGCTGCTGGTTGTAATGTAGCCGTGCCCCAGGGTTTCTGGCACCCTGGGAAGCATGACAAAAATCGCAGTACTTGGTGGAGGACAAATCGGCGAGGCCCTGGTCTCCGGGCTGGTGAACGCGGGCTACGAGCCCGCTGACATCGTGGTGACCAACCGCCGGTCGGAGCGCGGCGAGCAGCTGCATGGCACCTACGGGGTGAGTGTCACCAGCGATAACGCCGCGGCTATCGACGGCGCCGAGTACATCTTCGCCTGCGTCAAGCCCTACGCCATCGTCGAGCTGCTGGAAGGCCTCGACATCCCCCAGGACGCCGTTGTGGTGTCCATGGCCGCGGGCCTGACCCTCGAAACCTTGGAGAAGGCCGCGGGCGACGGCGTCCCTGTCGTCCGCGTCATGCCGAATACGCCCATGCTGGTGGGCAAGGGCATGTGCACGTGTGCGGGTGGTGAGCACGTGAGCGAGGAGCAGCTCGGGGGCGTCGTCAAGCTGCTTGAGGCCGTCGGTGAGGTCGCTGTCATTGAGGAGAAGCACATCGACGCCGCCACCGCCCTGGCCGGCTCCGCGCCCGCGTACTACTTCCTGGTGACGGAGGCGCTGATCGACGCCGGCGTCCAGCTCGGCCTCACCCGCGACGTCGCCGAAAAACTGGCCACCCGCACCGCCCAGGGTGCAGGCACGATGATGGCGGAGTCGGGCAAGGACCCCGTCGCGTTGCGCGCCGGCGTGACCTCCCCGGGTGGTACCACCGCGGCGGCCCTCCGCGAGCTGGAGGAGTCAGGCCTGCGCGGCGCCTTCTTCCGCGCCGCCGAGGCATGCGCTCAGCGCGCACAGGAGTTGGCCTAGGGGATAGTGAAAATCCTGTGACACCAGTTGCCCGGCGGGTTTCCGGGGAAGGGGGTTGCGGCAGGGGAAAAAATTGGCACTTGGGTCGCATTAGTCACAGGTTTCACGCTAAGCTGGCAGGAGCGCGTGCGTGATAGTCCTGTGGGAGGGGAAGCCTACAGCGCGTCACGTGCTGAAGGGTTAACTAAAATATGGCTAACGAAGATAAGGGAACTTTCCTGACCATCGCTGAAGTTGCGGAGATCATGCGAGTCTCCAAGATGACGGTGTACAGGTTGGTTCATGCAGGTGACATGCCGGCAGTACGCGTGGGGCGTTCCTTCCGCGTGCACGAGTCCGCCGTCAAGGAATACCTTGAGGCATCGGTCTACGGCGCTTAACGTTCACCATTTTTAAGCAGCGCCCACCCCTGTGGATTCCTACAGTCCACGGCGGTGGGCGCTGTTTTGGTGCTGTAGGGCCAGCTGGGTAAGATGATGGGCATTCGTGTCGGCACAGGTACGCCTGCGTCTCCCCGTTGTGCGAGGCCGCATCGAGTGCACCGTGCGGTTTCATTCCAGGCGTTGCCGGCCGGTTTGAGTACGTACTAATACCGAAAGTGAGGAAACCTGTCATGGGTTCTGTTATCAAGAAGCGCCGCAAGCGCATGTCCAAGAAGAAGCACCGCAAGATGCTGCGCCGCACCCGCGTTCAGCGTCGTAAGCTGGGCAAGTAAAGCTCCGGCACTCGCTCTCCCCGTTCGGTCCTTTATGAGGATTGTGGCGGGGAGTTCGTCGTTTTAAACGACGGGGCTGTCCTCTTCCTTTCTCGTCGTTTTAAACGACGGCGCGGGCTAGAACGGGATGTCCTCCGTGTCCTCCGTGGAGTTGTCCTGCGGAGTGCTGGGCTCGGGGGTGCGGGCGTCCTCGTCGAGTTCCTTCTTGAGCTGCTGTGCCTTGTCATGCGCGCGCTTCTGGTCGGCGGTGATCTTCTGTGCCACGGTCTGCGCCCAGCGCTTGGTTTTCGGGGCCAGGGGGCCGGAGGGCTCAGTCATGGCCCACGTGCCGTCCTCGAAGAGCCAGACAACATCCCCGGTGATGGGGTCCATGATGTAGTGCGCCCGGCCATCGGTCTTCATGTTGTGGTGGTGCTGGCACAGGCTGGCAAGGTTGCGCGGGTGCGTCGGCCCGCCCTCCGCGTAGTTGATGCGGTGATCCATCTGGCACTGCCAGGCGGGGCGAGTGCACCCCAGCGCCCGGCAGGTGCCGTCGCGGCCTTCGACGAACTTGCGGATGAGCTCTGAGGCCACGTAGCTGTCTGACTCCAGGGGCTCAGCAGAAAGGTCGCGCGTGCGGGTCGCGGGCAGGTCGGCGGCGGTCCACTCGTGGCCTTGGACAAAGGTGGGCGCATTCGGGATGTCGGTGGCCTGATAGGTGTGCAGGATGACGGTGGCGGAGGGGGTGATAGTCCCAGAGATGAGCTTCTTGAGCGCCTCCGGGGTGGAGATGTTGTGCTCCTTGGCGGTGTCCTTGATGAATTGGTGCAGAATGATGCCGGTGGCGCTGTCAGTGGTGAGCTCTAGGCTGGCGCGCTCGCCGGTGTCCGTCATGGTGTAGGTGTCCTTCGGGCGGGTGTCACGAAAGGCCACGGTTTTATCGATAACCCGGCAGATGTCGCGCACCTTCCGGCCAATCTGGGCAGGCGTGGGGAAGTTCTGGTTCGGCCGGGTGGGGGTGAGGAAGTCCACCAGGGCGGCGTCGATAAACGCGAGCTTGTCCGCGGCCAGCGTGCCCAGCTTGGTCAGCGCGCGGTCGATGGCCAGCAGGGCACGCATGTCGAGCAGGTACAGGGTCTCCTGCAGGTTCTTGAGCCCCGGCAGCTGCGTGAGGCGGTGGAGGGCAGCGCAGCTCTCCATGATGACTTTCGGCCCGAGGCCCAGCTTGGCGACGAGCCGCTGACACGCAACATCAAAATCTTCATCTAACGGTGGCAGGGCGGATATCCACGAGCGATAGTCCGCGCGGCGGGCGGCGGTGCGCTCGGTGGCGATGGCACAGTTGGGGTTCATGTGGGAAAAGTAGGTGGTCTCGGTGGCGGTAGTCATGCGGTATCTCCCTGGGTAGTTTTTGATGGAACACACGTTCTACCGTGACTATATAACCCGCCTCGGACATGTACCCTGAGCTGCACAAAGGGCGATTTGGGGAGTGAGGTTAAGCGGGCGCCACGCGAGCGGAAATTTCCGTATCATGGCGCACTATGGTGCCTAAGCTATTGACCACGAACAATCTCGTCATTTCCCAGACCAAGTCCTTCATGCAGGATCAGTTCCTCATCGCCGACGAACAAGGCGTGCCCGTGGGAACCATCGTGCAATCCGCCAGCCTGAAGGACATGTTCTTTAAGGCCTCCCGCAGTCTGGAGGTCGCGTTCACCGATGATCAGGGAACCCCGCAGCAGCCACTCATGGTGATTTCGGATCCGCCGAACCTGGTGCGGGATACCTATGAGGTGCACCTGCCGGGCGTCGAGAAGCCCATGGCGGTGGTGACCAAGCACTTTGCCCTGTTGAAGACTCGGCTGACCATGGAGATGGAGGGCTTTGCCGATATCGACATTGAGGGCGATTTCTGGGACTGGAACATCACCATTACCAGCCAGGGGCAGCCGCTGGCGCAGGTGCGCAACCAGTTCAGTGGTGTGGGCCGCTACCTGACCGGCAAGAACACCTATCACCTGTCCATTGCGGAGGGGCTCGACCCGCAGCAGCACGCCGGGCTGATCGGCGCGGTCATGTGTATGGATATGCTGCGCACCAAGGCGCAACAGAGCGACGGCTAGCGGCGGTGGGCCATGCGCCAGCCGCCGTAGGAGAAGAGGGCGGTGGCTAGCGCCGGGAGGCCGTACGTGCGCACGGCCTTGCGTACGGAGCGGTAGTCCCGGATGAGCCAGCCGTTCTCCTCCGCGATGTCCCGCAGCTTGGCATCCGGGTTGATGGCCACCGGGGTGCCCACCATGGACAACATGGGGACGTCGTTTGCGCTATCGGAATACGCCGTGCAGCGCTCCAAGTCGAGGTTTTCCAGGGTGGCCAACGCCGCCACCGCATGCATCTTGCCGGAGCCGTGCAGGATATCGCCCACGAGGCGGCCGGTGAAACGGCCGTCTTTGACCTCGGCCACCGTGCCGAGAGCTCCCGTGAACCCGAAGCGCTGCGCCAGGATCTGCGCCAGCTGCACCGGGGTGGCGGTGACGAGCCAGACCTGCTGGCCGGCGTCGAGGTGCATCTGTGCCAGCTGCTTGGTGCCCGGGTAAGCCTTGTGTGCCATGGACTGGTCCACGATCTCCTCGCACAGGGCGACCATCTCTTCCACCGAGCGGCCCTTAACAAACTCGAGGGCCTGGACGCGCCCGGAGGCGACGTCTTCGGCGTTTTCTGAGCCGGATACCCGGAACTTCAGCTGCTTCCAGGCAATGGGAAGAATCTCCGAGAGGCTGAAATAACGTCGGCGCGCCAGGCCGAAGGCGAAGGACACCAGGGAGGAGCCTTGGACCAGGGTGTTGTCGACGTCGAAAAACGCGGCCGTGCCGGGGTCCTGGGGGATGTCCGGGTCGGGCGCGGTGATGCTGCGCGCGCCGGCGGATTCGAAGGAGCCCTCCACGGACTCGAGGCCGGAGGAGAAGGAATCTAGGGAGATACCGAAGAGCTGTTCCACCGCTGCGGCTGCCGACGCCTCACCGGCCGCCCGCTGATGATCCTCACCGAGAGGAGCGAAGGCTTGCTGCTCGAGGAAATTGCGGAGGTTGCCCCTGCTCGCGGTCCAGTTGGCCAGGAACTCACGCGGGGAGTTGGGCATACCGGGAGGGATGGGGAGGGACACGCATTCAGCTTTCAACGGGACGGAAGACTAACGTGTCCATAGTAAACCGTTGCCTATATTTCTTCTGAATAAGGAGACCCATGTCTTCCCAGCCTCACACCGTTGAGCTCATGGTGCGCACGACCTGCGGATCCTGCGAGCGGGTGCGCCAGCAGATCGAGCCCGTGGTGGCGCAGGCGGGCTGCGAGCTTAGCGTGCGCACGGTGGATGAGGACCGGGAGCTGGCCATGGAATACGGCGACCGCGTGCCGGTTGTGGTGATTGACGGCGAGGAGTTTTCCTGCTGGGAAGTGGACAACGCGGAGCTGGCGGAGGCGCTGTCGGCGTAGTTTCGGAAAGCGTCGCCAAGCTGCTAGCCTTTTGGTTGATTTGGGTCATCCAAAGGGATGATCGAGGACTGGAGGGTAGTGCATGAGTGTGCTCGTCGTGGGCATGTCGCATCAGTCGGCGCCGGTGGCGCTGTTGGAGAAGCTGAGCATGGATGAGTCCGTCCAGCACTCCGCCTGCGGCGCCATGGTCCAGGCGGGGTCGCTGTCGGAGGCGATGATTATCTCCACGTGTAACCGCATGGAGGTCTACACCGTCACCAACTCTTTCCACGCCGGCGTCCACGACGTCGTCCGCGTGCTGACGGAGATCTCCGGGGTGGCGGAGGATGAGCTGCGCACCTACCTGTACGTGCGCTACGCCGACGCCGCCGCGGAGCACCTCATGACGGTGACCTCGGGTTTGGACTCCATGGTGGTGGGGGAGCAGCAGATCATCGGCCAGGTGCGCAGCGCCTACCAGTCCGCCTCCGAGCAGGGAACGGTGGGCCCGCGCATCCACGCTCTGGCGCAGTCCGCGCTGCGCACCGGAAAGCGCGTGCATTCCGAGACTGATATTGATGAGGCCGGTGCCTCCATGGTCTCCTTCGCCTTCGACCAGGCGCTGCAGCGCATGGGGACCGAAAAGCTGGACGGCAAGCGGGTGCTCATCCTGGGCGCAGGCGCGATGGCGTCCCTGGCGGCGACCCATGCCGGGCGCCTCGGCGCCGACTTGGTCATTGCGAACCGCACCACCGCCCGCGCGCAGCGCCTGGCAGAGCATGCCCATGAGGCCGGCGTGCACGCGGACGTCGTGGAGTTTAGCGACCGCGCCCAGGCGCTGCACTCCGTGGACATGGCCATCTCCGCCACCGGCGCGCAGGACTTCACCATCACGGCCGCCGACGTTGAGCGCTATCACGTGGCGGGCCGCGCGCTCATGCTGGTGGATCTGTCCCTGCCGCGGGATATCGACGATGTGACCGCGGAGCTGGAGGGCGTGGAGCTGGTCAACATTGAGCGCCTGAGCAAGTCCCTCGACGCCGCCGCGACAGACCTTGCCGCCGGCAGCAGCCCCCACGCGCAGGCGCGCCGCATCGTGACGGAAGAGCTGGAGGCCTACGCCTCCGCCCAGCGCGTGCGCGACGTGGTGCCGGCGGTCTCGGCCCTGCGCCAGCGCGCGGCGGACCTCGTGCAGTGCGAGGTCGCCCGCCTGGAGCAGAAGCACCCGGAGCTGGATGAGCGCCAGATGGGGGACGTCAACCGCGCGCTGAAGCGGGTGACGGATAAGCTGCTCCACGAGCCCACGGTCCGCGCCAAGCAGCTCGCCGCCAGCTCGGGCAGCGTGAGCCACGAGACCGCGCTGCAGGAGCTCTTCGGGCTGCAGCTGGAGGGCAGCGGGGTGGCGGTGGACGTCGCCGAGCTTCCCGACGCCGCCCAGATGCAGGCCGCACAAAAGAAGGAGTCGTAAATGCTGAAGATTGGCACCCGTGGATCCCTGCTGGCAACGACGCAGTCGGGCCACGTGCAGGAGTGGCTGAAGTCCGCCGGTTATGAGGCGGAGCTGCACATCGTGACCACGCACGGCGACGTCAACATGGCGCCCGTCGAGCGCATCGGCGTCGGTGTGTTCACCCAGGCTTTGCGCGAGGCCGTGGCAGGCGGGGAGTGCGACATTGCCGTGCACTCGTTCAAGGACCTTCCCACGGCCGCCGATCCGCGCTTTGACCTGGTGGTTCCGCAGCGCCAGGACGCGCGGGAGGCGCTCGTTGCCCGGGACGGGCTGACGCTTCAGGAGCTGCCGGAGGGCGCGCGCGTGGGTACCTCCGCCCCGCGTCGAATTAGCCAGCTCAAGGCCCTGCGCCCGGACCTGGACATTCGCCCCCTGCGCGGCAACATCGATACCCGCATGGGCAAGGTCACCGGCGGCGAGCTCGACGCGGTTCTGCTGGCCTACGCCGGCCTGGTCCGCGCCAACTATGCCGACCGTGCCACCGAGGTCTTCGATCCGGAGGTCTTCATGCCCGCACCGGCGCAGGGTGCTTTGGCCATCGAGGCGGTCAAGGCGACCCCGGCGGCGGAGGCGATTGCCCAGTTGGCAGATAGCACCGCCACCGCCGCGGCCCAGGCGGAGCGCACCGTGCTCTCCCGCCTAGAGGCCGGCTGCACCGCGCCCGTGGCGGCGACCTCCCACTGGGAAGGCGAGCAGCTGGTGGTCCGCGGCGGCGTCTTCGCGCTCGATGGTTCGCGTCAGCTCATCGCGCAGGCGTCCGGACCGGTGGTCCAGGCGCAGGAGCTGGGGCGTGCCGTCTCGGAGGAGCTCTTCGCGCAGGGGGCGGCCGACCTGCTGGATAACTGATTTTTGGTTTCGCGCCTTATCCTTTAGTGTGTACCTAGCACACAATCATTGACGTCAATGATTCAGCCCCCTTAATCCCTTTCTGAGGGGGCTTTTCCCTGTCCGTGCGCCCACCGTTGAAGGATGGGGCGCTTCGAGACCACAGACTAGAAAAGAACCTTATGAGCAATGCCGTGCCGGATACGCAGTCGCCTGATCTGGGCAGAGTCGTCTTCGTCGGTGCCGGCCCAGGCAACCCTGACTTGTTGACCGTGCGCGCCCGCGAGGTTCTGGAGGCATCCGCCATCGCTATCGCGGACGCCGGCGTGTCCCAGGGGGTGCGCGATTTCGTGGCGCGGCAGGTGCCGGTGCCGCAGGAGCTTCTCGACGCCGCCGAGGAAGAATACGAGCGCATCTGCGCCGCCGCCAAGGAGGCCGGGGCGCGTCGCAAGCCGCCGCGTCCTGCCCCGCCGACGGCGGCGGTCTTTGAGGAACCTGAGGGGGACGTCGTCAAGCAACTGCGTGAAGCGCTTGAGCGCGCCGAGGGCCGCGACGTCATCCGTTTGGTCACGGGCAACCCGCTCAACCGCGAGTCCATCAAGGCGGAGATTTCCGCCGTGGCGAACGCCGGCATGGAATTCCAGGTGGTGCCGGGCATGTCCCTGCCGTCGACGGTGCCGTCCTTTGCTGGCATCGCGCTGGGCGCGACCTACACCGAGGCCGATATCACGGAGGGCGCGGACTGGGACGAGCTGGCATCCGCCACGCAGCCGCTGGTCCTGCAGGCCACGGCGGAGGATCTGCCGGTCATCTCCCGGGAGTTGGTGGACCGCGGCATGCCCGCGGAGACCGAGGCGTACGTAACCGTCCACGGCACCACCCGCCTGCAGCGCACGCACGAGACCACCCTGGGCACCCTGGGCAAGCTCGACGCGGAGCTGCCCGGTGAGCTGGTGGTGACGCTGGGCCGCAGCTTCGATGACCGTTCCAAGTACTCGTGGTGGGAGAACCGCCCGCTGTACGGCTGGCGCGTGCTGGTCCCGCGCACGAAGGAGCAGGCTGCAGCCATGAGCGCCCGCCTGGCCGGGCACGGCGCCATCCCGCAGTCGGTGCCCACCATTTCTGTGGAGCCGCCGCGCAACCCGGCGCAGATGGACCGCGCCATCAAGGGCATTGTCGAAGGCCGCTACAAGTGGATCGTCTTCACTTCCGTCAACGCGGTGAGCGCGGTGTGGAAGAAGATCGCAGAGCTGGGGCTCGACGCCCGCGACTTCGCCGGCGTGCACCTGGCCGCGGTGGGGCAGAAGACTGCCGACGCTATTCGCGCCAAGGGCATGGTGCCGGAGGTTATGCCGAAGCCGACGAAGCAGAACGCCGAAGGCTTGGTGGACGTCTTTCCGAACTACGTGGAGGACATCGACGCCGTGAGCCGCGTCCTGCTGCCCCGCGCGGACATTGCGGGCGAGACCCTGGTCACTGGCCTGCTGGATCTGGGCTGGGAAGTTGACGACGTCGTGGCCTACCGCACCGTGCGTGCGGCCCCGCCGGCGGCGGAAATCCGCGACATGATCAAGACCGGTGGCTTCGACGCGGTGACGTTCACGTCGCCGTCGACTGTCCGCAATCTCGTGGGCATCGCCGGCAAGCCGCACGCCCGCACCGTCATTGCGTGCATCGGGCCGTCGACCAAGGCTGCGGCTGAGGAGCTGGGCCTGCGCGTCGACGTGGTCCCGGAGGTTGCGGATGTGCCCGCGCTTGTCGACGCCTTGGCGGACCACGTCGCCGCCCTCCGCGCCTCCGGCAACCTGCCGGCCCCGCGCAAGAAGCGCCGTTCCCGTAAAAAGGCGGCGGCTACTAAGGTCGACAAGGCATAGGATTTAGCTGACTTTTTCGAGCTCGAAGGAGAGTTAACACTCATGAGCATTGTTCGTCGCCCCCGCCGCCTGCGCCAGACCCCGGCCTTCCGGGAGCTCGTCGCCGAAACCACGCTGCGCCCCAGCGACTTCATCCTGCCGATGTTCGTGGTGGACGGCCTGGACGAGCCCCGCGAGATTCCGTCCATGCCGGGCGTCCACCAGCACACGCTGGACTCGCTGAAGCGCGCGGCCCACGAGGCCCTCGAGGCCGGCGTGAAGTGCGTCGACCTCTTCGGCGTGCCGCTGGAGGAGGACAAGGATGAGACCGGCTCCGTCGCGTGGGATCCGCAGGGCATCCTCAACCGTGGCATTGAGGAACTGCGCAAGGAGTTCGGCGATGACCTCATCGTCATGGCGGATACCTGCCTGGACGAGTTCACCTCCCACGGCCACTGCGGCATGCTGGATGACCAGGGCCGCGTGCTTAACGACGAAACGGTGAAGCTCTACCAGGACATGGCCCGCTCCCAGGCCCGCGCCGGCGCGCACATGGTCAGCCCCTCCGGCATGATGGACGGCCAGATTGCCGCCATCCGCGAGTCCCTCGATGAGGCCGGCCACGAGGACGTGGCCATCATGGCCTACTCCGCCAAGTACGCCTCGCCCTCCTTCGGACCGTTCCGCGACGCCGTCGGCTCCTCCCTGGAGGGCGACCGCCGCACCTACCAGCAGGATCCGCGCAACTACCGCGAGTCCATGCTGGAGGTGGACCTCGACATTGAGGAGGGCGCGGACATCGTCATGGTGAAGCCGGGCCTGCCCTACCTGGACGTTCTGGCGGGTGTGGCGGAGCGCTCCTCCGTCCCGGTGGCCGTGTACCAGGTCTCCGGCGAGTACGCGATGATCAAGGCTGCTTCCCAGAACGGGTGGATTGACGGCGAGGCCGTTATGCTGGAGTCCTTGACCGCGTTCAAGCGCGCGGGCGCCGATCAGATCCTGACGTACTTCGCCACCGACGCCGCCCGCCTGCTGAAGTAAGGGCCCCTACCGGGGCCGAAGTGAAGGAGAGCCGTGACCCAGACACCGAACTCCGCGCTGCCCGCCAAGGCCGAGAAGGAGCCGAAGAAAGGCAAGCGCACTGAAGCCGTAGCGCTGATGATCAAGGTGTGGCTCTGCGCCCTGATCCTGGAGGCGGTGCACCTCATCCTCAGCGTCGTGCTGACGATGTTTAACCGCAGCGAACTCTTTGCCCAGGCGGAGGAGACCGCGGAGCAGGCGGCCCAGAGCACCGGCCAGGAGCTCTCGGACTCCTTCGTGCAGCTCGTGGCGTACGGGTCGGTGGCGTTTAGCTCCTTTATCTCCCTCGCCATCGTGGTGCTGCTGGGCATCATGCTGTGGCTGCTCAACACCAACTCCTCTGCGGCGGGCACCGGCCGGCGCCTGTGGTTCGCCTTCTCCCTGTACTTCGGCTTCCGCGTGCTGCTGGTGTTCTTCACCAGCCCGGCCGGCGCCCATGTGCCGGACTGGCTGTTCGTCCTCGATGCGGGCGTGCAGATCCTCGCCGGCGTGACCGCGGTGATGGGGCTCATCTTCTGCTCCAAGGAGGAGGTCCTGGAATACACCGGGGAGATGGAGCAGATGCGCCAGATGCGCAAGGAGCTGGAGGACCAGCGCCGCCAAGAGAACCAAGAGAAGCGCGATAAAGACCGCACCGACAAGAAGGACGACCGCTCGTGACCGATCGCCCAGGCCCCATCGACTACAACCGCCGCCCGCGCCGCACGCAGATGGACGGCGAGCAGGACACATCCACCTGGCCTGCGCAGCTGCGCATTGCCTACTGGGTCTTCGTCGTCGCGGCCGTCATCATGCTCACCGCCGGCATCGTGGGCATCGGTGCCTCCACCAAGGTTGTCACGGGAATCGCTCCGGAGGCGCGGGACTTCATCGCCTTCAACGTGCGCTTTGCGGCGGTGTCCAACATCGTGGGCGCGGTCGTCATCGCCGCCTGTGCGGCACAGCTGGCGGGCGGCTCGACGTGGGCGCGCCGCGCCATCGTGCTGGTCTCCGCCTACGCGATGTTTGTCAACGTCGCCGCACTCATCATCGGCGTGGGCGAGCTGTTGCTGTTGTTCATCCCCATGGTGCTCATGGTGGGTATTTACTTCCTGTTCCACCCGAACTCCAACGCCTTCATCAAGGCCCGCCGCCTCGAGCGCGCGTGATTGGCGCGGAATCCAACTTTTGATTCATAATGGACGGTATGTCACGACTGTCTGCCGCGCCGCTCGTTGAGGCCGCTTCCGGCCGTACCC
>OJLL01000076.1_pt1:10000-20000 | contig 33974 bp, 25 predicted proteins | sample 1596941 | NCBI WGS metagenome assembly OJLL01 (sample SAMEA3904689, study PRJEB24821) | metagenome | biome: Builtin; feature: hospital; material: surface | place: USA | collected 2013-08-13 | reverse complement strand
CTAGTCGCATAGCTTCATAATAATTCTGTAAAGCTTCCGCATAATTTCCTTCGGATTGAGCCGACATCCGTTACGGTCGTCATTCTATTCAAAGAATCTCCGTTCCAGAACCGTACATGAGATTTTCATCTCATACGGCTCCTCTTTTATGTGCATAATGAAAATAAAACAGCGAATAAAAAAAGATGAAAATATTATCATTATGAACTGAGCAGGGCTAGTGTTTTTACAAGAAATCTCTAGCCAACCTTACTGCAAAAGGTCTTTTCTTAAGATCAAACGTGTTGATACTTTATAGAAATGATAACTCCAACAATTTATTTGTTCTAAACGCCTTAGAATTTCCAGGAATTAGTCACTTCAACAGCCTTCGATGGTTATACAGGTATCCAAAATACAAACGAGATGGATGTTTGTTGTCCCGACCATTCTTGTTAGTTCCGATCCTTATCAGGATCGGGATAATTTATAACAAAGTTTTCGTGTTGTTGATTCCTAGGTGTAGTGCTTCTTCCCCTATGTGGCCTATTGGTACTGGTAGAGTAGGATTGACCTGTAAATACAGAACCTATAGGTGTAGCCTTTCGCTCAATACTAGAGTCGAAAATTAAACCATAGCATCTGAGGTTACATTAATGGAGGATACACGACAGAAGGAATTGTTCTATTTCCAAACTTTACCTTCAACAAGCGTAGATTTTTTTTTTTCAAAATTTTTATTTCTATCCCGATCCCAAATCATGTGTCTTTCTCGTAAGATTGAGAGCAATAAAAAAAAGAATCAAATCGCACCATCTCTGTAATAGGTAAATGCCTCTTTTTCTCCTGAAGTTGTCGGAATTATTCGTAATAAGATATTGGCTATAATTGAAAAGGTCTTATCAATAAAATTTCCATTTATCCGCGATCTAGGCATAGGTAGCAATCCATTCTATAATTATTCTCATTACCTCTAGTGGTAAACCGATCCCACAAAGAAAAGAATTGTACAATACGAAATAACATAAAAACAGATTCATTAAGAAAAAAGATATGGGACCTGTATTTAGATTTATTCAAATTTTTTTTTGACAGGAATAAAAAAAAAAAAAAAGAAATAAATATTGGAGTATGCTTCGATTTCATCCTAATGTAAATGGAGTAGTATATCAACAAAAGAAAGTATTCAATTTCATTTAAGTTATAGATTAGAATAAACAAAATTTTTATTGAATTCTCATCCAATCCAAAGAAGAAAAAAAAGGATCAAATAACCATTCTACGATGAAAAAACCCGCCTGTTTTATTTTGTATGCATAAGGAGGTATACACTATAGAATCCACTATATATTTATATATATATAATTTATATGAATATTTGTAATAGATCTGCAGGGTAGGGTTTGTTGTTGAGAGAGAACTATAAAACTGGACTGGAAAAGAATTTTAGAATTCTTAAGATATGGAATCATAGTTTAAATAGAATCGTGATCTAAAGAGATCCATTAACCAAAGTGCAAAAATAGACCTATCAATCAGCTGATTCGTTCTAATTTTGTGATTGCCTCCGTTACCGTTATAAAATAACAGAAAAAGAGGCGAAGACTGGTTTGGTTTTGCAAACATGAATAGAATCTTTCTAACAGTTTTCTTATTTTCTATTTATCCGTCTAACCTCAAAACAAAGATATTTCTTCGACTTTCATGAAAATTTATATATTTATCTAGTTATAATTCGAATTTATTGGTTGTTCCTATCCAATAATCCACTAGTACCGGCTCGCTATTCACTCGGTTTTTGGGTCATAATCATTATGTAGGAAAGATGGCCGAGTGGTTGAAGGTGTAGCATTGGAACTGCTATGTAGGCTTTTGTTTACCGAGGGTTCGAATCCCTCTCTTTCCGTACCTTCATCTAATTCACTGATCTTACTAACCAAAAGAGTAAAATAGCACTATAGAAAATTATATTCCAACACAACAGTTAGACCTTTCTTTGATATATTTTTTTTATCCCTAATTGATGTGACATGGAAAATACTGAAAGGAAAAGAGTAGACAAGGAATGAAAACCTACCTCTCGTTCTATGATATCTAAATGGGATAAAAATCCGGATCAAACCCTTATTTATCTTAACCTTAGGTTAATTTACTTCGACGAAAGGTATCAAAATTGTCCGAACCCTTGTGATTTTTTTTATTTTCGTTAGGTTTAGGTCTGGCGCGAATAATATTCTACGACTAGCAATTCATTTATTTTCAAACCGACCCATTTACTATCTATTATTTGATTGACTAATCCTTTATATTGGAATGGTTGAAGAGTCAAATGTTTTGGCATTTCGTCCTGAGAGGATGAATCAAAAGAATTTTGAATCAGAGCTCTAGAGTTTTGTTCATCCCTCGCCGTAATAATATCTCGGGGTTTGCAGCGATAACTTGGTATATCTACCATACGACCATTGACTAAAATATGTCTATGGTTAACTAATTGACGGGCTCCAGGAATAGTCGGAGCCATACCCAATCGAAAAAGGATGTTATCCAAGCGCATTTCAAGTAATTGGAGTAAAACCTGACCTGTTGACCCCTTGGCTTTACCGGCGATACGAACGTATTTAAGTAATTGTCGTTCTGTAAGACCATAATGAAAACGCAACTTTTGTTTTTCTTCTAGACGAATACGATATTGAGATTTTTTACCGGAACGTGATTGGTTTCTAAGATCACTTCCGGCTCTAGGCCTTTTATTAGTTAGTCCCGGTAAAGCTCCCAGGCGGCGTATTTTTTTGAAACGAGGTCCCCGGTAACGCGACATAAAGACTCCTTATTCTTATTTATATTGAATTCTTATTGATGAAATTTCATTTTACAGAATAAACCTAAACTAAAACTGAACTAAATAATAAATGAAGCGAAGTTTACGAAAGTAGTGTACTTGTACTCTAAATACTCTAAAGAATAATTAGATGAATAAATATCCAGACCTTTCTATTCTATATATATTCTATATAAAGATTCTATATAGATAAAAGGGATTCTTTTCATGGCATAATTAGAAGTTCATATAAGATAAAAAATAAATTTTTCACAATATTCTTTGATTTCAGATTTCAAAAGGGCATTCTCAATCATGTAAAAACTAGAAGAAAATAAATAGAGAAAAGCCGGCTATCGGAATCGAACCGATGACCATCGCATTACAAATGCGATGCTCTAACCTCTGAGCTAAGCGGGCTCACATAAGATAAATTATACTGTATAGGGATTGCCATCTTAGCTATTAATTAATATACTTATTTGCATTCTTAGCGATTCCTATTAGCTAGTCATAATCATAATGAATATGACTATAGTCATAATAAAATATATAATTGAAGGGAAATATTCAATACTCATACTTACCACAGGCCATAGAATATAACGATAAATCTATCGATAGATAATTCTTTTATGTATTTTTCTCACATCACAATTATATAGCACAATTCTATTGTATAGCATTTAATATTAAAAAATATTAGATTCGATCTATTTTTAGATTCAATCATTTTCGTTTTTGCTTTCAAATGCTATTTGAAAGTCTTTTTATTACACTTCTTTATTTTATTCCATATCATACATATTTTGTATTTCGATTTATAAATGGAATGATTTGTTCTAAATAATGAAACATTATTGCGCTTTGATTCGTAAAGATGGAAGCTCAGACGAAAAAAAGAATCGACCGTTCAAGTATTCCAAATTGCATGGGAAAAACGAGCAGAAGAGAGACATATATACGTGGTATATCTCCATCTATATTGAATTGCAGATACAGAAATGATAGAATCGTTTCTGATTGGACCAAATGTGGGTGCGGGTCTCCTATAGAAGATGAAAGAAGATAGCCAAGAAAAAAAAAAAAAGAGGATAAAAACTTTTTCGAGATAGGAATCAGTATTTAATGAATTCACCGGTTCCAGTAGAAATGAAATAAAAAAGAGAACGACATCTCAATAAAAATGAGATACGAATCTCAAAACAAAAAGGGGATATGGCGAAATTGGTAGACGCTGCGGACTTAATTGGATTGAGCCTTGGTATGGAAACCTACTAAGTGAGAACTTTCAAATTCAGAGAAACCCCGGAATTAATAAAAATGGGCAATCCTGAGCCAAATCCTATTTTCCAAAAACAAACAAAGGCCCAGAAGGTGAAAAAAGGATAGGTGCAGAGACTCAATGGAAGCTGTTCTAACAAATGGAATTGACTGTGTTGCATTGGTAGAGGAATCCTTCCATTGAAACTTCCAAAAAGATGAAGGATATACGTATATACATACGTATACGTACTGAAATACTCTATCAAATTATTAATGACGACCTGAATCTTTATTTTTATATGAAAAAGGGAAAAATTGTTGTGAATCGATTCCACCATATTGAAGAAAGAATCGAATATTCATTGATCAAAGCATTCACCACACAGTCTGATAGTTCTTTTGCAGAACTAATTAATCGGACGAGAATAAAGATAGAGTCCCATTCTACATGTCAATACCGGCAACAATGAAATTTATAGTAAGAGGAAAATCCGTTGACTTTAAAAATCGTGAGGGTTCAAGTCCCTCTATCCCCAAAAAGCCCATTCAACTCCTTAACTATTTATCTTATCCTTTTTTTCGTTAGTAGTTCCAAATTCGTTATCTTTCTTATTCACCCTACTCTTTTACAAACGTATCCGAGAGAAAAATTTGTCTCTTATGACAAGTCTTGTGATAGATGATACATGTACAAATGACCGTCTTTGACCAAAGACTCCCCATTTGAACGAGTCATGGTTGATATCATTATTCATACTGAAACTGACAAAGTCTTCCTTTTTTAAAGATCCAAGAAATTATAGCACCTGGATAATACCCTTTGAATTGACATAGACCTAAGTTATCTAGTAAAATGAGGATGCGGTATCGGGAGTGGGAATGGTCGGGATAGCTCAGCTGGTAGAGCAGAGGACTGAAAATCCTCGTGTCACCAGTTCAAATCTGGTTCCTGGCACATGATTAATTTTTATGAGTCTCTTTTCTACAAATTACTTAATACTTAATATAAATCGACATATATATTCATTAATAGTTTAGATCATCTTACATATGTTTATCCGCCTCGGTCTTTAGAGAAATACCCCATCTATTTTATAGATGGGTAAAGTGTTTTTTATATAAAGTATGTAACAAAAATTATATTTTAGATTCTTTTTTTCTCTCTCATTCAAAAATAAAGTTAATACCTAATACCTCATACGCATATACATATTCGAAAGGTTAAATTAGTTGTTAGCCTATCCATAATACAAACGAGACTTAAATTACTCTGTTTAATCTAGAACAGAACCTTGAATCTATGGAAGTGTCGAAGTGAAAAAAGTTTCTTATTTTTCAATGAGCATCTTGTATTTCATAAAAATTGGGGGCAATATAATCCTTACGTAAAGGCCATCCGATCCAACTTTCAGGCATTAAGATGCGTTTCAAACGCGGATGATTATCATAAGATATTCCCAACATATCAAAAGACTCCCGTTCTTGAAAATCCACACCTTTCCAAACCCAGAAAACAGACGGAATTCGAGGATTCTTCCTCGGGGAAAATACTTTTATGCAGACCTCTTCTGGTTGATCCACGCCATACTCTATTCTCGTAAGATGATACACACTAGCTAACAGTCCACCTGGTGCTACATCATAGGCACATTGGGAGCGTAGATAATTGTAACCATATATATATAAAATGACAGCAATGGAATGCCAATCCTCGGATTTTATTTGTAAAGTTTCTATTCCTTGGTAATCAAAACCCAAAGATCTATGAATTAGTCCATGCTTGACTAACCAAGCAGACAAACGACCCTGCATCTTTTTTATCTCTCCCGCATTGTTTTGTTATTTGTATAAGTATTTTGCATTGACGATGAGATTTTTGCGGATTGACCCACTACTTGTTTTTCTGTACAAAGGAATCCTGTCTAATTCACTAATTCGTGGGAAGAGACTGAACTTTTGTATTTGAAAAATGTTTCGGGAGGGATCTCTGAAGTAGATGGCGGTTGATAAAGGAACTCCCGATCGTAATTTCCAGTATGAATACTACGCCCAACCCGCAATTTGTGATTGGTTGTAAAACACCGATTCTCTCGTTGAGACTTAATTCTATCTTCATAGATTTCTCGAGATATTTTCTTACGAAGTTTTGTTATAGCATCTATAACTGCTTCCGGTTTTGGTGGACAACCTGGCAAATAGACATCTACAGGAATTAACTTATCGACTCCCCGAACAGTACTATAAGAATCAGTACTGAACATACCCCCTGAAATTGTACATGCTCCCATAGCAATAACATATTTTGGTTCAGGCATTTGCTCATATAATCTCACCAAAGAGGGAGCCATTTTCATTGTTACTGTTCCGGCTGTTAAAATCAGGTCCGCTTGTCTAGGACTTGATCTTGGGACTAGTCCATAACGATCAAAGTCGAATCGTGAACCTATTAGTGAAGCAAATTCAATGAAGCAACAACTGGTACCATAGAGAAGCGGCCATAAACTAGAAAGTCTTGACCAATTTGAAAGATCGTTTGATGTAGTTGAAATAACTGAATTTTGGGTTGTTCGATCAAGTAAGGGAAACTCGATGGAATTCATAACTGTCTCAATATTTTTTTTTTCTTTTTATTGTCTGAATGTTTAGAAGCTAAGACCATTCCAATGCCCCTTTTCGCCATGCATAAACTAAACCAACAATTAAGATAAGCACGAAAATTAAAGCTTCTACAAATACAGATACACCTAATACATCGAAACTCATTGCCCATGGATAAAGAAAAACTGTTTCAACATCAAAAACAACAAAAACTAGAGCAAACATATAATAACGTATTCGAAATTGTAACCAGGCGTTGCCCATTGGTTCTATACCCGATTCATAACTAGAAAGTTTCTCGGGCCCTTTGTTAATCGGGGCTAAAACTCCGGAAACGAAAAATGCCAAAATAGGAATAAGACTTGATATTATTAGAAATGCCCAAAAAATATCATATTCGTAAAGCAGAAACATAGACGCACTCCTATGAACGTGAAAAATATACCGGATTAGTCGACTCGACTTGAAATTGTCAAGTCATTCACAACTGTTTAGTCAAAAACATGACTTTTTTTGATCGAACTTTCTATTCTACTTTCCTTTGTTTACTGCGGGACATGTCTCCTTTTCAATATTCATCGACTGAAATCCTATTTCCATTACACGTATTTCAATTTGAGTTAGTTATAGTTAGTATAACTAACTATTGTTATTATACAAATTCTCTTGTTTTCATCTTACCTAGGATTCTCTCGAACTCTCGAAAGAAAAGGAATTCGAAATAGAACTAAAATTATCATTTTTGTTTATAATTCGATTTTTTTATTCTAATTATTCTAAATTCAAATCCATTTTGAGTATCTTTATATCTTTCTTTTCTTGTATGAATAGAGGAGAGTTTTTCCTCTTTTCTTAGAGAGTTCAAATAGAACAAGTAATCAGATGTAAGAAAAATTCTATCAATTTCCATCTCATCTCAAAAGGTTTAGAATAGATTGGTGTTGGTATATTCCTTTTCTTAAAACCCGGGCTGAGGAGTTTCTATTGATTGAATAGTGAAAGTAAATACAGAAAGAGAATACTACCCCTTTTGGGATGTGGTTTGCTAGGTTTCGGAAGGTATACAAAGAAAAAAGCCTAGTTGACGTTTTTAACAATGTTTACAATGAAACTTACCAAGATAGTTGTTTTTCAAACTTTAGCTTTGCACAAAGAAAGCAGGTCGAAGAGTATCACTAACTTTCTGATTGTGGACAGAAAAGGAGGAAAATTCATATGGAATTCACATTCATGAATAAAATAAGTTTGTTTAGCCACACGATTGGATAAATATCCAATGAGCCCATTGAAATGTGTTTTTGCTTTCATTTTGATGTTCGGCTTTAAAAGTTACTCGTAACTGGGCTTATAGGAATAATTTAGAAATAATTTTTTTGATGAAAAAACTGGTCGGTTACAAGCAACAAACTATAATGGGGGAATTCCAATTATACAATTTTTTGTATTTTCATTTTTGAGGGCTCTAGGGCTATACGGACTCGAACCGTAGACTTTCTCGGTAAAACAGATCAAACTTTTTATTATCAAAATGATCTGAACTGTTTCAAAGACCCAACATGCATTTTTTGGGCATTGGGCTCTTTCATTAACTGATAGAAATATCAGCTAGTCCGCCATATTTGTTTTGATAGAAAAAAAGGAGATGGCTCCATGTGCTCTGAGTCATTATTTAAATTATGATCCAGGAACACTACCAAAGTGTTTCAAGGGGGGTATCTTGACGTAGGTCTGCCTCTGGCCTAGATTAACCTAAGTTAGATGAAGTCTCTACCGCCCTGCTTAAAAATTAAATATGAAACTTCATACACCTTAAAGTTCATAGGGCGAAAAGATCTTTTTTTGAGGTCCTTATACTCATTATGCCTAGCATTGAATAGACATTTACCTTATCAATATCTCAAATCAATGATGGGGCCTGTTTGGCACCTAAAAAGGGACAAGACTGAACCCCCTGTCAGGCTATTGTTCTCTTGTTCCCTCAAAGTTATGGAGTAAGACATCGATTTCTCAATAAGAGAAATTCTTTTGATTGCATGATGGACCCCCCTGAAAAACATTGGCGCGCGTGTAAACGAGGTGCTCTACCTAACTGAGCTATAGCCCTTAGTGCTTGTAATACCTATTTTATTTTATTATGTAGAGAATTTCTTGTCAAGATGAATATTCCACGATCCAAGATCATAGTTCTTTGATCTGTTTGCGTAGTATTGCTTATAAGTAATATGATATTTATAATCCATCGATGGGATGGGTTCCATTTGGTTTTCTTTGTAATGATAAATGGCCTACTTAACTCAGTGGTTAGAGTATTGCTTTCATACGGCGGGAGTCATTGGTTCAAATCCAATAGTAGGTATAACTTATTAGATCCCACTTACTTCGGTCTCTAATAAGTTTTTATATCCGTCTGCTTTTATTGATATTTTTTTTGTATTTTTGCGATTTTTTTTTTATTTGTTGGATCCAAATAGAATTACGCCTGATTTAATTCTGTCAAGTGAATACAATCAAATAAAAAAAAAATAGACCAATTTTTATTATTCGGATACACCAACTAGTTACGAAATCGCATCGATCGTCTCGACTCGTGTCCTAGCTCGTCGGAGAGCTAGATTTGCCTCAATTTTTTGTCTCTTTCCTTCAGCTTTTCTTAAATTAGCTTCTGCTATTTCAAGAGTTTGCTGGGCTTCTTGTGAATCGATGTCACTACCTTTCTCCGCATCATTTACTAAAACAGTGATCTCATTATTACCTATTCTAGCAAAACCTCCCATCAAAGCCATCGTTAACCATTGGTCGTCAAGACGTATTTTCAAAATACCTATATCGACGGCTGTAGCAACAGAGGCGTGATTTGGTAATACGCCAATTTGACCACTATTAGTAGATAAAATGATTTCGTTCACTTTTGAATTCCAAACGGTTCGATTAGGGGTCAGTACACAAAGATTTAAGGTCATTTATTCGAATTGCTCTCCATTTCTAAGTTCATAGCCTTCGCGGTAGCTTCATCGATGTTACCTACCAAATAAAAGGCCTGTTCAGGAAGACTGTCTAATTCTCCGGAAAGGATCAACCGAAACCCTCTAATTGTTTCTGATAAACCAACATATTTTCCTGGAGAACCAGTAAAAACTTCTGCTACGAAAAAGGGTTGTGATAAGAAACGCTCAATTTTTCGCGCTCTTGCTACGGTTAAGCGATCCTCTTCGGATAATTCGTCCAACCCAAGGATAGCTATAATGTCCTGAAGTTCTTTGTAACGTTGTAAAGTTTGCTTAACTTTTTGGGCAGTTTCATAATGGTCCTCACCAACAATCCGGGGTTGGAGCATAGTTG
>OJLL01000076.1_pt1:0-5000 | contig 33974 bp, 25 predicted proteins | sample 1596941 | NCBI WGS metagenome assembly OJLL01 (sample SAMEA3904689, study PRJEB24821) | metagenome | biome: Builtin; feature: hospital; material: surface | place: USA | collected 2013-08-13 | reverse complement strand
CAAGAGGGAAGTTTGAGTTTAATGCAAATGGCTAAAATATCTTCTGCTTTATATGATTATCAATCAAATAAAAAGTTATTCTATGTACCAATTCTTACATCTCCTACTACAGGGGGGGTGACTGCTAGTTTTGGTATGTTGGGAGATATCATTATTGCCGAACCCAATGCCTATATTGCATTTGCGGGTAAAAGAGTAATTGAACAAACATTGAATAAAACAGTACCTGAAGGTTCACAGGCAGCTGAATATTTATTCCAGAAGGGCTTATTCGATCTAATCGTACCACGTAATCCTTTAAAAAGCGTTTTGAGTGAGTTATTTCAGCTCCACGCTTTCTTTCCTTTGAATACAAATTCAATAGAGCATTAAGTTCCTTTTTTATTTGTAGCAAACAAGTAATTATTTTATCAGAATCCAAATAAAACGAATATGAATGGGGTTTCTTTGTTGACATAAGATCTAAATTGTAAAAAGAATCAAAAGTAGCGGATAACTCTTTTTTATCTATATTCTTGATTACTAATTCAGTTAAGAGGCCTCTATCAACAAGAAAAAAAGTGAATTCTTTTTTTGTCAAATTCTAGGAAAATAAAAAATTTTTGTTATACGTCTTACGTATGTATATAGAATCCAAATTTTGTACCTTCTCTACTCACTTAGATATATACTTAGATTTATACTAATTCAACTTTGAATTCTAATATATTATTAATTATAATTATTTAATTCTTAATAAGATAAGATATCTTTATTTTGTTAAATAATAACAGGTATAAATAGTAAATTGAGGTATCCTTTATATGACAACTTTCGACTTTCCCTCTGTTTTGGTGCCTTTAGTAGGCTTAGTATTTCCGGCAATGGCAATGGCTTCTTTATTTCTTCATGTTCAAAAAAATAAGACTGTTTAGATCTGATGGGCCCAACTCTCATCCATTTTTTTTTTCAAAACTAAAACTTGGATCATAACGCAAATACCTATTTATTGTAAGAAGGTATAACATGCGGCGCTTCCGTGGAAAGGAGCGCTTTGACTTGTAGAAAGATGATATGGGGTAAAGGAATTATATCTCTTTGAAAAAATATCAGGATCGCCGGATGGCTGAACTGTAAAATCGGTACATCTATATATATCGATGGGATCATACGAAGGGTATGTTTTTATTTAAAATCTAACCAACTTGATAAATTACTCTTAAAGGTTTACATCAAACTAAGTACTAGTTGATGAGAGTTACTTCGGAAACAAAAAGAGTAAAGTCTAGGGTATTCTCTCAATTCCAATAAAACGAAACCGGATCAAGTATGAGTTGTCGATCAGAACATATATGGATACAACCTATAATGGGGTCGCGAAAAACAAGTAATTTATGCTGGGCCATTATCCTTTTTTTAGGTTCATTAGGATTCTTATTGGTTGGAACTTCCAGTTATCTTGGGAGAAACTTGATATCTTTATTTCCGTCTCAGCAAATTCTTTTTTTTCCACAAGGGATTGTGATGTCTTTCTATGGGATCGCGGGTCTCTTTATTAGCTCCTATTTGTGGTGCACAATTTCGTGGAATGTAGGGGGCGGTTATGATCGATTCGATAGAAAAGAAGGAATGGTGTGTATTTTTCGTTGGGGATTCCCTGGAAAAAATCGTCGCATCTTTCTCCGATTCCTTATAAAGGATATTCAGTCCGTCAGAATAGAAGTTAAAGAGGGTATTTATGCTCGCCGTGTCCTTTATATGGATATCAGAGGCCAGGGGGCCATTCCCTTGACTCGTACTGATGAGAATGTTACTCCACGGGAAATCGAACAAAAAGCTGCCGAATTGGCCTATTTCTTGCGTGTACCGATTGAAGTATTTTGAGAAATGGGCTGAGAGAATGAATGCTTTCTCAGCAGGAAAGAAAAACTAAAGAATCCCCCTTTTTCTATACCATAACTTAACTGAAGTTTCTTCATAACGCTCATTCTAGTAAAAGAAGACGTATACGTAACGTAACAACCACAAAACAAAACTATTTTTGTGGTCTTTTATGTGTATGGAACTATACACAACTTAATTCAATAACAAAAAAATAAGTAACAAATTGAAAAAATGAATTCATCCTTTCTATTTTATATCAAAGCATTTCGAAATACATAAATTTTTTGATTCCGGACTCTGAGTAGTCAGTGAAATTTTTTAAAAATAGAAGGTATTTTGATATAATGATAGAAAAGAATATTCATTACTTAAATAAAGGGGTTCTTTCAGGCAGTCATCGATTCGTCGAAAGGAGGATACTTGCTTCGAATTTAACCAATTACTATATCTGTAAACAATATAAGATTTTTTTGTTAATTCTTTGAATTCGAAGTGGATTCTTACTCTATTTCTGTATTCTTTCTACATTCAAAATTCAAAGACTAACTCCGAAATCACAAATAAAAAAAGTGAATAGATTAATAAGTTCGATACTTTGTAATAGAACTCATGCATGAGAGAAATATTGGATGGCGTAGAGTCAACTAATGAGGTCGGTTCAGTAAAAATTAATAGACGAAATAAATGAAAAAATGTCAAAAAAGAAAGCATTCACCCCTCTTTTATATCTTGCATCTATAGTATTTTTGCCCTGGTGGATTTCTCTCTCATTTAATAAAAGTCTGGAATCTTGGGTTACTTATTGGTGGAATACTAGGCAATCTGAAATTTTTTTGAATGATATTCAAGAAAAGAATATTATAACAAATTTCATAGAATTGGAAGAAATCCTTCTTTTGGAGGAAATGATCAAGGAATACTCGGAGACACATTTACAAAACCTTCGTATAGGAATCCACAAAGAAACGCTCCAATTAATCAAGATACAAAACGAGGATCATATTCATATGATTTTGCACTTCTCGACAAATATAATCTGTTTCGTTATTCTAAGTGGTTATTCTATTTTGGGTAATGAAGAACTTGTTATTCTTAACTCTTGGGCTCAGGAATTCCTATATAACTTAAGTGACACAATAAAAGCTTTTTCTATTCTTTTATTAACGGATTTATGTATCGGATTCCATTCGCCCCATGGTTGGGAACTAATGATTAGCTTTGTCTACAAAGATTTTGGATTTGCTCATAATGATCAAATTATATCTGGTCTTGTTTCTACTTTTCCAGTCATTCTAGATACTCTATTTAAATTTTGGATTTTTCGTTATTTAAATCGTGTTTCTCCGTCACTTGTAGTGATTTATCATTCAATGAATGATTAAAAAAGAATCTACGGATATTAATCCAATTCAATTCTAACGTTTCTTACTTTGTAGTTGTACAGAAGCAAAGCATGTAAAATCATACTTACTCTTTCTATTTCTACCCATCCCAAAGATTTATTCTATATATTATTTATTCCAGTAAAATTATTCCAGTAAATAGCAGAATTGCGGATAGGGAACTAGGTTAGCGACCTACCAAATTTATTGTAGACATTTTTGGGCTCAATGGTTGGACCATGCAAACTAGAAAGACTTTTTCTTGGATAAAGGAACAAATTAATCGATCCATTTCCGTATCGCTCATGATATATATCATAACTCGGCCATCCATTTCAAGCGCATATCCCATTTTTGCACAGCAAGGTTATGAAAATCCACGAGAAGCGACTGGTCGTATTGTATGTGCCAATTGCCATTTAGCTAATAAGCCCGTGGATATTGAAGTTCCACAAACGGTACTTCCAGATACTGTATTTGAAGCAGTTGTTCGAATCCCTTATGATATGCAACTAAAACAAGTTCTTGCTAATGGTAAAAAGGGTGCTTTGAATGTAGGGGCTGTTCTTATTTTACCAGAGGGTTTTGAATTAGCTCCTGCCGATCGGATTTCCCCCGAGATGAAAGAAAAGATAGGCAATCTGTCTTTTCAGAGCTATCGCCCCAATAAAAAAAATATTCTTGTGATAGGCCCCGTTCCTGGTCAGAAATATAGTGAAATCACCTTTCCTATCCTTTCCCCAGACCCCGCTACTACGAAAGAGGTTCACTTCTTAAAATATCCTATATACGTAGGCGGAAACAGGGGAAGGGGTCAGATTTATCCCGACGGGAGCAAAAGTAACAATACAGTTTATAATGCTACATCAGCAGGTATAGTAGGTAAAATAATACGAAAAGAAAAAGGGGGTTACGAAATAACCATAGCGGATGCATCGGATGGACGTCAAGTGGTTGATATTATCCCTCCAGGGCCAGAACTTCTTGTTTCAGAAGGCGAATCTATCAAATTGGATCAACCGTTGACGAGTAATCCTAATGTGGGCGGATTTGGCCAGGGAGATGCAGAAATAGTACTTCAAGATCCCTTACGTGTCCAAGGCCTTTTGTTCTTCTTGGCATTTGTTATTTTGGCACAAATCTTTTTGGTTCTTAAAAAGAAACAGTTCGAGAAGGTTCAATTGTCAGAAATGAATTTCTAGACTCGCGTATTTATCGATATTGAGCTCATAACGTAAAAAAAAAAAAACAAAATTCTTTTTGACGGCTCTTTATGATAAAAAAAGGACATTATGAAAAGCTTTTTGCTTTTTTATACTCGTTTTTCTACGAGATGTCGGGAATTCCTTGTACCGCATTTATAGTCATAGTATGTAGATTGTGAAGAAGACTTTTTACTTTTTTTGAATTCAAATTGGGGTGGTATTATTATGTTACTATTATCACATTTCAATGTCATAAAATTCATTAATAGTGTTTTCTATTCTAATTGAATGAAATTAAACTAGATACTAGACATAAGTAAGCGGGGAATAGAACGGATAAATGCGTGGAACACAAAATTATAGGGACGACTATTAATCTTCCTAGTATTCGACACAAGAAAAGGAATTTTCCACATCTCTTTCTTGTGTCGAAAGAAAAAAAGATTATTTATCCTGTTCGTCAAAGATTACTAGTCTAAGTTTTGAATTTTTCAAGAGAATATCAGAACTTTTTTAGATATATTATATATTACATAATATATATATATAT
>OJLL01000075.1_pt1 | contig 34020 bp, 38 predicted proteins | sample 1596941 | NCBI WGS metagenome assembly OJLL01 (sample SAMEA3904689, study PRJEB24821) | metagenome | biome: Builtin; feature: hospital; material: surface | place: USA | collected 2013-08-13 | reverse complement strand
ATCGCGTTTGAACTGTTCGGAGTACCTGGACATGGTGGTAGATTACCTTTCTTCCCAGCCCGACTGGGCTGGAATGAAAGGTGTCCACCAAAAAGGGGTCAGGCCCAATCACCACGCGCTCGCCTTCAGCAATGGGGTAGTGAAGAAGGTAGTGGATTCAGCTGAGTGCCCTTTGCCCTCCGTCGGAAGAAGAGTGGTGGAGAAGGCCTCTACGTCACGGTCTACCGTGGCCGGGGAACCTTCGGTTTCGCCGCCTTCGATCTCCTCTAAGTCTGACTCGTAGGCGTTGAAGGTGCGCGGTGCTGCGCGGCTAAGCTCCTTGGCCAAGCTATCGGCGTCGGAGGCGTCGGCATAGGTGCCGCCGGTGGCGTCGGCAATGCACTGCAGTTCCTGCTGAGCCTCGGGCTCAACGTTGAAGCCGACGGTGTTGATGACCAGGTCGATACCCTGTTCCTTGAGTTCCTTCGCCACATCGCAGACCGGTGGCGGGGTACATGTCGCAACGCCATCCGAGACCAAGATGATGCTGCGCTGGCCTTCCTTTGGAAGCTCAGCCGCGGCCTTGCGCAGAGATTCACCGATGGGCGTAAAGCCGCGCGGTTGGAGGCCATCCATGTGGCCAATCATCTTCTCAGAATTGCCGGCCTCGGGTGGCGTTACCACGGTGATGTCCTGGCAACCGGCAGCTTCATCTTCAGGAGCCTCGCCGGTGTTCCCACCGTAGGTGACAAGTCCCAGAGGGGCGTCGTCCCCGGCTTCGGTGATGAAGGTGCGGGCGGCATCTTTGGCGGCGTCGATGCGGGTCTGGCCGCCGGCATCGTTGGTGATCATGGAACCGGAGGAATCGAAGACCACCATGGTCGGGGCCATGTCACTAGAAGCAGTGGGGGAGCTCGGCACGGAGCTACTAGTGGAGGTTGAGCGTGAATCTTCGGCGGTGGCGGTGAGGGGAAAGAGAACGCTTACGACGGAGAGAGCGACTGCTGCGAGGAAAAGAATCGCCGTGAGCAATGGTTTTGGTATGAAACGTGACTTTGTGTGCATGTGAGTTAAATTACACACAGGAGGCGATCTGCGCTTGGGAACGGGGAATACAGGGGGATTAACCCCCGTGCATTCCGTTTCCGTTTGCGTGTTTTAGGGGGCCTTAGAACAACCGGGTATACATCCGGTAAAGCGAGTCGAGCATGCTCTGAATGTTGTTGCGGACCGGGCTGTTCGGGTCCAGCGCCGCCACACCGCCGGCGACAATCAGCGCGCTGATGGCCCCCAACAGGAAGCCAATCATGCCGCCGCGAGAGGACGAGCACGAATCATCCGAGGACCCATCGGAGGAGCCTGCCGAGCTTGCCGACGCCCCCGCAGAGCCCTCGTCACAGTTCTCATCCGGCTTGGCTGGCTCACCTGGCTTGGCTGGCTTGGAGGGATCCGAAGGCTCGGAGGGCTCGGCAGTTTTGGTAGTGGTAATGGTCGTCGGCACCTTGGTGGTGATGGTCTTTTCCTCAGTGGTGGGCACCATCGAGGTCACTGTCTTGGTGGTCTTCTCCGCTGGGAGCGTGGTGGTCACCGTGGTGGGGACCTCTTTGGTTTCCGTGGTGGTCACGGTGGTCGGTACCTCCGTGGTGACGACCTCAGTTGTGGTCGCCGGTGCCGGGGTCGTCGGCTTCTCTTCGCGCGGGTCCGCAATGGCGTGGTCGTTGTTCTTCAGCGTGACCTTGTCCACCAAGTTCGGGTTGTTGGCGTTGTAGGTGCGGAAGGTGAGCTCATCACCGGTCACATCGACGACCATGTAGTCCTCGTCGTAGTCCTGGCGCCAGATCGCCGTGGACTCGTGCGGCAGAGCAGGGTCCATGTTTTCCATGCGGGCATTGGGGTACTTCTTCCCGTCCTCACCCTGGAAGTCATAGAACTTGCCGCCGCCCGCCGAGGTGGTGGTGATGTAGAGGACCTCACCGTCATTGGGGGCGAGGACGTCGCCACGCTTCGCAGGAGCCTTCACCGGCTCAAGGCCGTTCATGAGATGGGTACGGGTGTAGATGTGATCGTGGCCGCTGAGTACGGCATCGACGTCCAGTTCGGACATGACCGGAGCGAGCTTTTCACGGAGCTTGGTTACATCGCCATCGGTGTAGTGGGTGCCTTGAGAGAAGAAGGCGTGGTGCATGCCCACGATGATCCAGTCATTGAAAGCTCCGCGGTTTTCAATGGTCTTACGCATGAACTCCGCATGGCGCTCAATGTCCGCGTCACTGCTGGCGTTGGTGTCGAGCCCAAGGAAGAGAACGTTGTTGCGCTCAAAGTAGAAATCCCGCAGGTCTGGCTCCTGATTCGGGTTGATGAAGTGCTCATCGTAGTGCTTCATTACCAGGTCTGACGGGTACGTCTCGTGATTGCCCGGCAGTGCGTTGGTGGGAATGTTTCGAATCTCCGGTGAGGAGAAGTAGCCGTCGTACTGCGCGATCGTCGCGCCCCAGCCCTCAACCTGGTCACCGAGGGACCAGATCATGCTGGCTTGAGGGGCGTCGGCAACCGCGTTGCCGATGGTCTTGTTCCACTGCTCGGTCTGACCCTTGATGTCGGCATCGACTCCAATCTGCGCGTCAGAAACCGTGACGAAGCTCCAGTCCTGGCCAAAGCTGCCGGTGTTAAAGGTTTCAGGCTCGGACCAGCCGCCCTCTTCGGAGCCGACGCGGTAGGTGTACTCGGTGTTTTCCTTTAGACCCGTAGCGGTGGCGTAGTTGGACACGTATGCAATAGCGCCACCGTCCTTTTCCTCGGCTTCAAAGGTCTGGGCGCCGTCTGGGCCGGTGACCTCGAGGACTTCCTTGTCTGCCGGGCCCTGGGTGCGCCACGAGACAATGACGGAGCTTTCCTTGCTTCCCGGTTGGAGCACCATCCGGGAAATGGGGCTAGTTTGAGCGGTAGCCAGAACGGGAACGCTTACCTGTGAGGTGAAGACAAGAGCGGCCGCGGTCATGGTGGCTACGCCAGCGGAGGCGGGAGAAAAACTAAAACGCTTCATTATTGCTTTGTGTGCCTTTTGCGATGAATATCGGAAGTTGAGTGTGAGAGTGTTTCTCTGCTGAGAAAACAGAGAAACAGACATGACCTAGTCACAGAAACATCTCAAGGTGAACCTCCGGTTAAGCAGAATAGAAATCTGTGGAACATGCCCCCGGTATAGGGGATATCACGCGCTGTTTCGCGTTGAAATAGCAGTTTTGGTGAGCTTATGTTTAGCCCCATGTCCCACGAATTCGGGTCCACAGATACCCCAGACTCTTCAGAATCTTTAAGAAACTCTCGCGCTATCCGCTTTAATCGACGCACCGCGCTGCGTTGGGGCGCCGTTGGTGCATCCACCGCGGCCGCTGGCTATGGGCTGTCGGCAGCAACTGCCCAGCACGGCACCCCGCGCCAGACCCCGTTGGAAGCGTATAACCAGTACACCGGCGCCCAGCTGCCTTTCCTCCACGGCGTTGCGTCCGGCGATCCGCTCCCCACCTCGGTGGTGTTGTGGACCCGTGTTACCCCGGACAGGGACGCCCTGCCCGGCTCCGGCATGGGAGAAGACGTGGAGGTGGCCTGGGAGATAGCCACCGATGAGGCGATGGGCTCTGTCGTGGCCCACGGCCAAGAGGTTGCCTCTGTGGAGCACGACCATACCGTTCACGTGGATCCCTTTGGACTGAACCCGGATACCGTGTACTACTACCGCTTCCAGGTGACCTCCGGGGAGCACGCCGGGGCGTATTCGCCGGTAGGCCGGACCAAGACTGCGCCCGCCGTCGACGCCCAGGTAGAGAGCCTGAAGTTCGCCGTGGCCTCCTGTGCCAACTACGAATCGGGTTTCTTCAACGCCTACAAGGACATGGCGGAGCGCGGCCGTAGCGGAGAGCTCGACTTTGTGGTCTTCCTGGGAGACTACATCTACGAATACCCCACGGGGGAGTACGCAGGTAAAAGCGGTGTGGCGCGTGAGCACCAGCCGGTGTGGGAGATCGTCACGCTGGAGGACTACCGTATCCGCTACGGCCGCTACCGCACCGATGCGCACCTGCAGGCGGCGCACGCCGCCGCCCCGTGGGTCGTGGTGTGGGATGACCACGAAACCGCGAACAATTCCTGGCGCGATGGCGCGGAGAACCATACCCCCGGGTTTGTGGAAGGCGAGTGGACCCGCCGCTGGAACGACGCCCTGCAGGCTTATTACGAGTGGATGCCGCTGCGCCAAAAGCAGCTGAGCGAGGGCGGAAAGCTCTACCGCAACCTGCGTTTCGGCTCCCTCATGGAACTCACCATGATGGATCTGCGCACCTACCGCGACCAGGAAACAACCGCCAGCAACTTCGGGGATCCCAACCGCACCATCGTGGGCAATGAGCAGCTGCAGTGGCTGCGGGACACCATCTCGATGTCGGACGCGACGTGGATGGTGATGGGCAACTCCGTGATGATGGCCCCCATGCGCCTGCTCACCATCCCGGGCAACGACGCTGCCAATGAGGGCCTGCGCTATGTGAAGGGCAATACCTCCGGCTTCGCGGTGAACTCGGATCAGTGGGATGGCTACACCGCCGACCGCGACCGCGTGCTGGAGGCGCTGGATGCCCGCGAGGGCAACTCCTTCTTCATCACCGGAGATATCCACTCGGAATGGGCCAACGACATCTACCTGCACGACAAGCGCGTGGCCTGCGAGCTGGTGACCACCTCCATTACGGCGCCGAATATCGACGAGATCCTCACCACCTACACCGGCATCTACCACGCGGAAGACAACTCCACGTCCCTGCTCATCGAGGACGCCATTAAGGGGGCCAACCCGTGGGTCAAGCACCTGGACTACGACTCCCACGGTTACGCAGTCGCGCACCTCTTTGCTGACCACGTGGATATGCACTACTACCGCGTCTCTGACGTGGAGGCTCCCGATGCCTCGGTGGCGCTCGCGGTGAGCAAGACGTGGAACCCCAAGGATGGATTCACCGCCTAGCTGGCATCGAGCGCCCGGAGGTAGAAGAAGCGAATGAGCGCGCGCCGCGGGATATCGAGCAGTGGGCGCAAAAACGTGAAGTGGGCGGGCTCCGATGAGGCGTCGACAAGCACGAGCGTGCGCCCGTCCCGCAGGCGCTCCACGGTGAAGGTCTCCTCACCGCGCTCAAGGTGGCCAGGAAGCGTGCCATAGGTAAAACCGGCCCGGCCCTCGTCCCGGAACACGTCCACCACGCGGCAGCGCCAGTGCCACGGGCCGAGTCCAAGGCTCACTTCGGCGCCCCGCTCCACAACCTGGTGGCTCGGGCGAACCCGGAACAGCCCGCTGCGCTGCAGGCCCCAGTGGAAGAGCCGCTCGGCGGCGGTATCAAAGTCTGTATCGATGATGCGGGACATGCGCAGCTGCGGCATGCCGGCAGTGGAAGAATAGGACAGCGGTTGTGTCATGCGCGGCGTGTGGCCTAGGCGGGAGTGGACTCGCCGGCCTCATTCATGAGCCAGGCACACAATTGCTTTTGCGCGCGCTCCACGCCGCCGGGGTAGTTTTCCTCCAGCTCGAGCGTGACGCTATCAAAAATGCGCTCCGAAATGAGGTCCGCACGCTCGCGGCTCAACTGACCGCGCAGTTCATCGAGCGGCACCTTGAGCTCCGTGTAGGGGCTGGGCCGAAAGTACCAGGAGCGCATGTCCTCGGCATAGACAATAATGACCGTCTTGGTCATGTGAGATTCCAGAACGACGTTTCCGAACACCAGCGACGTGAGTGACTTTGCTTCCATGGCCGCGAGTGTAATGAATTTATCTTCCCCCGGCGCGCCGGGCGACGACTAATTCCAGCTAGTTCGCGGTAACGGGCTGGATGGATAGGTAGTTGGCGTCGCCGGCACAGCCCTCCAAGCCGGGCACCGGGATGAAGGCACTTGCGGTTTCTCCCGGCGGGTAGACTCGGAGGCCATCGGCTGCCTGCGGCTGGCAGGAGGAGGGGTCGAGGACCCCGACGACGGTCATGTTTAGCCCCGCGCGGGCGGAGCCGCCGGGCTGGATCGTCACCGGGGACGCACCGCGCCCGGTCTCGCGCGCAGCGGCTGCTCCGAGCTGCGTGCCATCATTGTTGGTCACGGCGGACACGCCTGGGAAACCATCTAGCGTGCAGGGTTCAGTAGAGGTGTTGCGAAAGACGATATCCGCCAGGCGGGAGCCGGCCGCTCCCTGCTCATTGGCCAGGCTGACGTCTAGCTGACTCGTGGCGCAGGAGCTGCCGCCCACCCCTGCTTGTACGGTCGTGTCGCTGTCTTCCTCGGCGGATCCGGCCGAGTGCGGGGCGGAGCCTTCTGTGTGCGCCGTGCTTGCCGGTGCCTCCGCAGCGTCAGCGCTCGCGCTTCCGGGTGCGGGCACAGTGGTGGTGACAGGGGAGTTCGTAGCTGGCGAAGCGGGCTCGTCGTGGGAGCTCGTGCTGCAGCTAGCAAGCAGCACGGCCGCGCCACCGACGGCGAGGAAAGGGATGAGTCGCTGCGTAATCATGCCCTTGAGCCTAGCGCCTGTCCCCTGAGGTCCGGCTGGATTCAGGGAATGTTCTCTACAGGGCGGGGAAGACCTGATCGTTGAGGAGCGGGGCTACCGTGACGTCGGGCTGTGCGGGATCCACCCAGGCTAGCTCCGCAATGTCCTTGTCAGGATGGGTAACGCTAAGTTCCTCTTCGTACACGTAGACGTGGGCGCAGATCTGATTCCCGGCCCGGTTGGCCGCGGGGGAGCAGTAGGTGCCTAAGCGGCGCAGCCGGCTTTCGTCGATGTCCACGCGCACCGCTTCGTGGGCAATGAGGTGGGCGGCGAGGGCTGGATTTTCGGCTGCCGGAGTGCCCGGGGTGATGGAACCGAAGGGGAGGACGAACTCGGGCAGACCAGCGGTGCGGAGCACCATAACGCGCCCGTGACGGTCTCGGAGAACCACAGCGACAAGGTCGTTGCTCTTTACCGAATCAGGAGTCTCAGCCATGGCCCTCATTCTAGTTCTCTGCGTCCGCCTCGGTGCTTAAAAATGGAGAGGGGGCACCCACAGTCTGTCAGTCATGTAACGGCTTGGACACAGTCCCACAAGATGCGATCCGGTACCGCGGAGAGCATGCCATCATGAGGAGGCCTTCATAGACCAATACGAGAAGAAGTGAAAGAGGAATTGTTTAATGCGACGAATCCCGCACCTTAAGAAAGTCCTTGTGGGCTCGGCTTTTGCAGGTGCGTTTTTCCTGGGTAACCCGGCTGCCGGGGCCGAGGAACTCCCCACCCTCCCGGAGCTTGATTCGGCCGGCATCGTGGAACAGGTGCGCTCTGACCTGGCCACTGTTGGAATTCAGACCAAGCCGGTGGACGCGGAGCTGACTGGCGCGCTGGACACCGCGGTGAATGACGCCGCTGATGCGTTTAACGCCACCGCCGCGCAGGTAAGCGAGCAGGCACAGCTGAACACGCAGGTGCCGGCACAGCAGAACGTGCAGTATGCGGAGAACAGTGGGGTAGCTCTGGATGCCAAGTCCGGCGACCCGCTGACGAATCCGACCCCCATCGGGCTTTTGGAGGACGCCACCCAGCCGACGTTTGAGCCGAAGGGAACCGACCCGAACTACGTGTGGAAGAACGACCAGTTCTCCAAGATTGCGGCCATGAAGCCGCAGGCGGACTACGTGCTCCACCGCGTGCCGGGCTCCTTCTACGATGCGCCCAGCATCCCAGAGGAATCCAACGCCGCGATGACTGAGGGCAAGTCCCTCTACGGACCGGGCACCCCGCTCTATATCCGTGAGGACACCATGTGCACGCTGACCGCAGCGGGCACCGACTCCCAGGGCCGCAAGGTGGGCATCACCGCCGGCCACTGTGGCAATGTCGGTGACCCGGTGTCCTCGGCGGACTCCTGGCAGGTGGGGCCCACCGGTACTGTGTCTGCACGCAATACTCAGCTGGACTACTCGGTCATCGAGTTTGGTTCCAAGGCTGAGATCTCCCGCAGCTACAACGGCGTTACCGCCAACGGTGTGGGTGGCACCACCAACCCGGGCGATGTCACCTGCAAGCAGGGCGTGGCTACCGGCCGCACCTGCGGCATGACCTTCCAGCACGATGAGAAGATCACCATCAACCAGGTGTGCGCCATGGTGGGGGACTCCGGTGCGCCGGTCTTCCGCAACGGACGCATTGTCGGCACCGTATCCCGCGGCCTGGTTCCGGGGCTGCCGTCGTGCCGTACCCCGTGGCAGGGTGCGCTGCACAACCCGACCGTGGTGACGAACACCGACGCTATCGTCGCGGATCTGAACCGCCGCGAAGGCGTAGGTTCTGGTTTCACGCTTCCGGAGAACTAACCTCCGCGGGCGCGTGGTTGGGAGAGTACGTTTCTAACAAATAAGGCCCCAGATCCTTAAGGATCTGGGGCCTTATTTGATCGAAGCGTCATCGGGCGCGACGTTGGGGCATGACTCTGGCGCGCGGCGCCGCGCGGGAGTTAGGAGAGGGCGGAGAGGGCGACGTCGTGAAGCTTGCCGTTGGTGGCTAGCGCAGAGCCGCCGTGCGGGCCCTCCTCGCCGCGGACGTTGGTAAACTGCCCGCCGGCTTCGGTGACGATGAGCGCCGGGGCGGCCAGATCCCAGAGGGAGACCTCCGGCTCGGCCGCGATGTCCACCGCGCCCTCGGCCACGAGGCAGTAGTTCCAAAAGTCGCCGTAGCCGCGCAGGCGCCACACCTTGTCGGTGAGGGAAATGAAGGTATCGCGCGTCGGGCCCCAGCCGGCCAGGGAGCTCATGGCCAGGGAAGCGTGCTCGAGCTGGGAGACCTCGGAGACGCGCAGGCGCTTCGGTTCGCCGCCGAAGACGCGGTAGGCGCCCGCCCCCTTGGCCGCGTACCAGCGGCGGCGCAGTGCGGGGGCGGAGATAACAGAGACGACGGGCACGCCGTCTTCCAGAAGCGCAATGAGGGTGGCCCACACGGGCACACCGCGCACGAAGTTCTTCGTGCCGTCAATGGGATCGATGACCCACTGGCGGCCCTCGTAGCAGGCCTTGCCGCCGAACTCCTCACCCAAAACCTCATCGCGGGGGCGGGAGCGCTTCAGTGCGTCGCGGATGGCCTTCTCGCACGCCAAGTCGGCATCCGAGACCGGCGTCATATCCGGCTTGTCCTTGACCGCTAAGTCAGCGGCCTCGAAGCGGTGCATCGTAATGGCATCCGCATGGCCGGCCATCTCTAGCGCTAGGCCCAGATCTTCCTTGAACTTACCCACGGAGCCATTCCTCCATCTGATCCACTACATGTTTGTTGCCAGCGATACACCATTCCACACCGCCGGCGGTGACCTTGCGCGCCGCGCCGCCGGCGGCGATGACCAGAGCCTGGCCCGGGTACCAGTCCCAGTCCTTCACGGAGTGCTGCATCCACGCACCCCAGGTGCCATCGGCTACGGAAGACAGGTCTACCGAGCCGGCGCCGAGCATGCGCACGGTAGCAAAGTGCGGGGCCACTTTCTCCCAGGCAGAAGAAATAGCGGGGTCAGTAATACAGGAGGGGTGCAGGTAGGTTGAGAGGCAGAGCTGTTCTGCCGGGGCGTCTTTAAGCAGGGTGACGTCCTTGCCGTCCCGGCTGGTGGGGAAGTCGCGGCCACCAAACCACGTGTAACCCATGGCGGGGCGGTGGACGGCGCCGAGGATGACCCCGGAAGCGTCGGTAAGCGCGAGCGCGGAGCACCAGTAATCGAAGCCGGAGGCGAAGTTATAGGTGCCGTCCACCGGATCGATGACCCAGGTCCGGCCGGACTGGGACTCGCGGGCCGCGCCCTCTTCGCCCACGATGCCGTCCTCGCCGCGCAGGGACTCAAGGACCCCGGCGACAAAGCGCTCGGCAGCAAAGTCGGCATCGGTAACGACGTCCGCGACGTCAGTCTTCTGGGACACGTCCACGCCCTGCTCGCGCAGGCGCCAGGCCAGGCGGCCGGCGTTATACACAAGCGCCTGGGCAAGGTGGGCGTCGGAGTCGTCGGCGTGGGCGACGATGAAGGTCTTAATGATCGCGTCGATCATCTCGGTGAGGCTTGGCTGGTCACTCATGCCGCCTATTGTCGCGCTAAACGCGGCCGATGGCTAATCAGAGGGCAAGAATTTGTAGAATAGGGGGCTATGCGTCCGGAACATACTGCACGACTCGAGGAACTTAGCGCCACCCTGACCTCCATCGAGAAGGTGATGGACCCGGAAGCGGTGGCGGAGCACGTGCGCGAGCTGGAGGCCCAGGCGGGAGACCCAACGCTGTGGGACGACCCCGACCACGCGCAGAAGGTGACCTCGGCGCTCTCCGCGGAGCAGGCCAAGCTGCGCAAGCTGTCCTCCCTGCGCGGGCGGATTGAGGATCTGCCCGTCATGGCGGAGCTGGCGGAGGAAGAAGGGGACGAGGCCTCGAAGGAGCTGGTAGCCACTGAGCTAGAGGAGCTCGGGGCAGCCATCGAATCGCTCGAGGTCACCACCATGCTCTCCGGCGAGTATGACGAGCGTGAAGCGGTGATCAACATTCGCTCCGGCGCCGGCGGCGTGGACGCCGCCGACTGGGCGGAGATGCTCATGCGCATGTACACCCGCTGGGCGGAAAAGAACGGGCACAAGGTGGATGTGTACGACATCTCCTACGCCGAAGAGGCCGGCATCAAGTCCGCCACCTTCGTGGTGCATGGGGACTACATGTACGGCCAGCTTTCCGTGGAGCAGGGAGCGCACCGCCTGGTGCGCATCAGCCCCTTCGACAACCAGGGCCGCCGCCAGACCTCGTTTGCGGAGGTGGAGGTCTTGCCCGTGGTGGAGCAGACGGACTCCATCGAGGTGCCGGACTCGGAGGTTCGCGTGGATGTCTACCGCTCCTCCGGGCCGGGTGGCCAGTCTGTCAATACCACGGACTCCGCGGTGCGCCTGACTCACATCCCGACGGGCATTGTGGTGACCTGCCAAAACGAGAAGTCCCAGATCCAGAACAAGGCGTCTGCCATGCGCGTGTTGCAGGCCAAGCTGTTGGAGCGCAAGCGCCAGGAGGAGCGCGCAGAGCTCGACGCGCTGGGCGCGGGCGGCAACGCTTCTTGGGGCAACCAGATGCGCTCTTATGTGTTGCACCCCTACCAGATGGTCAAAGACCTGCGGACAAACTACGAGGTGGGCGACCCGTCCAAGGTGCTCGACGGCGACATTGACGGCTTCCTGGAAGCGGGGATTCGCTGGAGGATGGCGGAGCAGCAGGCCTAGGCGCGCGCAGCGTTTGTTGCTAGTGTTGCTTGAGTGATCACTTTTGAGAATGTGTCCAAGGTCTACGAGACATCGACCAGACCGGCGCTCGATAACGTCTCCTTCGAGATAGCGGACGGCGAATTCGTCTTCGTCATCGGCCCGTCTGGCTCCGGCAAGTCCACCTTCCTGCAGCTCATGGTGCGTGAAACCAACGTATCTTCGGGCAATATCTACTTCGGGGATATGCACGTCAACGCGCTCAAGGGCCGCCAGATTAACCAGCTGCGCCAGTCCATCGGCTACGTGTTCCAGGACTTCCGCCTCCTGCCCAAGCTCAACGTCTACGACAACGTGGCGTTTGCTCTGCAGGTCATTGGCAAGAAGAAGTCCCGCATTGCTAAGCAGGTCCCGGAGGTGCTCGACATGGTGGGCCTCGGCGCCAAGCAGCACCGCATGCCGCACGAGCTTTCCGGTGGTGAGCAACAGCGTGTGGCAATCGCCCGCGCCTTTGTGAACCGCCCGAAGCTGTTGCTTGCCGACGAACCCACGGGCAACCTCGATCCCGCCACCGCCGCGGAGATTATGTCCTTGCTCACCAAAATCAACCGCCGCGGCACCACCGTGGTGATGTCGACGCACAACGCGCGGGCCGTGAACGAGGCCCGTCAGCGCGTCATCGAGCTGCACAACGGCACGCTGGTGCGCGACGAAGCCAACGCGGTCTACGGGGAGGCGATCTAAATGAACCTGGGATTTGTTTTCCGCGAGGCCTTCAAGGGCCTAGGGCGCAACATCACGATGACCATCGCCATGGTTATCACCACGGCCATCTCGGTGGCGCTGGTGGTCGCCGGCATCCTGGTCACGCAGATGACCAACGACACCAAGGACATCTACCTGGAGCAGGTGGAGGTCATGGTGCAGCTCAACGAGGACATCTCTGCCAACGACCCGGACTGCAAGGACTCGGCCTGTGCCGATCTGCAGAAGGAGCTCGAGTCGGACGACGCCATCGAGTCGGTGACCTACCGCAACCGCACGGAGTCCTACGAGCGCTTCGTGGAGTTGTTCAAGGAGACCGATCCGGTCATGGTGGAGGAGACGTCCAAGGACGCGCTGCCCGCGGCCTTCCACGTGCGCCTTAAGGACCCGACGGACACCGCGCCTATCGATGCCCTGGCGGACGACCCGGCCGTGGCCGAGATCATTGACCAGCAGGAGGACGTGCGCAGCGCCGCCGGCAACCTCGACGCCATCCGCAACGCCACCTTCATCCTCGCCGCGGTCATGGCCGTCGCCGCCATCATGCTCATTGCCAACATGGTGCAGATCGCCGCCTTCCAGCGGCAGCGAGAGACGGCCATTATGCGCATGGTGGGTGCCTCCCGCTGGATTACCCACGCGCCGTTCATCCTGGAAGCCGTCCTCGGTGCTCTGGGTGGTGTGGTGCTGGCCGGCATCGGCATGGTGCTGGGCAAGAACCTGGTCGTGGACCCGGCGCTGAATGGGCTCTACCAGCGCCAGCTGCTGGCCCCGATCACCTCCGGGGACCTGTGGACGGTCCTGCCCATCGTGGGCATCGTGGCGCTGCTTTTCGCCGCGCTGACCGCGCAGGTCACCATGCGCGCCTACGTGCGGACCTAGGAGCCGCTGTCACTCCGGCCGCGCAGCGCGTGGGGGCGCGCTTCGGGGCGGCGGACCGGATGTGGCTTTTGCCTGGCCGTGGCGTAACATAGTCCGAACTATGGCGAAGAAGGCAAAGAAGAAAAAAGGGGCAGTGGCCGATAACAACTCGACCCTGGCCACTAACCGACGTGCCCGCCACGACTACACCATCCTCGATACCGTCGAATGCGGCATGGTGCTCGTGGGCACCGAAATTAAGTCGATGCGCGAAGGCAAGATTTCCCTGACGGATGCCTTCGCCACCATCGACGACGGCGAGGTCTACATCCGCAACCTCCATATCCCGGAGTACTCCCAGGGAACGTGGACGAACCATTCGCCGAAGCGCACCCGCAAGCTGCTGCTGCACCGCCGCGAGATTGACAAGCTTATGGGCCAGGTGCGCGACGGCAACAAGACGCTTATCCCGCTCAAGGTCTACCTCAAGAACGGCCGCGCCAAGTGCGAGCTGGGCCTGGCCAAGGGTAAGCAGGATTACGACAAGCGCGAGGACATCAAGCGCCGCGATCAGAACCGCGATATCACCCGTGAGCTGGGCCGCCGCGTGAAGGGGATCAACGCTTAGCCTTCTTTGCGTCTAGCCTGGGTGCCATGATCTACACGGCAAAGGTACATGACGTTATTCACGGTGACGAGGAGCTGCGTGGGGACGCGGTGCTCGTCGATAAGCTCTGGCCCCGCGGCGTGGCCAAGGAACGCCTCGACTATGACGACTGGTTCAAGCACGTAGCCCCCAGCGTCGAGCTGCGGAAGTGGTGGGGGCACGACCCGGATAGCTTTGAGGAGTTTGCGCGGCGCTACCGGGCGGAGCTGGATGACAGCGACCACGCCGAGCTGGAGCAGTTGCGCCAGCTGGCCGCCAGCGGCGATGTCACCCTCCTCTTCGCCGCCAAGGACCGAAAAATTAACCACGCCGTCGTGCTGAAGGCGTGGCTGGAGGAGAATTAGGCGAAGAGCCCCCAAATCGTCGCGCCGACGGCGATGAGGCCGGTGACGACCACGAAGTAGTTGCTCAAGCGCCCGCGGAACTGCGCCAGGGCGTCGATGCGGTGGATGGCGTACATCGGCAGCAGGTACAGGATTGAGGCGATGAACGGCCCGCCGATGGCCTCGATAAGGCCCAGGATGGAGGGGTCAATGATGGCCACCACCCAGGCGGAGACGAAGATGATGCCGTGCATGATGGAGTTGACCTGCTTCTCGGTGAGCTTCTTCGTGGCCTTCGGCGCCACGGTGCGCAGGAGGAAGTTGCCGCCCTCGGTCGCACCCAACACGTGGCCGAAGTAGGAGGAGATGATGGCGACCATCGCGATGATGGGGGACAGGAAGGCCAGCACCGGAACACCCGTGACGTTGGCCAGGTAGGACAACACCGGCAGGTTCTGCTCGCGGGCTTCAGCCAGACCATCCGCGCCCAGGGTTAGCGTGCAAGACCACACGAAGAACATTGTGAACACGGTGAGCAGAATGGCCGTCAGCGCCAGCGCGCGTGAGGCATTCTCGGAGCTCTTCTCTCGGCCGTGTGCTGCCACCATGGCCAGGGAGAACTGGGAGATGGCGGGGGAGTGGTTGAAGGAGAAGACCAGCACCGGAATGATGAGTGCCACCGCGCCGACGACACGCCAGTCGCTGTTGCCAACCTCCATGAAGGAAGAGAAGTCCCAGCGCGGGATGAGGTAGATGGACAGCGCGCCCAGGCAGAAGATGAGCGGGTAGACCAAGAACTGCGTGACGGCCAGGACCATGCGCTGGCCAAATGTAAAGACGACGGTCATGATGCCGACAAGCAGGAAGGACAGCAGCGGTCGGGGCACAGACGGCCCGTTAAGCTGGTTGACAATAAAGCTGTCCACCGTGTTGGTGATGGAAACGCCATAGATGAGCACGATGGGGAAGATGGCGCAGAAATACACCACCGAAATGACAAGTCCTGCGGTCTTGCCAAAGTAGTCCGTGACCACGGCGGTGATGTCTTCACCCTGGCGCGGGGAGGCGCAGATCATGCGGGCCAGACCACGGTGGGAGAAGTACGTCATCGGCCCGATGAGGATGGTGGCCACGAGCAGCGGCCAGAAGCCGAAACTACCGGCGTTGATGGGGAGGAACAGGATACCGGCGCCCACGGCGGTGCCGAAAAGGGAAATAGCCCATTCAGTGTTGCTGGCTTGCTTGCCGGCGGACGCAGTGCCGTGCTTCTCGACGGTCGAACTCACTTCGCTACCTTTACTACTTTGAGGGGTGTGACTTGCACAGCTTAGCAATGAATGGTTTGGCGTTGATCACAAGTACTGCTTTATGAAATTTCTATGCCAGCCCGGGTCCGATAAGGCGGGGCGGAAGGAAGGGGCGCTTCTTGCGGGAATAGGCCGCGGTGCAGTAGCGTTATACGAACCGTAGAGAGACCTCAGCGAGACTCTAAGTCTTGCGAGTCTTTCTGCGCCGCTTTCACAGCGATGTGCATTCACGGTGACGTGAATCAAGGGGTCGACTTGGTTTCGACTTCGTACATTGAGCCAGGGGAAGCGTGCCGGTGCAGGCTAGAGACCACCGTTAAGCGTCGTAGCAACCAATAAACGCAGAGAAGAACTCTCAGCGTGACTACGCCCTCGCTGCCTAATTACAGCGACGCGTGTCTGTCAGCCTAGGTTTCGTTCCTGACCTAGAACCTGGCATCGACTAAGGAACTAGCCGGCTGGCCGGGTCATCAGGACCAGTCGGGACTCTTACTGGTGACTGGGCCCATCATCCGGACGTGTTCGCCCGATCCGGAGGGCCGAGCAGAGATTCTGTGCGGACTGCGCACGGAGAAGCCCTGGCAAGGTGACGAAGGACCCGGGTTCAATTCCCGGCGGCTCCACCGGACCCCCTACCTGTTTACGCAGGTAGGGGGTTATTTTTTGCCCCTGGTTCGTCTTCCTGGGCGCTCGTGCCCAATCCGTGCCCAATCTGTCCTTCGAAAAGCTGGGAGTCCATAGCCTCCGCAATCCGTCCCAGGTCGTGCGCGAGCAGGTGGCCGTACTGGTCTAGCGTCATGGTGGCGGACTGGTGGCCGAGTTGTTGCTGGACCACCTTCACGTTTGCGCCGGACGAAATGAGCAGAGACGCGGCGGTATGACGGAGGCTGTGCACCCCGAGGTGTTCTGGGAACGTTGGGTCTGCCTCGTGGCACCTTCTGACTGCAGCATCCAGCCAGTGGCCGGGGCTGGGTGGTTTGAGTGGCCCGCCCTTGCGCGGAGCCTCCCACAGCAGCGCGTCGTGTGCTTTGCCCTGGGCTAGTTTCAACAGTTCGGCCTCGACAGCGGGCGGCACTGACACCGTGCGCAGTTTATGCCCTTTGAGGTCAGTTAGTACCGACTTTTGGCCCGCTTTTGAATAAGCCCGGCGCAGGCGGACGAGGCCACCGCCCAACAAGTCCATGGGGCGCAGCGCCGCCGCTTCACCGAAACGAGCGCCTGAAGCGACCAGGAACCAGTAAAAGCCCTTGTAGAACTCGGGTATTTCCTCGCCCAAGGCGTGGACTTGGGCAACGGTGAGAAAGGCCTTTTCGGTTACTGGAGTCCTGGGGACGCGTACCTTCTCACGGGCCGGGTTGGTCATGATTCGACGTTCTGAAACCGCAACATCCAAGACCGCTTGGAGAACGCCCAGGTTATGGCGAATGGTCTTTGCAGCTAGCGGGCGCTCTCCCTCGTGCTGTTGTGTCACCCAGGCTTGGACGCCCGCCGGGGTGACGTCTTTAACCTTGACGTGGCCCCAGGTGGGCACGACGTGTTTAAAGTAAATCGACTCCTTGCGCTCTCGCCATGAGACCGAATCGGAGACCAGGGAGGCGCGCCAGAGCTTGCCGACCTCGGAAACGGTCACGAGGCCCGCCTGGTAGGGGACGAACGAACCGGTGGCCTTGTCCACCTCGACGGTGGCGGCAAACTGGTTGGCTTCCCGCTTGGTCTTAAACCCTCGCTTGTCGGTGTGCTTACCGTCAGGCTTGGCGAAACGAACGCGCCAACGCTGGGAGCCGTCCTTTAGCGTGTACTTACTGACCGTTGCCAAGACGGCCTTCTTCCTGGGCTGCGCGAATCTCGTCCAGGAGCTTCCCAGACACACGGCCCTTCTTCTGTGGGCTAGCGCCCTCACCGGCCAGGCGGTCACGGCGGGCTTCAATGGCTTCACCCCACAATTGCTGGGACCAGTCCTGCAATTGTTCGGCAGAAACGCCCAGTTTGGACGCCAGGCGCTCCTCACCGGGCGTAACGACTGGAGGTAGTTTACCGGCCAGCCTTAGCAATTCCTTCGCCCTTTCAAACCCAGCCTGCAAGACATCTGGGGTGGGGTTGTTAATCCATGCAACTAGGTCAGAGACGTAAAGCACCTGGTTGTTCGTCCACTGGACGAGCTTATCTACGCCCCAATAGTCCTCCTCGTTGTGGTTTATTCCAGTTTGGGTCTCCTCGTCCCACTCGTCCCAGTGCTCGTTGGGGTTGTAGCTGGGGTCGAAGCCCAGGAGTTCGTGCAACTCGACGGAGCGGTCTAGGAGGTCACTTAGCGTCACCTGAATGAGGCCGAGGCCTTCAAGAGTGACGTTCGCGTTCCCTCGTTCAATGGCGCTGATTGAGCTGGTCGACCAGGTGGCCCCGTATTCCCTCGCAACCCCCACGAATTCAGTCAAGGAAAAGCGGTAACGCAGGCGGCGCAGGTTTTGGCCTACCAGTTCAGGCAACGTCGGTGTAGGTAAGTTTCTCGTCATAGCGAACAGCGTACAGCACAATTCGTTTGCGCACAACGGCAAGCCGTGGTTAACTGGGGGTGCGGCTCGCAAGAGAAGCCGTCTGCGCACTGGGAAAGGAGGTTACTTGAATCCCAAGTTCATGACCACAAAAGACATGATGGAGATGTTTCCAGGTACGTCTAAGGCGTACTGGGGCAAGCTACGCCGCGAGGGCACTGGCCCCTGCTCGATAAAGGTAGGGCACCGCGTGTACTACCGCCCCGAGGACGTAAACGCCTGGATTGAATCCAACATGCGAGAAGTCGCTTAAGGTGAGCGGCCGAAAAATAACTTTTCAGCGGAGGACGACTCCTCTGCTGACTGTCTCCAGATACGACTAAAGCCCCGCCACGAGGGCGAGGCTCTACCCGAAAGGATCTTTCTAATGACCATTAAAACATGCGGTACCACTGCTGGACAAGCGGCTGCAGCGGTGGAGGAATACATCGCCAAAACTGTCTCACGGCGCGTGTTCAAGGAGCACAAGCCAAACGACGGCCTGCACCTTCAGGTTCAGACGCCTGAGTATCCGATGAATGTTGCACTGTACCTTGCTGAACATTTTGACGCTGCGACGGGCGGCTGGTTGACCTACGACCTGGAGAGCAGCCAGTTCTTCGTCAAACTAGATGAAGGGGACCGGTACTGGTTGAACGAAGAGGAAGTGTTTATCTGCTGCTACAACCTGCTGTGGACGAGCTATTACCTGGACATGGACCAGAAGCGAGCATTCCACCCGAATATCTCTCGGGTAACCGAGGTCGTGGAGGCTCTAAAAGCACTGCGCGTGAAGACCAACGACTAACCCGAAAGGAAAACGGACATGGATAACTTTGACATTAGTCACTGTGACGTTCTGAAGCGCGTAAGCCAGGCGATGAAGGATGAAGCACCTGACACGGAAACGGTGTTCGCGCCTTCGCCCGAACACCCCATGAAGGCTGCACGGTGGGCGGCGTCACGGTTCGAGAGCTTTGGCCTCCTCCTTGCACACAACGTCTATTGCGGCGAATTCTTCGCTCAGTGGGAGGAGCAGAACTCTTGGGTACAGGTCCCGGTAGAAGAAGTTGTCAGCTGCCTATACCTGCTCTTTGAAGATTGCCGCTATATCGACCCAGACGAGGTGCTGCTGGACGAGGAGCTGTCTAAGCCGTGGCTCCCTGATAGGACGAAATCGCTTGAAGTGCTCAGGGCGCTAAGGGTCGCAGCCCCGCAGCTGGTCCCAAGTCCCAACGACTAACCACAAACAAGCAGACGCCCCACCTAAGCAGCAGGTGGGGCGTTTACTCAATTAAGGAGCTTAAATGCCTAAAAAAATTCCTAAAACCGATTCTACCAGTGGGAACAACCCGAAACAAGTTCGTTCCATGCTGGAGCTGGCCCTTTGGTACGCCTCCGAAGGTGTAGCGGTTTTCCCGCTGAAGCCCAAGGACAAGACGCCCCTCATTGGAGCGTGGCAGAAGAAGGCGACCTGCGACGAGACGCGGATTCGCGATTGGTGGACCCAGCACCCGCAAGCCAACATCGGCGGTCACCCTGGGGCGAACCAGGTCGTGCTCGACGTGGACGGAGTGGACCACGGGGGAGACGACGGCTTCGAATCTGTGGAAGGCTACGACCTACCGGAGACCTTCAAGTGCTACACCGGTAACGGCGGTGAGCACCACTGGTTCACGCTGCCCGACGACGGCGAGGAATACAAGACCACCCAGACCGGGGCGCTGCCTGGTGTGGACCTGCGCGGTGCGAAGGGCTACGTTGTGCTGCCAGGGTCGATTCACCCGAACGGCCAGCCCTACTTGTTGGACGTTGACGGCGAGAAGGTGGACCCTCGCCCCCTGGGCGAGCTGCCTGCGCTCCGTGGTATCTCCGTGGCTCCCGGCTGGCTTCTCGACCTTTGCCGGGGCACCAGTACCGACGAGCCTCTGAAAGACCGCGGGAAGGCCACGGAAGGCATCTTTCGGGCGTCACTTCGAGCGGGCCTGGTAGCCAAGTACAAGGACGAGGCGCAGGTGGGGAACCGCAATAACACTCTGTTTCGCTACGCCTGTGAGGCTCGACGCCACGAACTGGATATGGAACAAGACTGGGTGCGCGTAGGCCAGGAAGTCGGCTTAGACGCCGGTGAGGTCCGAGCTGTGTTGCGTTCTGCTGCCCAGGCGGAACCGATGGGGGCTGCGAGCCATGAACGCGAGATAGCCCGAGAGCTGGAGCGCCTGCAGGTACGCGAGGAGGCGAACCGTCGTCTGCGGGCGGGGCGGGCGCCGGACCCCACCACTTTGGCGCGTCCTGGCACTATGGCGGACCTGCTGAAGATGGACCTCGGCGAGCCTGGCTACCTGGTTGAGAACCTTTGGCCGGAGAATGGACGAGTGGTGCTTACCGCTGCCAAGAAGACCGGAAAGACCACGATGGTGGGAAACGTTCTGCGCTCATTGTTGGACGGCGGTTCGTTCCTGGGTAACTTTCCAGTCAAGCCCGGGAACAAGGTCTACTTAATCGACAATGAAATGAACTCGAAGGCCTTGCAGAAGTGGTACCGCGAGTTTGACGCCCAGCACTACGAGAACCTGTTTGTTGAATGCCTACGCGAGAACCGTGAGTACGGGCGGCGGGTGTTTAACCCCCTGGACGAAACGAACCGCGCGGTGTGGGCAGAGCGCATAGCAGCGACCGGGGCTAACGTCGTGGTGCTGGACTGCCTGCGCCCGCAAATGGACGCGCTGGGCCTGGACGAGAATCACGAGGCCGGGCTGTTTCTAGACGCTATGGACGCTCTTATCCAGCAAGCGGGGGTGCCGCACCTGTTAGTGGTTCATCACAGTGGCCACTTGGAGGGGCGAGCGCGTGGCGACTCCCGAATCGGCGACTGGCCGGACGCGGAGTGGAAGCTAAACAAGAAGACCGAGCAGGGCACGCGCTCGTTCCAGGCTTATGGTCGTGACGTCAGCGTTCCCGCCCAGGCGCTCAAATACACCGCTGAGAACCGCCTGCTGGAGCTGGACCCTGACGCGCTGCGCATGGAGGAGGCGGCAAGGGACGAGGAGAAGCGAGCTGCGCAAGCGGCGCTAGAAGAGAAGCGGTTGAAGAAACTGCGAAGCGCGCTTGAAGCTGACCCAGGTTTGTCTGTGCGTAAGGCACAGAAGCTGTTGAGCGGTACAGAGCTTCGAGCGCGCACCGATGAAGTCTCGCGCTTGCTGAAGCTCATTCGCGAAGGCGATTCCGAGGCTGCGTGACGAGCGTTCCCGCGTTTCGGAAACGTTTCCGGGAAACGTTTCCCAATGTTTCCGTAACGTTTCCGGGAAACATTCCAGCCCCGTTTCCCGCCGAATGTTTCCCGAAGCCCCCTTTTAGGGGGGGCTTTCGGGAAACATTTCGGGCGGTTGGTGGAAACGTCGTGGGCCGCGCTCGGTGCCGGAAACGCTCGGCGGTGAGAAGCCGGAAACACTCGGCTGGTCGATGCGGCCCTGGGTGCTTGGGCGGTAGGGGATGCCAGAAAAGTCGAGGGGGTATATCTTCCCGACTCCCCCCACGGCTCTGATAGTCGGGTTCTCTCTCCCTGTTTCGGTCGAAAATCATTTGTTGGCTGAAACTCTGGTAGAGAGTTCGGACCCTCGGAAGGCGTTTTCGAGGCTGTTTGAACCCCCTCTCCGGTACCGACGCCCGGCGACGCCCTCCCAGGCGCTCGTAGATACCTTCGAGATACCTTCTCGGGCCTCTCCCGGTCGCACCGCTGCCCCCAGAAAATGCCCCGTGGCACTCTGCCCTGGCTGAATCCCCCAGGCGGGTGATTAACGGGGCGTAGTAATCCTTCCTGGGGATATTGGCGGCGTGTTTTGATTTCCAGGAATTTAAACCACCCCAGCAGTGTGCAAGGAGCACCCATGAAACCAAGTGAAATGCCAGAAAGTCGCCCCACAACCAGTTTTCACACCAACGTGGGCAAGGCCCAGGTGATGGGCGAATCTCCGCACCTGGTGGACGTCACCTTGCGCGCTAACAGCCGGACTCGCAACGGGTCCCGCGAGCAGGCCTTCTACCTCAAGCTTGGTGACTGCTCCTACCGGTTGCATCCTCCTGCGGCCCGCCGTCTGGTGCGTGCGTTAACCGACGCCCTGGAGATTTAGCGTGCCTCGCGACGAGAAGCCGCCGATGTTGTGTGTCGGGCGCTCTCCCTGGTTCGACTCTCGCTTTCACGGAGAGCCTAAACGCCAATACGAGGACCGCATGCAGGTCTGCTGGGACGTCTGCGCCCAGTGTCAGCACAAGCGCTCGTGCAAGTTCACCGCCGAGCAGCTCACCGTCGCTGAGCGCACCGGCGTGTGGTGCGGCGTCGATATTGGCACCGTCCAGCACCGACGGGGCATCGACTGGTCTAACGCGCCGCCGGAAAGGCCCCAAGACTCCTACTAAACCAAACTTTTATCTTTGAAAGGATTCACGAAATGACTCACCCAAACATGGCCAATTTGGTCCCCCTGGCCCGCACGGCCCTGGTGTGCGCCGTTGACGGCTACGACCCGAAGAAGGTCCGAGTGGACCTAGGCGGTGTCGGCGCTACTCAGAAGACGAACCGCAACGGCATGTCTGACCTGGACGCGACAATCAAGCTGCTGGCCCGCATGGAGCTGACGGAATTCTGGGTTCTAAAGACGTTGACGGTTCAGGGCGCGAATCTGGTCCGTGCCCTGGCTGGCCACTTCGGTCTCGACCCCGAGGAGGTCAAGAAATTCGTCTGGGATTGGCACCGTAGCCTCTCGGAGGCTGAAACGCGCTACCACCAGGAACACCAAGAGTGAGGGCGCTGACCCTGCAGCCGGGGTCGGTGGTCCTACCGCCGGACTCGCTGGCCTGCCTGGTGCAGCACCTGCGCCGCGCCCCGCAGCCGTCCTCCCTGGCGGCGCGTGCTTTGGTGGCGGACTTGGTGCAGCTGTCACAGCGTCCTGTCTCGTCACGTGACGTGCTTGTCCTGGAGAAACAGCAGCTGGTGAACTCGAAACTGACGACCGAGCAGGCTGCGCGATGTTTAGGAATCACCCCGGGGGCTGTTCGGCGACGAATTAACCGTGGCTGTCTACCGGCCTCGTTTGAGGGCGGTAGGTGGCTGATAGATGCAAAGGAGCTTTAATGGCTGCGACAGAATTCCGCCGTTCGCGCTCTTCGGTCTTGGGTTCGAAAGAAACCGACAAGGCCGCGGCGCGCGCGCTATTTGACGACACTGACTACCTAGCCGACGTGCTGGAGAGCTACGCGACTAACTCTATTCCGGGCCTAGTGTTCCCAGATGTTTCCGTGCCCACGGGTGTTGCCCAGTACACGCAGGTCAGCGCCGAAGACATGAAGGTCGAAGGCGTTGGTGTGCGCTCTGAGCACTCCGAATACCCTATGGTTCGCTTTACTCCGGGTGATTTGAAGAAGGCACACACGTCAGATATCGGTGGTAAGTTCCGAGTCTCCGACGAGGCCATCGACGCGGGCGACACCTCCTTGATTGACGACGGCCTAACGCTGCTGGGCACCTCGATTAACGACACGCTGAACACCATGATGGCCGAGGCTCTGGCCCAGGTAACCGACGAGAAGAACGGCGGCTTGTCGATTGCTGCGAACTCCTTCCACGGCGTGGTTCTCGACGGCGCGAACCCGACGCCTGCCGAAAAGCGCCCCTGGGCGTCCCTCATTGCCGCCCAGGGCCTCCTGCGCAAGCACGGCCTGGCTGCTAGGGCGGACGTTCTCTTGCTGGATTGGGATTCTGCAGACGCGTTGACCGTGCTCTATGACCAGAACGATCTGGAGAAGCAGTGGGGACTGACTATCTACGGTTGCGACAAGCTGCCTGAAGGCACTGGCTACCTGCTCGATACCCGCAACTTCGGCAAGCTCGTAACCAAGGACGGCCTGCAGGTCGAGACCTGGCGCGACCCGTCAATTCGCGCCACCTGGTGCCAGTCCTATATCGAACCGGTAATTACTATTCAGCGCCCCCGCAACGTGGTTCGCCTCGTTGGTCTGGGCATGCAGGGCTAAAGGAGGCTAAACAGTGTTTAACTTCACTCCGTTTCTAGACGAGCTTTACACCCCAGGACAGGCAATCACCGCGACTGCTACCGAGGACATTAAGCTCGGTCAGCTGGTCGAAATTGTTGCAGCGGATGGCCTGCACGCGACCGCGAAGACTCCTCAGCTGGCGGTCAAGGTAGCGACCCCGGGCGCTGTGGCTTTTGGCTTGGCTGGTCATGACGTGACCAAGGGCGGCGACCTTACCGTGCAGCGCGGCGCTGGTCGTTGTTTCCGCGTCCCGGCCAAGGGGCCGCACATGGCGGGCGACCTCCTGGAAGTTGCTGAAGCTGGCGGTTTCGCCCAGGCCTCGACGGGCGCTCCAGTTGCCCAGGCTATCCGCAACAGCGAAGACGGCCACGTGGACGTGACCTTGCTTTAGTCCGCCAGTGCCAGGGCCGCGTTAAGCGCACCGCCTACTCCTTTTTTGGCGATACGGTCTGAGTAGCGGAAGTAAGGCCCCCATGACCGCGAAAGCGTGAGGGTTTACCTGCGTCGTCCTGGCACTGACTGCACTGGGTTAAGACCCCCTCTAACGGTTCAACGTCGTTAGAGGGGGTCTTGTTATGTTCCAGCGCAGGAAGAGGGCGGCCAAATTGCGGATGTGACCTAGGTGACCGTTTCCGTGGGGTCTCCCGTGGCCTCTCGTCGTCTCCGAAGGTGTCAGTACCTCAGAAGGGGTCTAGACGCTCGGAGATACCTTCCCGTGCTTTCCTTGGCCTATACCCCCGAGCGGGGGTTTTCGAGGATATGTCCACAATTGTGCCTACTGGGTGAGGCCTGTTTTCCTGGGGATAGAAACACCGTTTCACCAGCACAGACAGGAGAACCAAATGAACGGCAACGAACTAACCCAGGAACTGAACCGCCAGCTCGGTGGCTACGGTTTCGAGCTTGACAGCTCCACCCTTGAGGCCCTGGCCTTCCTCGTGGACGAGGTCGCGCCGGAGGGGCACGAGCGCGTGGCTGACTTCTTCCAAGCTCTGGGAGATTCTGCTGGCCTGGTTGCCGAGTCCGTGCGCTACGACGAGGGGGACGAGGATCAGTGAGCTACTACGGCTACACGAACTGGGACACCTGGGCCGCTGCCCTCTGGGCGTCCTCGGAGTACTGGGGGTACCGATACGTTATGAGCCTGTCGGTAGAGGAGCTGGCGGACTACGTGGCCGAACACGCCCAGGAGTGGGACAACCTCGACCCCAGGGCGGTCAACGTGAATGAAGTCTACGACGCCCTGCACGACGAGGGGGAGGCCGCAAAATGCTAAACGACTACGTCTTGGAGTTATGCGCCCAACATGACTGGCACACTAGCGCCGCCCGCCCTGCCGAACTAGCTACCGCCGAGCAAATGATTTCGGTGCTTTGGCGCGCCTGCGATTTCGACCAGGAGGAGGGCGCGACGGTTTGGGCCAGTGACAACGACGCGGTTCTAATCTGTGGTGATTACTACCTGGAGTTGTTCCGTGACGTCGAGGAGGACCTGCTTTGGGACATTCTCGGCTTTAACTACGAGGCCAAACGGCGTACAACAGACGGCCAGTTTGTCTCCCTGGCGAAGGGGCGAACCAGCGTCGGTTGGGGCCTGGACTCTCTCGACCGGGTGGTACAAGACCTGGTGGAGCTGGTCGACGCTACGGCTTAACCCCCTGCCCTAAACATGAATGAAGCCCCAATCCTGGTAACAAGGATTGGGGCTTCATGCTATTACCCAAGTGACGTGGGTTCCCCGCCCTCCCAGGAAAACACGCAGAAAATCGGGCTGTCAATACTGTGACGCCGTGCCCAATCTGTGCCCAAAATCGCCCAATGAACTGGTGGACCGGGCTAACCTGCGCTGCACTGTTTCGCCTGCTAAACGGGCTGTGGGACAGTGTGGCTCAGGGCTTTTTCGGGTTCAATTCCCGGCGGCTCCACAAATAGCATTTCCCCTGGTGAGTGTTCACCGGGGGATTTGCTGTATGTGCAGCAGGAATTGGGGCGTGGCGGTCCTCGCTTAGTATGGCCGCATGGATACTACGCAGCTTCGCGTCACAATTGTCTTGTTCGACGGTTTTGAGCTTCTCGACGTCTTTGGTCCCGTCCAACTGCTGCAGGCGGTACCCGGCATCACTGTGGATTTCGCCGGCCCCACGGCAGCGCCGGTTGCTAGCTCGCAGGGTGTAGAGGTGGTGCCAACACTTACTTATGGACGGATAAAGCCGACTAGCGTTCTCCTCGTTCCTGGGGGCAAGGGAACTCGGGAACTCGTCGGAGACGAGTCGTTTCTTTCGTGGCTGCGTGGGGCGGGCTCAGAGGCTACGGTCGTGTCCGCCGTCTGTACGGGTTCTGCAGTGCTTGCAGCGGCGGGGCTGTTGGAGGGCTATGCGGCTACGAGCAACAAACGCGCGTTTGCGTGGGCGAGCTCCTTTGGCAAGAAGGTGGCTTGGCAGCCGCAGGCACGGTGGGTACACGATCGAAATCGATGGACATCCTCAGGCGTTGCGGCTGGGATGGACATGGCGGTGGCGCTCATTGCTCACCTCGTCTCGGCAGAAGCGGCGGATGAGTCGGCCAACTTTGCAGAGTATGAGCCGCACCGCGACAGTGAGTGGGATCCTTTCGCAGGTCTTTATGGGTTGGCGCCGTCGAGCGGCGACGTTAAGTGAGGAGGCGTGGCGTGCCGGAGGATTTCGTGACGCTCACGGTAAATAAGGGGCGAAAACAGGGGGCGGGCTGGTGGCAGGCTCAGGTGGTATATGGCCGCTATTTACCGTGAACGTATCGGGGAGCCAGTGAAAGGGCGCTGAGAAAGTGAAGTGGGGCTCGCCGGACAAAAAATGTGACGCAGTCTGAATTATTTGTTACTTGAGTTACATTCGCGTGGTAGCCTTTCTCCAACAGTGTGACGTGGTGCACTGGGACTGACCCCTACGACAGGAGTACCCATGAACAGCCCAACCAACGCAGCTCCGCACGGCGGCGCTGGCACCGAGGAGAAGCCCATGGCGACCTCCGTCAAGGCAGGGCAGAAGAAGAGCCCACAGTCCAGCGGGGGAGTGATTGATAAGTTCCTCAACGGCGTGGAGTACATCGGCAACAAGCTGCCGGAGCCGTTCACCATCTTTTTGATTCTGTTTCTGATTACTGCGGTGCTTTCCACCATCATGGCGTGGATGGGCGTCGAGGTGAAGGTGCCCGGGGCCGACAAGGTGCAGCCGGTCAAGGGCCTGTTTACCGGTGAGGGTCTGGCGTGGATTACCACGACCATGGGAGAGAACTACATCAACTTCCCTCCGTTGGTGACGGTGCTGCCCATCATGCTGGCCGTGGGCGTAGCGGAGCGCTCCGGCATGCTGTCCGCGCTCATCCGCAAGCTCTTCGGCTCAGCTAAGCCGTGGCTGCTGCCGTACGCCGTCGGTGTTATCGGCGTGACTGCCTCCGTGATGGCAGACGCCGCCTTCGTCATCGTGCCGCCGCTGGCGGCCATGGTGTTCAAGGCCGCTGGCCGCCACCCGGTGGCGGGACTCATTGGTGGCTTCGCCGCCGTAGGTGCGGGCTACTCCACCGCGCTGGTGCCGACGTCCCTCGATGCGCTCTTCGCAGGTATTACCACCGCGGTGATGGACACGCTGCCGAACACCGACTTCGCGCCGGTCAACGCCATGTCGAACTACTACTTCAACGTGGCCTCCTCCATTGTGCTGGGCGTACTTGCCGGCCTCATCATTGACAAGGTCATTGAGCCGCGCATGTGGAAGCAGCAGGTTCCCACGGAAGAGGAGATTGATCCGGAGGACGCCGCAGAGCGCGGCGACCGCGATGCGAATGGTGAGGAGCTGAGCGCCGAGCTGAAACCGGCAGAGGTCAAGGGCCTTATCTGGTCCGGCGTGGCCACGGTTCTTCTGACCGCGCTCATCCTGTTTGCGGTGCTGCTCCCGGAGTCCCCATGGCGCAACGAGACCGGCGGCTTCTTGCCCAAGTCTCCGCTGTTGAACTCCATCGTCTTCCTGGTCTTTGCCTACTTCATGGTCTTAGGCGTGGTCTACGGCCGCGTCGTGGGCACCGTCAAAGGCATCGGGGACGTGGTGACCATGATGATCGGTGCGCTCAAGGATATGCTGAGCTTCCTCATCTTGGCCTTCATTCTGGGGCAGTTCGTGGCACTGTTTGCCTGGACTGGAATTGGTACGTTTACCGCAGTAAAGGGCGCGGCGTTCTTGGAGTCTATCGGCCTGACGGGATTCCCGGCCATCTTCGCCTTCATCGCCCTGGCCTCCATCCTCAACCTGCTGATCATCTCCGGCTCCTCGATGTGGACGCTCATGGCCGCGGTATTCGTCCCGATGTTCGCCCTGCTGGGCTACGAGCCGGCGTTCATCCAGAGCGCGTTCCGCGTCGGTGACTCTGCCACCCAGATCATCACGCCGCTCAACCCCTACATGATCGTGATGCTGGGCTTCCTCCAGCGCTACGAGCGCGATGCTGGTCTGGGTACGCTGATGTCACGACTCATGCCGTTTGTCATCCCGTTCTTCACGGCATGGGCAATTCTGCTCGCTATCTGGTTCTACGGGGATCTGCCGCTGGGACCAGGCAACAACGTCATGATTGGTTCATAAATGTCCTCACCCAACACCCCGTCAACGGCCTACCTGGAGAAGATGGAGGGAGACGTCGCCAAGCACGTGGCGTTAGCCACCCCGACCGAGTACGACGGGGAGGACTACCCCGGGCAGGGTGAGGTGTGGGACGCTGCCGCCGCGCTTGTCGACTTCTCCCTGGCCCGCCACATCGTCACCGACCTGCACGCGCACCCGGAGACGGCGTTTGCGGAGCACCGCTCCATGGCTGTGCTCGCTGACTGTGTGGACAAGCGTGGCTATGCGGCGCGCCGGGGAGTCTATGGCGTGGAGACCGCCTTCGAGGCGGCGTGGCAGAGCGACGATTTTGATCCGGACAAGCATCCCACCGTGGCTATCCTGGCCGAATATGACGCCCTGCCCACCATCGGCCATGCTTGCGGGCACAACATCATTGCGGCGGCGGGGGTGTGCGGCTTTCTTGCCGCCGTGGAAGTTGCGAAGAAGAACTCCAGTGCTGGCCGCATCCTCCTGCAGGGTACGCCCGCTGAAGAGGGGCATTCCGGCAAGGAATATATGATCCGCGGCGGCAGCCTCGACGGCGTCGATGCCGCGGTGATGGTGCATGGCTTCGGCTATGACATCGGCGCCCACGCCTGGGTAGGCCGAAGAATCCTTCGCGTGAACTACCGGGGAGTAGCGGCGCACGCGAGCTCCCAGCCGTTTATGGGGCGCAACGCCCTCGACGCCGCGAGCCTGGCGTACCAGGGCATTGGCCTCATGCGGCAGCAGATGCCGCCGAGCGATCGCGTCCACGCCATCATGTCCGGGGGAGACCGGCCATCCATCATCCCCGGTGAGGCGCAGATGCACATCTACGTGCGTTCTTTGGGTACTCGTACCCTCATGGACCTGTCCTCCCGAGTGGAAGACATCGTCCGCGGTGCGGCGTTGATGGCCGGCGTGGACCTTGACCTGGACTGGGATGAACACCCCATGACGTTGCCGGTGCGCAACAACTCCGCGCTGGTGGAACGCTGGTCTGCCACCCAGGCGCGCCGGGGTCGCACGGTCCTGCCGGCGGGGACCGTGCCGGATACGGTGGCGGCCTCTACGGACTTTGGCAATGTCTCCCATCTGGTCCCGGGGCTACACCCTATGGTGAAAGTCTCCCCGGCGGACGTGGCCCTGCATACTGAAGACTTCGCGCGCTGGGCGGCCGGCCCCGAAGCGGTCACCGCGGCGGTAGATTCCGCAGTAGGGTTGGCGCAGGTCACGCTGGATTTTCTGGCGGATAAGGGGTTTCGGGATGCCGCGCGCCGCGATTTTCAGCGCCACGGTCAGGTTGCGGTGGAGGACCTTCTTGCTAAGGCTCAGCAGGGGGAGAATGCGAATTAGGAAACATTACTGTGCTTGAAAGGTGAACCTTACTTAGGTTAGGTTGGTCGGTGATGCACCTGCCAACAGTGGTTAGCCACACCTAAATATTCAAGGATGTCATGATCTCCTTTACTCGCCGTAACCTCCACGCCACGACCGTGAAGGTCGCCGCCGCCGTCTCCGTGGCAGCGCTGGCACTGACCGGTTGCTCCTCGGAGTCCGCTGACACCAACGGCGGTGAGTCTGCGAGTGGCGAGGCCGGTAAGTCTGTGACGGTGGAGGACAACTACGGTTCCAAGACCGTGGAGCAGCCGGTGGAGAACCCGGCGGTCACCGATAACCGCGCCTTTGCCGTGCTGGCGCAGTGGGACATCAAGCTGGCCGCCGCGCCGCTGACGCTGGTGCCGAAGTCCCTGCGGGATACCTACAACCAGGACACCGTCGAGGTGGACCTTGGCTCGCACAAGGAGCCGGACCTGGAGAGCCTCGTCGCCGTCGAGCCGGACGTGGTGTGGAATGGCCAGCGCTTCGAGCCGCACCAGGAGGACATCGAGGCGCTGCTGGAAGACACCCCGGTGCTCGACTTCGAGCCGCGCGAGGGCAAGGACTTCTTCGACGAGCTTAAGCGCCACACCGAGGCCATGGGCCAGGTATTTGGCCATGACGAGGAAGCACAGCAGCTCATCAAGGACTTTGATGCCGCCGCCGAGCGCGCCAAGGAGGCGTACGACCCGGAGAAGAAGGTCATGGCCGTCAACACCTCCGGTGGCGAGATCGGCTACATCGCCCCGGGAATCGGCCGCACCTACGGCCCCGTCTTCGACCTGCTGGGCATGACCCCGGCCCTGGAGGTTTCCAACGCCTCCAACGACCACGAGGGAGATGACATCTCCGTGGAGGCTATTGCCGAGTCTAACCCGGACTGGATCCTCATCATGGACCGCGACTCTGCTGTGGCCAAGGAAGGCGAGCAGGTCACCCCGGGCACGCAGCTGGTGAAGGACAACGCCGCGCTCAAGAACGTCACCGCTCTCAAGGAGGGCAACGTCTATGCGGCCCCGGCCGACACCTACATTGACGAGTCCATCGTCACCTACACCCAGATTCTCAACGACATGGCCGATGCCTTCGAGAAGGCAGACAAGGCCGGCGCCTAAGCGCGCGGCACAACGCTAGTCCGTGACCGGTTAGATTAGTCAAGGAGTACAACGCAACCGTGACGGTGGGGACGACACTTCAGCGCGGCCGAGAGCCGCGCAGCTCGCGCCAGCCCGTGCTCACGTGGCAACTGGGCGTGGGCGTGCTCGCTGTGGTGGCACTCCTCATCGGCTCCTTGATGGTGGGGGAGTACAGCATCCTGGATAACCAGGATGGCTGGACCATGTTCTTCACCACCCGCGTGCCGCGCACCATCGCTTTGATTCTCGCCGGGGCCGCCATGGCCATGAGCGGTCTGGTCATGCAGCTGCTCACTCAAAACCGCTTCGTGGAGCCGACCACCACCGGTACCACCGAGTGGGCAGGGTTGGGCCTGCTCTTTTCGCTCATCGTGCTCCCGCACTCCTCAGTGCTGGTGAAGATGGTGATCGCCGTGGTCTTCGCCTTTGCGGGCACGATGGTCTTCTTTGCCTTTCTGCGGCGGGTGACCCTGCGTTCCTCCCTCATCGTGCCGATTATCGGCATCATGCTGGGCGCGGTGGTCAGCGCAGTCTCGTCCTACGTGGCATTGACCACGGATACCCTGCAGCAGCTGGGTATTTGGTTCATGGGGTCTTTTACCTCAGTGTATGAGGGGCAGTACGAGGTGCTGTGGGTGGTTCTCCTCGTCCTGGTGGCCGTCTACTTCTATGCCGACAAGCTCACCGTCGCTGGCTTGGGCGAGGATATCGCCACCAACATCGGTCTGAACTACCAGCGGATGATTCTTATCGGCACCGGGCTCATCGCCGTGGCCACCGGCGTGGTCACCGTGGTCGTCGGTGCCCTGCCGTTCCTCGGGCTCATTGTCCCCAACGTGGTGAGCATGCTGCGCGGCGATGACCTGCGCTCCAACCTACCCTGGGTGTGCCTGCTGGGTATTGCCATGGTGACCGTTTGCGACCTGCTGGGCCGTATCATCATCGCGCCCTTTGAAATGCCTGTCTCTGTCATCCTCGGCGTGGTGGGTGCCGCCGTCTTCGTCGTCCTGATTGTGAGGTCCACGAAATGAGTCTCAGTCTGTCCCTCCCGGCGTCGTCCAGCGCACGCCCCTCCACGTCTCGTCGGCGCGGCGTGGGCAGCTTCCAATCCGCCGCCGCGGCGCGGAAGTACTGGATCATCCTGGGGGTTCTTGTGGCCGTCGGAATCGCGTTCGCATTCGGACTGCTGGCTTACGACAACCCCATGGACTTTGGCACCCACAAATGGTGGCTCATTGCCAAGCGCCGCGCCGATGCTGTCACGGCGATGGCGATTGTGGCGGTCTGCCAGGCGGTGGCCACGGTGGCCTTCCACACCGTGACCAATAACCGCATTCTTACCCCGTCCATCATGGGCTTTGAGTCCCTGTACGTGGCGATTAATACCGCCACCGTCTTTTTTGTCGGTGCGGCTGGGCTGACGCAGTCCCGCAACCTGGGCATGTTCCTCATCCAGCTGGTCCTCATGGTGGGACTGTCCCTGCTTCTGTACTCCTGGCTGTTGACCAGCCGCCGCAACAACATGCACGCCATGCTGCTGGTGGGCATTGTCATCGGCGGCGGCCTCGGTTCCGTGGCCACGTTCATGCAGCGCATGCTGACACCTAGCGAATTTGACGTGCTCACCGCGCGCCTCTTCGGCTCGGTGAACAACGCGGAAACGGCCTACTATCCCATCGCCATCCCCCTCGTCATTGCGGTCACGGTGCTCATGTTCTTGAATTCCCGCCGCCTCAACGTGCTGGCGCTGGGGCGCGACGCCGCCACCAACCTGGGCGTGAACCACAAGACGAATGCCATCTACACCCTGATTTTGGTTTCCATCCTCATGGCCACCACCACTGCGCTGGTGGGGCCGATGACCTTCCTGGGATTCTTGGTGGCGACCTTGGCGTACCAGGCGGCGGAAACCTACGACCACCGATTCCTGTTTCCGATGGCCATGGCCACTGCGTTTGCGGTACTGACCAGCGCGTACTTCCTCATGCAGCACGTCTTCTACGCCCAGGGCGTGGTATCCATCATCATTGAGCTGGTGGGTGGCAGCGTCTTCCTCTTTGTCATTCTGCGAAAGGGCAAGCTGTGATCAAGCTTTCCAACGTATCGAAGTCCTACTCCGGCGAGACCCAGATTGGTCCCATCGATCTGGAGATCCCTTCCGGAGGCATTACGGCGCTCATCGGGCCCAACGGTGCCGGAAAGTCCACGATGCTCACCATGATTGGCCGGCTTCTCGACGTCGACGAGGGCACCATCGAGGTCGCCGGCTACGACGTCTCCTCCACGAAGTCCCAGGACCTGGCGAAGATTCTCTCCATCCTGCGTCAGGAGAACCACTTCATCACCAAGCTCACGGTGCGCCAGCTCGTGGGCTTTGGCCGCTTTCCCTATTCGCAGGGCCGCCTGACTGCGGAAGACGAGGACATCGTCTCGCGCTACATCGACTTCTTCCATCTGGGGGAGCTGGAGAACCGCTACCTGGATGAACTCTCCGGCGGGCAGCGCCAGCGGGCGTATGTAGCGATGGTGCTGTGTCAGGAGACGGACTACGTGCTTCTCGACGAACCTTTGAACAACCTCGACATTGCCCACTCCGTGGAGATGATGCGCCACCTGCGCCAGGCCGCGCAGGAATTCGGCCGCACCATCATCATCGTCCTGCACGACATCAACTTTGCCGCTCGCTACGCCGATTACATCTGTGCCGCCAAGGGCGGCGAAATCGTGGCGTTCGGCTCGCCGCACGAGATTATGCGCGACGAGCTTCTGACCCCGATCTTCGAAACGGACATCAAAGTCATCGACGGCCCGGACGGGCTGTTGGCCTGCTATCACTAGAAGCCGTTGAAAAGTCGCCATGTGAGCCCGCCAAGAAATGTGGGTTTGCCTGGCGATTTGTTGTTTGTTGGGGGTGTGCGTATATTAATTCGAGTCGCCGCGAGGTAGCCGAGAGGTTAACAAGTGGTGACGTTGGACAGCTTGTTCAGCACTGATGAAGTGCAAATTTTTTCGAGAGTTTGACTTCGTTGGGTTGGTTGTGTAAGTTAGTCCGAGCCGCCAGCGAGAGGTTAACGGTTGGTTAACTGATTGTGGTGTGCGGATGATGTGTGAGAACTCAATAGTGTGCCAATGTACTTTTTGTGTTGG
>OJLL01000072.1_pt1 | contig 34277 bp, 33 predicted proteins | sample 1596941 | NCBI WGS metagenome assembly OJLL01 (sample SAMEA3904689, study PRJEB24821) | metagenome | biome: Builtin; feature: hospital; material: surface | place: USA | collected 2013-08-13 | reverse complement strand
AGGCTAACCGCGCTACCCGCGCTGCTGCTTCCAAGCAGGCCGAGGAAGCTAAGGCTGAAGAGGCTGAGGCTGAGTCCGCAGAGGCTACCGAGGCTGAGGAGACCACCGAGGAGAAGTAATTCTCCCGGCTCCAACATTGGGCCCGCGCTCACCACGATGGTGGGGCGCGGGCCCTTATCGTTTTCTGCGTGTCCGCGACGCAGAGAGGAGTAGCCGGACTGGATGACGTACCGTTTTAACAAATAGTGGCCTGAAAACTGCAGTTTTTGGACCCCTATTTGTTAAAACCGACCTCGGACGCAGTCTGCGCGGCACTTCCAGCGCACGGTATTATCAACCCCCATGAGTGAAAGCGTTCGCCTGCGACTGGACTTGGCGTATGACGGCACCGACTTCCACGGTTGGGCTAAGCAAAAGGGGGATCTCCGCACGGTGCAGCAGACCGTGGAGGAGAAGCTGACGATGATTCTGCGCCATCCGGTGGAGCTCACCGTGGCGGGGCGCACGGATGCCGGCGTCCATGCCAGCGGCCAGGTCGCGCACTTCGATACCACCCAGGAGGCGCTCAGCCAGCGCAGCATCGACGGCGATCCCTCAAAGCTGGTCCGGCGCCTGGCCAAGCTGTTGCCTGCCGACGTCCGCGTGCACCACTGCACCGCAGTATCCCCAGACTTCGACGCCCGCTTTTCAGCCCTGCGCCGACACTACGTCTATCGCATCACCACCCACCCGCGCGGCGCCCTGCCTACCCGCGCCCGCGATACCGCAACGTGGTTCAAGCCGGTGGACATTGACCTGATGCAGCAGGCCGCCAACGAACTAGTGGGCCTCAATGACTTCGTGGCGTTCTGCAAAGCCAAGCCGCACGCCACGACCATCCGCGAGCTGCTCGCCTTCGAGTGGATGGACGTGTCCACCCCGCAGGAGCCGCAGCTCTACGAGGCTCACGTAAGCGCCGATGCCTTCTGCTGGTCCATGGTGCGCTCCCTGGTGGGCTGTTGCCTGCGGGTGGGGGAGGGCTCGCGCGATGTCTCCTTCGCGGCCCAGATGCTGAGGGAGGACAGCCGCTCCTCCCAGATCCCGCTGGCGGATGCCCAGGGCTTGAGCCTGGTGGGCGTGGACTACCCGGAGGCGGACCAGCTGGCGGCGCGGGCGGAGATGACCCGTGGCCGTCGCGCTGCGGAGGAGACCAACGTGCGTTAATCTAGAATCCACTGCGCCGAGGAGGGCGGCGCACTTTATCGGGGGAGGATTTCTCATGGCACGTGCGTTGCCGACTACCAAGGCCCAGGTATCCGGGCACAAGTTCCTCGTGCGCAGGCTCGAGCACGGCCTGGTCTTCGGGGATATCAGGATGATTCATGATCCGCTCAAGCGCCGGCGCCGCGCGCTTCTTGGGGGAGTAGCGGCGGTGGTCTTTCTCTGCGTGGGCTCCGGGCTCATCGCCTGGATGCAGCCGGATCCCCAGCCGGGTGATGCCCCGGTGGTGCGTTCCTCCGAGGGACAGCTCCTAGCGCTGGTCAACGACACCTATCATCCGGTGGCCAACCTGGCGTCAGCTCGGCTCATTGCGAACGAGCCGGTGGAGCCGAGTGCGGCCGGCGCGGGATTCATTGACCAGGTGAGCCTGGGGACGCCGCTGGGGATTGCAGATGCGCCGAATCTCCTGGCTTCCTCCGGCGGTCAGACACCCGGGTGGGCGGCATGTCTGGAGGAATCGACGGAGGGGGAGAATTGGCAGTCCAGCACCCGCGTGGGAACCGTGACCGTGGTGGCCCACCGCGCAGTTCCCGGCTTCGATGAAACGCACGGGGCGGTCGCGGAATCCGACGGCACTCAGTGGTTGCTCACCGGCCAGGGCCGGGTGGTACTGCCGGAGGCGTCGAGCACGCAGGGCCGCGTCGTGCGCCGCGCGCTGGGGATGACCGCGGAGACGGCGGTGTGGGCCGTGCCACCTGAGTTGCTCAACGCCTTCGCGGAGCTGGAGCCGCTGAGCTTTCCGGCGGCGGCCCCGCAGATTTTGGATACCGGGGAAAGCCTGTGGGCCCGCACCGAGCACGGGGTCACTCCGGTAACACCGACGCAAGCGGAGATGCTGGTGGGCGTGGGCGCGCAGCGTCTGCCCGCGCAGGCCCAGGAGGTTGCCGCGCTTGGCGACGCCCCACCGGCCTTCAACCTCCCCACCACCCGCCTGGACTTCCTGTCACCCGAGCAGGGCTGGCTGTGCGCGAACTCCCAGGGCGGCGCCGGGATGACTGCGCCGGTGAGCTCCACCATCGATCTGCCGGGTGATTCCGCGGCTGCCCGCTTTGCGGGGCTGCGCGCCGGGGTAGGGGTGGATAGCGGGCATGGCTTTCACGTAGTGGCGGCAACCGGCCGGCGTCACGCGGTAGCGAACCCAGCGTCGTTCCACGCTTTGGGTCTAGGAGAGCCGGAGCAGGTGCCGTGGGAAATCCTGCGCCTACTCCCGGAGGGCTCGCCGCTTAGCCGCGAGGACGCACTCGTGGCCCAGGACTAGCGGCCCGGCATGCAGCGAGAAGCGAGAGGACAGCGACCCCGGCGAGGAGCCAGCGCACGCGCGCCCAGCGCGGGGAGGTTTCTGCCGCGGCCGGGGATATGGCCACGCTGCGCTCGGGACTATCGCCGGTTCCGGGGCGATAGGTCACGGCCGTGAGCGGATCCACCACCCCGTGGCCCGGCTCGGCAGAGTCCACGACGCGTGCCCGGAGCTGCGCTGCGGAATCCGCGGGATAGCGCTGGGCTAAGAGCGCGACGGTGCCGCTGACCAGGGGTGCGGCGAAGGAAGTTCCTTGAAAGAGCACGTCCCCCTTCGCCGTCGCCCACCCGCCGCCGGGGGCTAGCGCGAGGGGGACGGCGCCCTCGGCGCTGAGCGGGGCGGCGAGAGAATAGCCAGCGAGGTCATGCGGGGTCTCCAGCGCGCCGACTGCTAAAACGGTGTCTCCCTCGGCGGGGAAGACGACATCGCCCTTCTCGCAGCCACCTGACGTCGCGTTCCCCGAGGCCGCCACGACCACCACGCCTTCGTCTTCCGCCCGCGCGAGCGCGGCGTCCAGGCGGGAGCGGTCCACCCGCTCGGCGGCCTCCGGCGGCACGCAGGAGACCACCGAGACGTTGATTACCTTCGCCTCGGCGTCCACGGCGTCCTCGATGGCCGCCGCCAGTGTTGCTAGTGTTCCTGAGCTGGAGTCAGAGTCCCCGTCCTCACTGTTTTCCTGCGGCGCAGGGGAGCGGTAGTGCGCGCTGGTCTGGCGGATGGAGTAAATCTCCGCGTTAGGTGCCACGCCCAGCTCGCGGCCCGCGATAACCCCGGCCACGACGGTGCCGTGCAGGTCGCAATCGCGTAAAGGATCGGGCTCCTCGGGAGTGACGAAGTCCGGGCCGGGAACCACGCGAATCTGCGGGTGGTCGGCCACCCCGGTGTCGATGACGGCCACGCGGATTCCCGCGCCGGTGGCAAAGGAATGCAGCCGTGAGCGGTAGTCCAGGTACTGTGCCGAGGGCGCGGGGCCATGGTCGGAGAGCGTCGCCGATGCGCACTCGACGTCAGGCTCGCGTGCCTGCGCCTGTGGCGCGGTACACGGAATGAAGAGCGCTGCCGCAGACACCAGGACTACAGGGGAAATGGCCGGAACATGCAGTCGCATTAGCCCAACCCCCGGATGAGATCGAACAAGCCAGCCAGGTGCGCGGCCAGCGGTAGGCAGGCGGCCAGGGCTAGGGCCTCGGCGCGCTCGAACCACACGATTGTCGTCGGCTCCACGTGGCCCACCACCTCGGCCCACACAGGCGCAGACAGCGCGGCCAGCACAATGACGCCCGCCACCGCGGTGAGCACCCACGTGGCGGGGGTCGGCGACGGGGAGGCCTGCCACACCCGGGCAGCGACGGCCACCGCGGCGAGGGCGGCGGCGACGCCATAGAGACCCAGCGCCCACGCCGCCACCGTGCGCGCGTGCCGCGCGGCGTGAATGATGACCCCACCGCCTACGCCCACGCACAACGCCTGGGCGGCCCAGGCCGGGACGGTGCTGGTGGCCAGCCATACCAGGTGCAGCAGCGCGGGTAGACCGGCGAGTACGCATCCCACAGTCACGCCCTCGTAGGCATGGGCGGCGCGCTGTGCCTTGGCGTCGTTATCGGTGGGGAGGCTGTCGGACACGCTCAGGTCCTGGCCCGCGGTGGGCAGCTGCGGGACCCGCAGGCCAGCGATCCGAGTGGTCAACACGGGCGCGCTGGCGAGCACGAGCACCGACGCGGCGAGAATCGGGGCTGGGCCCAGCAGCCCGACGAGTACCAGACCGCACCAGGTGGCAGCGATGGAACGGGCACGCAGGCCACCGAGCCGCAGGATCTGTGCCGCTACGGCGACAATCGCCACCGCACACGCCGCCGCGGCGAGCGCTGCGGACAGCTCCGGCCCCACATCCAGCGACGGTGCCCCACCAATCAGGAACCACCCGGCCAGACCCGCCGCCACGTGCGCCGCCGCGAGCAGCGCGCCCCGGCGCGTCCACACCGATAAGACCAGCGCCACGCAGGCGGCGATGCCCGCGCCCACCACGGGCGATACTGCCGCGGCGGCGAGGCCGCCCGTCCCGGCGATGCCGGCAACGCCCCACACACTCGTGAGCGACTGCAGAGGGGAGTCGCCGCCGGTGGCGGCCAGGGCCTCCGCGGCGTCGCGCACGATGGGTGCCGGGGCCTGCGCGGAAGGACTGAGCACCAGCACCGAGCCTTCCTCCAGCGGTGTGCGCTCCAGCGGGGCCGTCATGGAGAGTGACTTGCCGGCCGCCGTGGTAGCGCGCCAGAGGATGGGGGCCGGGGAGACATCGACAAGCACGAGCAACTCTCCCAGCACCTCCCCAATGCTGGAGGACAACGGCAGGGACACATCCGCCTCTTTGTGGATGTGGCCTGCATGAATGCGGACGGTGACGTGAATGGAATGCGCGAGTGCGCGGGTCATGGAAAATACCTCCCCCAAGAAAAATTTCTGGGCTACCCCTTGCCCATTGCCCCTCATTGTGGCTTACTAGTGGCACGCTGTCCACCGCACACGGAGGCGGTGGAGTACTTCGGGGGGAAGGACTTTTCACATGCGCGTACCTACACGCGTTGTCGATGCCGGATCGGTGGCCTATCGGGAGCCAGCGCCGCCACTGCCGCAGGGCAGTATTGATGCTGAGGCCGTGCCAGAGGCCGCTCGCGCCCAGCCGGTTCCGCTGGTGCGCCTCATGATGCCGCTGGTCATGGTGGCGGCCATGCTGGGCATGGTGGCGCTGATGGTGCTCGGCGCCGGAGATGCGCGCCGGATTAGTCCCATGAGCCTGATGTTTCCGCTCATGATGCTGGCCAGCATGGCCATGATGTTCAATCCTCAAGGAAGCGGGCAGGATCCGGATGAAACGCGCCGGACTTACCTGCGCCACCTCAAGGCACTGCGGGAGCAAGCCCTGGACCGGGCGGCAGCGCAGCGCGCGCATGAGGAACACCGCAACCCCGCGCCGGGAGAACTTGCCGCGCTCATTCCCACGCCCCGGCTGTGGGAGCGGGGAGTAGATGATCCGGACACCCTGGAGGTACGCGTGGGTACCGGGCCGATGGCGCTGTGTACGCCTATTACCGTGCCCGATTCGGGTGCGGCCGAGGACCTCGACCCCGTGTGCGCGGTGAGCCTGCGGCAGACGGTTCGCGCGGTGGGCACCGTGGCGGATATGCCGGTTGTCATCCAGCTGCAGGCATTTCCCGTCATGGGCATCGAAGGCGAGGATGCCGCAGGCGTGGCCCGCGCCGTCATCCTGCATCTGGCGGTGCTGCACGGTCCGGAGACCGTGGGAATTGAGTACCAGGGCAGCGACTGGGAGTGGATCAAGTGGCTGCCGCATGCCCGTGACCCGGAGCAGGCGCGACACCGCATTCGCGTCGTCGATGCGGGCGACGACGCAGCCCCGGCGGCCTACCCAGGTGATACCCGGTTAGGGGAGCCCACGACTCTGATCGCGGTGGGAGTGAGCCCGCATTCCCCGCTGGGCCGCCGCGCGGAAGAGGAGGGAATCTACCTGCGCGCTGAGGGGGTCATGACGGTGGTGACCGCCGCGGGGGAGGAAGAGCTGGGCCGCTGCGATCCGGTGGGCGTGGCGGAGGCCCTTCTGCGGGCCCGCATGATTGCGCCGTATCACCGTCCCCCAGGCAGCGATGCGGCTGCGGCCCCGCGGTACGGGCGGGATGCTGACCTTCCAGCCCTGGTGGGCTACCGCGACGTGGATGAGCTCGTGGCCTCCGGCATGTGGCACGGGCGTACGTCCACCGAACGCCTGCGCGTTCCCCTCGGAGTGGATGAACAGGGACAGGCGGTGATGCTGGATCTCAAGGAGTCAGCGCAGGGCGGCATGGGTCCGCATGGGCTGTGCATCGGGGCCACGGGCAGTGGTAAGTCCGAGCTGCTGAGGACTCTCGTGGTGGCGCTGGCCGCCACGCACAGCCCGGATGAGCTCAACCTCGTCCTCGTGGACTTCAAGGGAGGTGCCACCTTCTTAGGCTGCGACGAGCTACCCCATACCTCCGCGGTGATTACCAACCTGGAAGAGGAATCCACGCTGGTGGAGCGCATGTACGACGCCATCTCGGGCGAGATGAACCGCCGCCAGGAGCTTCTGCGCAAGGCCGGCAACTTTGCCAACGTGGGCGAGTTCAACGCCTCTGCCGACGCCGTGGGGGAGTACGGCCCGCTGCCCGCACTGGTTATCGTGGTGGATGAGTTCTCCGAGCTCTTGGGGCAGCATCCGGACTTCGCCGAGCTTTTCGTCGCGGTGGGCCGGCTGGGCCGCTCACTGCACGTCCACCTCCTGCTGGCCTCACAGCGCCTGGAGGAAGGCCGGCTGCGCGGGCTGGACTCGCACCTGTCTTACCGCATTGGGCTCAAGACCTTCTCTGCTGCGGAATCCCGCCAGGTGTTGGGCGTCACCGACGCATATCACTTGCCCGCCCAGCCGGGCGCGGGGTATCTCAAGACCGACGCGGATGCCCCGGCGCGCTTCCAAGCTTCCTATGTGTCCGGCCCAGTCACGCGCCGCGTGGCGCGCGAGGGAGAGGGGAACCCAGACCGCCCGCCCGCGCGCGTGGAGCTTTTCACCGGCTGGTCCGCAGAGGAGGAGACACCCGACGTAGCGGTGGTGGTGGATTCTTCGACCACCCTGCTGTCAGCGGTCGTGGCGGCCGCACGGGAGGAAGCGCAGGAGCGCAGCCAGGCGGCGCGCCGGATCTGGCTGCCGCCGCTGCCGCCGGTGGTGGAGCTCTCCGCGGTGGTGGCACGTGCGGGCCAGGCCGTTCAGCCTGGGCAGGCGGTTAAGGCGCAAGCCGTGGCGCAGAACCCGCCGCTGCGCGCGCCGGTGGGGCTTATTGACCGGCCCTATCATCAGCGCCAGGATCCGCTCGTCGTGGACTTCACCACTGGCGGCGGGCACCTGGCCCTGTGCGGCGGGCCGCAGTCGGGCAAGTCGATGGCGCTGCGCAGCGTGGTCGCCGGCCTGGCGCTAGCGCACTCGCCGGAGCAGGTCCGCTTCTACGTCATCGACCTCGGCGGCGGGCAGCTCGGGGTACTCGACCGGCTTCCGCACGTGGCGGGTGTCGCGGGGCGAGAGGACCCAGAGAAGGTGCGGCGTGTGGTGGACGAGGTAGCAGGCCTGGTGCGCCGGCCGGAAGGGCGCCACACCTTCCTCATCGTCGATGGCTGGCATCACATCGGCACTGCGGGTGCGGACTTTGAGGATCTGGCGGAGCCGATTACGCAGCTGGTCAACGACGGTGCCTCCGCCCGCATCCACGTCATCATCGCCGCCGCCCGGTGGACCAGCCTGCGCCCCTCCATCAGGGACCTCATCGCCGCCCGCCTGGAGCTGCGCTTGGGCGAGGCCATGGATTCCCTCATCGACCGCAAAGCGCAGCAGAAGTTGCCCGCCGCGCCGGGCCGCGGACTGAACCTCAGCGGGGAGAACCTGCTCTTTGCGGCGACGTCCCCGCAGGACATCGCCCATATTTGTGGCGTGTATGCGGAGTCCGCACCGGTGCCGGCGTTGAAGATGCTGCCCGCCCGGCTGCGTCAGTTGCCTCCCCAGCCCGCTGGGGCCGCCGCCCCCGGGATTGCGTGGGGCATTGGCGGCTCGGACCTGGATGTTCTTGACTGGGATCCCCATGCGCAGCCGCACCTGGTGTGCATCGGCTCCCAAGGCGCGGGAAAGTCGCAGTTTCTCAGCGTCATTCTGGCCGGCATCGGTGCCCTCGACCGGGAGGCGGCGCGGCTGGTGGTCATCGATGAGAGGCGTGCGCATCTGGGGACGCTGCCGGAGGAGATGGTGGCGGCCTACGCGGCGTCGGCAAGCGCGGCTACCCACACCATCATCGACACCGTCCGCACCTTAGAGCAGCGCCTTCCCGGCCCGGACGTCACCCCGGCGCAGCTTGCTGCCCGCAGCTGGTGGGACGGCCCCGACATCTATCTGGTCATTGATGACCTAGACCTGGTCAGTGAGATTGCGCTGGCGCCCCTCCTGGAGATCCTGCCGCACGCGCGCGACGTGGGGCTGCACATGGTGCTGGCGCGCAAGTCCGGCGGCATTGGGCGCGCTCTCTTCGGACAGTTCTTGTCCGCGGTCCGTGACCTGCAGCCGGCGCTGTTGCTTCTCGACGCCGACCGGGACGAAGGCGCCATCTTCGGCATCAAACCCCAGACCCTGCCTCCCGGGCGCGGCCAATGGGTGGTGCGCGGCACCGCCCACGGCCTGGCCCAGGTGTATTTCCCCGACAACGACACGACTAACCCGACAGGAGACCACTCATGACTACGACCCATGCACTGCGCACCCCGGCCGAATCTTCCACCACGACGACGCTCACCGTCACGGTTCTCGACGCCGCCACCATCTACGAGGGGCCCGAAACCGTCTACCGCTACGACCTGCCCGGCACCGGCATTGTCGACGGCTGGGCGCTCGAACCCGTCCTGGACCAGATGGAAAAGGTCTGCGACACCGAGTGGCCCGACGTGGAGGTTGAGGTGGTGGCGGATCCCTCCGGAACCGAGAAGACACTGAAGGCGGTGGAGATTGTGCGGCGGCAGCTTTCCGCTACCGGAGTAACGGTGCTCGAGCCCGAACCGCTCGAGCCACCCGCGCCAGCGCACTCCGTTCGCAGCGCCCCGCCCACCCCGGCTGGGCAGGAGGAAAGCGCGGATGCGGTACCCGTGGAGCGTCCCCGCTCGCACCGTCGCCGCACAGGCACGTCGGCGTGGATCCCTAGTGGCATCGATCCCTTCTACATCGCCATCGCCGTAATGGTGGTGCTCGTGGCCGGGGTGTCCTGGTGGGCGGTGGGGCGCAAGGACTCTGCCTCGGCCGCCTCTGAGGCACCGGCCAGTGCCGCGCCCACGGCACGCACAGATGATGCGGCGGGAGGGCCGCCGTCCACCGCCCCCGCCGGCACAGAAGGAAAAGATGCGCCTGGCGCCGGTGACACGGGCCTGCGCCCTGGACAACAGGCCATTGAGGTTGAAGGTATGTCGCTGAGGCTCCCGCAAGGATTCCGCACGAGCGTAGAAGACGGCCTGGTCACCGCTACCGGGGAGGACCCGAATTTGCGCATCCTGCTTGCCGCCGACCCGTTATTCAACGTGCCCGTGGACGCTCTCTTCGGCGAAATCAAGGCTCAGATTGATGCGGACCCAGCCCTCAAGGACGCTTCCGAAGACGCCGGCCGGCTCACCTACACCGAGGACCCCGGGGACGGCTCCCGCGTGACGTGGCTGATGTGGGAGGACAAGGGGCACCAGATGTCGGTGGGCTGCCACACCAAGTTTGAGCCCAACGTGGTGCAAAAGGCTGCCTGCCGCATGGCGGCGGAGTCCTTGGTCAAGCAGTAATCGCGCCGGGCGTGATGGAGTAGGCGAAAAAGTTGGACGGTGTCGGGAACCGATTGCGTTCAGCTGCAGTCCAATAAGGGTGAGAAGGACAACAGGGTGCTTCTCGGGGGGAGACACACAGTTGGGGCCCCACAGTTTAAGCCCACAGTCACAGAAAGGGACAGAAAGATTATGACTCAGACTTTCCGCACTGAAGCCGATGTCATGGTGGCCACCGCCGGCCGCGTTGATTCTACGAACGATGAAGTACAGGGTGAGCTCACCCGCCTGCAGGGCGTTGTGGACTCGGTCCGCGCCAGCTGGTCCGGACGCGCACAGGTGTCCTTTGACAACCTCATGCAGCGCTACAACACCTCCGCGCAGCAGCTGCGTGAGGCACTGACCGCCATCAGCGACAACATCCGCGACAACGCCCGCAACTTCGACACCGTCGAGGCAGACAACGCCCAGTCCTTCGACAACGTCGGCGGAGCTGGCCTGGCGCTTTAAGAAACGCCGACCGTACCACCCATTTCACGCACATCCACCGCCACTAGACATCTACGAGATAAAGGAAGACGCAATGTCAGGAATTAAGTACCAGTTTGGCGCCATCGCCGGCGCCGCCGCCGACATCAACTCCACCTCCGGCCGCATCAACGGGCTCCTCGGCGACCTGAAGGCCACCTTGCAGCCCATGGTCTCCACCTGGGAGGGCGAATCCGCCTCCGCCTACAACGCCGCACAGGCCAAGTGGGACAAGGCCGCAGCGGAGCTCAACACCGTGCTGGCTACCATCTCCTCCACGGTTTCCCAGGGCAACGACAACATGAGCGACGTCAACCGTCGCGCAGCTGCCAGCTGGGGCTAAGCACTCTGCACAACGCGCATCTTCTGCAGCCACGGTGGGCTTTAAACATTCACTGTGTTGAGCGGTCAGCGGTACGGAGAGGAAAGAGACGGACGCACACTCTTTCTTCCACCTGCACCGAAGCTACCGAGGCTGCGGAAGGCGCCGGTATCGCTTCTCGTCAACGTTTCTGACTCCGCTTCCCCCAATCCCCGAACTGGCGGGGAAGGAAGCGTTGGCGGGGGGCGATATCGGCGTTTTGGGTTTTTAACCTGCTGCGTACTAAGGTGAAACACCTATGTGTCCGCGCCTTTTTGGGGCGCACGCGTGCTGCAGGTCTCCACCGGCCGCTGTATGTACCGCGTAGGGGCTTACATAGCGTTGGCCGGCAGTTCCGAGACAGACTTTCAAGGAGTCATTTTGTCTACTTTCCACCCGAAGAGCGGTGACATCACCCGCCAGTGGTACGTCATCGACGCTACCGACGTGGTTCTGGGCAAGCTCGCTTCCACCGTGGCTGACATGCTGCGCGGTAAGCACAAGCCCCAGTTCGCACCGAACGTTGATTGCGGCGACCACATCATCATCCTGAACGCGGACAAGATCCACGTGTCCTCCAACAAGCGCGAGCGCGAGATGCGCTACCGCCACTCCGGTTACCCGGGCGGCCTGAAGTCCATGACCCTTGGTCAGTCCCTGGACGCCAACCCGGTTCGCGTTATCGAGGAAGCTGTCAAGGGCATGATGCCCCACAACAAGCTTTCCAACGCCTCCATCAAGAAGCTGCACGTTTTCGTGGGCGAGGAGCACCCGTACGCCGGCCAGAAGCCGGAAACCCTTGAGTTGAAGCAGGTGGCACAGTAATGACCGAGCAGAACATCGACAACAATGTAGCCGACGCTGCCGACATCGCTGCAGCAACTGCCGCTACCGAGGAGTTCACCAACACCATCGGTGATTCCCTGGCACCGGAGACCGACGCAGAGGCTGAGGCCGCTGCTCCGGCCATCCACGAGGGCCCGATCCAGACCGTCGGTCGCCGTAAGCGCGCCGTCGCTCGTGTTCGCCTCGTCGCTGGTTCCGGCAACATCTCCGTCAACGGCCGCGCCTTTGACGAGTACTTCCCGAACAAGCTGCACCAGCAGGACATCCTCACTCCGCTGACCCTGCTGGAGCGCGATGGCCAGTTCGACATCAAGGTCACCGTCAACGGTGGTGGCCCGACCGGTCAGGCCGGCGCCCTGCGCCTGGCTATCGCCCGCGCACTGAACGTCTACAACCCGGCTGACCGCCCGGCCCTCAAGAAGGCTGGCCTGCTCACCCGTGACGCTCGTGCCGTGGAGCGCAAGAAGGCTGGTCTGCACAAGGCACGTCGTGCCCCGCAGTACTCCAAGCGTTAATCTTCGCGCACTGCATTTTTCGAAAGCCGCTGCTTCCTTTGCCGGAGGCGGCGGCTTTCGCCGTTTTGTTCAGGGAAGGGGTATCACTCATGGGAGAACGGCACCCGTCTATGCACGACAGACTGGAGCAGGCATAATTGATCACCATGACTCGACTTTTTGGAACTGACGGAGTTCGTGGCCTCGCGAACAAGAAACTCACCCCAATCCTGGCCCTGCGCTTGGGACAGGCAGCGGCCGAGGTCTTTACCGCGGACCGTGAATCCTATGAGCGCCGCCCGCTGGCCATCATTGGCCGCGACCCGCGCGTGTCCGGTGAGATGCTGGATGCCGCCATTGCCTCCGGCCTGGCCTCGCGCGGCGTCGACGTCGTGCGCGTTGGCGTTCTGCCCACCCCGGCCATCGCCTTCCTCACGGACGATTTCGGCGCTGACCTGGGTGTGATGATTTCGGCCTCCCACAACCCGATGCCGGATAACGGAATCAAGTTCTTCTCCGCGGGCGGCAAGAAGCTTCCCGACGACGTGGAGGACCGCATCCAAGCCACCATGGACACCATCACCGAAGGTGGACCCACGGGCACCAAGATCGGCCGCATCATCTCGGAGGCCCCGGACGGCCGTGAGCGCTACCTCAAGCACCTTAAGGAGGTCGTTTCCACCGATCTGAAGGGTATCAAGGTCGTGGTGGATACCGCGAATGGTGCGGCATCCAAGGTGGCGCCGCAGGCCTACGAGGCGGCCGGCGCGGAGGTCATTGCTATCCACAACAAGCCGAACGCCTTCAACATCAACGAGGACTGCGGTTCGACGCACATTGAGAAGACCCAGGAAGCCGTCGTGGAGCACGGCGCCGACCTGGGCCTGGCACACGACGGCGATGCGGATCGCTGCCTGGCTGTCGACGCCGAGGGCAACGTGGTCGACGGCGACCAGATCATGGCCCTGCTGGCCGTGGGTATGAAGGAGGAGAACGACCTTCGCTTCAACACCCTCGTGGCCACCGTGATGTCCAACCTGGGCCTCAAGATTGCGATGAAGGAGCAGGGTATCGAGGTCAAGGAAACCGCAGTGGGCGACCGCTACGTGCTGGAGGAGCTCAACCGCGGTGACTTCTCCCTCGGCGGCGAACAGTCGGGCCACGTGGTCTTGCCCGACGATTGCACTACTGGTGACGGCACCCTGACCGGCCTGTCCATCATGGCGCGCATGGCCAAGTCCGGGCAGACCCTGAAGGAGCTGGCCTCAGTGATGACGGTGCTTCCGCAGGTGCTCATCAACGTGCCGGTATCCGATAAGTCGGGTATCCTCAACTCCTCCGAGGTCAAGGAAGCCATCGCTGCCGCCGAGGCGGAACTGGGCGATACCGGACGCGTTCTGCTGCGTCCCTCCGGCACCGAGGAGCTCTTCCGCGTCATGGTGGAGGCCGCCGAAAAGGAGCAGGCGCGCAAGGTAGCCGGCAAGCTCGCGGCGGTCGTGGCCGCGGTGTAGCGCAGCTTAAGAAGGGGGCGGTTTCTCGGAACACTTTGTGGTTCCGGGGAACCGGTTGGGGGCTTTCTCAGTCCAATAAGGGCAGGAATAACTGTTCGTTGTGGACGAGAAGGAGGGGCTCGATGCCCGACGTATTTTTTGATGAGGACGAAGCCACGCGGCTTCTCAGTCACGTAATAGATCAGACGGCGGCGCAGAGCGACGCCCATCGGAGCGACGTGCCTGACTTTCCGGCGGCGTCGGCAGGCAGAGACTTTGGCGGTCATGCGTCTCAGATCCAAGGTCTGCTGAGCCGCCTGCACGAGCGCGGTGCGTGGCGTTTAGACAACATGTCCTCCACAGCGGATGCGGCGCGAGCTCAGGTAAGGGCTTTCGGGGACGTCGACCGGGGCCTTGCCGGGCAGCTCGGCGAACCGGGTGCGGGGGTGAACTGATGACCACCATGGTGAAGTCACTGTTGGGGGACTATTCGCAGGCAGTCTCTCAATTCCAGGCAGCCAGCAAGGGCGGCTACGCCGGCCCCAGCACTCCCATCGATCTACTGGGAGACATGGTGGGCTCTGTCGACGGAATCAAGCCCCAAGACCTGGTAGGAAGTACTGCCTCCGCCATGGGGGCGCGCCGCCCGTCCGGTGGTGGTTCCGGGCTCAAAGATTTTCTCCTCGGCACGGTGGTGTCGCTGGCTGGGGAAGCGATCATGGACCACCTGCGCGGCGTACAGGATGATTACGAGGAGGAACGCCGTGAGGCCGATGATCTGGTGGAGTCGGCGCAGCAGTGCTCAGATGCGATTGAGGACGTCGTGGACGTGTCCGACTCGGCGCTGGTGGAGCTTATCTCTGCCGTCATTCCTCTGCTCAACATCTTGACGGTGCTCCTGCAGCGCCACCCGCTGGGCAAGCTCATCATCCCGGTGATTTCCGCCATCGGCGGCGACCTCATCGAGCAGACGAATGACACGATCACGCAGACCTGCCGGGACCGCGATACCGCCATCGAGAACTGCTATTGCGAGTTTGAAAAGCGCTGTTCCGAGGTATGCGAGCGCGAGCTTCCGGAGACACCACCCGAGCCTGAGTGTGGCTGCGAGGAAGAGCCGAAGCCCTGCCCGCAACCAGAACAACCGCAAGCACCGGTGCCTACTCAGCCCGGGCAGCCGGCTGCGCCTTCCCAACCCGCTCAGCCCACGCAACCTGCCCAGCCCACGCAACCTGCTCAGCCCACGCAGCCGACCCAGCCAGTGGCACCGGAGGCCCCGGCCACACCTAGCGTGCCCGACGAGCCGGACACTCCCACCGAGCCTGCTTCCGTGCCTGCTAAGGAGTGCCCGCCGCCGACGACGCCACAAAGTGTTGTCACCCCAGAGTCCGTGAAGCCAGAACCAGAGCCAACGCCAGTCGAGCAGACGGTTAAGTCCTGTGATTGCGCAGCGAAATTCGAAGAGCGGGAGTGTGAGTGCGACACGCAGGTGCGTGAAACCATCACGACCACGCCCGCTGACGCTGCTACCGAAGTGACGACGGAGACCGAGTCTCCTATCCAAGAGTCAACCGCTGATGTCATCCAGGAGGAATCCTCAGACTGCGCTGTGGTGCAAGAGGAAGAGTCAGTAGTAGAAGTTACCGAGGCCGAGGAGTGCGAGGATTCGGAGGAGACAACCACCGAGTGCGCATGCGAGCCGGAGGTATCGTGCACCGGAATCCTTGGAGCTGTCGGTGTGGGCGTGGCCATCGTGGGGATTGGGCTGTTGGCGGATGCCGCACTCGAGTTCCTGGACAATCTCCCTGAACCGGACCCTGTCCCAGAGCCTGAACCAGCGCCTGAACCGGAACCATTACCTGAGCCAGAACCAGAACCGCAGCCGGAACCCGAGCATGGTGACGGAGTGATGGCACCGCCGCCGGAGCTCGAAACCGTTCCGGAGCCGGCTCCGCCGGCAGAAAAGGTTGCTCACATGCAGGCAGCTGCGGCACCTGCCCCAGACCCAGCTCCCGCGCCGGAACCCGTTTCTTCACCAGATCCCGCTCCTGCTCCGGCACCGGAGCCTGGCCCTGAGCACCGTGAGGAGCCAGGACCTAGCTCAGAATCCTCATCCGTCCAAGCACGAAAGGCAGGGCAGTGGTAATGCCGCACAATGATTTCGATGAGTTCGCACGCGGATTCCGTGAGCGCACGGCCGCCAGGCTCCTAGAGTTTGAAAAGGCAATGGCTAAGGCGCAGGACGATTTAGAGAAGTCTGCGCAGCGCGCCGCGCAAGCCCAAAATACCGATACGGCTCCGGGGCGAACCCCCGCGTCGCGTTCAGTACAGCCGAATCCACGGGTCAGCCGGGGTCGCCCACGTGGGCAGGTGCAGTCCGTGTTGCGGCGCGGATGACGGCTACTGAATCCAATAATTAAAAGTTGTTGCTATTCTCGTCCACATACTTTGTGTATTACGCCGCTAAACAGTGTGGAGGAGAAAGAATGCACATTCCCGCTCTTTATGACGCGCTGTGGGTCATTCTTCCACTTGCCGCTGCCATCATGCTGGGCGTGGTGTTGTGCGTGGAGCTTAAATACAGGAGCTCAGCGGCACGGACAATCGCATGGTCAGCGGTACAGGTGTTCCTACCGTTTATCGGTTTCGTGGCCTGGCTGGTGCTTGAGCTTCCGCGGCTAAAACGTACACAGCAGGACGGATAGATTCCGTCCTGCGTGTTCTGCCGCGTTCTACGCGGTTTTTACGCGTAGGTCGCGTGCGACCTAGCGGGTGCTAGTGGGTGCTCTCGTAACCAGCGCGCTTCGCTAAATCTTCCCCGGCGAAGCTCTCAACGCCCTTGGCGGCGGCGTCGGCAGCCGCGAAGTCGTCATACTTAGACTCGCCAGCTAGCTCACTGAGCAGGAAGCCGGTGACCAAGCCACGGGCGGTCTCCACCTCGGAGCCCTGGAAGAAGCCGGAGCCGAGCGCGAGCTTGAAGAATTTGTCCTCGCTGAAGCCGGACTGGGTACCCTTGGCAATCTCGCGGTACGCCACCGGCCCGCCCCAGGCGTTCGCCAGCTTGGCGGGGTTGCCGGCACGGAAGATGTCATCCTCGCCGGAGCCGATGATGAGGCCGTGCGCCTTGACCGACGGTGCTGCCTGCACCGCGGACGGGGACGTGTCCGCCGGGTACAGTGCGGCGACCGCACGGACCTTGGGGTTGTCCACGGCTGCGAGGGCGGCGACGCCGCCGCCCATGCCGTGGCCCACGACGCCCAGCTTGGAGGCAGAGACCGAAATCTTGCCGGTACCCAGCTTGACGCCGGTAGCAATCTGCAGGGCGGACTCAACGTCCGCGACCAAGTTGCGGTGCTTGGCAAAGGCGCCGGTCTCCGTATCGGGGGCAACAACGACAATGCCCCAGCTGGCCAGGTGACGCAGGGTGGCGTGGTAGGCCTTGACGCTCTTCGTCCAGTCGTGGGCAAAGGCCACGGCCGGCAGGCCCTTTCCCTCAACGGGCGTGTACACCTTGCCCTCCAGACCTGCATAGGACAGGTCACCAACGAGGACGCGGTGCGGGCCGCGCTTGGACAACGTACCGAGATGCTTCTTCAAATTCGCAGACACGCTATACAGAATAGAGGAAGCACGTTGCTCGCGGTGGAAAGCATGAGGATTGCTGTCCCAGGACGACGAGAATTGTCCTAGCACTTTTGTATAAAGCCCTGTCCTGTAGGATCAGGGCCTATGTGTGGAATCGTTGGATATGTTGGCCACAACACTGATGGCCGTGATTACTTTGCCCTGGACGTAGTACTGGAAGGCCTGCGCCGTTTGGAGTACCGCGGATATGACTCCGCTGGTGTTGCTATGTATACCGACGGCGAGATTGGCTGGCGCAAGAAGGCCGGCAAGGTCGCCGCGCTGGACGCGGAGATTGAGGCCCGCCCGCTCAAGGACTCTGTCCTGGGCATTGGCCACACCCGCTGGGCCACCCACGGCGGTCCGACGGATCTGAACGCTCACCCACACGTGGTGGACGGCGGCAAGCTGGCCGTGGTGCACAACGGCATTATTGAAAACTTTGCGGAGCTCAAGCACGAGCTGACGGCAAAGGGCTACAACTTCGTTTCTGAGACTGATACTGAGGTTGCGGCTACCCTGCTGGGTGACGTCTTCCACGGTGAGGCCGCCGGTGACCTGACCAAGGCCATGCAGCTGACCTGCCAGCGCCTGGAGGGTGCGTTCACCCTGCTGGCTATCCACGCCGACCAGGCTGACCGCATCGTCGCGGCCCGCCGTGACTCGCCGCTGGTTATCGGCCTGGGTGAGGGCGAAAACTTCCTGGGGTCCGATGTGTCCGGCTTTATCGATTACACCAAGTCCGCCGTGGAGATGGACAACGATCAGGTTGTCACCATCACCGCGGACGACGTGGAGATCACTGACTACTCCGGCAACCCGGCGCAGGGCAAGCCTTTCGAGATCAAGTGGGACGCCGCCGCTGCCGAAAAGGGCGGCTACAACTCCTTCATGGAGAAGGAAATCCACGACCAGCCGGCCGCCGTGCGCGATACCCTGCTGGGCCGCCTGGATGAGGACGGCAACTTGATCCTGGATGAGGTCCGCATCGAGGAGTCGGTGCTCAAGTCCATCGACAAGATCATCATCATCGCCTGCGGCACCGCCGCGTACGCCGGCCACGTTGCCCGCTACGCCATCGAGCACTGGTGCCGCATCCCGTGCGAGGTGGAGCTGGCCCACGAGTTCCGCTACCGCGACCCGATTGTGAATGAGAAGACCTTGGTCGTGGCCCTGTCCCAGTCGGGCGAGACCATGGATACCCTCATGGCGGTGCGCCACGCCCGCCAGCAGGGTGCGAAGGTGATTGCTATCTGCAACACCCAGGGCTCTTCCATTCCGCGCGAGTCCGACGCTGCGCTGTACACCCACGCCGGCCCGGAGATCGCGGTGGCCTCCACCAAGGCCTTCCTGGCGCAGATCACCGCCACCTACCTGCTGGGCCTGTACCTGGCGCGCCTGCGCGGCAACATGTTCTCCGACGAGGTCACCGCGGTTCTCAATGAGCTGCGTGACATGCCGGAGAAGGTACAGCAAGTCATTGACAACGAAAAGCAGGTCTACGACCTGTCCAACGCTATGGTCGACGCCGACTCGGTGCTCTTCCTCGGCCGTCACGTGGGCTTCCCGGTGGCGCTCGAGGGCGCGCTGAAGCTCAAGGAGATCGCGTACCTGCACGCCGAGGGCTTTGCCGCCGGCGAGCTCAAGCACGGCCCGATCGCGCTGGTGGAAGAAGGCCAGCCGGTCTTCGTCATCGTGCCGTCCCCGCGCGGCCGCGATTCTCTGCACTCCAAGGTGGTCTCCAACATCCAGGAGATCCGCGCCCGTGGCGCCATCACCATCGTCATCGCGGAGGAGGGCGACCACGCCGTGGAGGCTTACGCCAACCACGTCATCCGCATCCCGCAGGCGCCGACGCTCATGCAGCCCCTGCTGGCCACCGTCCCGCTGCAGATTTTCGCCTGCGGTGTGGCCACGGCGAAGGGCTACGACGTGGACCAGCCGCGTAACCTGGCTAAGTCCGTGACCGTGGAGTAACACCCACGCCACATCACCCCTAAACGAGCGGGCAGCGAGCTTCAGGCTCCTGCCCGCTCGTGGCACAATGAGGGACATGTTGAAAACCCTCATTGACCTTGACGCTATTGCCCATAACGTGGCCCGCGTCAAGGAAATCGTGGCGCCTGCGCGCCTGATGTGCGTGGTGAAGGCGGATGCCTACGGCCACGGCATTCAGCGCGTTGCGCCAGTGATGGAGGCCGCCGGCGCTGATGCGTTCGGCGTGGCCACTCTGGCTGAGGCCGTGGCGCTGCGCCAGGTCATTCCCGCCACCGACATCGTGGCGTGGCTGTGGGACCCGCGGGAGGACCTTTCGGAAGCGCTCGCCGCCGGCATCCAGATCGGCATCCCCTCTCTGGAGCACGCCCGCGCTTTGGTGGCCACGGGGCTAGACGCCGAGGCCTTCTTGATGGTGGAAACGGGGATGCACCGGTCGGGCGTCGATAAGCAGGCGTGGGATGAGGCCTGTGCCGTGCTTGCCGACGCCCCCACGGTCACCCTCCTCGGCCTCATGTCCCACTTTGCGTGCGCTGACGAGCCAGAGCACCCGCACAATGACCACCAAGAGTCCGAGTTCCGCGAGGCCCTGGCCCACGCGCGCGCCGCGGGCCTGGAGTGCCCGCTGAACCACCTGGCGAACTCCGCCGCGGCGCTGACCCGACCCTCCGCGCGCTTCGAGCAGGTGCGCGTGGGCGTAGCGCTCTACGGCCTGGAGCCCGTGCCGGGGCTGGACCACGGGCTGCGCCCGGCCATGACATGGGAGAGCTCCGTCGTGGCGGTCAAGCCGATTGGGGAGGGGGAGTCCACCAGCTACGGCCTGACCTGGACTGCGCAGTCGCAGCGGCAGCTAGCCACCGTCGCGGTGGGGTATGCCGACGGGCTGCCCCGCAACATTCAGGGCGCACTCCAGGTGGGCCTGGGTGGAAAGCTGTATCCGCAGGTGGGGCGCGTGTGCATGGACCAGATCGTCGTGGACTTGGGGGAGAACCCGCACGGCGTGCGCGCCGGGGACCGCGCGGTCATTTTCGGTGACGGCGGCATGAGCGCCACACAGCTGGCGGACGCGACCGGGACCATCAACTACGAAATCGTGTGTCGCCCCACCGGGCGCACACAGCGCACCTACGGTGAAGGAGGTAACAATGCGCGGTGATATTGCCCACGAAGGAACCCGGATTGCGGCGACCGCGGAAGACACCCAGGCCTTCGGCGAGGAGCTTGGCGCAGCCCTCGAAGCCGGGGACTTGGTCATCCTCGACGGTCCGCTGGGGGCCGGTAAAACCACCTTCACACAGGGTATTGCCCGTGGCATGCAGGTCAAGGGCAGGGTCACGTCTCCCACCTTCGTCATCGCCCGTGAGCACCCCTCGACCGTGGGTGGCCCTGCGCTCATTCACGTCGATGCGTACCGGCTGCTTGACCACTCCGATGATCCTCTGGGGGAGCTCGACAGTTTAGACTTAGATACCGAAATTGAGGACGCCGTCGTCGTTGCCGAATGGGGCGGCGATTTTATGGAGCGACTCGCTGACGCATGTCTGGTCGTATCCATCAATCGTGACTCCGACGATGATGTCCGTGAGTTCTCGTGGAAATGGGTGACGTAACGTGCTGACCTTCCTTGCCCAACAACCGCTGCTCACGCTCTTTCTCATCATGGCGGTGGGCTTGGCAATCGGAAAGATTAACTTTTTCGGGATTTCGCTCGGTGCTGCCGCGGCGATGTTCGTAGCACTCGGCTTGTCCGCTGCGAACCCCGATATCGCGATCCCGCCGTTTGTGTACCAATTTGGTCTGGCCATCTTCGTCTACATTATTGGTCTCAACTTCGGGCGCAGCTTCTTCCAGGATTTCCGGCGGCGGGGCTGGAAGATGTCCGCAGTGGTGGTCGTCTTCTTCTTCATCCTCGCGGGACTGGCCGCGCTCTTTGTCCGCATCTTTGACCTCGATCCGGCCATCGGCGTGGGTACGCTGGCCGGATCCTTAAGCTCGACGCCGGGCATGGCCGCCGTGGTGGAGGCGCTCAACGGCGACAGCACCCCGGTGGTGGGCTACTCCCTGGCCTACCCGGGCTGCATCATCGGTACCATCCTCGTCGCCGCGATCGGCGCCAAGGTCTTCCGCGTCAACCACGTCAAAGACGCCAAGGACGAAGGCATGCTCTCGGAGCCGCTGGAGTGGAAGGCTGTGCGCCTGACCAAGGATCCCGGCATGTCGGTGGGAGAGCTCCCAGAGTTCACGGGGGAGAAGGTGATTGCCACTCGCTGCGTGCGCACTGACAACCAGCACGAGCTGGCTGACCCGGACATGCGGATGGAAGAAGGCATGGAGCTTCTGATCAACGGCACGGGCCCGGCGCTGGACCGTGCGATTGTCCTCCTGGGTGAAGAGATTGATCTGAATCTGCACGAAGAAGATGGCCTCATCTACCGCCGCGTGACGGTGTCCGACCCGCAGGTCGCCGGCCGCACCATCCAGGAACTGGACACGATGAGCCACGGCTTCCTCATTGCGCGAATCCGCCGCGGCGATACCCAGATTGTGCCGAACGACAACACCGTCCTGTACTACTCGGACCGCGTCCGCGTCGTGACCGCGCCGGGCCGCCTTAACGACGTACGCAACTTCCTCGGTGACTCGGAGTCCAAGCTGGGCAACCTGGACCTATTCCCCTTCGCGCTGGGCCTGCTTTTGGGCTTGCTCTTCGGCGCCATCCCGATTCCGCTGCCGGGCGGCACCACGTTGTCCTTCGGCTTCGGTGGCGGCCCCATCGTGGTAGGCCTCATCCTCGGCGCGATTGGCCGTACCGGCCCGATTCACTGGCAGATGCCGTTCCACTCCAAGCAGACCATCTCCACGCTGGGCCTGACGCTGTTCCTGGCGGGCGTGGGTACCTCGGCTGGTGGCCAGTTCCGCGATGCGATGTCGGACCCGACCTCCCTGAAGTACATGGGCGTGGGCATCATCCTCAGCCTGGTCTCCGCTATCGGCCTGGGCGTGGTGTGCACCCTGGTGCTGCGCTTGAAGTTCGACGAGGCCATGGGCGTGGCCGCTGGTATGACCACCAACCCGGCGATCATGGCCTACCTCAACCCGCAGACGGGCACCCAGCTGGCGGAGCGCGGCTACGCCACGGTGTATCCCACGACGATGATCGGCAAGATCCTCATGTGCCAGATGTTGGCCTTGATTATCGTTTGATAGCCGTCGCGTAGGATATTCACGTACTGCTGATTCCCGCCACCGCCCCGGAGGAGCGAATAACACCTTTATGAACAAGTTTGGCCAATTCATCACCACTGTCGTCATCGGCGCCTTCGCCGTCTTTCTGGTCGCCCTCATCGCGCTGCCGATGGTCCGGACTCCGGAGGCGGAGTCGAAGGAGCCGTCGACTGTTGCCCAGTCCCTGAACACGTACCCGAAGCACTTGGACTACGCTACGTTCATCCCGCAGGATGTCTACGGCGAGGAGTGGAATCCGATTGTCGGCGTGTGCCCAGGCGCTACCGAAGAGCAGCTTCAGAATATCGGCGTGGAGACGGACGGCCTGAACATTGATTTCGTTGATGGTGCCGTGCCGGACGACGTGAACTATCTCCTCCGGGTCTCGGTGAACAATGAGTTCAAGGCCGAGAAGCTGCCGCGCGCGAAGGCAGACATGTGCGACCGCCTGCTTCAGCAGCTGAAGTCCCCGGAGGCCGCGGGCCAGGACATTCCGCCGTTCGTGCCATTCCAGCAGGGACAGCCGCTGCAGTTTGTGCGCGATATCCCGCAGTACGAGGAGCAGATGGGCAAGGATAACCCGGACTACGTCGATACCGACTGGCACCTCCTGGGCTAATGAAGGTTCTCGCACTCGATACCGCAACCACCGATCTGGTGACCGGCGTCGTCGACACGGAGACCGGCGAGAGCACCGACCGCGTTCTCACCGATACCCGCGCCCACAATGAGCAGCTCATCCCGACGGTGGAGGCACTGCTTGACGACGTCTCACTGACCTACGCCGACCTTTCCGCCATCGTCGTGGGCACCGGGCCCGGCCCCTTCACCGGCCTGCGCGTCGGCATGGCCACCGCCTCCGCCCTCGGCGTGGCGTTGGGCCTGCCCGTCCACGGCGTGTGCACGCTCGACGCCATCGCGCACGGCCGCGAAGGGGAATGGCTCGTGGCTATCGACGCTCGCCGCAAAGAGGTCTACTGGGCCACCTATTCGAACGCGCGCCGCGTGAGCGGTCCGGAGGTGTCCAAGCCGGAGGAGCTTGCCGGCGCGGCTGCGCGCCTGGTGTTCCCGGAATCCATCGCCCCGCGCCTGCCCGAGGAGCTTGCCGGTCTGCCGCGCGAGTGGGCCACCCCGCGCGCGAAGGGCCTGGTGGCGTGTGCTGACCTAGACGCGGAGCCAGCCCCGCTGGTGCCGCTGTACCTGCGCCGGCCTGACGCCAAGGTACCGAAGTCCGCGCCGCGCTCGGCCGCGCTTGTGGGCGGCGACGGCCGGCCAGCATCATGAGGCTGCGCCCGCTCACGGCAGCTGATGCCCCGCGCTGCGCCGAGCTGGAAAAGGTGCTCTTCCCCGGCGAAAGCCCCTGGCCCGCTCGCGCCTTCGAGCAGGAGATCGCGGCCGGGCACACCACCTACTGGGCGGTTGACGCCAGCAGCGACCACGCGGACAGCGAAGCACTAGGCTATGCCGGGGTGGGGCGCATGGGGCCGGCCGCCTGGCCAGAGTACGAAATCCGCACCATTGGCGTGGCGCCGGAGGCCCAGCGCCGCGGCATCGCGCGACTCATGATGGACGCCATCGTGGAACTCGCCGATTCCCACGATGCGCCCGTGTTCCTCGAAGTCCGCGTGGGCAACGATCCAGCCATCCGCCTCTATGAGGCCTATGATTTTGTCATCAACGGCCTGCGCCGCAACTACTATCAGCCCTCCGGCGCGGACGCCCACACCATGTACCGACCACGAAAGAGTGAGAGATGTTAATCCTCGGCATCGAGTCCTCCTGCGACGAAACCGGCGTGGGCATCATCGAGCTGTCCGACGACGGACACATGGAGATCCGCGCCGACGTCGTCGCCTCCTCCATGGAGCAGCACGCGCGGTTTGGCGGCGTGGTCCCCGAGATCGCCTCCCGCGCCCACCTCGAGGCCATGCCGCAGGTGATGGAGGCGGCGCTGAAAGAGGCGGGCGTCGACAAGCCTGATGCGGTCGCCGCCACCGTCGGCCCGGGCCTGGCCGGCGCACTCCTCGTAGGCGCCTCCGCAGCGAAAGCCTTCGCCTCCGCGTGGGGTGTGCCCTTTTACGGCGTCAACCACCTCGGTGGGCACGTGGCGGTGGCCAACCTCGAAGGCGAGGAGCTGCCGCACTCGGTGGCCCTGCTCGTCTCCGGCGGCCACACCCAGCTGCTGGAGGTCGAGGCCGTGGGCAAACCCATGAAGGAGCTGGGCACCACGCTTGACGACGCCGCCGGCGAGGCCTACGACAAAGTCTCCCGCCTCCTGGGCCTGGGGTATCCGGGCGGGCCGGTCATCGATAAGCTGGCTGGCCAGGGCGAGCCCACCATCGACCTGCCGCGCGGCCTATCCAAGGCCGAGGACTTGCGCGGGCCGAACCGCCACAACTTCTCCTTCTCGGGGCTTAAGACTGCAGTGGCGCGCTACGTGGAAAAGGCCGAGCGTGAAGGAACCACCATCCTGGTAGAGGACCTGTGTGCCTCCTTCCAGGAAGCGGTGGCGGATGTGCTCACCGCCAAGGCCGTGCGCGCCTGTAAGGACACCGGGGCTAAGGTGCTCCTACTTGGCGGCGGCGTGGCGGCGAACTCGCGGCTGCGCGCACTGGCGGCCAAGCGCTGCGAGTCCGCGGGCATTGAGCTGCGCGTGCCGCGTTTTAAGCTGTGCACCGACAACGGCGTGATGATCGCCGCGGTGGCCGCCCAGCTCATCCACGAAGGCGCGCAGCCCTCCGGGCTTGCCTGCGGCACCGATACCCAGCTGGAGGTCGAGGTCCCGCTGGTCGCAGCGGCGCGCTAGCGGATGCGGAAAGCCCAGCGCACCGGTAGTGTGGCAGGCGACTCTTTCTCACCTGCTTAACAAGGAGCTGTCTTCATGACCACTGGTTTCCTCGTCAACCCGGACCTCACGCGCCGCACCATTGAGTTCGAGCTCGAGCACGCCAACCAGTTCCTCGGTGGCACCACCGAGGACCGCGTGTCCGTGGCCTTCCAGGAGGACGGCCGGACCTACGCTGCACTGTTCAACCCGAACGCGAAGGCCGAGGGTGCGGATCCGAACCCGGTGGCCTCCCTGGCCCGCAACGCCGCCGATACCGGCAACTCCGCCTTCCTGCAGGATCCGATCCGCTCCATCTGCGGCCAGGTCATTTTCGTCGCCGCCGACGGCGAGGACAAGCACATCGACGAGGTCGTCGAGGCCGTCGAGCACGGCATCCGTGCCGTGAAGAACTACCGCGAGGACAACCCGGAGGAGTACCAGCTGTGGCGCGCGGCCGTGCTTAACTCCCACAAGCAGGTCTAACTCCCCTCAGCACACCCGCTGCACAGACGCGACGGCTCTCCGAGAGCCCGAGCGTCTTTTTGGGTTTTAGGTCCAGCTTCGTCGAGGTCGGGGTGCGAATCGTGACAACTCTCGCGCGCGGGAGGGATGCCGTTCGCGCTGGGCGAACGTGTTAGCGCCCCGGAACGTTGAGGGCTAGCAGTCGCGCGGGTAGAGTGCTAGACAGGTTGTTTGACCCGCAGTTGTTCACCCGCGACGACGGCTGTGCTGGACACCCACAACCGGCACGCGCGCGCTCATGAGGGCGCGCATGAAGAACACTTTGGAGGAAATCATCATGGCAAACATCAAGCCGCTGGAGGACAAGGTCCTCGTCCAGATCGTCGAAGCTGAGACCACCACCGCGTCCGGTCTGGTTATCCCGGACTCCGCTCAGGAGAAGCCGCAGGAGGCCACCGTCGTGGCCGTCGGCCCGGGCCGCACCAACGACAAGGGCGAGGTTGTCCCGGTTGGTGTCAACGAGGGCGACACCGTCATCTTCTCCAAGTACGGCGGCACCGAGCTGAAGTACGACGGCCAGGAGTACCTCCTGCTGTCCGCTCGTGATCTGCTCGCTGTCATCGAGAAGTAGGCGAATAACCTTATGCCAAAGCTGATTGCATTTGACCAGGAGGCCCGCGAGGGCATCCAGCGCGGCGTGGACACGCTTGCCGATGCCGTCAAGGTCACCCTCGGCCCGCGCGGCCGCAACGTCGTGCTGTCGAAGGCCTTCGGTGGCCCGACCGTCACCAACGACGGCGTTACCATCGCCCGCGACATCGACGTGGACGAGCCCTTCGAGAACCTGGGCGCCCAGCTGGTGAAGTCCGTGGCCGTCAAGACCAACGATATCGCTGGTGACGGCACCACCACCGCGACCCTGCTGGCACAGGCACTCATCTACGAAGGCCTGCGCAACGTCGCCGCCGGCGCTAACCCGATCGAGCTCAACAAGGGCATCGCCGCAGCGGCCGAGAAGGTCGTTGAGGAGCTGAAGAACCGCGCCACCCCGGTGAACTCCTCCGCGGAGATTTCCCAGGTTGCTACGGTGTCTTCCCGCGATCCGGAGGTCGGCGAGATGGTCGCCGGCGCGATGGACAAGGTGGGCAAGGACGGCGTGGTGACCGTCGAGGAGTCCCAGACCATCGAGTCCGCTGTGGACGTCACCGAGGGCATCTCCTTCGACAAGGGCTACCTCTCCCCGTACTTCGCTACGGAGGAGGAGACCTACAACGCCGTGCTGGACGACGCCGCAATTCTCCTCGTCCGCAACAAGATCTCCTCCCTGCCGGATTTCCTGCCGCTGCTGGAGAAGATCGCGGAATCCTCGCGCCCGACTCTCATCATCGCCGAGGACATCGAGGGCGAGCCGCTGCAGGCCCTCGTGGTGAACTCCATCCGTAAGGTCCTCAAGGTCGCCGCCGTGAAGTCCCCGTACTTCGGCGAGCGCCGCAAGGGCTTCATGGATGACCTGGCCGTTGTCACCGGTGCCACCGTGGTGGACCCGGAGGTGGGCATCAATCTCAAGGAGGTTGGCCCGGAGGTGCTCGGCTCCGCCCGCCGCGTCACCGTGTCCAAGGAGGACACCGTGATTGTGGACGGTGCCGGTACCGCTGAGGCCGTCGAGGAGCGCCGCGAGCAGCTGCGCCGCGAGATCGAGCGCACCGATTCCACCTGGGATCGGGAGAAGCTGGAGGAGCGCCTGGCCAAGCTCTCCGGCGGTGTCGCCGTCATCCGCGTCGGCGCTGCCACCGAGACCGAGGTCAACGAGCGCAAGCTGCGCGTCGAGGACGCCATCAACGCCGCCCGCGCGGCCGTTGAAGAGGGAGTTATCGCCGGCGGCGGCTCCGCGCTGGTGCAGATTTCTGCTGAGCTCAAGGAGTTCGCCGAGGGCTTTGAGGGCGAGGCCAAGATTGGCGTGCTCGCCGTGGCCCGCGCGCTGTCCCGCCCGGCCTACTGGATTGCCCAGAACGCCGGCCTCGACGGCTCCGTTGTGGTCTCCCACATCTCCGAGCTGCCCAACGGTGAGGGCTTCAACGCCGCCACCCTGGAGTACGGCAACCTGCTTGAGCAGGGCATCATCGACCCGGTGAAGGTCACTCACTCCGCCGTGGTCAACGCCACCTCCGTGGCCCGCATGGTGCTCACCACCGAGGCCTCCGTGGTGGAAAAGCCCGCCGAGGAGGAGCCGGCACAGTCCGGCCACGCGCACGCGCACTAAACCTGCGCGTGGGAAGCAGGAGCTTCCCACGGTGTAAGGAAGGCCCGCCCGCCCGCATAACCCGCGGGGAGGTGGGCCTTTTCGTATCCGGAGGGCGCAGCACCCCCCGCCCCGTCGTTAGACTGAGGCACCGTGGAACAGGAATACATTACGGTCACCGGCGCCCGCGAGAACAACCTCAAGAACGTCGACGTGCGCATCCCCAAGCGCGCGCTCACCGTCTTTACTGGCGTGTCCGGGTCTGGCAAGACCTCCCTGGTCTTCGACACCATCGCCGCGGAATCCCAGCGGCTCATCAACGAGACCTACCCCGGCTTCGTCCAAGGCTTTATGGACGCGCCGCCGCGGCCAGACGTCGACCAGCTAGAAGGCCTGACCGCCGCCATCGTGGTGGGGCAGGAGCCCATGGCGGCCTCCGCGCGCTCCACGTTCGGCACCGCCACCGACATCACCGGGCACCTGCGCGTGCTCTTCTCCCGCCTGGCCGAGCCCCGCGCCGGCGGCCCCGCGGCCTACTCCTTCAACGTGCCCTCCGCCTCCGGCCAGGGTGCCGTCGAGGTCAACGGCGTCAAGGAGGTCCGCCGCTTCGAGCGCACCGGCGGCATGTGCCCGCGCTGTGAGGGCAGGGGAGAGGTGGGAGACGTCGACAAGCGCCAGCTCGTCGATGAGTCCCTGTCGCTGAACGACGGCGCCATCATGTACCCCGGTATGAAGGTGGATTCGTGGATGTGGCGCGCCTACGCCGAGTCCGGGCTGTACCCGGCGGACGTGCCCGTCAAGAACTTTAGTGCGGAACAGAAGCGCGACCTGTACGAGACCGAGACCAAGGTTAAGGTCGGCGGCGTCAACATGAGCTACATGGGCCTGGTCACGCGGCTGAAGACCAATGTGCTGAGCAAGCCCGTGGAGAACCTGCAGAAGCACATGCGTGCCTTTGTGGAGCGCGCGGTGGTCTTCATCGACTGCCCGGAGTGCCACGGCACCCGCCTGGCGCAGCACGCGCGCGAGTCCTACATCGACGGGGTGTCCATCGCGGACGTGTGCGCCATGGAGCTTGCCGACGCCACCGCCTGGCTCCGCACCCTCAACTCACCGCTGGCTGCCGCCCCGTTGCGCGGGCTGGAGGCCGCCCTGGACCTTGGCCTGGGGTACCTGACCCTGGAGCGCCCGACGGGCACGCTAAGCGGCGGTGAGGCGCAGCGCACGCGCATGGTGCGCCACGTCGGCTCGGCGCTCACGGACGTAACGTACGTCTTCGACGAACCCACCGCCGGTCTGCACCCACACGACGTGACGCGGATGAACGACCTGCTGCTGCAGCTGCGCGATAAGGGCAACACGGTGCTCGTGGTGGAGCACAACCCGGAGACGATGGCCATTGCGGATTGCGTGCTAAAACTCGGGCCCGGCGCGGGTGCGGCCGGCGGCGAGATCGTCACCGCGGACGCTGTCGAGGGCGAGAAGGTCACGCTTAAGAAGGACGTGCGCCAGCCCACCGGCCACCTGGAGATCCGCGGTGCGTCCCGCAACAACCTCCAGGGCGTCGACGTGGACGTTCCCTTGGGCGTGCTCACGGTGGTCACGGGCGTGGCGGGCTCGGGCAAGTCCTCCCTCATAGAGTGCCTGCCGGACAGTGACCGCATCCTCGTGGTGGACCAGTCCTCCCTGTCTGGTTCGCGGCGCTCCAACCCGGCCACCTACACCGGCGCGATGGACGCGCTGCGCAAGGCTTTTGCCAAGGCCAACGAAGGCGCGACGCCCGGCATGTTCTCCTTCAACTCCGACGGTGCGTGCCCGGCGTGCTCCGGCGCGGGAGTGGTCACCGTGGAGTTCGGGGCGATGGATAGCGCGGATGTTCCCTGCGAGGTCTGCGAGGGTCGCCGCTTCGCCGCCGACGTGTTGGAGTACCAGCTGGCGGGCAAGAACATCGCGGAGGTGCTGGCGCTGCCGGCTGCAGAGGCTGTCGAGTACTGCACGGCCGCCAAGGTTTCGGCGGCAAAGCGCGTGTGCGAGCAGCTCGTTGCTGTGGGGCTGGGCTACCTCACGCTTGGTCAGCCGCTGTCCACGCTATCTGGCGGCGAGCGCCAGCGCCTCAAGCTCGCGGTGCGTCTGTGTGACCGCAAGGCCACGGCGGACATCATCGTGCTGGATGAGCCAACGGTGGGGCTGCACCGTTCGGACGTCGATACGCTGCTGGCGCTTTTCGACGACCTCGTGGACTCCTCTCTCACCCTCATCTGCGTGGAACACAACCGCACCGTGGTGGCGCACGCCGATCACATTATCGACGTCGGCCCCGGCGCGGGTTCGGCGGGCGGACGCGTGGTGGCGTCGTGCTCGCCGCGGGAGTTCCTAGAGGCGGATACGTTAACGGCGCGTTACCTGGCTCAGGTGGTCTAGCCCGGGCGGTCGAGCCTGGGGCTAATCCAGGGCGCTCGAGAGGCTAGGCGTTGACGGTCTCGCGGGTGCGGCGCGAGCGCAGGGCCACGACGCGCTCGGACTCGCTCATTCCGCCCCATACGCCGTAGGGCTCGCCGGAGGCCAGGGCGTGCTCGCGGCACAGCTCGATGACCGGGCAGGTGTGGCAGATGGCCTTGGCGCGGTTCTCGCGCTGGGCGCGGGCGCGTCCGCGCTCGCCGTCTGGGTGGTAGAACACGTCAGAGTTTTCGCCACGGCATGCGCCCTGGAGCTGCCAGTCCCACAGATCCGCGTTCGGCCCGGGGAGCAGGAATGACTGAGACACGTTCGATTCTCCTTCGTTGAAGATAGAGCTCTCGGCCGGCCGGTGCCGGTCGGGGTGAGACGAGAATGAAGTGTGTACCCCCTGGGTAAACGACACGTTACGCACTTCTGAAATCCAGGTATAACCCGCTGTCTTCCCTCCTGTCTGCCCGCTGTGACCAGCTGTTATGGTTAACATGAACGCTGCGTGAACTTTCGTGGGCGCGCAGTTGTGCGCTTGTCGTTTCGGGATTCGCGCCGCCGATGTGACATGATGTGAGCCTGTGCGCCCGCGGAAGAATTCGAAGTGGCGCTATCTATTCACTACTTGCAAGGAACCTTCAGGGAAATGGCTACAACGCGCGACAGCGATAAGGAGCTGGCGGACCTCGTCCCGCTGGCTGTCGACGGTAGTCGCCGTGCCCTCCAGGACATCATGCGCATCATTCACCCGCAGGTCCTGCGCTATTGCCGCGCTCGCATCGGTGGTAACCGCCAGCCCACGGCTGACGACGTGGCGCAGGAGATTTGCCTGGCCGTGGCGACGTCGATAAGCAGCTACAAGGATAAGGGCCGCCCCTTCATGGCCTACGTATACGGCATCGCCTCTCACAAGGTGACCGACGCCCACCGCTCGCTCAGCCGCGACCACTCCCACCCCACCGATGAGGTCCCGGACGAGGCCGTCACCGACGCCACGCCCGAGGAATCAGCGCTGGTGGAAGACGGTAGTAACAGAGTGCGCGCGTTGCTCGATACGTTAAGTGACAAGGCCCGGGACATTATCATCTTGCGCGTGTTCGTGGGACTGTCGGCAGAGGAAACCGCAGAGATTGTGGATTCCACCCCTGGCGCAGTCCGCGTGGCACAGCACCGTGCGTTGGCACACTTGCGAAAGACTTTAGATTCACAGCCAGCGACGTGAACTCACGGACTCTGACGAGTCTTCGGAACTTGGCACGGATAACTACAGAATTCTCTACATAAAGGAAGGGAGGACATCATGGCAAAGAAGGACCAGGAGCTCGAGCCGGGCGTGGCGGAGCAGCTGCAGCCTTTGGTTGACGATGATGCATTCCTCACCACTCTCTCTCAGGGCACTGACCCCTCCGACGGCGCTGATGAGCTGGCTGGCCTCCTGCTCGAGCTGCGCGGAGAGGTAACCGCCCAGATGCCGCCGGCGCCGCTCATCGAAGGCGCGGAGGAGGAGCCGGAGGTTATCTCCCTCGGAGCTGCGCGCCGTCGCCGCCGCGGCAAGCCGCTGATGTACGGCCTCGTGGGCGCGGCTGCGGCCACGCTGCTCATCGCGGGCTCCGGCGCCGTACTGGTCAATGCCGGTCCGGGCTCCCCGCTGTATGGCGTGAACCAGTCGCTCTTCGGCTCGGACGAGCAGAATGTGTCGGTGGAGCTGGCCGGCACGCTCGAAGAGATGGAGAAGCGCTCCGCAGAGGGTGACATGGATGGCACCCGCCAGCTGCTGGAGGAAGCGCGCAAGATGGTGGACCAAGCCAAGCAGGACCGCGCAGAGCAGTCCGGGCAGGCCGGCCGCGCAACCCGGGAGAAGACCCCCGCTACCGTGACGGCAACCACCACCGTGGAGACCACCGCCCCGGCGGAGGAGAAGCCGCAGGAGCAGCAGGAGCCGGTTACCGTGACGCAGACGCAGACCGAGACCGCGGTCTCCACTGTCGTGGTCACCAGCACGGTCGCCCCCGCCAACCCGCTGAACCCGCCGGCGCAGAACAATCAGGAGCCGGGCGAGCAGACCGGCGGCGAGCAGCGCCCGGGCGGCCAGGACACCGGCGCGCCCCAGGGCGGCAACAACGACGCTGGCCTCCCTCCGGTGCAGATCCAGCAGTAGCCGCACGCCGCTTAAAAAAAGAACCTCTCACCCCTTGCACCAGGGGAGAGAGGTTCTTTGCCGTTCGGCTAGTAACGCGCGTCCATGCCGTCGAGGTAGCCCAAAGCGTAATCCCACGGCACGTAGCGAGCCGGGTTCGGCTCCGCGCCGGGCTCGTGCACGGGGGCCAGCTCACCCTGCAGGCTCGCCTTCATGTTGGCGGCCAGGATGTCCCATTCGTAGAAGTGATTCTCCTCGCAGTCCTCGCAGAAGAAGAAAATCCCGTCGATGCCGCGCGGGGTCAGTGCGCGCGCAAACTCCTGGACCAGAGCGAGGTCATGGATGACGTTGAGGCGGTCTTCCTCAGACAGCGGCTCGACGTGGTCGTCCTCCTCCAGGAAGGAGGCCGGGTCGTTCGGGTCATCCGCGAAAGGATCGCGGGGCATGTTGGCGAAGAAGTTCACGCCTGCGAGCCTATTGACTCTCCGCGCGCATGGCAATTTTCTCCCGCGGACCCCGCCGGCCGCACGGCTACCACTACGGGCCGCCCACGCACTACAGTGAGGATCACCGCGAAAATTTCAACTGGTCTGTTTAGGAGAGCCCCACCCTCATGAGCCACGTCCACACCGGCGGAGACAACCCCGACAAGATTGCCCTGTACGGCCTCACGTTCGATGACGTTCTGCTGTTGCCGGCGGAATCCAACGTCGTTCCCTCCGAGGTTGATACTTCGGCGCAGTTCACCCGCAACATCCGCCTCGGCGTGCCGCTGGCCTCGGCCGCGATGGATACGGTGACCGAAGCCCGCATGGCCATCGGCATGGCCCGCCAGGGCGGCATTGGCGTGCTCCACCGCAACCTGTCCGCAGAGGACCAGGCGCAGCAGGTCGAGATTGTGAAGCGTTCCGAGTCCGGCATGGTCACCGACCCGGTGACGGCCTCCCCGGACATGACCATCGATGAGGTCGATACGCTGTGCGCGCGCTACCGGATTTCGGGCCTGCCGGTCGTCGACAAGCAGGGCGTCCTCGTTGGTATTTGCACCAACCGTGACATGCGCTTCGAGCCGGACTTTTCCCGCAAGGTCTCCGAGATTATGACGCCGATGCCGCTGGTGGTGGCCAAGGAGGGTGTGAGCAAGGAGGAGGCGCTGGAGCTGCTGTCCACCAACAAGGTGGAGAAGCTGTCCATCGTGGGCGTGGATCTCATGCAGGTGGAGAAGATCACCGGCCGCCTGACCTGGGGCAAGGTGCTGGGCACCGGCGCGCTGTCCGGCCTGTGGATGGGCCTGTTCATCGGCCTGATCCTCTCGGTGTTCACGGAGCCGGGCTCGGGCTGGGTGACGTTTACCACCACGCTGATCCTCGGCGCGATCTTCGGCGTGATTTTCGCGGCGGTGGCCTACGCGTTCACGGGCGGCAAGCGCGACTTCTCTTCGGCGACGGCGATCGTGGCGGGCCACTACGACGTGCTCTGCGATCCGGATGCCGCCCCGCAGGCGCGCGACCTCATCGCGGGCCAATTGCCTATCGACGACTCCGCACACCCCAATGCGTAAACACACCCGCGCCCTGGCTGTACTGTCCGCGTGCTCGATCACGCTGTCCGGGTGCGCCGCGCTCGGACAGAAGAGCACCAGCAAGGAACCGATCGCGATCGGCATCGACGCCGACGACCCGGAGCAGCGC
>OJLL01000065.1_pt1:0-35000 | contig 36041 bp, 41 predicted proteins | sample 1596941 | NCBI WGS metagenome assembly OJLL01 (sample SAMEA3904689, study PRJEB24821) | metagenome | biome: Builtin; feature: hospital; material: surface | place: USA | collected 2013-08-13 | reverse complement strand
GAACATGGCACCCATGAAATCAAAGGAAGTAATGCTAAGAAGCTAGCTGAATACTTCAACGTATCAATCCCATACTTGCTAGGTTATGATACATTAACTGACCTAGTTGCCAAGATTAACGAGTGGGCTATCAGTCACGGACTGGATAAAGGAAATCCTAAAATCGAGTGGATGAAGGTTACTGAAGAGGTTGGAGAAATTAGAGACGTGTTTCTAAAACCTAACGATTTTGATGACCCAGAAATGGCTCTAAAAGACGCTATAGGCGATTCTATTGTTACCCTAGTGGTATTATGCCTACAACTCGGTTACGACGTTGAGGAGTGCCTTAAAATCGCTTATAACAACATTAAGGACAGAAAAGGAATAATGATTGATGACAACTTCGTTAAAACGAGATAACCAGCTAAGGTTTTTAACTGCTCTACTACTAATTTCAATAATAATCAATGTGACTACCATCATAAGAGTGACAAATAGACCTGTGGAAGCTATTGTGGTGCATAAGGCTGACAATTTCGTGGAATTACATGGCAAGGTTACTGGAAAATCTATGGTAGGGAAACTCTACACAATAGATTGCGGTGCTTACGGGAAATTCCTTGTCAGTAAGGAACAATACGATAGTGTGCAGGTCGGAGATGAAATTCCAAGCTATTTGAAAGGAAGAGGGCAATGAAGCGTTTTGAGTATGCAGGACTGACTAAAGAGTTACATCAAAGGCTTGTGGTTGAATTTAGCGCATTGAAAGAACAGTACAGTAGGGCATTCACCAAGCACATCATGGAAACAAAACAGTGTGACCGATTGCAAGCCAGAAAATATTTTAAAAGGTTTGACAATGTGATTAAAGAGCGATCTAGGATGTCACTCGTGACATTGAATGATATGCGTGAATATCTTACGGATGGTCTCGCGAACGACATAGAAGAGTATCTGTCAAAACACTGTTTTAGTAGCTCCGTAAAGTGTCGGCCAGATACCTACAAGAGAAATGCTGGACTGCCTGAGGAACTCTTTAAACAGTATTGCGAGGAAATCAAATCATTAAAAGCTAAATACCCAAACAGCTTCACAGCTTACATCATGGATGTTAAAGGGTGCAAATATCAAAAAGCCTATAGCATACGGACAGCGATAAATACAATCTATACAGAGATTGGGATAATGACACCTCGCAAGGTAATCCAACTTGAAGGTCTTCTATCTAGAGAGCTATTTGGCAAAATAGCTAAATATGTATTTAATAAGTATGAATGGCCGGAAAGCCTAGATAGCGAAGTTGATCGCATCTATTTAGAATATCGCACCAAAGATAATCTAGGTCGTGATAAAGAAAGTGTTAAACGCACACTATATAAAGCGATTTCTATGGGCTTGTGAGGGTTCGACTCCCTCGCTCGCTGTTAGTCTGTCGTGACTAGGTATTTTTTCGACACTCGTATCGCTGACAGACCGATACACAAACCCAGTAAATATTTTATAGAAACGAGGGAACCAATACATACTTTTTGCTCTAGTCTTGCATTGCTGGTAGCAAGACTGGAATTTAAAATAAAGGGGGTGGTAAATAAAAAAAAGCCCCAGGCGAAAGCCGTGGAACTATTTAAGAAATCTGACACTATTATTATACCATAAAGGAAAAATAAATTTATGAGAACAGTTGAGCGGTTACAAAGAATCAAAGCACTTGACCGATATATCGAAAGCCAGCTAGAGAAAATTGAGCGACTAGAATCTCAAGCGCTGAAAGTAACGTCTGGGGCTATGCAGATAGACATGGTAAAAGGTGGAGAGCGAAAAGCTAAAGATGACCTATATATCGAATTGATAACGGAAAAAGAAGAGATGAAACAATTCGTTGCGGAAGCAATCAAAGAACGTCGAGAGTTTCGTAAGCAAATAGCTAGCGTTAAAGATATAGACGCTAGATTTCTACTTCAAATGGTATACATTGACCAACTTGGTATCTGGCAGATATGTGACAAGTTAGGGATTAGTAGAGCTACGTACTACGTTAAACTAAGACAAGCTGAGAAATATCTAGATTAATCTATACCAATTAATACGGCATAATACTTTAGGCATGGTAATATAGTATTATCGAATCAGAAGGACACAGTAGTGTTCTTCTTTTTATTTTACTCAAAGAGGAGGGAAGCCAATGCCAATGGTAAGACGTTGCAAGGCAGATGGATGCCGTTCCTTAACAGAGAGACCAGCACACTACTGTACTGCACACAAGAGTATGGAAGCACAAGAGAGACAGAGATACTCACGCACTAGATACAACAAGAGAGTGAGGAACCGAGACGATGAGACTAAAGAGCGCTATGCATTCTATCGGTCAAGGACGTGGTCTTCTATTCGGAAGGTAGCACTAGAGCGTGACAACTATCTGTGTCAGTATTGTCTAGCATTGGGTGTGACCACACCAGACGCACGTATAGGTGACCACGTCACACCTGTTGAGATAGCACCAGAGCTTAGAACTGAAGTTTCAAACGTAGTAGCAACGTGTAGAAGCTGCGATAACACCAAGAGGACTTTAGAACAAGAAATCTATGGTACTGGTCAAAACAGAACGAAACAGAACACTGACCTACGACTTTCAGTGGCAGCGTGGGCGGGTTTAATAGCCCGTAAAAAGGCGGACGTCGTTAAACCCCTCTAAAACGCCCGTAGCGCGATTTTAAATAAGGGGTGGTATGTTTACCCTATGTGGGGTATAAAATCGACCCCCGCCCCCTATATCGAGCCTAGGAGAGCCACGACAAGGTATTTCCTTACGTCACGCACGAATTTTGAGGATTTTTAAAGGGTGTCTATACCAAACGGAGAGGAGTAATGATGAGTGGTTAAGAATCCGTATTATCAGCAGAACAATGGGCGGTTACCAAGCGACCCTCCGAATTATTTAGGAACAGTGGCAAGGGAAGTTTGGCGCAAAATCATTCCGTTTTTAGAAAACACAAATAAAATTCAACGCATTGATACGTTCTTGGTTGAAACTTACTGTACGAATTATGAAATTTACAAGCTTGCTTATGAAGATATAAAAGAGAATGGTATTCAGCAAGAAATCAGGAAGCCTATCCAAGCGCAAGGGTCTGGTGAGATTCTCGGTGAGCAATCGCTTGGTTTTAAAAAGAATCCAGCAGTTGCCACAATGAAAGACGCCGTTGACACCTTGAATAGAATTGGTGTTCAGCTTGGTTTGACCCCTAAAGGACGTGCGGAATTGCTAACAATTGCAGGAAGCACCAAGCCTGAAAAGTCAACAACTGAAATGATGAAAGAATTTTTGAACAGTTAAAAAAAAGAGGTGAGGTTTTTATTTCCCCATCTCTTTTAGTTGTTTTTCGATAGCTTTTTGAACTATCTTAGCTTGCGGTATCATTGTTTCTTCTGATGTCTCTTTTAGTTTATCCAACAGCTCTTCATCAAGCGTGAACGTCATACGTTTTTTTGCCATGTCAACCTCCTTTTTTTAATATAATACAATAAAAGTATTGCATTGTAAAGAGGATATGTTATAATTACATTGTAAAGTTAAGTAAATACAATATAATATAATGAAAGGGCAAAAATGACAAGTGGCATTAGAAGAACCAGCGAAATGTTTTTAAGCGAAATATATGATAAATATGGTTCGGAATATACTGTATTGAGCGAATATAAAAAAGCTCACGAAAAAGTTTTAGTTAGGCACGAGAAGTGCGGTTACGAGTGGGAGATAGAAGCTAATAGTTTACTAAGAAAAGCTCGTTGTCCAATGTGCAACGGCGGTGTTTCTTTTAGTGAAAGCGAGTTTAAAAGAAGACTTTTTAAAAAGTACGGTGATGGTTATATCTTGATTGATAGATATACCAATGCTCGTAAAAAAGTTACGTTTTTATGTAACAAATGTCGCTATTGTTTTAATATGACCCCAGATAATATATTAAGAGGGCATGGTTGCCCTCTTTGTTTCAGGAGTAGAATTTCAGAGCGGTATTCCAAGAGTGACAAAGATTTCAAAAATGAGGTAAAAAATCTTGTTGGAAATGAGTATATATTTTTAGATAAATATTCTACAGGAAGAAAGAAAATGAGGTGCAAGCATGTTAGATGTGGAAATGTTTACATGGTTACACCAAACAATTTTTTGAGCGGTAAACGTTGTCCGTTTTGTAAATCTAGTCGTGGTGAAGCAGAAGTTAGAATGTACTTATTGGAAAAAGGTGTATTTTTCGAGGAGCAGGTCAGATTTGATGATTGCCGATACAAAAAGCCTTTACCTTTTGATTTTTATTTGCCAACAATGAACACGTTAATTGAGTTCGATGGCGAACAACACTTCCAACCTATTGAACATTGGGGCGGAGAAAGGAGCTTCTTAGAAATACAAAAGAGAGATAAAATAAAAACTGATTTTTGTTTATCTAACAACATAAAACTCATTCGTATCAGCTATATGGATGATGTAAAGGAGGTGCTTGAAAATCAGATTGAATAACTCACATGATGTTATCAGTGCTTATAAAAACGCTGATTTTTCATTTATCCGCAAGAAATATCAAGATCCAGGTACTAAATACGCTTTTTCCGTGCTAGACGGCGATGTTATCGCTGGCTATTATATCAAGTTAGCTTGTTATAGGCATTTACGAGACTTGCAAAGGCAAGGAGACAACGATTTCCCATTCATCTACTCGTTGACTGAATTTAACAAGTTTTTGAAATTTGTTAGGCTTGTTCCTAACGTGGATAACCTCAACGAGAAGTTAGAATTAATGGATTGGCAATATTTTATCTTCAGCCAAATGTTCGGCTGGTTTGGTCTTGACGGATTGCCAAGGTTTACTAATATCGTCTTGTCGATGGCACGTAGTCAGGGGAAAACAATGATAGCTGGGATTTCCATGAACTACTCTTTTCTCATTGAGACTATTGGGCTATCCAATCAGGACTACCTTATTAGTTCGCTAAACCACGACCAAACCATGAAGCTATATACTTATGTTAAGTCGATGATGGCTAAAATTGTGGAGAATGAGCCGTTCAAGTCTTTGGCGGAAGAGATGGGGTTGAAACTTTATTCGAGAGAGATCAAAGCTCTAACTGATAGCAATTCTATTTGGACTATCAGTTTTGAAAGTGGGAAATTTGACTCAAAACACTTTCGTCTTGCTGTTGCTGATGAGGTAGGCGAGTTAAGGAATGACGAGGGGATTTCTAAAATCACCTCAGGGCAGGTAAACACAGACGGTTCACGTTTCATTGAAATCTCTACCGCATATACAGTGCCAAATGTTCCTTTTCACCAAGAACAGAAAAAGCTGATTGAAATTATGGAAAATGACGATGACAGAGCTGGAGATGACCAACTCTGTTTAATTTGGTGTCAAGATGACTTAGAAGAAACTTTCGAGCCAGAAACCTGGGCTAAAAGCAATCCACTTTTAAATCACCCAGAATTAAAAGACAGCCTTATGAAAGGCTTACTTTCTGAACGTGATAAGAAAATGCTTATGGGTAAGCTAGCAGATTTCCAAGTTAAAAACATGAATTGTTGGCTACTTGCTGACAGTAATAGTTTTCTTGACTTAAAAGATATTGAGAATGCAGTCATTGATGATTTTGATATACGTGGCAGGCGTGTGTACGTTGGGCTTGACGCGTCAATGTTTAGTGATAACACAGCAATCGGGTTTGTATATCCGTATTTAGGTGAAGACGGGAGCCAAAAGTGGCATATAGAACAGCATAGCTTTATCCCTTGGCAACAAGCAGGAAGCATTGAAGCCAAAGAGAAGCAAGACGGGGTCAATTATCGAGACTTGGAAGCCAAGGGCTACTGTACTATAACAAGCCACCCACAAGGGCTTATAAACCCAGAGGAAGTGTATCGCTGGTTTATTGATTATGTTGAAGACAACGCGCTTGATGTCATTTTCTTCGGCTATGACGCTATGGGAATGTCTAAGATTATCAAAGCATTGGAATCTAATACAAGTTTCCCACTCATGCCAATAAGACAACGTACAAGTGAGCTAAAAGACCCTACAAAATTCCTTCAAACGCTATTTATCGAAGGCAATATCACTCGCTTGGATGATGAGATTATGCGTAAAGCCTTGATAAATGCGGTAATCAAAGAAGATAACATCGGTATTCAGGTCGATAAAATGAAATCCACTTACAAAATTGACGTGGTGGATGCAATTATCGATGCGTTCTATGACGGTATGTACGCGTTTGAAGATTACGCTATCACTAACAATCCAACATGGAAAGTCGAACATATGAGCCAAGAGGCAGTTTTAGCATGGCTAAAAAACCCAGAAAGTGGGCTATTAGAGGAGTATTAATATATGATTTTGAAGTTTTTTAAGGCAATTTGGGCTATTTTCGACATTTTAATGTTCATTTTAGCTGCAATTTCACTCAATATAACCACTTACCACCTTGGCTATGTATGGTTTGGCATTAGCATGACAATCACGTTCATACTAGCAGGGTTGGTTAGTGAACTAGCCGCCAAAAAAGGCTAGAAAGGAGGTGATAACAATTGCCAATATTTAATATAACGAATCTTGCAACAGAGAGCCCACCAATCAGTCAAGGGGGCTTTTTTGATATTACTGACCCAGATTTTTTATCTACTTTAAATGGTAGTGAGTGGGTATCAGCAGAATCCGCTCTCAGAAACTCAGACTTATTTTCTATTATTAATCAACTCTCAAACGACCTTGCAACCGTTAAACTGACAGCCAGTCGGAAACAATTACAGGGAATCATTGATAACCCGTCAAACAATGCTAACCGCTTTAATTTCTATCAATCTATCTTTGCTCAAATGCTACTTGGTGGGGAAGCCTTTGCTTATCGATGGCGAAATGAAAATGGGCGGGATATGAAGTGGGAATATTTGCGACCGTCTCAAGTATCATTCAATCGCTTGGATAATAAAGATGGAATTTACTATAACATCACTTTTGACGACCCACGCATTCCACCAAAACAGCACGTCCCACAAGGTGACGTCTTACACTTTAAATTGCTATCTGTGGATGGTGGTTTGACAAGTGTAAGCCCGTTGATGGCTCTTAGTAGGGAGTTGAATATACAGAAAGCCAGCGATAAGCTGACGCTTAACTCTCTCAAAAACGCCTTAAATGCCAATGGTATTTTGAAGATTAAAGGCGGTGGCTTGCTTGATTTTAAAACTAAACTCTCACGCTCACGGCAAGCGATGAAGCAAATGCAAGGCGGTCCGTTAGTGCTGGATGATTTAGAGGACTTCACACCGCTTGAAATTAAGTCGAACGTGTCTCAACTGCTTAAGCAAGCGGACTGGACAACTGGACAGTTTGCTAAGGTCTACGGTATCCCAGAGAATGTAGTTGGAGGTCAAGGAGACCAACAATCATCGCTGGAAATGAGTTTAGATCTCTATAACAAAGCAGTCTCACGCTATCTAAGACCGTTTATTAGTGAATTATCTCAAAAACTATCCTGCGATGTGGATGCAGATATTTTGCCGGCTGTTGACCCTACTGGCTCTAATAGTGTCAGTCGTATCAATAGCATGGTTAAAAGTGGCACACTCGCTCAAAATCAAGGCTTGTATATTTTGCAACAAGCTGAAATTTTACCTAAAGAGTTGCCAGAAGGGGAAAACCCTAATAAGACCACATTGAAAGGAGGTGAGATAAATGGGCAAGATTGACATTAAAGGCTATATAGTAAGCAATGACGATAGGGAATTCTATGATTTCTACGGCATGACCAGTACCTATCCTAAGATGGTACAAGATGCCATTGCTAACGATGAAGATGAAGAAATTACGCTTAATATTGCTTCAAACGGCGGTGATGTGTTCGCAGCTAGTGAAATCTATACTATGCTTCGAGACAGTGGCAAGCGTATTGTAGTTAATATACAAGGCTTAGCAGCGTCTGCTGCTTCCGTCATATCAATGGCAGGCAATACCGTTCGCATTAGTCCAACGGCGCATATCATGATTCATAAAGCATCTAGCGGTTTCGTTGGGAACAGCGATGACATGGAACATCAATCAGTAGTATTGAATAGCATTGACGAGTCTATCGCTTTGGCTTACGAGATGAAAACTGGTCTTAAACAATCAGAATTATTAGAACTTATGGCAAAAGAAACATGGCTTAATGCCAAAACTGCTGTTGATAAAGGCTTTGCAGATGAAATTATGTTCTTTGAAGAACAAATCATGGTTACTAACGCTGTACATCAGATGCCAAGCAAATCAGCAATCAATAAGTTTAAAAATATGATTGCTAAACCTAAAACCAATTCTTTGCGTGAGCAAAAATTGAAAATTTTACTTGAAAAATGAAAGGAAAATAATTAATGAAAACATCAAACGAATTGCATGACCTTTGGGTTGCTCAAGGCGACAAGGTCGAAAACTTGAATGAGAAACTTAACGTAGCTATGCTTGACGATTCAGTTACTGCTGAAGAGTTGCAAAAAATCAAAAATGAACGTGACACTGCCAAAATGAAACGTGATATGTTCAAAGAACAGTATACAGAGGCTCGTGCTAATGAAATAGTTAATATGTCCGAAGAAGATAAAAAACCTTTGACTGAAAATGAAGAAGAAGTTAAAGCTAATTTTGTTAAAGACTTCAAAAACCTAGTCCGTGGTCGCTACCAAAACTTACTTGATTCTAAAACAGACCATTCTGGTTCTGATGCAGGTTTGACTATCCCTCAAGATATTCGCACAGCTATCAATACATTGGTTCGTCAATACGATTCATTGCAAGAGTATGTAAATGTTGAGAACGTAACTACTCTTACTGGTTCACGTGTTTATGAAAAATGGACTGATATTACAGGTCTTGCTAATATTGATGATGAAGCAGGTAAAATTGCTGATATTGATGATCCAAAACTCTCTCTTATCAAATACACTATCAAGCGCTATGCTGGTATCTCAACAGTTACTAACAGCTTGCTTGCTGATTCTGCTGAAAATATCCTTGCATGGTTGTCTGGTTGGATTGCTAAAAAAGTTGTGGTTACTCGTAACAAGGCAATCTTGGGTGTTGTTGACAAACTCCCAACTAAACCAACGTTGACTAAATGGGACGATATTATTGACCTTGAAGCTAAAGTTGACCCAGCAATCAAACAAACTTCGTTCTTCTTGACTAACACTTCTGGCTTTACAGCTCTTAAAAAAGTCAAAAATGCTTTGGGTGACTACCTCATGGAACGTGATGTAAAATCACCAACTGGATATTCAATCAATGGTTTTGCAGTTAAAGAAATTTCTGACCGCTGGCTTCCTAACGCTTCATCAGGAGTTATGCCGCTTTACTTTGGTGACTTGAAACAAGCGGTAACGTTGTTTGACCGTCAACAAATGTCATTGCTATCTACAAACATCGGTGGTGGTGCGTTTGAAACTGACACTACTAAAGTACGTGTTATTGACCGTTTTGATGTAGTAGCAACTGATACAGAAGCATTTGTGCCAGCATCATTTAAAGCTATTGCTGACCAAAAAGGTAACATTGGTTCAACAGCAGTCTAATTAGGAGGTAAGCTATGAGTGTATCTAAGGAAACTATCATGCAGACTCTGAATCTGGATGAGACAGACGACACGGCACTCATCCCAGCTTACATTGAATCAGCTCGACAGTACGTCGTTAATTCAGTCGGGGATGATCCAAAATTTTACAACCTCGACAGTGTGAGAGCTTTGTTTGATACGGCTGTAATAGCCCTAACAAGCTCATATTTCACGTATAGAGTGGCATTGACAGATACGGCAACATATCCTGTTAATCTAACGCTAAACAGCATAATCGGGCAGTTAAGGGGGCTGTACGCAACTTATAGCGAGGAAAGAGGTGACTAATGGCTAGAGTTAGATATTTACCCTCAGACTTTCGTTATAAAGCAGATTTTGGGACATATCAAAGCACACCCAACAAATTCACTGGAGTGAGTGTGCCAAAGTTCGTGAAACAATTTACGCTTCATTACAAGCCACACACTAGAACGCTCAATCAAGAGTATTTGGCTCAACAAAATGGCGAAAGTGATACAATAGTTATCGTCATCCGCCACAATGCAAAAGTATTAGAAGGTCAAGTTGTCACTTTAAACGGCACTCAATATGACATCGTGCGTATCAGTGCAGACGAAAACTTTGGTTTTAACCACTACGACTTTCTGACACTTAGAAAGCACAAGAAAGTTGGGTGATAGCTTATGACAGGTCTTGATGAAGCGTTAGAGGATTGGCTTAAAACGGTCGCTAGTATTGGTGATTTGACACCAGCGGAACAAGCAAAGATTACAACCGCTGGTGCTAAGGTGTTTAAAGAAGAGTTGGCAGAAGTTACTCGTCAGAAACACTACTCAAAGAAGAAAAATTTGAAGTATGGTCACATGGCTGACGGCTTAGCTGTCCAATCCACGAACGTCGATGGCAGAAAAAATGGCGTGTCAACTGTGGGGTGGGTGAATAGGTACCACGCCCAAAACGCTAGACGATTAAATGACGGCACTAAGAAATATCGTGCTGATCATTTCGTCACTAATGTACAAAACGATAGCGCTGTCCAAACTAAGGTGCTATTGGCAGAAAAAGAGGAATATGAGAAACTTATTCGCAAGAAGGGAGGGGAGTAATTAAGTGTTAGCAACCGTAAAATTAAAAGAGTTAATTGAGGGTAAAGGATTTGGTGAAATAAGCGAAGTATATGCAAACAACTTACCTAAAGAGCTCGAAGATAACACCGATAAGACAATCGTGTTGCTCACCGAAAGCAACCCATCACTTGATTTAAGCGGAAATAATACCTTTTTCAGTAAAACAGATAGAGTAGAAGTGCAGATTTTTTATAAACTCGATATTGATTTTGATATTGAAGCTTTTGAGATGGAATTGATAAAATTCCTAAAATCTGAGCACTACTCAATAACAGATATAAGAGAACATAGTATAGACCCTGATACATTGCAAATTACAGCGGTCTTTTTTGTTGCTTTCGATAAATTAATTTAACAAAAGGAGAAAATATATATGGCAATTGTAGGTTTGAAATTGGTGAAACTTGCTTTGGTTGACCCAAAAACTCAACAACTTATTAAAGGTCCAGAAGGCCTTTCAACTGACGGTGTAATCGAAATCGATTCAAAAATGCTTGGTACTCGTACCGCTAACATCTCAAACTTGGAAGGACAAGCTACTAAAGTCCCAGGAAACAACGAAGTACAGGATATTATGATTGCTCCGGGTTCACCAACAGTCGCTTTTGAATTTAACAACCTTGATTTTGATATCAAACAAAAAATCCTTGGATTCAAATCGGATAAAAAAGGTGGATATGTGTACCAAGGTGAAAAACCACACGTTGCAGTATTGATTGAGTCACAAACGCTTGACCGTAAAAACTCAGTTTACTTTGGGTTTGCTAATGGGATCTTCCAAGAGTCAACACAGAACGTAGCTACAGATACAGACACCGCTCAAACCCGTCAAAACGACCACTTGACATATAACGCATTGTCAGCGACTGAATTTGGCGGTGAGCCAATCAAGAAATACTTCACGGGTTCATCAACTTTCGATAAAGCTAATATGTATAAAGAAGTATTTGGTGGATATACACTCGCTACTTCTACAGCAGTTTAAGACACATCATAATTCGCAAAGAGGTCAGGCTTATGGCCTGGCCTCTATTTTTTTAAAAAAGGAGTAAAGACCACAATGGAAATCAGAACTATTAAAATCCCTGAAATCAGCAAGAAAGCATTCGAAGTATTTACAAGCAACCGCAATGTATTGCGTATGCATGAGTATCAGTTAGCAGTACTTAAAATCAGTGACAAAATTGAAGATGGGGACACACAAGAGCAGGCTCAAGGTAGTTACTCAATCCTTAAAGAAATGCTTGGCTTTATCCGTGCTGTTCTTAACTTGAATGATGAAGATTATGACAAGTTGCTCGATTTGGAAAATCAACGCACACAAGAGATCGCCGAAAAATTGGTTGGCTATATGTACGGATTGACAGACGAACAACTTGAAAATGCCTCTGGTGAAGTTGACCCAAAAGACTAAAATCTAAAGGCGAACAAATTTTTGATTTAGAAAATCGCATTGAAGATTTGAAAACCATTGCTAAGAAATCAATCCAAGGCTTTGGGTGGACACTAGATCAGTATTACGACACTGATTATTATGAATTGATGAAAATCTTGAATGCAAAAGAGGAAGAGGATAGGATGGTAGACCCAACATCTTTACTCTAATTTTTTAAGGAAAGGAGGGAATATAACATGGCGAAAATACAAGCTACGATGTCAACTGAAATCGCCTTAGACACGTTACAGGCGGCTAATTCAATTAAGCGACTAACTCAGTTAGTTAATAGCTCAACTAACGCATGGAAGGCCCAAGAAAGCCAAATGCGCAGCGCTGGTGATTATTTAGGTGCAGCACAAGCCAAATATGACGGTTTGGGTAATTCTATCCAAAATCAACAACAAAAAATTGAGAAACTGAAACAAGAGCAGTCTCAACTTAAAGGGAATACTGTTGAAGTCGCTGAACAGTACCTCAAATACCAACAACAGATTGACCAAGCTACTACACGCTTAGCTGCGTTGGAAAATCAACAGCGTCAAGCTAAGCAAAGCCTTGATTATCATAAGTCTGGTTTGGCAGAGCTTCAAAAGGAATATAAAGCCCAAAACGAGGCATCTGATACCTACGTCAAGCGTTTAAAGGCAGAGGGCAAGGAAGACGAAGCTAGACAGGAACAGCTCAAGCAATACAAGGCTTCAATCGCTAACCTAAACAAGCAGTATGAGACCCAAAAAGAAATGCTTGAGCGTATCGCTACTCAAGCAGGAAAGACTAGTGATGAATACCGTAAGCAAAAGCAACGCTTAGATGAGACAGCGACGAGTCTAGCGCATACTAGAAATGCCGCTAATAAACTTAACGATGAGATTGAGCAAAGTCAACGTTCTAGCACGCTTATTGGTCGTTTGAAAGAAAGCTTTAAACGTTTAGGTAGTGAAGTCAGTGAGACTGAAACGAAAACCTCACGTTTAAAAGGTATCTTTGGGGCTACGTTTACAGCTAATCTTATCAGCAATGGTTTCCAAAATGCGTTGGGAGCTATCAAGGGTAAATTTGATGAAATTGCCCAATCCAGTTCCGAATACGTTAAATACCAACAAACCATGAACGCCACTTGGTTGACCTTAACGGGTAATGCTGAAGAAGGTAAGAAGATGGTCGATATGACCAACCAAATGGCGCAGGCAGCGGCTAACTCAACCGAGATGGTTGATGGCATGAACCAGAAATTCTATGCCGTTACTCACAATACTGAGTTGACTAAGCAACAAACACAAGCCATCTTGACATTGCAAGACGCTTTTGGTCAGACCGATGCAGCCGTTGAGAATTTCGCTACTCAGTGGGCTCAAATGATTGCCAATGGTAAGGTTCAAGGGCAAGACATGATGTCTATTATCAATGTTTTTCCAGAAATGAAGAACCAACTTAAAGAAGTTGCCGGGCAAGAACTTGGCATTGCTAACATGACTCAAGAGCAATATGCCAAATTGCAAAGCGATGGTAAGATTACCGCCGAAATGGCGCAAAAAGCCTTGTTTGAGTTGCAAGACAAATACAAGGATGCGACGGTTAATTTCTCAACAACTATCGGCGGTCTTGAAAGAACTATCCAATCTCGTATGCCAGCAGTAGTTGCAGCTTTCCGTGATCCAATCGATAAAATGAAAAACCCATTCTTACAACAGATTGGTAACTGGGTTGCTGATCCTAAAACTGAAGGCAAATTCAAAGAACTTGGAGAGCATGTTTCCAAAGGACTAGGCACTATCATGGATTCCTTCTCTAAGGTGTTTAATCTTGGAAATGGTACAGATAAGCTTAATGGCTTAATGGACGGTCTCAATAAATTTGTCGATAATCTGAGTAAGAGCATCGCTAACAATGCCCCTAAAATTGTAGCTTTCTTCAAGGAAGCAAAAGATAGTCTAATTGCACTTTTCAGCATTGGGAAGAGCTTCGTTGGTGGTGTTTGGGAAACCGCAGTAGCCATGATTAAAGGTGTTGCTGGTGCTTTCAATTTAATGACTGGCAATGGTAAGAAAGCTAAAGGGTCAGTTACATCTCTATCAACGGCTTTAGGAAGTATTGCGCAGCATAAAACAGCTATTGAAACGGTTGGTTCTTTGTTTGCCGCATATTTTGTTGGCTCTAAAATCGCAAATGGGATTACAGCAGTTGTAAAAGGTATTCACGCATGGCGAACAGCTACAGTCGGAATGACAGCGGCACAAAAAGCAATGAACTTAGCAATGGCTTCCAACCCTATCGGTTTGATTGTGGTTGCAGTCACTACGGCTATCACTGCCTTGGTATTGCTTTACAAACACAATAAGAAGTTTAAGGCTTTTGTTGATGGTATGTTTAGTGCTGCCAAGAAAGCCTTCGATAAAATCTTCAAGGTTACCAAAGAAATCTTTGGTAAGATCATTGATTTCTTTAAGAAGGACTGGAAACAAATCCTCTTATTTATTGCCAATCCGATTGCTGGAGCTTTCGCTTTAATTTACAAGCATAATAAGAAATTCAAGAAATTTGTTGATGATTTAGCAAAGAACGCAAAAAAAGCATTTGACAACATTTTCAAATGGTTTAAGGATATTCCTAAAAATCTTAGCAAGACTTGGGATAACATCAAAGACGGCGCTAAAAGTGGCATGAAAAATCTTGGTTCTGCTATCACCGTTAAACTTTCTGACATCGGTAAAGAGTGGAAGAAAGGCTGGAAGAATTCCAAAGACTATCTATCAGACCGCTGGGATGATATGAAAGGCAATACTAAGGAAAGTATTAAACGTCTTGGGTCTTCTATCAAAGATAAGCATGATGAAATACACGACAGATGGTCTAAGACTTGGAACAAATCAAAAGATTTCCTATCAGACCGCTGGGATGACATGAATGCTGACACTAAGAAGAAATTCGGCAAGGATTTAAAAGGTTTACTCTTTAGTAATCTAGACGCTATCGGAAGCAAATTTCAAGACATCTGGAATGGTATTCGCAATGGCTTCGGCGACATGTGGGATGGAATGAAACGTCTAGCTGGCGATGGTATTAATGCCGTGATTGCAATCCCTAACACTGGTATCGACGGCATCAACGGCTTAATCCACGACTTCGGTGGTCCGAAGAACGCAATCGGTAAAATTCCGAAAGTTAAGTTCGCCGGTGGTACAGGTCTATTCAGCTCATACCGAAACCCAATCACTAGACCAACACTTGCTACACTAAACGATGGTAATGATAGCCCTGAGACTAACAACCAAGAGATGGTAATATTGCCAAACGGTAAATCATTCTTGCCACAAGGTCGCAATGTTGAATACCTCTTGCCAGCTGGTTCGGAAGTTATCAATGCCAGTGAATTGGCTATGCTCATGGGTGTTGAACGTGGAGCTTATGCTAAAGGTACTGGTTTTTGGTCTAAAGTCTGGGATACAACTACCAATATAGCTGGCTCAGTTTGGAATGGGATGAAAAACGGTGTCGACAAATTCAAAAAAATGATTGATTTTGTCAGAAGTGCTATTAAAGACCCTGTTGGTACACTAGCTAAAAAATTTAGTCCTAATGCTGATAAATTGGGCGCTATGTTTACCCCGCTCGGAAATGCGTTGTATAAGAAACCTGTCGGAGAAGCTAAAAATTGGTGGAAAGAACTCTGGTCAATGGCTAATGCTTCAATGGACGAAGGCACTGTAGCTATAGGTGCTAAAGGCGATGACTACCGCTTTAAAGACAAAGCGAAAGACGCTGGAGTAGACCCATGGGGGTACTACTATCGTGAGTGTGTATCGTTCATTGCCAGCCGTTTGGCAAACCTTGGTGTTAATCCTAGCTTGTTTAGTTACCTTGGAGATGGTAGGCAGTGGGTAAATGCTAGAGTGCCACACTTGAGTAGACCAAAACCGGGTGTAGTATCTGTCTACACAGGGGGGCCAGTTTCAAGTAACCACGTTGACTTTGTAACAGCAGTACACGGTGACACTTACGACGGCGAAGATTACAACTATGGTGGTGATGGTAAATATCACCAATTTACTGGTCGTCATGTCAAAAATGCTGCTACATTTCTTGATTTCGGTGTTCGAGATTTTGGAAGCAGTGGCGAAGACGGAAAACCGCTTAAGGATAAAAACAACCCACGACAGACTTTAATCAAGCGTCAAGTTGGCGGGATGTTCGATTGGATTAAGAAAACGCTTGGTCCGTTGCTCAACCCATCGGGCGGCGGTGAAGACCATCCACAAGGAATTGGGGTTGCTCGTTGGCGTGATACGGTAGTTAGAGCGCTTGAAGCTAACGGTATAGAACCAAACAACTTCCGTGTTTCTAAGATTTTAGCTACCATCCAGAGAGAATCAAATGGCGACCCTAATGCTCAAAATAATTGGGATAGTAACGCACTAGCAGGCCATCCATCAATTGGTTTGATGCAAACCATCGGGCCTACTTTTAACGCTTATAAACACAAAGGGCACGACAATATCCGAAACGGTTACGATAACTTGCTCGCTGCAATCAACTACATCAAACATCGCTATGGAACGTCAGACGCAGCCTTTAACCGTGTGGCTGCTTATGGTTACGCAAACGGTGGCCTAGTCCAAAAGAACGGTGTTTATGAGCTCGCTGAGGGTGATATGCCAGAGTATGTTATTCCAACAGATATTGCGAAACGCGGTAGAGCGTGGCGATTACTTTCCGAAGCGGTGGCACGTTTTGCTGGAGATGCACCACAAAACAACCATGATGATTCATCAAGTCAACAACGTGTTTCTATGCTTGAAAGTAAGCTAGACGTCGTGATTGGTTTGCTTAGCCAATTGGTAACTAATGGCTCTAAGCCAATCGAGATTCAAAACATCATTGATGGTAGAAGCGTTTCAAACGGATTAGCACCATTTATGACAAAAGCAACTAACGAATATGAGCGCAGGCAAGCGCTGTTAGGAGGTAGCATTATTTGATAGGAATGTCAGTAACTTATGACGGCAAGAACTTAACCGAATTATTCAATGAAGGTCAAGGACGTGCCGTTCCAGTGGATGTCACCAAAAACGTGGCATCAAATTTCAACAACAACTATCAAGACCAAGGGCACAGGCGTTATGGTCAGCAATTCCTATATAACACCTTATCAGTTAAACAGATTCAAGTATCGTTTACTCTAGTTGGTAACTACGATTACTTTAATAGCGTAGCTGAAACGCTTGGTGGTTATCTCAACGTAGATGAACCGAAACCATTGATTTTCGGAGATGAACCTAATAAGGTTTGGGAAGCTATCCCGTCTGGTCAAGCATCGTTAGCAGTTGATAAGAACACCTCACCGATTACCGCAACAGTAACGGTTACATTTGATGTTCCCAAAAGTTACAGCGAAAACAAAGCCGAAGCCTTGGTAAGTAGCGATGGCGAAACCAAGTTCGGCAGTATTAAAAAGGTATCGACTGGGCATTACAAGGCAACTTTAAAGAACTTTGGTACGGCTGAAACATACCCAGATATTAAGTTAAAATTTAATTCAGATAATGGCTGGGTTGGGATTGTGAAATCTGCTACTGAAAGCTACGAGGTTGGTAATCCTAAAGAATGGGATAACCAAACGGTTAAAAAGTCAGAGGTACTGTTTGATTACGCTTCATCAAACGGAGAGCACAGAATTCCTAACGGTTTATCTCAAGGATTGAAAAACATTGGCATCTCAAACGATGTCAACGACACCAAGCCAAACGGAACTCTTTACATCGATAATGCTTGGGGCAGACCACATATTGGTTTGCAGAGCGGTCAAGTAGCATCGGTTACTTTTGACATACCAAGGGATTCAAGCGGTGAAAAAGGTGCGCTATATGAATACTTTTGGTGGAGACAAATTTTTTGGCTCGGCTCTGCAAACCAAATGGGATACTTAAAAATCTGTGTAACAGATGCAAGCGGCACTTTCTTGTATGGTGTTGAAACTTTTAAACGTTACAATGGTTTAGGCTGTGAATATAATTTTCTAGCTGGTGACGGCAAGGGAGGTTTCCGTATTGTCGACAGGAAGAATTTTTTAGGAACGCATATCGAACAGCACAACCCATTTAATGAACCTAGGGGATGGTCAGATATTATGCGGTTTGATGATGTCGTTCAGTACTACTGGTGGGGTTCATACCCAAGATATTCTATCCCTGAAATAAAGGGTAAAAAATCAGACAAAATCCATGTCATTTTTGGTAAGGTCGGCAACGCACCACTTGTTACACACATGTATTTAGATGATTTTATTTATCGAAAAGACAACGTTTATAAAGAAGAAGATATTCCTAATCGTTTTCACATGGGTTCTATCTTAGAGGTGGACATGGCTAAAGGTAAAACCCTCATCGATAACTTGCCAGCATCTAATGAGTTAACATACTTGTCTGAACCATTCAGCATTGGTATTGGTGAAACTGAAATTGACATTTACACGTCAAGCTGGATAGCCAAAGACCCAACAATTGAAATTTCATGGAAGGAGCGCTTTGTATAATGCAAATCTGGATTCATGATAAAAGTATGCGTAAGGTGTGTGCTTTGAATAATGAAATTCCCGGAATGTTGCCATATACGAACAGTCAATGGCATCAATATCTTGAATACTCAACAAGCACGCTTGACTTCACAATTCCTAAGTTCGTAAATGGCAAGCTACACGATGATATTAAATACATCAATGACCAAATGTATGTGTCGTTTTATTATGATAATTCCTACCACGTTTTCTATGTATCGCAACTCGTTGAAAATGATTTTAGTTTTCAAGTGACTTGTAACAATACCAACTTGGAACTAGCAGCAGAAATAGAGCGGCCGTTAGCTAGTGTTGACGGTGCTAAAACACTTGAGTGGTATCTTCAAACCCTTGATTTACTTGGTTTTGCTGGCCTTGAAGTTGGTTTCAATGAGATTCCTGATAGGACAAGAACTATCACGTTTGAATCACAAAATGGTACAAAACTAGAACAGCTTCATAGCTTGATGAATCAATTCGATGCAGAGTTTGTTTTTCGTACAGATTTAAACCGAGATGGTACTTTAAAAAAATTTGTCATTGACATTTACCAACGACCAGATGAAAACCATCATGGCATTGGAAAGGTTCGAGGGGATGTAACTCTTTACTATCAAACAGGTTTGAAAGGCGTTCAAGTTACTAGTGATAAAACGCAACTATTTAACGCTGGATATTTTGTTGGAAAAGACGGACTAACGCTAGGAAGCGTTGTGTTTGAGGAAAAGAATGAGCTAGGACAAGTAGAGTTCTACTCATTTAAAGACAGTCCGATGGTTTACGCACCTTTATCAGCAGATAAATATCCATCGGCAATTGGCGGTGCTAATGAAATGGATCGATGGACACGTAGGGACTTTCAAACAGAATACAGTGATGTTGATTCCCTCAAAGCTTATGCCTTACGTACTATCAAGCAGTATGCTTATCCACTAATGACTTATACTGTCAGCGTTCAATCTAGTTTCATTGAAAACTACAAGGATATTAATCTAGGTGACACTGTTAAAATCATCGATAATAATTTTAGAGGTGGTTTAGCCCTCGAAGCGCGTGTATCTGAAATGATTATCAGCTTTGACAATCCCACAAACAACTCGGTTGTTTTTACTAATTTCAGAAAATTGGATAATAAACCGTCTAGCGAATTACAACAACGTATCGATGAGATTGTTTCTAAGTCATTGCCATATCATGTTGAGATAAGGACCACGAATGGTACAGTATTTAAGAATGGTATTGGTCGTTCTACTGTTAAACCAGTTTTGAAACAAGGCGATAAAATTGTTGATGCAACTTATCGATTTGTGATTGACGGTACTATTAAATATTCAGGTATGACCTATGATATGGTAGCATCAGAGATTAACCAACCAACCACGCTTACTATCTCAGCGTGGGTAGATAACAAAGAAGTAGCTTCAGAAGAAGTTACTTTTGTAAATGTTTCAGACGGTGCACAAGGACCTAAAGGCGATAGAGGTAACGACGGATTGCCCGGTAAGGACGGGGTAGGTATTAGAAATACCAGTGTCGTATATGGATTATCTGTATCTGAAACTGTACCACCTACAGATTGGTCTCAAAATCCACCAGCATTAATTAAAGGTCAGTGGTTCTGGACTAAAACAGTCTGGAATTATACCGATGGAACATCTGAAACAGGTTATCAAAAAACTTATATTGCCAAAGATGGTAACGATGGAAATGATGGATTACCTGGCAAAGACGGAGTTGGTATACGTAATACCACAATTACTTACGCAGCAGGCACATCTGGGACAGTAGCACCAACGTCTGGTTGGAGTAGTCAAGTGCCTAATGTACCTGAGGGTAATTACCTTTGGACTAAAACAGTATGGGAGTACACTGATAACACTAATGAAACGGGATATTCAGTTGCCAAGATGGGACCACAAGGACCTAAAGGAGACCGTGGTGAGCAAGGCTTGCAAGGACCGAAAGGGGACCAAGGTATCCCTGGTCCTAAAGGTGCAGATGGAAGAACACAGTACACCCATATTGCATACGCTGATACCGTTTCAGGAAGTGGCTTTAGTCAAACAGATGTCAATAAACCATACATCGGAATGTACCAAGATTTCAATGCTTATGATAGTCAAAACCCACAAGATTATCGATGGTCTAAGTGGAAAGGTAGCGATGGTAAAGATGGTATTCCGGGTAAAGCTGGGGCTGACGGACGTACGCCTTACGTCCATTTTGCTTATGCCGATAGTGCCGATGGTCAAAAGGGTTTCAGTTTGACACAAACTGGACGCAAGCGCTATTTAGGTGTGCTTACCAACTTCTTCAAAGAAGACAGTACTAATCCAGAAGATTATACTTGGAATGACACTGCGGGTAGTATATCTGTTGGTGGTCGGAATTTACTTGTAAAAACCAATCAAGGTACTACTAATTGGGATTGGTTAATGTCGGATGGTGACAAGAGCGTTGAGGAAGTCAAAATTGACGGTGTTCGAGCTGTAAAACTAATCAAAGGTACAAAAACAGCAAATACTGGTTGGAATTATATTAGATATAATGGGTTATTACGTAACCTCATAAAACCAAACACGAAGTACGTTCTTTCATTTGATGTTAAACCAAGCATTGATGTAACTTTAAATGCAATGCTGGCAAGAGGTGACTGGAATGAGCAGTTAACTGACTATATTCCTATGAATAAAGCCTTGGCTAATCAGTGGACTAAAGTATCATGTGTATTGACAAGTAAAGAAACGTTACCAGATGATTTAAATCAAGTTGTCTACTTAGACGGTATGCCAACAACAAACGGTAATTGGTTGGTAATAAAAAATATCAAGCTTGAAGAAGGCAACATACCTACTGATTGGACTCCTGCCATTGAGGATGTCCAAGATGAAATTGATTCCAAGGCTGATGACGTTCTGACACAAGCACAACTCAACAGACTGAACGAAACGAACTCTATTATTAAAGCTGAACTTGCTGCTAAAGCCTCACTTGATACATTTGACCAGTGGAAGCAAGCCTATCAAGATTTCGTTAACGCAAACAACGCCAATCGTGCTCAAGCTGAAAAAGATTTAGCTGATGCAAGTGCTCGTGTAACTAAACTAGAAAACGACTTAAATGATATGTCGGAACGTTGGAATTTCATCGATAGCTACATGAGTGCATCGAATGAAGGTCTTGTTGTTGGTAAAACAGATAATTCTAGTTCAATGCTTTTTAGTCCTAGTGGGCGTATCTCAATGTTCTCAGCCGGGCACGAGGTAATGTATATCTCGCAAGGTGTGATTCATATTGAAAACGGTATTTTCTCGAAAACTCTCCAAATCGGACGATATCGAGAGGAACAAGATTCTATTAATCAGGATCGCAACGTCATCCGCTATGTAGGAGGTTTTTAATAATGGTTGAATTTTGGTCAAATAATGACCGTGGGTATCGCATTAGATTGTGGGTTGACCAGGTTGGTCAAGATATCCAAAACAATACAAGTCAAGTTAGATTGCGATTAGCGTTACTAAATACGACAACTACGTTTGCTCAATATCAATGTAGTGCTTATGTCGAATTTAACGGTCAACGATTGAATTGGTCTGGTTCACCTAGCGTTCTAAGTTGGTATCAAACAGTCGAATTAATAGATCAAACAATTACTGTTAGACATGCTGATGATGGGTCTGGTGTCTTCAGTGTACGCGCTCACTTTAATGGGTCGGGTGGTTGGAGTCCTGTGAATCTAGATATTGGTAATCAGCAAATAACACTGACAACTATTCCTAGAGGAAGTTCAGTGAGGGTGTCTGATGGACTCATTGGCAATCAAGTAGACATCTCTATCGATAAAAAAGTAGGTAGCGCTACACATACACTACGCTATTCTTGGTACAACAAACAAGGTAAAATTGCCGACAATGTTGGAACGTCGTATAAATGGACAATCCCAGAAGATTTCGCTAACGATATACCAAATTCAACAAGTGGACGGGGTACTATATATGTAGATACTTATATTAATGGAAATTTCATTCAAACACAGTCGACAACGTTCACGGCAAGTGTTATCACAAATAACATGAAGCCGTCGTTAACTGGTTTCACGTTGACAGATGCTAATCCAGTATCTCAAAGAGTAATCCCAGAGCAGAAGTATTTTGTATCCATCATGTCGCTTGTCAAAGTTGTTTTTAATGGAGCACAAGCCAAGAGCGGAGCTACCATAACTGGGTACTATGCTGAAATCGTTGGTACTAACAACTCTGTCACAGAAAATGGCGGGGTATTGCGTGAGGTATCTGTAAGCAAGGATACTCAAATGACCTTAAGAGGAAGGGTCCAAGACAGTCGTGGGATTTGGTCTGATTGGATAGAGACGAAACTAACGTTTCTATTCTATTTTAGCCCAGCACTAAGGTTCGAGGTGAAGAGAAGCGGTAAGAAGTTAGACATACTTGTCATTAAGAGATTTGCTAAAATCGCACCACTCACTGTGAACGGTGTTCAGAAAAACACTATGAAACTGACTTTCACCACACGAAAAGTCGATTCTGATAACGAAGTTTCTGACAACGGAGATGCTGGTGGAACATGGTCAAGCATTTCTGAACTTAACGCATCAGACGCTAAACTTGGCAATAGTTATCCAGCTGACACGTCTTATGTTGTCATAGGAAAATTAGAAGATGAGTTTACAAGCGCTTCATTCCAAGTCACTGTTCCAACAGATGAAGTTATAATGACCTACGACCGTCAAGGCGTTGGGATTGGTAAGTACCGAGAGCGTGGTGCTCTTGACGTTGATGGGAATATTTATGCTAACAATAGTCAGATTCAACAATATCAGCTAACCAGTAATAACGGCGCTCCGAAATGGATATATGAACATTCTTCCCCAAATAATGCTAATTTGCTAGATCAACCCGGACACTACTACCTTGCATCATATGCATCAGGAAATCCTAGCGGTCAGTGGGGATATTTATTTCACTACAGTTGTTATGGTAAAAATGTTGATGATTATAAAGAAGCTATTCAAACTTTTTTGAGTAATGATGGTCGGTTATTTTTCAGGCATCACCGATGGTCAAGAATAATTGACGACTGGGAGCCGTGGAAGGAATTTACTAGGAACGACCATCCAAACCTCATCAACACTGGATGGCAATATGCAGGATTTGAAGGTAGTTACTATAAACGCGTTGGAGATGTGTTGACTGTGAAATACAATTTTACTGGAAACGGCAATGATGTGACCCTAGCCAGTTTGCCGCCAGAGGTGTTTACAGCACCTCAATCCTATATGTTTACTATTTCTGGTTGGTCTATTTTTGCTGATACACAAGTCCATGTCCAAGTTGATGTGGGAACTGGAAGTTTTAATGCTATGCAAACTAGAAATGGTATAGATTATAAAGGTCAAATCACAATAATGCTTTAAAGAAAGGAAAAAAACTATGAAATTTGAATACGAATCAAAATCGAAAGAATACGATGCAAGCGGAGCGGCATACGCAACAAAAGTCATTTTGAGAAATCGAGACGGGGCTTATGTACCCGTCTTTTTGCCAGTCGAGAAAATCGACTTATCAAATACCGAGCTTTTAAATGCAGCACTAGAAGTGATCTATCAAGAGAACTTCCCACAGCGTGCTGAAACAGAGAAGTTTAACGAGCTTGATACAAAAATCAAAGAGTACGAAGCATTAAACAAAAAAGCTATTGATACCATTGCTAAGATGGAAGAACAAATAAAGAAGCAGCAAGATGCATCAAACACCGCACAAAAAACATTGATGAGTATTATTGAAAAACTTAATGAGAAAAAATTGTTGAGTGATGAAGACTTGAATGATAATAAAGAATAAAGAGAAAGGATAAAAAGATATGTTTGCTAAACTATTCGCAATTAATATCGTTAATAATAACTACACATTTAAACGAGTTCCAAAAGTATTAAAACCAAAAGTAAAAGAACTAATCGCAGATATGGTTAATGACGAGGAGCTATTGGCAAAACTTACACAAGAATAGCATAGGAGGGATGTGTTATGGGACCACAAAACGAGCCAGATTTGATGAACTGGCTTATAACGGTAATACTTCCTATATCTATTTCAAGTGCGAGCTTCTATTTTTCTAGTCAATCACGCGCCTCTCGATTAGAACACAGAATCACTAAATTAGAGGTCGTCGACCATGAAATTGAGAAAATAATTGAAAACCACAACCAACGGCTTGACAAACATCAAGAAGAGCATAAAATAACTCTAGCTCTTGTCCAAAGAATGGACCACCTTAATGAAAACATCGGGGATTTGAAAGTAAATATCGAAGAAGTTAGGAAATTAGTAGATCAGAACTTGAGAGGATGAATAATACAATGATTAATTTTAAATTACGACTAAAAAATAAAACTACACTAGTAGCTCTTATCTCAGCAGTATTCCTTATGCTGCAACAATTAGGGCTTGAAATTCCACACAATATCCAATACGCTGTAAATACATTCATTGCAATTTTGGTTATCCTCGGAATCGTTACCGACCCAACAACTAAAGGAATCGGTGACAGTGAACGAGCATTGAGCTATGAACAACCACTAGACGAAAAGGAAGGAAAATAGTATGAGCGTACAACAATCTATAGTTAATTGGTTCGTTAATCACAGAGGTAAATTGACCTATTCAATGTATGGGTCACGCAACGGAGTAGACGGCACAGCTGACTGCTCTGGTTCGATTTCACAAGCCTTGAAAGAAGCTGGTATCGGTATCCAAGGACTACCATCAACGGTAACCCTTGGTAAACAACTAGCAAACAACGGTTTTTATCGTGTAAGTGTCAATCAGAATTGGGACGCCATAACAGGAGATATTGTGATGATGTCATGGGGTGCTGACATGTCACAATCTGGTGGTGCAGGTGGTCACGTTGGGGTTATGATGGATGATACATACTTTATTAGTTGCGATTATTCAACTCAAGGGGCACCTGGTCAAGCTATCAATACTTACTCTTGGAATGACTACTATGCAGCGAACAAGCCTTACTATATCGAGGTTTGGCGTTATTCTGATAATGCACCACAAACAAACAATCAACCGAATATTGCGCTAACACCACAACAAAAGGCTTACTATGAAGCTAATGATGTTCGATTTGTCAACGGCATTTATCAGATTAAATGTGACTATTTAGCACCTATTGGCTTTAATTTTTATGACAATGGGGTGCCTGTTGATATGGTTAACTGGGTTGATAAAGATGGAAATGATATTCCAGATGGTGACTCTAAAGATTTTAAATCAGGTATGTTCTTCAGTTTTGAAGGATATGAAAACATTATCACTGATACAGGGGAAGGTGGATACTATGGTGGTTACTACTGGAGAAAATTTGATTTTGGACAATTCGGTCCAGTATGGCTCTCTTGTTGGAATAAGGACGACTTGGTAAACTACTACCAATAGACCACGCGACTATAAAATTCAGAGGAGTATATCACCTCCCGACAGACCACAATTCGGATATCATGTTGGTAGTGGTCGAAGCCTCAGCATTATGCTGGGGCTTTTTTATTTGCCTAAAAATCGTGACTATGGTATAATATAAATATGTCAATGGCTTCCCACGCATACGCGCAGCTACGTTCTGAGGGAAGTTTTTTGTTTGCTTCATTTTGATAAAAATGCTACTATATTAGTGGATACAGTTAAAAGCTGAGTCTTCGATAAACTCTCTCTTGCCTTGACTTGAATTAGTCAGGGTTTTATTTTTTGCAAAAAAAAATCTAAATTTCTTTATCAAAAGTGTTGACAAACTATCATGTATGATATATAATGTACATATAAGATAAAGAGAGAGGTAAACAAAATGAAAAAAGAAATTATGAAAAAAGCATGGAAAATCGCTAAAGAAGCAGTTAAGAAGTTCGGCGGCAAAGCTATCGAATACATCGCAGAAGCATTGAAAATGGCTTGGTCTGATGCAAAGGGTAGTAATACTAGCTTAGCTAAATTCCAAGCTGTAGAAGATAAAATGAACAAAACCGGAAAACACTCAATGGTCCAAGTCTTGAATTTTGCTAAAGAAGTGAATTTCAAAGAAGTAATGCATAAAGTTGGTGCTTACTACGGTATCGAAGTAGTAGCTGACGGAGACAGCATTGGTACTTACTACATCGCTGAAAAGGTTTGGGATGCAGCTTAATAGAAAATAAAGGAGAAACAAAATGCTAATAAATAACGACATCAAAGAGTTGATTTTGGAATACGTCAAACGCTATTTTAAATTTGAAAATGACTTCTACAGATTGCCGGGCATCAAGTTTACCGATGCAAATTGGCAGAAGTTTAAAAATGGCGACACTGCCATTGAGAAGATGGGGGCAGCACGAGTAAATGCCATGCTTTCTTGTCTATTTGAGGATTTTGAACTTGCCATGATTGGTAAGGCTCAAACCAATTATTATATCAATAATTCATTGAAAATAAATATGCCGTTTTACGCTTACTATGATATGTTCAAGAAGGAACAGCTTATGAAATGGCTTGAAAATAGCCGTGATGACATCATAGGCGGAGCTGGTAGAATGTATACTTCAAGCGGTAGTTACATTGCTAACGCTTATTTGGAAATTGCATTAGAATCGAGCTCGCTTGGTAGTGGCTCTTACATGCTTCAAATGAGATTCAAAGACTATTCAAAAGGTCAAGAACCTATTCTGTCAGGTCGCAAAAACCGACTTGAGTGGATTGAAAACAATCTGGAAAATATTCGATAAAAAATAAAAAAACGAGGTAAAAACAATGGATACATACAAAGAACAATTTCAATAATTACAAGAATACGCTTTTAACGTTTTAAGAGAATACCCTCTAGATAAGACAGCAGTTAATGTACTTAGGGTCTAGAAACCCATCTCGTGGCCACTGGCTAGATAAGATACATTTCCATATTTAGCTATAATAAGCTCTTTCTGCATTTTTTATAACCCTCATTTTTATTTCTACCTATATATTAGTCCTATATATTAGTACAGAAAAACGTATTTCAAATAAAAAAGTAACAAAAAAATCAAAAAAATCTGTTGACAAAATACGAAAAATCGTATATACTTAAATCAAGCTTAAGGAAACGACAGCTTTTTAAGATAACATACGAAAATTCGTATTAGAAAGGAAACACAATGAAAAATATTGAATACATTCGAAAAGAAAAAGGTGTTTCGTTGGTTGATATTGCAGATTGTTTGAATTTAAAATCTCAAACAGTTCGCGAAAAAATCAATGGAGATTCTGATTTCAAATTCGGAGAAGCATTAAAGGTTCAACAGACTTTCTTTCCAGAGTTTGATATTGTCTATCTTTTTCAAGAACGTAAAGAATTATCTATGGAATAAGAAGTGAGGTAGTAAGATGAAGGAATCGGTGACAGTGAACGAGCATTGAGCTATGAACAACCACTAGACGAAAAGGAAGGAAAATAGTATGAGCGTACAACAATCTATAGTTAATTGGTTCGTTAATCACAGAGGTAAATTGACCTATTCAATGTATGGGTCACGCAACGGAGTAGACGGCACAGCTGACTGCTCTGGTTCGATTTCACAAGCCTTGAAAGAAGCTGGTATCGGTATCCAAGGACTACCATCAACGGTAACCCTTGGTAAACAACTAGCAAACAACGGTTTTTATCGTGTAAGTGTCAATCAGAATTGGGACGCCATAACAGGAGATATTGTGATGATGTCATGGGGTGCTGACATGTCACAATCTGGTGGTGCAGGTGGTCACGTTGGGGTTATGATGGATGATACATACTTTATTAGTTGCGATTATTCAACTCAAGGGGCACCTGGTCAAGCTATCAATACTTACTCTTGGAATGACTACTATGCAGCGAACAAGCCTTACTATATCGAGGTTTGGCGTTATTCTGATAATGCACCACAAACAAACAATCAACCGAATATTGCGCTAACACCACAACAAAAGGCTTACTATGAAGCTAATGATGTTCGATTTGTCAACGGCATTTATCAGATTAAATGTGACTATTTAGCACCTATTGGCTTTAATTTTTATGACAATGGGGTGCCTGTTGATATGGTTAACTGGGTTGATAAAGATGGAAATGATATTCCAGATGGTGACTCTAAAGATTTTAAATCAGGTATGTTCTTCAGTTTTGAAGGATATGAAAACATTATCACTGATACAGGGGAAGGTGGATACTATGGTGGTTACTACTGGAGAAAATTTGATTTTGGACAATTCGGTCCAGTATGGCTCTCTTGTTGGAATAAGGACGACTTGGTAAACTACTACCAATAGACCACGCGACTATAAAATTCAGAGGAACTTAAAGCCTTTGTAGACATCTACAAAGAAGAAATTGTTAAAAAAAGATATAGTAATGAGAACTTAGGACTCGGCTTCTATATCTGTGGATATAACGTCGAAGCTCAAAATCGCTTATGCGATAAATGGAGCGCTCGCGGTGTCCATGTATTTTAAAAAAAAAGAAAGGAACTTAAAAAATGAAGAAATTACTTAACTGGATTTGGAGCAAGAAAACAGAAACAGAAGTGCCAAAATGGACTTTTGAAAAAAATGGGTCAGAGCCTAGCCGTGATCGATACAACAAGGCACACAGATTGGGAAAGACATTAATTTGAACTAACTAAAGCTGTTTCAGTCCGTAGCCAACCCTCGGTGTGCGGAGTGCAACTTAATACCCCAAAAATAAATATAAATAAAAACCAAAACTACCTTCTTAGAAAATTGAATAATTCGAAGCACATCGGGGGCTGGGTGCGGATTGAAGCACTAAAAAAAGCACAGGTAATGGCCTATGCTTAACAAAATATCTTAAAAGGAGTATACCATGAAAACATCTAAAATTACAACAATTGAAGTGGTGGGAGGGTAGGAATTAAATATGGCAACTTTATATGAGTTAACAGGTCAGTTTCTAGAGATTTATAACATGGAAATTGACGATGAAACGAAACTCGACACACTAGAATCTATTGACTGGAATAGCGACTATGAAAATAAGGTAGAAGGCTATGTCAAGGTTATTAAATCACTCGAAGCCGATATTGAAGCACGCAAAAACGAGAAAAAACGTTTAGACGGATTAAATAAGTCTGATCAATCAAAAATTGACAAACTAAAAGCAGCTCTCGCAGCTAGTATGGCTGAAACTGGTCAAACAAGAGTTGACACCACACTATTTAAGGTAGGTTTTCATAAATCTAAAGCGGTAGTTGTTAACGAAGAAAAACTTCCAAAGGAATATCAAATAGCGACTTATAAGCCAGACAAGAAAACACTCAAAGAGTTACTTAAATCTGGAAAGCATATTGAGGGAGCTACTCTTGAAGAAAGGAGAAACCTTAACATCAGATGAAAATAATTAAAGCGACAAATATCCAGCGAACCAATAATTGGCGAATACTGATTTATGGAAAAGCTGGATTGGGTAAAACAACTCTTATCAAAAATATGCAAGGAAAGACCTTGGTGTTATCATTAGACAATTCTTCAAAGGTGCTAGCTGGCACTGAGAACGTGGATATCATTGATTTTGACCGTGAACACCCAACTGAATTTATCACAGAGTTTCTAACCCAAGCAGATAACTTAATCAAAAACTATGAAAACCTTGTTATCGATAACATTTCAAGTTTTCAATCAGATTGGTTTATTGAACAGGGTAGAAAATCGAAGAATGGTATTAGTAACGAATTGCAACACTATTCGCAATGGACGAACTACTTCCTTCGAGTATTGACTGTTATCTACAGCAAACCTATCAATATCTATGTGACAGCATGGGAAGATACCCACGAACTCAATTTAGAAACTGGTCAGATTTTAACTCAGTACGTGCCACAGATTCGAGCAAGCGTTCTAAACCAATTGCTAGGTCTTACTGATGTCGTTGGGCGTATCGTTGTTAATGCTAAAACTGGTGCGCGTGGACTTATTTTGGAAGGTAGCGAAGGTACCTACGCTAAGAATCGCCTCGATAATCGAACAGCTTGCAAGATTGAAGACCTCTTTAAATTTGGTGATTTAGATGGAATTAAGGAATTACCAGAGTGAGATTGTTAACAATATCAAACAATCAATCATAAACGGAAACAAGCGTATCATGGTACAGTCACCACCTAGAAGCGGAAAAACCGTTGTGATGGCTCATATTGCCAAAGGTGCGACAGATAAAGGTAACACTATTCTGTTCTTTAGTCATCGAAAAGAAATCAATGAACAAGTAGTTAATACCTTTAAGCGTAACGGCGTTGACATGAACTTAGTAACCATTGATAGTGTTACTAAGATAGCACGTAGCCTAGATAGGATACAAGAGCCTTCGATTATATTAATTGACGAAGCTCACCACGTTAAAGCTAAAACCTATCTCAAAATTATCGAATACTATTCTAACAGCATTGTTCTCATGTTTACTGGTACACCTGCCCGATTAGATGGCAGTGGGTTTGATGATATCGCAGACGACATCGTTCTTGGTAAGCCAGTAAAATGGCTACAAGATAATGGGAACATTGCACCATTTAAATATTATGCCCCTTCTTTAATAGACACCACAAACCTAAAAAAGCGTGGTGGAGAATTTACTAAGAAATCCGTAGACGACACAATGAAACGTGTGATTTACGGTGATGTCATAGCACATTATGAAAAATTAGCTAAAGACAAACAAGCAATCGTTTATACACATAGCGTAGAAGCATCTGAGAGCGTTTCTAACACGTTTAACGAGAAAGGCTATACTTCTATCGCAATCAGTGGTAAAACGCCACCAGAGGTTCGAGAGAGGGCAATGCAAGCCTTTAGAGACGGAGAACTTACAATTATGGTTAATTGTGAGTTATTCACTGAAGGAATTGACCTGCCAAACGTTGATGTTTGCATCATGTTAAGACCAACTCAATCGTTATCACTCTATTTGCAGTTTGCCATGAGGGCTTTAAATCCAAGAGACGGTAAAACAGCTATTATCATCGACCATGTTGGAAATGTTGATAGGCATGGATTACCAAACGCCGACCGTGAATGGTCACTAAAAGGTGTTAATAAAACCAAGAAAAAACTTAAACTCGGTGAACCAACAACTCGGACTTGTGATGAATGTTACGCAACTTTTTGGAGTGCTGAACGTATCTGTCCGATGTGTGGTCACGAAAACAAACCGACAAAAGAAGAAGTTGAAATAATTCGAGAAATAGAACTCGAAGAAAGACGGCAAGAGGTTGCTAGTAAAGTTGAAACTTTCGTTACTAGTGACCAATGCCAAACAGTAGAAGAACTCAAAGAGTTCGCTAAACAACACGGATATAAGCCCGGTTGGGTTTATTACCAACAAAAAGAAAAAAATATATGGAGATAAAAAACTATGTTTACAATTGATTACTCACAAGCAAAAGAATTCGGATCTATCAAAGACGGTACTTACGAAGTTACTATTGATTTAGCAAAACAAGATGCTACTCAAGGAGGAGCTGACTACCTTGACATCCGTTTCCGTATTCGCAAGGACTTCCAACAAGAATTCCAAAATAACATTATTTTCTATCGTATCTTTGCTAAAAAAGAAGACGGAAAATATCCAGTAGCTTCTATCATGAATCTTGCTAAAGCCTCAGGAATTCCTGATGGTACTAAATTTAGTAGCTTGGAAGATTATCTCAACCAGTTGGAAGGAAAAGCTCTTAAAGTTACCGTTAAAAACGAAAAATCTGAGTGGCAAGGTAAAACCTACGAAAATCTAAACGTTAAACGTTTGGAAGTTACCGATATCCCACTTCCAGAAGTTAATACTGAGATTTCAGAAATTGACCTTCCGTTCTAATTATGAAGATGGTTGATTACGCAATCAACTATCAACGCATGGGCTATTCTGTTATCCCTATCTCAAAGAATGGCAAAACCCCTCTTATTTCTTTTGCCGACAAACCACCAATGACTGAAAACGACATTCGGAGGGTGTGGCGAGATAATCCAGATGCTAACATTGCACTTAAAACAGATACATTCTTTGTCATTGACGTGGACATGCATGGCGATGTTGACGGTTTAACTAATTTAAGAAATTGGGAACATGCAAGACTCATACCCAAAACCTTGCAAGCTATAACCCCAAGCGGTGGGAGACATATCTACTTAAAAAAAGACCCCAACCATCCTATATCGCAAAATATTGGGATGATTGAGGGAGTAGATATCAAGGCACACGTTAATAACTATATATTAGTTCCACCGTCCAATAATTCCAAAGGATACTATGAATGGGATACAGTGCATTCGCCAAAAGATGGAAGCATAACAGAAGCACCTCTTGCGTTGATAAAAGTATTGCAGAAAATGAAACCAGAACCATTAAACTATGAAGTCTCATCGTTTGCTAGTGACAGTGTTAGAAGTACAAAAACCACAAAGTTATTCGAGAGCATCTTACTAGGTTTTGGAGACAAAGGCGGACGAAACAATGCACTTGCCGAGTTTGTCGGTGGACTGCTACTTAGAGGCGTTGACCCAGAAATCACCTATCATCTTGCAAAGATGGCAAACAACAACACCAAAGAGCCTTTGGGCGATAAGGAATTTGAAAGGACATTTAAGAGCATGTTAGACAAAGAGATAAGGAGGATTGGACTTGACAACGATTGATTTCGATTATTACAGAGAACAATTTGCAAGCTCTAGTCTCTCACCAGGTAAACCGAGCAGCAGAGAGGGAATTAAGAATAAGCTTAAAGCCTACCGAAACGACTGGTTTGAAAAATTCAAGGAAGAAAATCCAGATAGCAAAGAACCAAAGGCATTGCCAGAATTAGCAGTAGCTAAAGGTTTAAATAAATACACTCATGTTATCACCCTCGAAAATGGGAAAGTAGCTATATATGATCCAGAGCGTGGATACTACCAAAAAGATTACAGATATGCCTACCAGCTTATCTATGTCTTAGAACCCACATTCAATGAAACAAAATGCCGCAATGTTCTATTCTTGCTATCAAACATGAGCAGGGAATATGAATATAATAACATGTATATGGACTTTGAACCAGAGTATAGAGACGTAAGACGCTTTATACTCGTTAAGAATGGCATCTATGATAAGCGAAAGAAGAAACTGTTATCGTTTGACTATAAGTTTATTAACTTCAGTACAATTGAAACAGAATTAGTTGAGAACGCCCCTAAACCAACAATAAATGGATGGGATGTTGATAGTTGGTTGCTTGATTTAATGAGTGGTGATAGTGAGCTTGTCGAACTACTTTGGCAAGTGATTGCAGCGTCACTTAATGGTAACCATTCTTATCGAAAATCGATTTGGTTAGTTGGTAACGGTAACGATGGTAAGGGTACGTTTCAACAGTTAATTATCAATTTGGTTGGATTAAAGAACGTAGCACCATTAAAACTTAATCAATTTTCTGAACGTTTCGGTCTTGCCATTATCGAAGGGAAGACAGTTATCATTGGTGACGATGTCCAAGCTGGTATATATGTAGATGAATCTTCTAACTTTAACTCAGTCGTTACTGGCGAGCCAGTTTCAATTGAGAAAAAAGGAGAAAATCCCTACTTAGCACAGTTTAAGAAAACAGTTATCCAGTCTACCAATGCTATGCCAGTGTTTAAGAATAAGTCAAACGGGACATATCGACGTATCGTGATTATCCCATTCAAAAAAACATTTGGCATCAATGATGACAATTGGGCAATTAAGGATGATTACATCAATCGTAAAGAAGTTTTGGAATATGTTCTTTGGAAAGCAATTAATTTAGATTTTGACAAATTCAACGAACCAAAAGCGACACAAGAACGTATGAAAGAGTTCAAGGAAGAAAATAACACAGTTTATAAATTCCTTAATGAATACTTGTCAGATGTCGTTTCCACTCGAATTCCAGTTAGGTTCTTGTGGGATGTATACCGCTCATGGTGTCATGAGGGAAATCATACTATACCTAAAAAATCTAACTTTGAAAAAGAGCTGGCACAGAATTTACCGGTAGGTTGGATTAAAGATAGACAAAAACCTCTTGATTTTTTTAATCCAACTAAAGATAAGCCAGATTATTGGCATGATTTCAATTTTAATTGGGACGAAAACGAGGCGAAGAAAACAGCCGTAATCATAGCTAAGACACTGTGATACCGCCAGACACCAAGAGCGGTGTCCTTGATAGAAAAGGGCTTAGATACTACTTTTATATATATTTAAATAAATAAATAAATAAATAAATAAATATATATATATATATACTGTCTCT